>JRYG01000554.1_pt1 | contig 164163 bp, 151 predicted proteins | sample 235341 | NCBI WGS metagenome assembly JRYG01 (sample SAMN03074218, study PRJNA261478) | activated sludge metagenome | biome: Wastewater Treatment Plant; feature: Wastewater; material: Activated sludge; isolation source: activated biomass of a wastewater treatment plant treating hydrocarbon... ...
CGGGATCGCCGGCCGCTTACGCAGAGCCGGCCCGCCCATGGACTGCTGCTGCGGGCACAAGGATTCCGGGCAGCGGAAGCGGTAGTAGGTTTCGTTCAGGTAGACGGTGACGTCGTCCACGTCCTCCTTCGACCAGCCGCCGCCCAGGGCGTCGTCCCAGCGTGCCACTTCGCGCCGGATGGAATCGAAGGACTTCGCCTTGCGTGCCTTGCGGTTGTGCACGCTGCGGTCATGGCAGGCGTGACACTTGGTTTCGTAAAGCGATTTGCCGCGGGTGATGCTGGCGGCGAGGGCGGAGGTGGAGGCCGCCGAAGCGGCAAGCACACAGACAAGCAGAAGAGCGGACGCAGTTCGCATGGGGAGTTCCTGGGTTTGTTCGGACTGGACGGTGTGACCGCGACGCGGCGCGCCGTGCCTGTGCCATACGTTATGCGAATTGCCTGCCTGCTGCAACTGTTGCCGGTGTCCCCAACCCCGTCTCACAGGCCGAGGATCTTGGCGATGATCGACTTGGAGACGAACCCGAGCATGCCGAAGGCGAGCACGAAGAACAGCACGAAGGTGCCGAGCTTGCCGGCCTTGGACTCCTTGGCCAGATCCCAGATGATGAACAGCATGAACAGGATGAACCCGCCGATGCCGAAGGTCATGCCGAACTCGGAGAGCTGCTGCTCGGAAATGCCGAACATGTCGTGGCCGTCGAAGCGTTGCAGGGGTCAGTGTCGCGGCGGCAGGTCGGCGGCGTCCACCACGTCGGCATAGGCGTGCCAGCTGGCGTGGCCGATGACCGGCAGCACGACGATCAGCCCGAGCAGCGCCGTGGCCATGCCCAGCAGCGTCGCCACCATGATGATCATCGCCCACAGCGCCATGGGCAGTGGATTGGCGCTCACGGCGCGCACGCTGGTGGCGATGGCGCTGAGCATGTCCACGTCACGGTCGAGCAGCAGCGGCGGCGAGACCACCGCGGCGGCAAACACGAGCGCGGCAAACACGCCGCCGAGCATCACCCAGATCTCGAACAGATGAGAATCCTGCGACAACACGACATAACGGATGACACTGTCGAAATCCGTGATCGAGGCCTTGACGAACAGCGCAATCAGCACCGCCGAGACGAGCACCCAGAAGGTGCCGACGACAGTGAGCATGAGGCCGAACCAGACCAGCGACCGCAAACTGGCGCTCCACGCCGACAACACGGCATCGAAGGAGGGCGACTCGCCGCGCGCCATGCGGCGGGACAGCTCGTACAGGCCGGTGGCCAGTATGGGTGCCACCAGAAGAAAGCCGGAGAGCGCGCCGGAGATGAGGTAGAAGTGGCCCCAGGCCACGGCCAGGATGATGTAGCCGCCTACCGCGGCTAGCACACCGTGCAGTACGCTGGGTCCGAAGGCGCGGGTGAAGTCGCGCCATCCCAGCGCCAGCCAGCGCAGGGGGCGGCCGACGGGGACTTCTCTCACGGGCGGCAGCGTCAGCACGGGCGCGCCATCGGCGGAGTCGGAGGGCATCGCGGTTTCTCGCTTGTCGTGTCTTGGCGCGGTGGCGGCGTTGCGGATCGCTGGCAGGTTGCTCCTACCCGGCCGGCGCAGCGGCGGCCTTTTTCAGGTGCACCAACTCCAGGTTGAAGATCTTGCCGAATCCGGCGACGTAGCGGGCCGTGCGCGGTTGGATGCGAAACAGCGAGAAGTCACCGAGACTGAAATTGAACTCGGCATCGGGAAAGCGCTCGAGATAACGCGCCCGTGCCTCGGCATAGTCGGCATCCTCCGGCGCCATGGCCGCGGCCGTTCCTTGGATCGACACCCGCCCCAGGGTCTGCGGGTCGCCGTTGCCGATATCCGTCTCCGCCACCATAAGGCTCACGCGCGCATCGGCCAGAATGTCCTTGGTGTGATGGGCGAGCCGACTGATATGGATGTGGAAGGCGCTGAAATCCGGCGCCGCCACGAATGGTACCATCGAAACGAAAGGTGCGCCCTGGCGCAGCGTGCCCAGGGCAGCAATGCGCTGTCCCTGCAGCAGGCGGGCGAGCGCGACGAGTGCTTCTGTATCCATGATCGTGAGATGCTTGCTGAAACAACTGCGCCACCGCCGCTCTCCGAGCGGGGGCCGAGGGGCTTCGGGGCGGATTCGGCGCTTCCTCGGGTGGTGATGGTAGCAAACTGCGGCGCGGATGCCCACGTGGCAGGGCGCCGGATCACCGCACCGGTGCGTGTCCGCCGCCGGGCACCGCGTCGTCGCCCTGCGGCGCCGGACGATGCTTGGGTACGGCGTCGGCGTTGCCGCTCGGCGGAAACCGGCAATCGCCTCAACCGCTCAGGTCCTCGATCCGCGCCTCCGTAGCGTGGCTTTTCACCGACGCGATGCCGGTTTCCAGCGCCGAGTGCCCGGCGTACATCTCGCTCTTGCCGATTGCCTCGCCGTTGGCGGATTTGAGCACGAAGTAGGGCTCGCCCTGCACCGATTGCTTGCGCACAAAGCGCGTGTCGTCCTGCGCGTGCCGCCGCACCGCGTCGATTCCGCCCAGTGCATCGAGCTTGGCGGCATACGTTCCGCTGGTCAGGATGATCTGGCCATTGCCGGCCTTCAGGTTGAAATGGAATTGACCCTTGTCGTTCCTTTTCAGTTCGAACTTTCCTGCCATGGGACGCGCTCCGCACAGGTGGAAATGAAGACGGTGCGCACGTTAACGCACGTCGGACGGCAGGGAAACGAGGGCAACACAAATTTGCAATCCGCTCGAGACACCGTTGCAGATTGGTGCGCTGCATAAGCGGGACCTGCCGCCGGTATCGAGTGCACTGGCGAATCGACACGGTTGCGAATCAGCTATTGAACCATCGAAGCCTTGCCCTCTATCATTGCCTGTGTGCACAAAGCGACTGACGGGACATGAATCAAAAGGACAGTTCAATCAAGGCAGGCGGTTCGGCGCTGGACCAGATTCCCGGCTGGCTGACATCGTGGATCGAGAGCGTGCGGGCCAAGTATCGCCTGCCGCAGAACTACGGCGAGACCCTGGATCGCATCCTCGAGCAGATCAGGACCAACCCGGAGTCCATCGTTGCGCTGGAAGTCGGCCGGCTGCTGTACTTCTTCGAGCGCAACCGCATGGTCACGGACAAGACGCCACAGGCGGACAAGGCCATCCAGTTGCTGATCGAAGTCGGCCGGGCCGGCCCGATCGACAAGGAGACGGGCGATCTGCGACAGTGGTTCCGCCGCCACTACCTGTGGGCGACCAGCACGGTCAGTCTCGACATCAAGACCCTGCACGGCGATGAAGCCGACGATATCATGAAGGAGTACTTCAAGGGCGAACCCGGTCCGGGCCAGAAGAAATAGCCGCATCGCTGCCCGGCGGCGCAACGGTCGACGCGGGCCGCCGTCCCTTGGCTATACTCGCTACCTTCACTGAAACGGAGCAGCCTCATGAAGCTTGAAACGCTCGTGGTCCACGCCGGCTACGCGCCCGAACCCACGACCAAGGCTGTGGCTGTGCCGATCTACCAGACGACGTCCTACGCCTTCGATAGCACCCAGCACGGTGCCGACCTGTTCGATCTTAAGGTGCAAGGCAACATCTATACGCGCATCATGAATCCGACGCAGGATGTGCTGGAGAAGCGCATCGCGGCGCTGGAGGGCGGTATCGCCGGACTGGCGCTCGCGTCCGGGCAGGCGGCGATCACCTATTCCATTCAGACCATCGCCGAGGCCGGCGACAACATCGTATCGGCCTCGACTCTGTACGGTGGCACTTACAATCTGTTCGCTCACACCTTTCCGCAGCTCGGCCTGGAGGTGCGCTTTGCCGACTATCGCGAGCCGGATGCCTTCGCACGACTGATCGACGGCAGGACGAAGGCGATCTATTGCGAATCGGTCGGCAACCCGCTCGGCAACATCACCGACTTCGAGGAACTCGCCGCCATTGCCCACCGCAACGGCATACCGCTCATCGTTGACAACACCGTGCCGTCGCCCTACCTGTGCCGGCCGTTCGAGCACGGCGCCGACATCGTCGTGCATTCGCTGACCAAGTATCTCGGCGGCCACGGCAATTCCATCGGCGGCGTCATCGTGGATAGCGGCAAGTTTCCCTGGGCCGATCACAAGCAAAAATTCAGGCGCCTGAACGAACCGGACGTTTCCTACCACGGCGTGGTCTACACGGACGCGCTCGGCGCCGCGGCTTTCATCGGTCGCGCCCGCGTCGTGCCCCTGCGCAACATGGGCGCGGCCATCAGTCCGTTCAATGCCTTTCTCATCCTGCAGGGCGTGGAGACGCTGGCACTGCGCATGGAGCGCATCTGCGACAACGCCGTGAACGTGGCGCAGTTCCTCAAGACGCACCCGAAGGTGGCATGGGTAAACTACGCCGGGCTATCCGACCACAAGGACTATCCGCTGGTGGAGAAGTACATGGGCGGCCGGGCGTCGGGCATCCTGAACTTCGGCGTCAAGGGTGGACGCGAGGCCGGCGGCCGGTTCCAGGATGCCTTGCAGCTCGTCACCCGCCTGGTGAACATCGGCGACTGCAAGAGCCTTGCCTGCCACCCGGCGACCACCACCCATCGGCAACTGTCACCCGCGGAACTGGCCAAGGCGGGCGTGTCGGAGGACATGGTGCGCCTGTCCATCGGCATCGAGCACATCGACGACATCGTTGCCGATGTGGACCAGGCGCTGGCCGCGGCCTGAGAGAAGCATGGCGCCCTGCCGCGCGGGGCGCTATGTGGGCATGATCAGAGAATCGGCGTCGGCTTCTCCCCACGCTCGTACACCACGTGGGCGCGCCCGACCAGCAGCGCGTCCAATGGTCCGATCTGGGACAGGTCCTTGCCCTTGTATGGCATGCGGTGAAGAATGTAGCGCATGGCGTTCAGGCGTGCGCGTTTCTTGCAGTCGGACTTGATCACGGTCCACGGCGAGTCCGCCGTGTCGGTGTAGAAGAACATCGCCTCCTTAGCCTTGGTGTACTCCTCCCACTTGTCGAGGGAGGCCTGGTCGATGGGGCTCAGCTTCCACTGCTTGAGCGGATGGCGCTGGCGCTCCTTGAACCGCCGGCGCTGCTCCTTGCGGCTGACCGAGAACCAGAACTTCACCAGATGGATGCCGCTGCGCACCAGGTTGCGCTCGAACTCCGGCGCCTGGCGCATGAATTCGGCGTACTCATCCTTGGTACAGAAGCCCATGACCTGCTCGACGCCGGCGCGGTTGTACCAGGAGCGGTCGAACAGCACGATTTCGCCGGCGGTGGGCAGGTGCTGGATGTAGCGTTGGAAATACCACTGGCCGCGCTCGCTCTCGGTGGGCTTTTCCAGCGCCACGACACGGGCGCCCCGCGGATTCAGGTGTTCCATGAAACGCTTGATGGTGCCGCCCTTGCCGGCGGCGTCACGGCCTTCGAACAGGATGACGACGCGCTGGCCGGTGTCCTTGACCCACGCCTGCAGCTTCAGCAGTTCCACCTGCAGCCCGTACTTCTGCTTCTCGTAGTTCTTGCGCGACATCAGGTTGCGGTAGGGGTAGCCGCCTTCGCGCCAGTCGGGCGCCAGCTCGTCGTCCGGGCTGACGGGCATTTTCGGTGCAATCGGCTCCTCCGGCTTGGTCAACGCGCGCCGCAGCATTTCCGCCTCGTCCGGCGAGGCGCCGGCCAGGATCGCCTCCAGCGTCTTCGCCACCGTTTCCACGTCGCCCGGCGCGATGCGCGTGACGATGTCCTTCAGTGCCACGATCTTCGAGGTCTCGGCAGCGGCGATGGCCTGCTGCACCTCGAATTGCTCGATTCCCTCGGGCGTGACGCTTGGTGCGACGTCGCCGGCGGCGGCGCGACGGGTGCGCGGCTTCCGGCTACGGGTCGCGGGCGCGGGCGTCACCGACGCGAGTTTGATGACGGGACGTTGTTGTCCTTTGGTTTGCATGTGTGATGTCTCCCTGGTGCAGCGAAGTCCATCATTTTCCGCCCGAACGAAGCGTCATGCAACCGCAGCCCGAGGCAAGGCGCGGTATGATGGGGCGCCCGCTGCCTGTGCCAGCGGCCATCGACATCGGGGAGATTCCGTGACCGCGCGACCATCCGATTGCCTCTGCGCCGGGCTTGCCGCGCTGGCCTTCGCGGCCAGTGCCGACGCTGTGCAGGACTGCGAGGTCAACGGCCAGCACGTCAATCCGGCCAACGGCTACACGACCCAGGACAAGACCGGCATCATGCGCTGCAAGGATCGCGATTCCGGCCAGCTCGTGCGCGAGCAGGAACTGCGCGCCGGCAAGTTCGTCGGCATCGTTCGCTACTATAAGGACGCAAAGCTGGAGCGCGAACACAGTGTGAACGAGCGCGGCAACCGCGACGGCCGCGCCCGCGAGTTCGGCCCTGGCGGTCAGGTGCTGCGCGATGAGACCTATCGCGACGGCAGCCTTGTCGGCCTGGGGCGCGCCTGGCATGCCAACGGCAAGCTGCGGCGCGTCGCCTTCCACGCCGAGCGCGAGCTCGCACACGCCGAATGGACCGAAGGCGGTCAGCTGCGCGAGCTGCGCTGCGCCGACAAGCCCGTGCTCGCTCCCGACGTGGACGACGCCCAGCTGTGCGGCCACGGTGGCAAGCCGTCGACAGTGGAGTTCTTCTCCGAGCGCGGCGTGCTGCGGGCGAGAACGGTGTACCAGGCCGGCGCGATCGTTCGCCAGGAGTCCTTCTGGGATAACGGCAAGCCCAGCGCGCAGGAGGAAACCGCGGACGGCAAGCGCGTCGAGCGCACCTTCTCGCGCGAGGGCGTGAAGCGCAAGGAGGTGCACTGGCTCCTGCGCGGCAAGGAGCGCATCGTCGAACGCGAGCAGGAATTCCACGAAACCGGCCCGCTGGTCACGGAGCGCCGCTGGGTGGCGGGCGAACGCGGCGCCGAACTCGCCGCCGAGCAGAGCTTCTATCTCAACGGCCAGCCCCGGCGCAAGGCCGAATACGGCGGAAGCGGCGCCGAGCGCACCGCGGACGTGAGCGAGTTCCACGACAACGGCACGCCCGCCTTCCGCGGCCGCTACGTGGTCGAAGGCCGTTATCGCGAGCGGCCCGTCGGCACCCACCAGCGCTTCGACGATCAGGGGCGGCTGCGGCGCGAGTCCTTCTACGATGCGCGGGGCCGCATCACGCGCGAGCGGGAGTTGAACGAATCCGGCGCCGTCGTGCGCGACGACGAGTTGTTCGAGGACGGGTCGCGGAGGGCGTACGCGAAGTAGAACCGCACAGCGATTCCGGTTCGCGCATCTGGCCGCTGCGTTCCTCGCTGCCGCCGGTGCCGGCTGTGCGGACGGGCCACACGGGCCGGGCGGCTGGTTGGCTTGACGGGGAATTTGATTTGTCCGTCAGGCTTGGTTACTATACATTTCATAAAAACGTATAGTAACCGCGGCCACCGTCCACCATGCGTTTTGTCAATCTGACCCTCGCTGCACAGACGGCCTACGCCGAGCTTCTAAGTCAAACGCAGACCTTCGAGCTGAGCAATGCCCTTGGTGGGCTGGTAGGCGCATTTCACCAGCGTACGGTCAAGGGGCGTCGGTACTGGTACTTCGGATACCGGGACATCGACCAAAAGCTGCGCATGGCTTACGTCGGCCCGGACGATGACCGCGTGCGTGCGCTGGTGGAACGCTTCGAGGATATCCGGCGCCGCAAGCCACTGGCACCCGCCGCCCGCATGGCGATCGCCGCCGGATGTACCCAAGCTGCCCCGAAGCACTTCCGCGTCATCAAGCGGCTGGCGGAATATGGCTTCTTTCGGGCCGGCGGCATTCTCATCGGCACCCACGCGTTCCTCGCCTTGGGCAACATGCTGGGCGTTCGCTGGCACGACGGCGCGGCTACGCTCGACGTGGACTTCGCCCACGCGGGTCCGAACGTCTCCGTGGCGCTCCCGGCGAACATCGTCATCGACGTGCATGGTGCGCTGGAATCCCTCGAGATGGGACTCCTTCCCCTTTCGCAGTTCGATGGAAAGGCGGGTGCACAGTATCGCAATCCGAAGGACCAGGAACTGCGGCTGGATTTTGTCACCAGCATGACCCGCAGGAAGCAACCGGTGCAGATGCCGGAGCTGAACCTCACGCTGGAGCCACTGAAGTTCATGGAGTTCTCCCTGGAGCAGACGAGCCAGGGCTGCTTGTTCTCGAACCTCGGCGCTTGCATCGTCAACTTGCCGGCGCCGGAGCGCTATGCCGTGCACAAGTTGATCGTGTACGGCGAACGCCCCATAGCCGAGCGCGCCAAGGCGACGAAGGACTTGCTACAGGCAGCGAGCCTGGCGAGCTACTTCCTGGAAAACAGCCAGGCGCAGGTCTTCAACGCGGCGTGGCGAGATGCGATCGCGCGTGGACGAGGCTGGCGGTCTCGCGCAAAGCAGGGAAAGGCGGCGCTGCTGCGGCTTGCGCCGGATGTTGCGAGCAGGGAACTATGGCAAGAGTGACGCGACAGTGTGCGGGGGGCATGGGGTATGTGGCGCGACAGCATTCGTGCGTTACATTTCCTGTCCGAGGGGTATCAGATTGGCGTCCTGTGCATCCTGCGATCACTGCGAATCGAGGATGCCGTTAATGATCTCTGGCGATCGACCGTGGTTTACCCAGCCTCCCCATCTTCCTTCCGGTTGAAACATGACTAAGTTGTTGTACCTCTGCGTAGGATTACCCCGCACCCCAGCAACGAGCATTCCAAGGTATCCGTGGCGCTCTACGATCTCAGCAATAGCTTGGCTAAAGCGATAACACGATCTTGCCGCTATGCACGGTCGCAGACCATATGCACGAAGTTGTCGAGTAATGAAGCGGAGAAGAGTTGTGAATCGGAGAAGTCCGCAATGCGCATAGCTGTAGTGATCTTTATGGCATATTCTTGACACCACAGATTTGGCGGTGGTTGTATTTCCGTCCGCGTTTCGAGTGCTACTCCGTGGCGACTTGTTGCCAAGTAAAGCACCACTTGTCCCGCCTTGTTGTATCGATTGGCCCGGGCTACCTCCGGTGTAGGGGGAGGGCCAAAGTGGGCGGGCATGGGCTGGGGTCGCATGCCTTCTTCTTCAAAGCGCCCGCGAAACGCCATGAAGTGTGGGACCTCCAAGACCCTGACATTATTCATGTATTGCCTGAACTTGGCCGCGCCTTCGTGGGATAGCAATGCCTCTTCTTCACGACATTAAGACCAGTCCATGACCAACCGGGCTTGCTGATCATCGTGTGGGGTTTCGAAGCGTATCTCACGTCCAGTGGCACCGCGCACGATGCTTTGAGCGGACGAGTCGCTAACCGATGCGCTCTCGTGTATCTGTTGTTCCACTCGCATTGATCCCCTTGATGTCTGTTGCCACGCTTCCCCAGTTGGTGTTACTCACCCGCAACTCCCCACCGCCCCGCATGCCGTGCAGAAATCGCAGCCGTCCTTGCGGATGACGGTGTAATTGCCGCATTCGCTGCACAGGGCGCCTTGCTGCACCTTGGGGGCGCCTGCTTCGCGCGGCGCTTCGAGGATGCCCATTTCGCGCAGCGGGAAGCCCTTTTCGTCGAGCACGCCGAGCATGGCGTAGCGGTGCATGATCAGCCGCGCCAGATAGGCGACGGTGGACGGCCATGTCTGCTGGCGGCGCGTGCCGGGCACGAAGGCCATGAAGTCGCCCAGGGGCTCCGGGTAGTTCAGAAGCTTGCGCAGTTTCATGCCGATCCACGCCGGGTCCATGACGCGCATGTCGAGGGACAGGACGCGCGACAAGCCATCGAGAGCGCGCGGGTAATTGCCGGACAGCCACATGGAATAGGGGCGTGTCACCCCGTCCGGCAGGGTGATCTCCTTGAGGCCGAGCACGAATTCCTCGCCCGTGGCCGGGTTCTGGATGTCCACCGTCCAGGACAGCGTGCCGTCGGTGCCGGTCTTCGGCTCCTCCAGGCTGAACATGGTGTCGAGCACCGGCGTCGGGCCTTTCTCGTCCAGGGCTCCGAGCTGCTCGCAGCGCCAGCGGACGACTTGGGCCATGGCGGAAACGACGCCGGGCATGAGTTTGCGCTCACCGTGGGGCGGCACGGGCATGTCGAACGATTCGCCGATGGTGCGCGCCAGCACGTCCAGCTTCAGGCGCAGCCAGGCGCGGTCGTTGGCGCGCATGTCCATGGACAGGGTCTTGGCCACGGCGCCCAGGCCGCGCGGCTGCTCCGAGCCGTTCACCCAGACCTCGAAGGGGAAGGTGCCCCCGTTGTTGCCGATATGGCCGACGAACAGCGCGAACTCGCCGTGCGGCGTTTCGATCATGTAGGTCCACGCCGCGTTGCCCTCGGTGAGGCGCGGCCGGCCCGGCCAGCGCAGCGACGAGAGCACGGGTGCGGGCAGGGTTTTGATCGAAAGCCGGCGGTTGGCCTCGCCTATGACGACGTCCTGGGGTTGTTTCTTCTCCGCCGACGGCTGGGCGCTTTCCACTGACAGCACGGCGCCGAGCACCTTGTTCGGCCGGTAGGTGGCCAGCCCCTTCAGGCCGGATTTCCAGGCCGAGAGGTAAAGATCCTCGAAGTCGCCGTAGGGATAGTCTTCGGGTACGTTGACCGTCTTGGAGATGCTGGTGTCCACGTAGGGTGCCACGGCGGCGACCATGTCCTTGTGCGCCTGGGCCGAGATCGCGAGCGCCGTGACGAAATAGTCGGGCAACTCGGCAACATCGCCGCCGAGATGCTTGTACAAGCGCCAGGCGTAGTCCTCGACGGCGTATTCCTTGAACGTGCCGTCGGCCATGCGCTTCTTGCGCGTGTAGGTCCACGAAAAGGGCGGCTCGATGCCGTTGCTGGCGTTGTCGGCAAATGCGAGCGATATCGTGCCCGTGGGCGCAATCGACAGCAGGTGCGAGTTGCGCAGGCCGTGGATGCGGATCTTCTCCTTGATCTCCGCCGGCAGGCGAGAGGCGAAGTTGCCGCCGGACAGGTAAAGGTCCCGGTTGAACAGCGGGAAGGAGCCACGCTCTTTGGCCAGCTCCACCGAGCAGAGGTAGGCACGGTCGCGCATGTACTCGGAGATCTTCGTCGCGAAAGCGCGCGCCTCGTCGGTGTCGTAGCGCAGACGCATCATGATGAGCGCATCGCCCAGGCCGGTGAAGCCCAGGCCGACGCGCCGCTTGGACATGGCTTCCTGGTACTGCTGCGGTAGCGGCCAGTTGGTGACGTCGAGCACGTTGTCGAGCATGCGGATCGCCACGTCGACCACCTTGCCGAACGCCGCAGTGTCGAATGTTGCCTCGTTCGTGAACGGCGCGGCGATGAACCGCGTCAGATTAATCGAGCCTAGATCGCAGCAGCCATAGGGCGGCAGCGGCTGCTCGGCGCATGGGTTGGTGGCCTCGATGGCCTCGCAGTAGTAGAGGTTGTTGTCTTTGTTGATGCGGTCGAGGAACAGGATGCCCGGTTCGGCGTGATCGTAGGTGGAGCGCATGATCTGGTCCCACAGCTCGCGCGCGCGCAGCTTGCGGTACACCCACAGGCCGTCGTCGCGCTGATAGGCACCGGCCGTCTTGAAGTCGGCCGAAGGCTCGGCCTTGTGGGTCAGTTCCACGTCGCCGTCGGCTTCGACGGCGCGCATGAAATCGTCGGTGACGCCGATGGAGATGTTGAAATTGGTCAGGTCCCCTTCGTCCTTGGCGTGGATGAACTCCTCGATGTCGGGATGGTCGCAGCGCAGCACGCCCATCTGGGCGCCTCGGCGCGAGCCGGCGGACTCCACCGTCTCGCAGGAGCGGTCGAACACGCGCATGTAGGACACCGGGCCGCTGGCGCGGGAGTTCGTGCCCTTGACGTGGGCGCCGACGGGGCGGATGGAGGAAAAATCGTAGCCCACGCCACCGCCGCGGCGCATGGTTTCAGCCGCCTCGCGCAATGCCGTGTAGATGCCGGGTCGGCCGTCCACGACCTCGGAGATGGAATCGCCTACCGGCTGCACGAAGCAGTTGATCAGCGTGGCGGCCAGTTCGGTGCCGGCGGCCGAGTTGATGCGCCCGGCGGGGATGAAGCCGTACTCCTGCGCCTCGAAGAACTTCTTCTCCCAGTAGGCGCGCTTGTCTTCGGCCTCAACGGTGGCCAGGGCGCGCGCGACGCGGCGACGTACCTCGCTCACGTCGTGTTCGGTGCCTTTGGCATATTTTTCGAGTAGCACCTCGCCGGAGATCTCCTGCTCGGTAAGGGTGGCGGCGGTCTTCTTGGACAGCGATTCGGTGGCGGCCATGATTTCGGGTTGCGTAGTCAGATGGTAGCGGGGGTTTGTTGTTCTTTTTTTAGGATACCCCCGCCGCCAGGCCGTGGAAAGGGGCTCGTAAAAATTTTTTCTATCGACAAAACAGTGTCTTACAAAAAACTCTTGTGGTATCAGATGATTAGGCCACAAGATGTCGTGTATCGCCCCGAAACCCGCGCCAGGACTCGGTTGCGGGTGAATTGGGGCTATGCCCGGCGCCGCGGCGCGGTCGGATCGGGAAGGGGAACGACGGTCGGTGCAGCCATTTCCGGCTGCAACGTGACGTGGTCGATGCCGAACTCGTCGTGCAGCATCGCGCGCAATTCCGGCAGCAGACGTTCCCAGTCCGCGAATTGATGCACCACGATGTGGGCGGACAGGGCGATTCGCGACGAGGACAGCGCCCAGATGTGCAGGTCGTGCAGGGAAAGAACGCCTGGCACCTGGGCCATGCGCCGGCCGACGGCGGGCAGCGAGATTTCCGCCGGCACTCCCTCGATCAGGGTGTGGATCGCCTCGCGCGCCAGGCGCAGGGTGGACAGCAGGACCAGCACGCAGATCAGGATCGAGAGCAGCGGATCGATGGGCATCCAGCCGGTGAGCATGATCACCAGCCCGGAGGCGAGTGCGGCGATGGAGCCGAGCATGTCGCCGAGCACGTGCAGGAGCGCCCCGCGCGTGTTCAGCGTCTGCTCGCCGCGGGACAGGATCCAGGCGGCGGCGATGTTTACCATCAGCCCGGCGACGGCGACCACTGCCACCGCCTCGCCGGTCACCGGGCGCGGCGCGAGCAGGCGCTCCGCCGCGCTCCAGGCGATGCCGATCACTACCGCGAACATGAATCCGGCATTGACCAGTGCCGCCAGCACCTCCACCCGGGCAAGCCCGAAAGAGTGGCGGTGCGACGGCGGACGCTGCGACAGCCATGCCGCGAACACGGCCAGTCCCAGGGCCAGACTGTCGGTGAGCATGTGCCCGGCATCACCGAGCAGGGCCAGGGACTGTGCCCACCAGCCGGTCAGCGCTTCGACGCCGGCAAAGGCGAACGTCAGCGCCAGCGCCACCGTGAGCGCGGTTCGCGGCGCCTTGTCGTGATGGGGATGATCGTGGTGATGATGGCCGGCCATTGGCTGCTAGTGCGACTGGCCGCCCCTGAGCAGCCGCGCTGCATGATCGGCGATGATCCACTCCTCGTTCGTCGGCAGGACCAGCACCGTCACGTCACTGTCGTCAGCGCTGATGCGCGTGGCATGGCGTGCGTTGCGCTGCGTGTCCATCTGCACGCCCAACCAGCGCGCATCACTGCAGACGTGCTCGCGTATCGCCGCGGCGTGTTCGCCGATGCCGCCGGTGAACACGAGTCCGTCCACACCGCCCAGGGCTGCGGCCAACGACCCGAGCTCGCGGCCGATGCGGTAGCAGAACAGCGCCACCGCTTCCTGCGCTTCGGGCGCGTCGCTCGCCAGCAGCGTGCGCATGTCCTGGCTGATGCCGGACACACCGAGCAGCCCCGAGCGGCGGTAGAGCAGGTCGGTGAGCTGCCTCGCGTCCATGTGCTCGGACTCCAGCAGGTAGAGCAGCACGCCGGGATCGAGGCTGCCGCAGCGCGTGCCCATCACCAGCCCCTCCAGCGCCGTGAAGCCCATCGTCGTCGCCATACTCCTGCGGCCATGCATGGCGCACATGCTGACGCCATTGCCGAGGTGGGCGACGATAATGCGGCCCTCGGCCCGCTCGCCGATCTGCTCCGGCAGCACGCGCGCGATGTATTCGTAGGACAGGCCGTGGAAGCCATATCGGCGGATGCCCATGGCAGTCAACGCCCTGGGCAGGGCATAGGCCTGGGCGACCGCAGGCTGACTGCGGTGGAAGGCCGTGTCGAAGCAGGCTACCTGCGGCACGCCGGGCGCCACGGCCATCAGCGCGCGTATGGCGTTGAGATTGTGCGGCTGATGCAACGGCGCCAGCGGAATCAGTGTCTCCAGTTCCTTGAGCAGCGACTCCTCCACAATGAGCGGCGCGGCATAGCGCACGCCGCCGTGCACGACGCGGTGGCCGACGGCGGTGACGCGCCAGGTGTCGTCGTTGCGGTCGATCCAGCGCAGGAGGTGATCGAGCGCGTGGTGGTGCTGCTCCTCCAGGGAGGCGTGCGCGGGTTGTGGCAATGCCAGGACCGCAAGGCTCTCGCCACTGGCGGCGAAGGCGCTCAGTCGGACATCGGCGCCGATGCCGTCCACCTGCCCGTGCAGCGCGGCCGCGCGCGCGATTTCCTGCGCTGCCTCGAAGAGGGCGAACTTGATGCTGGACGAGCCGGCATTGAGGACCAGGATCGCTGGTTTCATGTGTGCGACGTGATGCGTCAGGCGACGGCGGGCGGTTGTTTCCTGGCGTGCGCCAGAATCAGCGCCACGGCGCACGAGGCGATGCGCGAGTGCATGGGATCGGCCCGGCTGGTGAGCACGATGGGCACGCGCGCACCCAGCACGATGCCGGCGGACTGGCCGTCGGCAAGGTATTCCAATTGCTTGGCCAGCATGTTGCCCGCTTCCAGGTCCGGCACGACCAGGATGTCGGCGCGCCCAGCCACCGCCGAGCGTATGCCCTTGGTCTTGGCGGCGACGACGGAGACGGCATTGTCGAAGGCGAGCGGCCCGTCCAGGATGCCGCCGGTGATCTGGCCGCGGTCGGCCATCTTGCACAGGGCGGCGGCGTCCAGGGTGGAGCGCAGCTTGTTGGTCACCGTTTCCACCGCCGAGAGGATCGCCACCTTGGGCTCCTGCATGCCCAGGGCCAGGGCCAGGTCGATGGCGTTCTGCACGATGTCTGCCTTCTCCTCCAGCGTCGGCATGATGTTGACGGCAGCGTCGGTGAGCAGCAGCGGTCGCGGGTAGGCGGGCACGTCCATGAGAAAGACATGGCTGATGCGCCGTGCGGTTCGCAACCCCGTTTCGTGGGCGACGACCTCCGCCATCAGCTCGTCGGTATGCAGGCTGCCTTTCATCAGCGTGTCGGCTTCGCCCGTGCGTACCAGCGCCACGGCGGCGGCCGCCGCCGCGTGGCTGTGGGGGACGTCCACCAACCGATAGCCGTTGAGATCGGCTTCGATCTGCTCGGCGACAGCACGGATCTTGTGCGCCGGGCCGACGAGTATCGGCTTCACCAATCCCGCCTCGGCGGCACCCAAGGCACCCTTCAGCGACGGCACGTCGCAGGGATGCGCCACGGCCATTGTCACCGGCGGCAGGCCCTCGGTGAGCGCGAGGAGCTGCTGGTAGCGTGCCGTCTTGTCGTGAATGCGCACGTCCGGCAGCAGCATCCGCGCCCGCTTGATTTTCTCCCGCGGTGCCAGGACCTCGGCCGTACCGCGGATGACCACCTGTCCGTCCTGGTTGGTGCACAGGCAATCAAACAGGACATGGAAGTTGTGGTCGAACTTGCGCGCGGCCGTTACCCGAATGGTCACGGTGTCACCGAGCGCGACGGGCCGCGCGAAGCTCAGCGTCTGGCCGATGTAGATCGTACCGGGGCCGGGAAACTGTGTGCCGAGCACGGTCGAAATGAGCGATGCACCCCACATGCCATGAGCAATCACTTCATGGAACATGGTCGAACGGGCATATTCCGGGTCGAGATGGGCCGGATTGACGTCGCCGGACATGACGGCGAAGAGCTGAATGTCCTGCTGCTGAAGGGTTCGCGTCAGTTCGGCGAAGTCGCCGACCTGGATCTCGTCGTAGGTGCGATTCTCGACATAGCGAGTGCTGCTGCGTTCCTGCATGGCTGCCCCGGGTCACGTGGTCGGCGCGGGCGGCGCCCGCCTCAGGTGCCACTTTAGCAGGCTGGCGTTACGGGGTCATGATCGCCGTCAGACAACCCTCCGACCGGCGGCGGTAAGGCGCCGAGACGTCACCCCGGAACCGGATGGCGCCGGCCCGGGGGATGGAGAAGGATCAATACACGATCGAATCGGAGGTTTCCTTGTTCTGCGCGGAGATGTAGGTGTAGCCGCCCACCGAGACGCCCGTCACCGTGAAGGTGAACGTGCCCCGGCGTGACGTGCGCGCCGACGTGATCTGGGCGATGCCCGACGAGTTGGTCGTGGCGCTGCCGGTGCCGGAGACGACTCCGCTCCACGATCCACTCACCGTCGCGCCGCTGATCGCCTTGCCGGCAGCATCGAGAATGGTCACCGATGCCCGGGCGCGGGCGCCGAAGAAGCTCGTGCTCAGGCTCATGGTAATGCCCTCGACATGAACGGCGGGCGAGGAGCCGGCGGTAACGGTGATGGTCCTGCTGGCGCTCGCCGTCGCGCCGGCCGGGTCCTTCACCGTCAGCTTGGCGGTGTAGGTGCCGGCAGTGTTGTAGACGTGGGATGGATTGGCCGCGCTGGAATGCGCCGTGCCGTCGCCGAAGTCCCAGTCGTAGGTGATTGCACCACCGTCGGGATCGCTGGAGCCGCCGCTGGAGAAATTCACCGTCAGCGGCGCCGCGCCGGAAGTGGGACTGGCCGACGCAGCGGCGACCGGCGGCTGGTTGGTGCCGGCGCCCACCGTGCCGGTGATGCTGTACTGCCCCAGGCTGCCGTAGTCGGAATAACCGGTGGACAGGTCGCCCTTGCCCGTGCCGTCGATCTTCAGGTAGTAGGTGCCGGTCGTCGCGCCGGTGACGTTGATCGTGGCGTTGAGCCCATCCGTTGGATTGGCCGAGGCGACGACGTTGCCGTTGGTGTCGTAGAGCGTGGCAGCGATGTCCAGATTCGCGCCGCGCGGTGCCGGCGTTACCGTAAGGGAGATGTTGCCGCCGCCATTGTAGAAGCTGAAGAAGTCGACGTCGCTGCGCGTGCCGATAACGCCGCTACCGCTAAGGGTGACGGTGCCGCTGTTCTCGATCCATGACAGGGCGGAGGCTGTGCCGATTGCGTCGCCGTGGTCGTCGGCGCGCAGGGGGGCGCCGGTGGATTGGATGATCGCCAGATCGTCCTGGGTCAGCGTGGCATAGGGATACTCACCCTTGCTCCACTGTGTTAGCTCCTTGTAGTAGCCCACGCCCATGATCGGCGCCCAGCCGGTGGCACCACTGCCGTGGCCGGAATAGTAGGCGGTGTTGGTCGCACCGCTGTTGTAGCCGTCGTGGCTCAGACCGAGGTTGTGGCCGGCTTCGTGCGCGGCCGCCTCGGCGACGTATTTTTCGTTGCCGTTGCCCAAGTTGTTGTAGAAGACCCAGGCCGGCTTGTAAGTGTCACCGACGTCGTCGTAGATGCCGACGTAGGCGAAGCCGCCGCAGCTGCAGGGACTCGATGTCTGCGCGGTCCAGTCGCGCGTAATCACTACCCGTGTACCGAAAGTGTCGTCGGTGGAGCCGCTGCGCGTAATGGCATCGACGGGCGGCTCCTCGGTGGTCACGTCCACGTCGAAGGGCGCGTAGTCCTCGGCCACGCGCTGCCAGATGAGCTGGACGGCCTCGCGCTCCTGGTCGTTGAAGCTGGACGGGTTGCCGTCCAGATCGAAGGCTTGCGCGTTGATGGTGCTCAGGCCGTAGGAATTGTTCCAGGCCGTGCCGGAAACGCTGTGGCCGGTGAAGTCAAGATAGATGACACGCTTGGCGCCGGGGCGGCTATGGAGCAGGAAGGTCTGTTCGTTCGGGTACGGGGCGGCGGCTGCTGTCGTCCCCGCCGTCGCCCCCGTCGCCTTTTCCGGCAGCGGCGGCACTTCGTCGATGAACAGCAGCCGGCCCTTGCGATCGAGCCATGCGCTGCGGTCGCGGCGCAGCATGTCCAGGAATTGCTGGCGCGACATGCCGTGCCAGTCGGCGACACTGTCGAGCTTGTCGCCCAGGGCCTGGATGGCCCGCTCGCCGCGCACCTGCTCCGGCAGATTCAGCTCGGGAAATGGCTTGCGGATGCGTTGCGGCACACGCTCGTCGGCGAAGGTTATGCGCGGCAGGCTGGCCCCGATCAGGACGAGAAACGCAAGCCAGGCGATCGGGTGATGCCAGCGGCCGCCGGGGGTCGCCGCTTGCTGTTGGCCGGGCGTCGAGGACTCGGTGCGCCGCACCGAGGCACATAAGGGGCGATCGAGCGGACCCATGAATGCTCCTTTTCAGATCAGAATCCGCCGAACGACGGAAATCAGTCGCTCGGCGCGAAACCCAGGGCAGACGGGAGCAATCTGCGGAAACGGCCGGCCCCCCATGCCGAAAAGCTCTATGGTTACCCTTCCGGACGGTGGCCCTGCGTACCGATCTGCGCCGCACTGATCTTCGCTGTCTTGATCGGAAACGACGCTCGGCCCGAATTGTCGATGCGAGTTCTTTGCGACTCGACTCGGGCTGGAAGCATGAGGATAGACAATCCGGCGCCCGGCGTGCATTGGCCAAAAGGATGAGGGCTGCCTGGGATGCCACAAAGGCCATCGGCGCCAATCCAATAGACCCTCGGCCGACTCGCACTGCGGGTCAGGGCGCGCGATAGGTGATGCGATAGATCACGTTGGCGAAGTCGTCCGAGACCAGAAGCGAACCGTCGGGCAGCACCAACACATCGGCGGGCCGCCCCCACTCGGATTCGCCCTGCAGCCAACCCTCGGCGAAGCCCTCGTGACTCACCGCCTTGTTTTCCTTCAGGCGCACCAGTGTGACGCGGTAGCCATTCTTCTTCGAGCGGTTCCAGGAACCGTGCTCGGCGATGAAAATCTGTCCCCGGTACTCGGGCGGAAACATGCTGCCCGTGTAGAAGCGCATGCCCAGCGGCGCGACGTGGGCGCCCAGGTTGCGCGCCGGTGGCACGAACTCCTTGCAGGCGCGCTTGGCGCCGAATTCCGGATCGGCAATATCGCTGCCGTGGCAGTATGGGTAGCCGAAATGCATATCTGCGCGCGCTGCGTGGTTCAGCTCGCAAGGTGGCATGTCGTCACCCAGCCAGTCGCGGCCGTTGTCCGTGAACCACAAGTCTCGCGTCGCCGGATGCCAGTCGAAACCGACGCTGTTGCGCACCCCGCGCGCGAACACCTCCAGCGCGCTGCCGTCGGCGTTCATGCGCATGATATTGGCGTAGCGGTCGCTATCGGGTTCGCAGACGTTGCAGGGCGCGCCGACGGGAACGTAGAGCCTGCCGTCGGGACCGAAAGCGATGAATTTCCAGCCATGGTGACGGTCGCGGGGAAAGGTGTCGCGCACGACTGCCGGGCGCGGCGGGTCGGCCAGCCGGGCGTCGATGGCGTCCAGCCGAAGGATGCGGTCCACCGCCGACACATAGAGCGCGCCTTCACGGTACGCCACGCCGACGGGCATGTTCAGATTCTGCGCCACCACATGCACTTGGGATGCGCGATAGTCGCCGTCGAATTTCACCGCATGCACTTTGCCGGCGCGGAAGGAGCCGACGTAGAGCGTGTTGTTTCCGCCCAGCGCCATGGCGCGCGGATTGTCGACCTGCGCCCAGACCTCGATGCGAAAACCGGGTGGCAGCTTGATCCGCTCCAGGGGCAGCGCCTGGGCGACGGCTGCGCAACTGGACAGCAGCAGGGCAACGAGGACACCACGAAAGCCTCTCGCCGCCGATGGTCGATCATTCACGGTGATCCCCTTCCTTTGACGAAGAAACGCGCGCCGCCGGTGCGCGAAATGATAATACCGGTCGTTCTCACCGGCCAGCGTCCGCGTCCGAGAAAATTCCTGCCCATTGCGCCGGACAACCGTCAAGCGCAAAGACGGCGCAGCCGATATTTCTGAACGGATGTTGGAGAAATGCGCGTGCATTGGCTCGAGCGCCCCGAATTCGCGCACGGGATTTGCAGGGCTCGACGAATTGCTTCGGAAGCAGGAGGTTTCACATGATCAAGCCGCTCATTGAGTGGACGGACGCGCTGAGCGTCGGCATTGAGGAAGTGGACCAGCAGCACAAGGCGCTGGTGCGGATGTTGAACGACCTGAACGCCGCCATACACGAGCATCACGGATCGGCGGAAGCGAGAAAGACCCTCGACCGTCTCGCCGAATACACGCGCGTTCACTTCGCCACGGAAGAGGGCGTCATGCGCCTGATCCGGTACCCGGGCTTCGAGATCCACAAGAACCAACACGAACATCTCATCAGCGAAGTCGTTTCGCTGCAGGAGAAGCTCGACAACAAGCAGGCGTCCATCACCTTCGAGCTGTTGCACTTCCTCAAAGTGTGGCTGTCGAAACACATCACGGAAAGCGACAAGCGATTCGGCGAGTTTGCTGTTTCGCGCGGGCTGGTGGCTGCCGCGTCGTCGTGGGTGCCCGTCCCCGTGGCCGCACCCGTCAAGCCGAAGCCCTGGTGGAAGTTCTGGTAGTTGGCGAAACGCAACGGCGTCGCCTGCCCATCGGAGTGCGGCGTCGCGCCGCTTGAGCACGCGATCCCGGCCAGTCCGGCCGGGGTAACTTCGGACGTTCGATTAACCCCCTGGTGCGCCCGCCGCCGTTCACCCGCATGAGCGCCCATCGCGCATTGCCGCCTGCGCCGAATCGGCTACACTGCCCTCATGCACGAGGCGATGAGCGACGAGGCGCTGATGATGGCGTACCGGGACGGCGACGCCACCGCCTTCGAGGCGCTCTACCGCCGCTACCGTGGCCGGCTGTTCCGCTACCTGCAGCACCAGTGCGGCGATGCGCGTCTGGCAGAGGATCTCTACCAGGAGATCTGGATCAAGGTGGTCGGTGCCCGTGCGACCTACGAGGTTGCGGCGAAATTCTCGACCTGGCTGTTTCGCATCGCCCATAACCGGCTGATCGACCACTTCCGCAGCCAGGGGCGCGTCCTCGTGGCGGACCCGGTGGGGGGAGACGAGGGCGATCCCCTGCCCGACGCGGTATTGGCGGCGCCGGCGCCGGCCATCGAACAGCCGGAGCGGCATCTCGACCGCCAGCAACTCGCCGCCCGGCTGCTGGCGGAAATCGCCAACCTTCCGCCGCCCCAGCGTGAAGCGTTCGTGCTCAGCGAGGAGGCCGACATGACATTGGAGGAAATCGCCGCCGCCACCGGCGTCACGCGCGAAACCGCGAAGAGTCGCCTGCGCTACGCCCTGGCGAAGCTGCGCAGCCGCCTGCAGGACTTGCGATGAATCCAGCCCGACCGGACAGACCCCAGGACCAGCCGCACGACAAAGACCTGTCGCAGTTGTACCGCGACGCCGCCCGGGCCGAGCCGCCGGCGGCGCTCGATCGGCAGATCATCGCGGCGGCGCAGGCGGAGGCGGCCCGACCTCGGCGCCGGCCGTGGTGGCGTAGCTGGCTGGCACCGGTTACGGCATTCGCGACAGTTGTGCTCACATTCACCCTGACGCTGCTGGTCCACCAGGAGCGCGAACGCGAGGAGGCGCAGCCACGATCCGAGCAGCACACGCCTGTCGCGCCGGCCCAGGCGCCGGCCGCCGTCCCGGCTGCGCCCACCGCACCGACAATGAAGCAGGACCGGGTCGACACCCCTCGGCCTGCAGAGCCCGCGCCTGTGCCGCAGCGCCTGGAGCGCGGCGAACGCACGCCGCGGCCCAGCGATCTTTCCAGCATCCCGCCGCGCGAGTCAGAGCGCCGGCGCGCCGACGCGCCGGCCGCGCCACCCGTGGGCAAGGCGATGCCCGAGGCATTTCCCGGCGCAATGAAGGAGGAAGCCGCGGCGCCGGTGCAATCGCGCAGCCAGGAAGCCAGTCCGGCGCCCGTCGCACCGGCGTCCGGCGACAGCCTGCCTGTACCGCCTCCGCCGGCTGCGGTTGCACCGGCCGCGCCGCGACCAGCACCGTTTCCTCAGCCGGCTCCCGCCGCGGAGGCCAAGCGGAAGGCGGCACCGGCCGCAGGCACTGCGACGGGTGCAGCCGCGGAGCTATCTCGGATGCGCAATGGTCGGGCGGCGCCACTGGAGGACAAGGCGCTTCGCGCAGCGGAGGACTGGCTGGAGGAAATCCGAGCACTGAAGAGGCAGGGGCGGGAGGGCGAGGCGCAGGAAGCGCTAGCGCAGTTCCGGCGTGCCTACCCGGATTACGCGCTGCCGGACGACCTGCGCTAGTCGGCACGGCCGCGCCGTGCGCGGATTGCCCCCATGGGCGCGGATCAACGCACGCTGGAAAGGAGTGCGCTACGCCGGCGCGAGGTGCGCGTCGAACTTCAGTCCCCGCTGGCCGGCGCGAGGGTGAAGATCTCGCAACTGCCGGTGCGCTCGATGCGCTGATCGACGCGCAACAGCAACTCGCGGGCGCCGTCGCGGAGCCGGATTTCCGTGCCCGGCGCCACGCATCCCGGCATCGCGACGAGCCCCGCGGCGTTGTTCAGGGTAGGCAGGGCGGGCAGTAGCAGCACCCGTTCCTGGCGCGAGCCCGTCCCGGCGGCGACAGATATGGTCAGGGCAGCGGCGCGCACGGCGAGTTCGTCGACGCGCAGTTCGAGCTCGTCGTCGCGGTGGTTCAAAGCGCGGCGGGCGACGCAGACGATGACCATGTCGCGCTCCCGCGGGCGTATGGCCAGCACTTCGCCAACGCGCACCCGCGAGCTGTCGCCGCCCAGGTGGCGCAGTCCCATGCCGTCCAGGCTCTGACTGACGATCGACCACTGGCTTAGCCCTTCCGGCGCTTGCCCCTGCGCGCTGAGGGCACCGGCGTTCGGCTGTGCCGCCTGTGCATCGATGAATGCCCAGACGCGCTCGAATCCGAACACCGCGTCGGCATGCGGCGGAAAAAGCAGGTGGTGGGAGCGCTGATGAGGCGGGACGCTCCATTGCGACAGCAGGTAATGAAGAAAGTGGCGATAGTCCCGCTGCACGGCGATAGTGGGCAGGCCGAGCTGGACCGGGGGCGTTCCGCCCTGCTCGACACCGGTGAGCTGTGTCCGCAAGTGCTCGACCAGCGGCGCGCAGTCGAGCACGGCAATTCCGGGCTCCACGGGCAGGCTCGCGGCGCCGGAGGCGAGAACCTCGGGCTGGGCGCGTCTCGGCCTGACCAGGAAGCGGGCCGACGCCGGGCCGGTCTTCGGCAGCGGCTGGTCGGCGGCGAGCGGCGAAAGCCGCGCCAGCCTGCCATGACGCTCGATGTAGGCTCTTGCCCAGTCCAGTTCGCCAGGCATGAAGCGGGTCGGTCCGGCGTAGGCGAGCAGCAGGGCGTGCACGTACAGATGTTCCGGCGATGTCGATTCCCGGTCCGGGGCCGCTGCCGCGAAGCCTTCCTTCACGGCCAGGCCGTAGAGCCGGTGCAGATGGTCCCAGGCGGATACCGAGCCGCGCACGTAGGCGCGGTGCGCGAGGCAAAGCCGCCGCGCGTTGAGCTCCATCGCACGCACGAGGGCCCGGTGCAGGGGCGCTGACGGCCCCTGGGTGGCACCCTGTCCGGATGCACGGCGGCAAACATCGGTGTAGGCCGCGGCGATCTCCTTGAGTAGCTGATCCGCCGCGCGAATCGCCTGCCGAAGTGCCGGCGCGAGCGGCAGCGTGGCCGTGGGCAGGGATTCTTCAACCGGGCTGAGGACGCGTTCGGCGTGCCTATGTACCGGTTCGAGGTGGGCGAACAGGCTTTGAAGGTCGTCGCAACCGGCGACGCTGCGGCGGAATTCCAGCATCAAAAGCCGTGCCGCCTGCACCGGGTTTTCGAAGGGAATTGCGTCGAGCTTTTCCTGCAGACGAGCGACGCCGGCATCGCCACGGGAGGCGACGGCGCCGGCGGGAAACAGCCCATGCAACTTCATGCTCCGAACCTCGTTCGCATCATGAACAATCCGATCATGCGCACCACGTCCGGGCGCGGCGTTCGTCTTCTGCCCAGGCAGGCGGACGCTGCGTCGCGCCCGCCGCGGCGTTGGGCACCGTTGTCCTCGTCACTGCCGCCGGAACCCCGCTTGAAGGAACCGGCCGCATGCGAGCCCCTTTGTCCTTCGTGGCAGCGGCGGGGCGCAGTGTGTTTCTCCTCTTAGTACAACGCATCGAAATCCTCGCCAGTAGAAACGAATTCGCTGCGGGCCATGCAGCGATACATCGTCAGCAGCCGACGCTGACTTAACCCCATCTTTCGGTGGTGGGCGTTTACGCGAGCGTGGCACATCCGCCGCTGATCATGGAGAACACATCATGCGCAATCGTTTCTTCCTTCCGCTGCTCGTGGCCGCTGCCGCCTGCGGCGCGCCGGCCGGCAGCGCCCTTGCCGGCAACCTCGTCGAACTGGAAGTGGTCAGCCGTAGCACCGGCCAGCGGATCCAGACCTACAGCCATCGCGGCAAGACCTGGATCGCCGGCAACCCCGGCGAGGCCTACAGCGTGCGCCTGACTAATCGCAGCGGCGGCCGCGTGCTCGCCGTCCTGTCGGTGGACGGCGTCAATGCCGTGAGCGGTGAAACCGCGTCCGCGCGCCAGTCCGGCTATGTACTGGAGCCCTGGGCGAGCGCGGAGGTGCGCGGCTGGCGCAAGAGCCTGGAGGAGGTGGCCCAGTTCTACTTCACCAGTCTGAGCGACAGCTACGCCGGTCGCACCGGCCGTCCTGACAATGTTGGCGTCATCGGCGTGGCGGCGTTCAGCGAATACCAGGAGCCGCGTCCGACGCTCGGCATGCAGCCGCGTTTCGAAGCACCGGCAGCGGGAGCGGCGGCAGGCCAGAGCACGGCCAAGGAAGGCGCGCGCGACGCCGAAGCGGCCTCGGCCCCAGCCGAAGCCGCAGTCCCGAATGCCAAGCGCAGCCGGCCGGCCCCGGACAGCCGGTTGGGCACGGGCCATGGCGCAAGGGAACACTCGCCGACCAGCTACACGGAATTTCGCCGCGCCAGCGATACGCCAGCCGAGGTGACAACGCTCAACTACGACAGCCACGCTAACCTGGTCGCCCGCGGCATCATTGCGCGCACGCCCTACTACGGCCGCCCGGAACCCTTTCCCCGCGACGTGCCGGGCAGGTTCGTACCCGATCCACGCGGGTAGCGTGGATCACGCGGACATGCACGCGGGTAGCGTGGAACGCGTGAGAACGCGCGCGGAGGGCGTGGATCTGGCCGCGATGCGCGCGCTTCGCGCCTTGCGCGCGGCGTGCCGACGCGCGCCCGTTCGGCGTTAGTCGCATCGGATCGTGCGTCGAATCAGGCGTCGGTGGAAGCGGCGATCTGTTGCAACGCGGTGAGTACGCCTTCGCTGCCGTGCTCCATCTGGCGCAGCGCCTCGAGCGCTTCGTCGAACTTGCGCGCGGCGGCGCTTTCGATGGCCAGCTTGCCGCTACCATGGACCTTGGCGTGGGGCGCCTCGAGTGCGCGGTAGGCGGGCAGGTGCGAAAAGGACCGACCCTGTCCCTCGTAATACCACTTGCCGAGACGGCAGGCGGTGTGGCTGGCGAAATCCCCGTTGCCTTTCTCGGAGTGGCCCGCGACGGCACGGTACACCTCCATCTTGTAGATGAGGTGATCGAACTTGGCCAGCTCGACGAAGCTGTGAATGGCGGCATTCTGCATCGTCGCGGCCATGTGGCGCGCCAGGCTGCACAGGTCGGTCATGCTCGCGCGTGCGGCGCGTCCCTGTTCGGCTGCCGACAAGGCCTCGCTGGACAGTGCCTCGATGGTCACCTGCGTGCGGCCCGTCTCGGACTGGATGGCCGTCACGAGCTGCGATATCTCGTTGGTCGCCGTTGCCGTGCGTTCGGCCAGCTTGCGCACTTCGTCGGCCACGACCGCAAATCCCCGGCCCTGTTCGCCCGCACGGGCCGCCTCGATGGCAGCGTTGAGCGCCAGTAGATTCGTCTGGTCGGCAATCTCGCGGATGAGCTGCACGATGCCACCGATCTGTCCGGCGCGCTGACTGAGCTGCTGGACCGACTGTGCCGTCGTGCCGGTTTCGGCGGCCAGCTTGTCCAGGCTAGCGGCGACGTTGGCAATGCCTTCGGCGCTCTGGTCGGCGGAATCCGTCGAGCGATGCGCGGATTCCTGCTGGCCCGTCAGCCTGCCGGCGAGTTCGCCAAAAGTCCCTTGGACATCCGTCAGTGACTTGCTATAGACGCGCAACTGCTCGAACAGCGATGTGAGCAATGCGCTTCGCTCACGCGCTACGCGGCACTCGCGCTCACCAGCCTCGATCGTTGCCTCGAGTTGCGCGCTACGTGCTCTTTCCACTTCCAGTGCGCGGCTGAGGGTTTCGAGCTCAGCCTTCAAAGCCGCGATCTCGGCCTTCGTGCCGAAGAAACGCATGGTTGTTCCTTTCCAAGAAATATTTAGGGTTGTGCGGAGCGCCAACCTGTTAGGTATCGGAGAGCAGCGGCAGATCTTTAGCGCGGAGAGGCTCGGAGCGCGGCTGGCACCGGTGCGGGCGATTACCCGGCCGCGATCGACAAACCGCGGCGGTGGCCGCGGCGAACGTCAGCGCCAGAACAGGCGTCCGATTGCTGCCAGGACCCGCCGTGGCGCCAGATGAGCGGGTGTGAGCCGGGGCAGGTCGATGCTGTCGAGGGTGTTCTTGACCAGCAGGCCAAGCTCGGTGTCGCCCTCCATCACCAGGCGGCGATTGAAGAACAGGGTGTCGGGATCCTCCTGCCGCAGGGCAAGCGCCAGGAAATCGCAGGCGCGTGCGGAGATGGTCAGATGCGGCATGCCGTGAGCCCGTGCGGCGCGAAATCCTTGCGGGGTGAGCGTGAAGCGCAGGTCCAGCCCGGCATCGCTGACACGTATGCAGACCTGGCGGCCGACCAGCGGCTCGAGCGCCTCCCGGGGCAGCACGCGGCCCAGTGCCGCGTTCAGCGCCAGCACCAGAGCCTGGGTGGGCGGCTGCTGCGGCAATCGCGAGGCGATGCTCGCGATGGGTCGGGGAATCTCGAACTCCGGCACGCGCAGGGGCTCGTTCGCCTTCAGTGCAGATGGCATGGGCCGGCCTCGCGTTGTCCTTTCAGGAATGGGCGGCGACCCGCTCCAATCCCGGGCGGCCGTGCCAGAAGCCGTTGCAACCCGCAGGCTCGCCCAGCGCCGCGATTCGGGCGCCCGCCTCGGCAGCGCCAAGGTTGCCATCCATGCGCGCCCGGAACGTGGCCAGCAGCGCCACTGAGTGGTGCGCTTGCGGGCTCAGGCGCAGCACGTCCACGCCCACCTGCTTGAGCGCATCGACGTCGTCGAGCAGATTGTACGGCCGCGCCGATTGCGTCTGGATGCCGTTGAGCGACAGAAAGGGCTCGCCCTCGCGGGTGGAAAGCAACAGCCCGTCGGGGAACTCGAGACAACGGAACGCGCAGTCGTCTTTCTGCAGATTGAAGTGGCGCGCGGTGAAACAGCGCGCCGAAAATGCCAAAGGCATTTTTCCCCAGGCGAACACTTCCGTTTCCATGCCGGCGGGCCGCGCGCGCTGCAGTTCGGCCAGGGCCGGGCCCGACATCTCCAGCGGCATGACCCAGCGCGTTGCACCGATACGCGCCAGCATGGCCAAGGTGGCCGGGTTGTAGATGTTCAGAAAAGGACCGGCGACGAAGGGTGTCTTACCCGCCAGCAGATGCACCGCGCCCATGTCGTTGGCCTCGACGGCGAATCGGCCATTCTCGGCCATGCGGCGCAGGGTCTTCAGATCGGATTCCGATTCGATCAGCGTCTGCGACGACAGCACCACTTCCTTGCCGGCTTCGGCGATATGCCCGGCGATTTCGAGCCAGTCCGACAGACGCAGTTCATGACGCCGGGAGCACACCGATTCGCCGACATAAACGACGTCGGCATCGGCATCGGCGATGGCATCGTAGAAGTCGAAGACCTGCTGGCGCGGCCAGTAGTAGAGCAGGGGCCCGAGAGATAGTTTCATGGTTGCGGCTCCGTCACTTCCACGGCCGATAGTAGGCGCCCAGGGTGTGCGTATGTCCCTCGGCGACCTTGTTCAGTTCCGCCATCCATGCCGGCCGCACGCTGTAGCCGGCGCGGTCCTGCCGGCAGGCGTCAATGGCCTCGCGCCAGACACGGGTCACCTGCGCGACATAAGCGGGACTGCGCTGGCGACCTTCGATCTTGATCGCCCGTATGCCGATGTCCATGAGCTGGGGTAGCAGCTCCAGGGTGTTGAGGCTGGCTGGCTCCTCGATGGCGTAGTAGGTCTCGCCATTGACATCAAAGCGGCCCTTGCACAGGGTTGGGTAGCCGGCATGTTCGCCGGCCTCGAAGCGATCGATGAGAATGCCGTTCAGCCGCGTTTCCATGCCGCGCGCCGTCTGCTCCCAGCGCACCGCCTTGGGCGGCGAGCACACGCCGCAGGTGTTCGGCGAATCACCGGTGGCATAGGCGGACAACGCGCAGCGACCTTCGACCATGACGCACAGACCGCCGAAGCCGAACACCTCGATTTCCACCGGCGTGTTGCGCACCACTGTCTCCACCTGTGCCAACGCCAGAACGCGCGGCAGCACGGCGCGGGAGATGCCAAACTGCTCGTGGTAGAAGATGATCGCTTCGTAATTGGTCGCCGAACCCTGCACCGACAAATGCAGTCGCAGCCCTGGGTGCTGTTCGCGCGCGTACTCCATGAGGCCTAGGTCGGCCAGGATGATGGCATCGACGCCGAAGTCGGCTGCCTTGTCCACGGCGGCCGTCCAGCGCTGCCAGGACGAGGTCTGCGGATAGGTGTTGAGCGCCAGCAGCACCTTGACCCCGCGCCCGTGGGCGTAACGAATGCCTTCGCGCAGGGCGGCGTCGTCGAAGTTCAAGCCGGTGAAATTACGCGCGTTGGTGTTGTCCTTGAAGCCGGTGTAGACGCAGTCGGCGCCATGGTCCACGGCAGCCTTCAAGGCGGGCAGACCGCCGGCGGGGCAGACGAGTTCGAACTGATCGGAGTGCGGCATGGAACAGGTAGTGGCATGAAACCCCGCGAGCCTAGGCGCCAGCCTGCGGACTGACATTGACATGGGTCAACGGGGCCGGATCTGGGCGCGCTTGACGCGCACCCGTCCTGCTTGCAGGCTATCGGTGATGGCGCCGAGAAAGGGCCGAGGCATGCACTTGATCACCTGGAACATCCAGTGGGGGCGCGGCTGCGATGGCCGCGTGGACTTGGCGCGCATCGCGCAGGTCGCCCGAGAGACGGCGGATTTCGACGTGCTCTGCCTGCAGGAGGTGGCAGTGAACTTCCCGGGGCTTGCCGGCAGCAGCGGTGAGGACGAGGTGAAGCTGCTGCGCGATGCCTTGCCGGAGTTCCAAGCGCTCTATGGCATTGCCACCGATCTGCCGGATGGCCGGGGCGGCCGCAGCCGTTTCGGCAATCTGATCCTTTCCCGGCTGCCCGTGCTGCAGGTGTTCCGTCATCTGCTGCCCTGGCCGTCGGATCCGGGCGTGTCAAGCATGCAGCGGGTCTGCGTCGAGGCGGCGATCGAAACACGATCGGGTGTGGTGCGCGTGATGACCACCCACCTCGAATACTACTCGGCGCTGCAGCGCGCTGCACAGGCGGAGGCATTGCGCGCCCTGCACGGGCAGGCGAGCGCCCACGGCCGCAATCCGCGCTTCGGCAAGGAGACCGATCCCACGTTCGCCGTGCTGCCGCGCGGCACATCGGCAATCCTGTGCGGCGACTTCAACTTCAAGCCTTCCGATGCCGAGCACGGACGCATCACGGCACCCTATGACGACGGCACGCCACGCCTGGTGGACGCATGGTCCATTGCTCATCCTGGCGAACCCCATGCGCATACTGTCGGCCTGCATGGATGCGACTGGCCGGACGAACCCTATTGCTGCGACTTCGTATTCGTCAGCGACGACCTGGCGCCGCAGGTCGTCGACCTGCAGGTCAATCAGCGCACCGATGCTTCGGATCATCAGCCGGTGCTGCTAGTCGTGCGCACATGAACCCGGACCGAGCGGGGCAGATGTAACACTTTGTAAGGGTCGTCATCGGTGCCGTCATCGCCGCGTTATGGAAGTTGCGAACACCATCAACTTCGAACGAGGAAACGATGAAAAAGCTAATTTGCTCGATTCTTGTCGCAGGAAGCGCAATTGCTGCTGTGCCGGCGCAGGCCGATGGCGGTGCGATACTTGGCGCTGCCATCGGTGGCGCTGCTGGCGCGGTCGTCGGGCGCCAGGTGGCGGGGCGCGATGGCGGCATCGTCGGCGCTGCCATCGGCGGCGCCGCCGGGGCGGCTATCGGCAGTGATCGAGGCGCTCGCCGTCACGGCGGCTATGCGGAGCCTGCCTACGTGGCGCAGCCGGTCTATCACGAGCGGATCGTTCATCAGCCGGCGTACTATGCGCCGCCCGCCTATCAGGTGGCGCCGGTCCATCACGGCCGACACTGGCGCGGAGATCACTGGCGCCATGAGCATTGGCGGCATCGCCATCATCACCGTCACTTCCGCGGTCATTGGGACTGAACGCTAGCCGGCGGCAACCGCTGCCGCGCGCTGCTTCAGCCACAGCGAGGCAATGGCGATCGTGACGGCGAGCAGCAGCGGCAGCGCCGCATAGTTGAGCTTGTTCCAACCGTCGGGGGTGAGCACGATGCTCGATGCCAGCGATGACAAGGCCATAGACACGAAAACCAACAGGTCGTTCGTGCCCTGAGTCTTGGCGCGTTCGGCCGGGGTATGGACCTCGGTCAGCAACGTTGTCCCGCCGATGTAGAGGAAGTTCCAACCCGCTCCAAGCAGCACCAGCGCCGCCCAGAAGTGCGGCACGGACACCCCGGAGAGGGCGATCGCGACACAGCAGAAGAGCATTGCCGTGCCCGCTGCGAGCACGGTGAGCACGCCCATGCGTCTGATCAGCGCGCCGGTGAAAAAGGACGGCGCGAACATGCCGATCACATGCCACTGCAGGACGAAGGCGGCGTCCGAGAAGGGATGCTGGCAGATACCCATGGCCAGCGGCGTCGCCGTCATCAACAGGTTCATCACGGCATAGCCGACAGTCGCCGACAGGACGGCGACGATGAACGCCGGCTGGCGCATGATCGCCGTCAGCGGCCGGGCTGCGCCGTTGCTTTCCTCGGCGCTGAGCGGCGGAATCGCCAAGCCGCGCACGACGATGAGCGCAATCAACGCGAACAAGCCGAGCGCTCCATAAGAGGCGACGAACTGCGGCTCCAGCAGGCCACGCGTGATCTTGCTTGCTTCCGGCCCCAGTATCCCACCGACGATGCCGCCGGCAAGCACGAGGGAGATGGCGCGGCTTCTGAAGTCCACCGATGCCACGTCCGCGGCGGCGAAACGGTAGTACTGACCGAAGGCATTGTAGCTGCCGCTGACGAAGGTCCCGACGCACAGCAGCGCAAAACTCTGAAGATATAGTGCCAACGTGGCGACGGCGGCGCCGAGGATGCCCAACATCGCGCCGAGAACGAAGCCGGCGCGCCGTCCGTAGCCTTTCATGAAGAACGAAGCCGGCAGCGTAGCCAGTGCCGCGCCGAGCACGTAGGCGGTGATAGGCAGCGTCGACAAGCGCGGATCGGGCGCCAGCGCATGACCGGCGAGGCCCGACACGGCGATGAGCGTGATGCCGTTGGTGAGCAGCAGCGCCTGGCAGGCGGCCAACCGGGCGACGATGCGCTTCGTCGCTGCCAGCGACACCCCGGTCAATGCATCACCTGCATGGGGAAGAAGTGCATTGGGGCAGCGGCGCTGAAAAGCGCGGGCGGCATGGGCGGTGCAGCCCTGCTGGCGTCACGCGCTACTCGACCAACGCGCGATAGGCATGCCAGGTGGCATGCCCGACCAGCGGCATGGTGACGACGAGGCCGACGTAGGCGGCACCGAAACCGATCGCCGTGAGCGCGACGATCAATGCCGCCCACAGGAACAGCGTCGGTGCATTGCGCGCCAGCGCCAGGCTGCTGGCGATCATCGCGGTGACGGTGTCCTGGCCGCGGTCGAGCATGAGTGGAATGGAGATGACGCTGACCGCGAACACCAGCGTTGCAAAGACCAATCCGGCTCCGAAATAGACGAGCAGGAACTCGCGGTTGTCCAGAGACAGGACCTGCTGCATGAAGCCCTGCAGCGTCGGCATTTCGCGCGTGTAGAACAGCGCGAAGATGACCAGCGATGCGCGCGCCCAGACGAGAAAAATGACGATCAGGACAAGCGAATAGATGCCGATGCTGCCGACTTGGGGGCGCCAGGCGGTGAGTGTTGGCGTCAGGGCGCAGGCGTCACCGCGTTCGCGGCGGCGGCTGATGTCATACAGGCCGATGGCGAGGAAAGGCGCGACAAGCAAGAAGCCGGTTGTCAGCGCCGAGGTGTACTCGTACGCATTGCGGAACACCGTTTTCAGCAGCAGTCCCATCACGGCAAAGCAGGCGCCGTAGCACAAACTGGGGCCAGGACACTGCTTGATGTCGTCGAGGCCGCGGGAGAGCCATCCAAACGGCGCGAGGATAGGGACGGTCCGGATTCGCGGAAACGGCACCGGCGTTTGAGTCGCTGCGTCGGTGTGATCGGGCTGGTTCATTGGGCGGCCTTCTCGTCGAGTGCTTTGCAGGCGAGCAGGCGAGTCCGCCGGGGCGTGCCGGCAAGACCGGCTGCCGCGCCGGGAGTTCAGCCTATGCTGTAGTTTAGCTTAGTTCGGGTGAAACTTGCCGGAGCAAGCGCTCCCGGAACTGTCTCTCGCACATGCCATCGCCCTTCGCACTGCTGTTCCGCGATTCACGCCGGCATTCGGCCCATCAAGAAACTACGTAGCGCGTCCAAAACTGCGTCGGGTTGCTCGGCCATCAGGGCGTGGCCTGAACCGCTGATCGCTACGGTTTGTGCCCGTGGTAGCGCATTGGCCAGGGGCTTGGAAGCTCGCGGCGGGGTCATCTGGTCGCGGCTGCCCATCACCAACAGCGCCGGGCAGGCGACGCGCGCGGCGCTCTCCGGTCCCTGCACGTAGGCATTGCAGGCGGCGAGATCGGTGTGCAACACACCTTTCGCCTGCCGTTGCATGAGCCGTCGATTCGTGCCCACCATCCACATGCCAGGAACGGTATTGCCACCCAGCCGGGCCCGCGCGCTGTAGGACCAGGCATTGATCATGGCCATGGCGCGCGGTTCGTCGTTGCGCGCGGCATCGAGCAGGACTTCCGCCACCGGCATGGGCACGGCGCTGCCGATCAGGGCGATGCGGTCGATGCGCTGCGGGTTGCGGGCGGCCGTCTCCAGCGCGATCAGGGAGCCCATGCTGTGGCCGACCAGTGCCGCCCGGGGCACCTGAACGGCATCGAGAAAGTGCACCAGCCACTGCGCCAGATCTTCCACACGGCCCGCGGGAGGTCCTTCGGAGCGGCCATGGCCGGGCAGATCGAGAGCCAGCGCGCTGTGACCGTGGTGGGCGAAGTAGCGGCTCTGCAGCGCCCACACGCTGTGGTCGTGCTCTGCGCCGTGGATGAAGACGATGGCCGGCAGCCCCGCGTCGAAGGGACGGCCACCAGTGTAGGCATAGGTCTTGCGGCCCGAGACGGCGATCTCCATGTCCTTGCTCGATCAGTGCGGGTCGCGCCGGAATCCCCAGATGACGCAGGAGAATGCCGAGACTCGCGCTCCGCGTCGTGTCCGTTGGCTGTCCGGGGACAGGAAAGAGCCGCCAAGTCTCATATGCATTGAGCTTCGAAATCTGCGAATCACGGTATCGTCGACGGTCACGCTTTCTGCGCGGCGTACAGCCCGTGGTTCAGGTCCTCGATAAGATCGTCCGGATCTTCGAGCCCGATGGAAAGGCGCACGGTACCTTCGCCGATGCCGGCGGCGCGCAGGGCCTCCGGGCTCATGCGGAAATGGGTCGTGCTCGCGGGATGGATGACGAGCGACTTGGCATCGCCGACATTGGCGAGGTGCGAAAACACCCGCAGCGCTTCGATGAAGCGACGACCGGCGCTGCGCCCGCCCCTCAGTTCGAAACTGAAGACGGCACCGCAACCCTTGGGCAGCAGCCTGCGCGCGAGCTCGTGGTCGGGATGGTCGGGCAGTTCAGGATAGACCACCGTCGCCACGGCCTCGTGCTGCGCCAGATGGGCGACGATGCGCCGCGTGTTGTCCATGTGGCGCTGCATGCGCAGCGGCAGGGTCTCGACGCCCTGCAGGATCTGGAATGCCGTCATGGGCGACATGCAGGCGCCGAAATCGCGCAGGCCTTCGCGCCGGGCGCGCAGCAGGAAGGCAGCGACGGTGGACTCCTCGGTGAAGTCCATGCCGTGAAAACCGGCATAGGGTTCCGTCAGAGTCGGGAATTTGCCCGACCTGTCCCAGTCGAAGGTGCCGCCGTCCACCAGCACACCACCGATGGCCACGCCGTGGCCACCGAGAAACTTGGTCGCCGAGTGGAGTACGAGATCGGCCCCGAGTTCGATCGGCTGCATCAGCCAGGGGGTGGTGAATGTGGAGTCCACCAGCAGCGGCAGCCCGGCGTCATGGGCAAGCGCGGCCACGCGCGGAATGTCGAGCACGTCGAGTCCGGGGTTGCCGAGCGTTTCGCCGAAGATCAGTCGCGTTTGCGGCCGGATGGCGGCGCGGATGGCGTCTACATCGCGCGGGTCGACGAAGGTGGTGTCGATGCCGAAGCGCGGCAGGGTGTATTCCAGCAGGTTGTGCGAGCCGCCATAGAGCGCGCGTGAGGCGACGATATGACTGCCGGCGCCCATCAGGGTCACGATCGCCAGGTGCAGCGCTGCCTGGCCGCTGGCCGTGGCGATGGCGCCGACGCCGTTCTCCAGGGCGGCGACGCGTTCCTCCAGCACGGCGTTGGTCGGGTTGGAGATGCGCGAGTAGACGTGGCCGGCGCGCTCCATGTTGAACAGCGCCGCAGCCTGGTCGGCATCCTTGAAAACGAAGGACGTGGTCAGGTAGATTGGGGCGGCGCGGGCGCCGAATTGGTAGTCGGGCACCTGCCCGGCGTGCAGGCTGAGAGTGTCGAAGCTCAGGGACTTCGGATCGCTCATGACGCGCCGGTGCTGTACTCAGGCAGGGATATCGGGTTCGAGCATGCGCTGGATCAGGGTGATCCTGTCCTTGAGCATGAGCTTGCGCTTCTTCAGCCTTCGCATGAGCAACTCGTCATGAGGCGGCGAGACCTCGAGGCGGGAGATGACATCGTCCAGGTCGCGGTGTTCGACCTGTAACACATGCAGCCTGGCGCGCAGCTCAGTGTTCTCGTCGATTTCCAACATTTGGATGAATAATTCGGCAATTCAATAACTTAGCGCAGAAACTCGGGCGCAGCGCAGCGATTGCGTATGTTATGCCCCGCGCCGGGGAAAGACAACTGCACGCCCCGTCGCCGCTGCTTGCCCTCGGTGGTTGTCGCGCCGTACCGGCGCTACGCTGCAATGCCTGGGGAAGCGGGATAGAATTGGCGGCAGGTCGTCCATCGACCGCCGTAACGATCGACAAACGCCAGGGGAGGTGGCCATGCTCTACAACGTGTTCGTCAGTTTCGGTGCCGGGAAGGAGTACGAGTTTTCATTCGAGGCCGCCGAGCCGAAAGGCACGGCAACGGAGCAAGCGCGGCAATGGCTAGACGAGCAGTATGTCCAGATGGAATGCGAGCCGATCAACCCCATGGGTAAGACGTTGATTATCGACAAGGTGCTGATCATAGCCAAGGCCGCGGGGGAGAAGCCGTTCGCCGCCAATGACGCGTGGGCACAACAGTTCGCCAGGAGCGCCGCTCTGGCTCTCGGGCGCGATACCATACGCATCGACGTGGCTGGGTTTACCGTCGGGCACTGATGCTCCCCGCTATCTGAACGGCATGTCGACAATGAGCAAGGCGTTCGTCAAGGAAGGCGACAATGACGACGAGGTACTGGAGCAGACTTCGGCGCTGCCGCCGGGCACGAAGAACTACATGACGCGGCGCGGCTTTGCCGCTCTCAAGACCGAGTTGAAGCAACTTGTCGAAGTGGAACGCCCGGCCTTGGTACAGACCGTCGCCTGGGCCGCCGCCAACGGCGACCGTTCGGAAAACGGCGACTACATATACGGTAAGAAGCGCCTGCGCGAGATCGACCGCCGCATCCGCTTCCTCATCAAGCGGCTGGAAAGCGCCACCATCGTCGATCCCGCGGAGCAGCAGAGTGCAGAGCAGGTGTTCTTTGGCGCGATGGTGACCGTGTGCGATGCCGAGGGCGTGGAACACACCTACCAGATCGTCGGCGTCGACGAGGCAGATGCCAGCCATGGCCGCATCAGCTGGATCTCGCCCCTGGCCCGCGCCCTGTTCAAGGCGCGCGAGGGTGATGTGGTGCGCTTCCAGAGCCCGGCCGGCCCGCGCGAAGTGGAAGTGGTCGACATCCGCTACGTCGAGTGAGTTGCTGACGTTGTCCGAGCCGGATTTCTCGGCGGAGTTGGCCAAGCTTGCTGCGGCCGATCTGTTGCGCCGCCGCCGAGCCGTGGACAGCGCGCAGGGTCCGCGCGTGAACGTCGACGGCGTCATATATCTTTCCTTCTGTAGCAACGACTACCTCGGCCTCGCCAATCATCCGAAGCTGGCGGAAGCAGCGGTGCAAGCTATTGGCCGTCATGGTGTCGGCGCCGGCGCGTCGCATCTTGTCAGTGGCCATCACGCACTGCATGAAGCGTTGGAGCAGAGGCTGTCGCGCTTCATGGACCGCGCCTGCCTGCTGTTCTCCGGCGGCTACGGTGCCAACATCGGCGTCCTGCCGGCGCTGGCGGGCCGGGAGGATGCCATCTTCGCCGACCGGCTCAATCACGCCTCCCTGATCGACGGCGCGCGCCTGAGCCGCGCGGCCGTGCAACGCTTTCGTCATAACGACCTCTCAAACCTGGAGCAGTTGCTCGCGGTGACGCCGGCGCGCCGCCGCCTGATCGTGGTCGATGGCGTGTTCAGCATGGACGGTGACATGGCTCCGCTGCCGCAGCTGCTGGCGCTTGCCGAACGCCATGACGCCTGGCTGTACGTAGACGATGCACACGGCTTCGGCGTGCTCGGCGAGCACGGGCGCGGCATACTGGAGTACTTCGGCATGACCAGCGCGCGCATTGTTCACCTATGTACCTTGGGCAAGGCCGCCGGAGTGAGCGGTGCCGCGGTGTTCGCCGAGCCGACGGTGATCGACTGGCTGGTGCAGTCGGCGCGCAGCTACATCTTCGCCACCGCGGCGCCGCCGGCCCTGGCTGCGGCGCTACTGGCGAGCGTCGAGCTGATCGAGCAGGAGCCGTGGCGGCGCGAGCACCTGCACGCGCTGATCGCGCAACTGCGAGCCGCGTGCGCCGACCTGCCGTGGCGGTTGCTGCCTTCGGACACACCGATTCAGCCACTGGTGGTAGGCGAGAACGCCGCGGCACTGGCGCTGGCCGAGGCGCTTCGGGAACGGGGCATCTGGGTACCGGCGATCCGCCCGCCCACCGTAGCGGCGGGTACGGCGCGGCTGCGCATTTCCCTGTCGGCGGCGCACACGCGGGAGGATGTCGAGCAGTTGACGCACGCCCTGCATGCTGCGGCGGAGCGAGCATGAGCTTGCACGTGGACAGTGCCGGTGCCGGGCGCGACCTGTTGCTGCTGCATGGCTGGGCGATGCACGGTGCGCTCTGGGCGGGGCTGCCGGCGCGTCTGGCGATGGTCTGCCGCGTGCATGTCGTCGACCTCCCCGGCCACGGTCTGAGCGCCGACATGTCAAAGTACTCACTGCAGGCCATCGCGGATCAGGTGCGCGGCTGCCTGCCCCGTGGCGCGACAGTTCTCGGTTGGTCGCTGGGCGCGCTGATCGCACTGCGTCTGGCGCACGAGGTCCCGGAGCAGGTTGCTGGCCTCGTCCTGATCGCGGCGACGCCTTGTTTCTGTCGCCGCCCCGACTGGCCGCAGGGAATGCACGAGGATACTTTTGGCGACTTCGGGACGCGTCTCGACGCCGATCCGCCCGCGACCGTCCGGCGGTTCATCTCCCTCCAGGCGGCGGGAAGCCGCGCGCCGCGGACGCTCGTCCAAAGAGCGCGCGCGCTGCACGCCGCGCGTCCGGCTGCGCGCCCCGGAGCACTGCGCGCCGGCCTCGACATCCTGCAAGGCACGGACCTGCGCGAGCAGGTCGCCGGCATCGGCGTGCCGACCGTACTCATCCACGGCGATGGCGATGCCGTAGTGGCACCGGCAGCGGCGCGCTGGCTCGTCGGGGCGATGCCCGGCGCCGCGCTCCATATGGTCGCAGACGCAGGGCACATGCCCTTTCTTTGCGCAGCCGATCGCGTCACCGATTTGGTGACGCGCGCAGTCCATGGTTGATCTCCCAGCCACCGCCAAGCTTCAGATTCGCCGCGCCTTCGAGCGCGCGGCGCACGGCTATGACGAGGCCGCAACCCTGCAGCGCGCGGTGCGCGGCCGGCTGGCGGATCGGCTGACGGCATGCGAGGGCGTTCCCGCCCGCATCCTCGATGCCGGCTCCGGTACCGGGGGGGGCGCGCAGTTGTTGCGCACGCGTTTTCCGGGAACACCGGTGGTGGAACTGGACATCGCCGCAGCCATGCTCCATGTCGCGCGCGCGAAGCACGGGGCGGTCCTCGGCGTCTGCGGCGACATCGAGCGGCTGCCGCTGCGAGCGGGAGAATTCGAGCTCGCCTGGTCGAACCTGGCGCTGCAGTGGGCGATGGATCTTGACCGCGCGCTGGCGGAACTGCGCCGGGTACTTGCGCCGCAGGGTATGCTGTTGTTCTCGACACTGGCGGCGGGCACGTTGCGCGAACTGCGCCAGGCATTCGAGGACGACGACGCCCACGTCAATTCCTTTGTCACGGCGCAAGCCCTGCAGCAGGCCCTGGCGCGTCGCGGCTACGCGGCGATACAGGTGGAGCAGGAGGCGGTGACCATGCGCTACGCCCAAGTACGCGACGTGATGCGGGATCTGAAGGCAATCGGCGCCCAGACCGTGACGGCCGGCCGCGCTTCGGGACTGATGAGCCGGGCACGCTGGCAGCGCTTTGAAGCCAATTACGAGCGGCTGCGCAGCGGCGGCACGCTGCCGGCAACCTACGAGGTGCTCTACGTGCGGGCGCTGCGCCAGCCATGACCGGGCAGGCCTTCTTTGTCACCGGCACCGACACCGGTGCGGGCAAGACCGTGGTCAGCGTGCTGCTGTTACGTGCGCTGCGCGCTGCGGGCCGCACGGCTCTTGCCATGAAGCCCGTCGCCGCCGGCTGCGACGTGACCGCCGATGGTCTGCGCAACGAGGATGTCGAAGCGCTGTGTGCCGCCGCCAGCTTTCCGGTGGCGCGCGAGGCGATGAATCCCTATGCCTTCGTGCCGCCGATATCGCCTCATCTTGCCGCCGCCCAGGCTGGTGTGGCCATCGACTTCGGCGTGCTGCGCGAGCGGCTGGATGCGCTGCGGCGGCAGGCAGACGTCGTACTGGTAGAGGGCGCGGGAGGCTGGTACGCGCCGGTGAGCGACGCCGCGACCATGGCCGATCTGGCGCGCGCGCTGGCGTTGCCGGTGGTGCTGGTGGTCGCGCTGCGCCTGGGCTGCCTCAATCACGCGCTGCTCAGCGCCGAGGCGATCGCGCGCGGTGGCCTGCCGTTCGCGGGCTGGATCGGCAACTGCATCGATTCCGACATGGCAGTGCGGGAGGAGAATCTGGCCACGCTTCGCGCGCGTCTGAGCGTACCGCTGCTCGGTGTGGTACCGTACCTGAGCGAGCCGGCGCAACTGTCGCAGGCATTTCGGCGGCTCGACGTCGCACCGATACTCGCCACGTATTCTGCATAGTCGCCGCCACCATGAGCAACCAGGACTGGCTGAGCCGCAGCCTTGCAGCGGTCTGGCACCCGTGCACCCAGATGAAGCGCCACGAGCGCTTCCCCCTCGTGCCCATTGCGCGGGGGCAGGGCGCATGGCTGTACGATTTCGATGGCCGGCGCTATCTCGATTCAGTGTCGAGCTGGTGGGTGAATCTGTTCGGCCACGCCAACCCGTTTATCAACGAGGCACTCAAGGATCAGCTCGACCGGCTGGAGCACGTTATGCTATCCGGCTTTACCCATGCGCCGGTGGTCGAACTGTCCGAGCGTCTTGCGGCGTGCACCGGCGGGCGTCTCGGCCATGCTTTCTACGGCTCGGACGGCGCTTCGGCGACCGAGATCGCGCTGAAGATGAGCTTCCACTTTTGGCGCAACAGCGGCCGGCCGGAGAAAACCGGGTTCGTGAGCCTTGCCAACAGCTACCACGGCGAGACCGTCGGCGCGCTGGCGGTGACCGACGTGGCGCTTTTCAAAGACACCTATGCACCGCTGCTGCGCCAGACGGTGCAGGTGCCCACACCCGACGCGCGTCTCGCCGCGCCCGGCGAGAGCGACGAGGCCTATGCTCTGCGTTGTGTGTCGGCGCTGGAGGCTCATCTCGCCGCGCATCACGAAACGACGGCGGCGCTGATCGTCGAGCCGCTGGTGCAAGGCGCCGCGGGTATGGCCATGTATCACCCGGCATACCTGACGGCGGCGCGCGCTCTGTGCGACCGCCATGGCGTGCATCTTATCGCCGACGAGATCGCGGTCGGCTTCGGCCGCACGGGCAGTTTTTTTGCTTGCGAGCAGGCGCATATCTGGCCTGATCTGCTGTGCTCGTCGAAGGGGCTGAGCGGCGGCTATCTGCCGCTCTCGGTGGTGCTATGCACCGAGGACATCTACCGCGCCTTCTATGACGACGAGGCGGCGCGCGGCTTCCTGCATTCCCATTCCTACACCGGCAATGCGCTCGCCTGCCGGGCGGCGCTGGCGACGCTCGACCTGTTCGAGCGCGACGACGTTCTGGCGCGCAATCGCGTCCGCGCCGAAACCATCAACGCGCTGGCGCAGCCGATCCGCTTGCTGCCATACGTTCGTCATTTCCGCAACCGTGGCATGATCTGGGCATTCGACATCGCGGACGCGCCGGCGGAGTTCGCCCAGCGCCTGTTCGCCGCGGCGCTGGGCCACGAGCTGCTGCTGCGGCCGATGGGCAACACCGTCTACTGGATGCCGCCCTACGTCATCACCGAGGAGGAGTCGGCGCATCTGGTGGGCGCGACGCGCAGGGCGCTGGCCGACGTCGTCGGCTGAGCGCGCGCCGTCAGGCGCGCGCAACCCGCCGCGAGACTTTGACCGGCGACAGCGATGCGACGGCATCGGCCTGCAACTCGGGGCTGAGGAACGGTTGCAGATTGCGCGGCTGCCGTGGATGGGCGGCGAAGTGGCGTCCGGCCGCCTCAAGCTTGGCCTTGTTGGCGGAAAAGTAGCGCGCCGCCTGCACCGTGCGGGGTAGATGGCGAAGCACATGTTGCAGGCTCCAGCGGTGTTCCCATAGCCGCTGCACGAAGCGGCGACGATAGCCCTTGCTATCGTAGAAGCGACGCACATGCCAGTTGTAGAGCGCGTCCATGTCATCGCGGCTGGCGAAGCCGTGGGGACGGTAGACGAAGTTCAGGCAGTTCATCAGCCGCCAGTCCTCGTCGAACTCGCCTTCCACGCCGCTCGCGCACTCGTCCCAGATGGGCGCACCGTACATCGGGCTGAACTTGGTCATGTTCATCTCGTCCAGGTCTAGCGACAGGACGAAGTCGCTCGTGGCCTTGAGTGTCTCGGGCGTTTCCCCTGGCAGGCCGAAGATGAACAGGCCCTTGGCGCGCAGCCCCGCGGCATGGATCTTGGCCACTGTCTCGCGCACCGCGTCGAGGCTGACGCCGGTCTTGTGCCGCTCCATCATGCCCGGGTCGGCCGACTCGATGCCCATGGACACCATCAGCGCGCCGGCCCGCTTCAACAGGCGCAGCATCTCGTCCGAGGTGTGGCCGGTACGGATGGCACAGTTGAACTCGACCCCGAGCGGCTTCTCGATCAGCAGCCCGCACAGCTCGGTCACCCGTTTCCTGTGCGCGGTGAACAGATCGTCGTAGAAGTTGATGTGATGCACGCCGAAACGGTCGCGCAGGTACTTCATGTGCTCGTAGATGTAAGCAGCCGAGTTGTACTTGTACAGCCGCTCGAACACGGTGCGGTCGCAGAAGGAGCAGGTGTAGGGGCAGCCGCGCGAAGTTATCATCGTGCCGCCCCAGCGCTTGCGGTAGCCGAACAGCGGTAGGTGGTAGCCGCGCGGGTAGCCGTCCAGCTTCTCGTAGGCAGGAAAGGGCAACTCATCCAGCTTGAGGATGCGCGGCCGGCGCGCATTGGTGACAATGCGCTCGCCGTCGCGCCAGACCAGGTTCGGTATATCCGCCTCGGCCTTGCCCTCGGCCAGATCGAGCAGCGCGCCTTCACCCTCGCCGATGCACAGGTAGTCGATCTCGGGAAAATGTTTGAGCAGCGGTGCGCCGATGGACGAAGCGTGCACATTGCCGACGATGATGCGCACGTCGGGCCGCTTGCCTTTGATACACGCTGCCATGTCCATGGCATCCATGAAACCGGACGTCGTGGCTGAAAAGCCGACGATCTCCGGTCGCGTCGCCAGCACGATGTCGGCGTTTGCCTCTATCCCCGTCCGGGCGCGCTGCCCCAGACAGTCATGCACTGCCACCGCGTGCCCGTGCTTCTCCAGCCAGGATGCCAGCGAGAGGATGCCGATCGGCGCCATGCGGTTCGCCAGCACGGAGAAGTCCGGTTGCCCGGGAACGAAGTTGAAACCGGCGGGGTGGACGAGGGCGAGACGCATGGGCGGGACGGAGCGAGCAAACGTCCGGAATTGTATCCTCTGCGGCGTCGTCCCCCAATCGGGGGCGGCTGCTCAAAGTCCGCCGCGGTGTTTTTGCTGTAATGGCGACGAACGTCTGCGCTCTTCGTAAGGTCCGAAAACGTGGGCGGGCACTGGCGCAGTTGTGGCGAGCCGCGCGTTCCGTCGCATCAATACGGCCAGCACAGCGGATGATATCCGCAGCGCGCGTAGCGGAAGTCATCGGCGCAGCGCGCAGCCGTGGCGCGCGACCACAGGACGGTGAGGTTCTCCTCCAATCGGGCGCGGGCAAGCACCGCCACCACGCCGCGGACTGATGCCGTTTCCCGATCGTAGGCGTCCTGCTCCCGCTCCATCGACTTGCGTAGCCAGTCGCACTCAGCGGCGCGCTCGGATTCGTTCGTCGGCAGCGAGCGATCACCCACCTGCTGGGCGAGCGGCGAACCGACGCCGGTCACTGCGCACCCGGATATCAGCGCGACGAGCGTCGCTGCGACGAGCAGTGCACTTCGCTTCATCCGCTCTGTCATGTCATCGCGCCTTTCGTCTGCTCTTGGACGACGCCGACCGTGAGGTGGCCACCGGCTTGCGAGCCGCTTTCAGCTTCGCGGCGGCGTGCTGTTCCTCGGCAGTGTCCCGTTGCGCCGTTGCGTCGAGCCAGTCGCAGAAACGGCACACTTCGTCGCGCTGCGCGGCGCCGGCTTCGACGACGAGGAAGTAGGCGCGCGAGGAAGCCGCGCTGCGGTCGAAGGGCACGGCGAGCCGGCCTTCACGGACGAGGCGTTTCACCAGCGGGCTGCGGCCCAGCGCCACGCCTTGACCGTCCAGAGCCGCCTGGACAAGCTGGTCGGACTGGCTGAAACGCAGCATGCCGGCGGGTTTCAGGTCGGGCACGCCCATCGCCCGTAGCCAGACGGACCAGTCGAGCCAGGGCCAACGGGTCGGCGCTTCGTCAAGCTGCAGCAGCACGTGATGACGCAGATCCTCCGGCTGCGCGAGCGGGCGCTCGCGTAGCCGCAGCAGCGCTCTGTGGCATACCGGATACACCTCCTCGCCAAAGAGGCGGACGGCACCTGGCGGGGCGGCATCTGGCGCGCAGTAGCGAAGCGCGATATCGAAATGCTCGCGTTTGAGATCGAGGATCTGATCGCTGGTGGACACACGCACGTCGATGCCGGGGTGCCGACCGCGGAAATCGCCCAGGCGGGGAATCAGCCAAAGCGACGCGAAGGCGGGAAAGGTTGTGACGCTGACCATGCGCGGCGCGTTCACCCGGCGCAGGCGCGCGGTGGTTTCGTCGAGCTGGCGCAGGATGTCGGCGGTCGTTTTGTAGAGCAGCTGCCCGGACTCCGTGAGCAGCAACGCGCGGTGCCGACGCTCGAACAGTGCCACGCCGAGCTGCTCCTCGATCGCCTTGACCTGCCGGCTCACCGCCGACTGGGTCAGGAACAGTTCCTCCCCGGCCAGGGTGAAGCTCAGATTTCGAGCTGCTGCCTCGAATCCCTTTAGGAGATCCAGCGAGGGTATGGGCAGGCGCCTTCTTGCATTCCTGTAATGCATGCATCGCGTACCGAAATTTCGTTTGAGCCGTGCACTGCGGACGATCAGAATGCGTCAAACGAAAAAGCGAAAAGATGGCTCAACCAATGCACGAGCAGAGCGATTCAGGAGCCGATGATACCTGCGCACTGCGCATGAGAAAAGGAGCGAGCGATGGAAATCGACCTGCAAGCTGCCCGAATGTTTCTGACCCGACATCAGACGCTTGGGGTCCGGGAGGCGAAGGGCTATCGTGTCGTCTGCCGGCAGGGCGGACTGTGGATCACCGAGGAAGGCGACAGGCGCGACATCGTCATCGGCGCCGGCGAATCCTTTCTCATCGACAACAACGGGCTGACGCTGCTGCACGCTACCGAGGATGCCTGTATCGGTCTGTCGCGGCCGGGGCGCGACAGTGCCTGGGCGGCGTGGCGCCGGATGGGGGCCAGGTGGCGCAGCCGCGCGCAGGCCGCCCGAGCGGGCGCCGAATTCAGTCCTGCTCGATGATGTACTCCGGGCGCGGGTAGGTGCGCGGATTCACGCCCTGGCGCGGGATGTAGACGCGCTCGGTTTCGATGACCGTGCCGGGCTGGGTGTAGTCGCGGGCGTTGGTGCCGGGAATGGTGGGATAGACCTGCGTGCGATCGATTTGCGTACCCAGGCGCGGGTCGTAGCGTCGTCTCAGACCGGGGACCTGCGGCTGGGGCGCGTAGTCCTCGATGTGCGTGCCGGGTTCGGCGTAGCCGCGCAGCTCGGTTCCGGGCGCCGGCCGGTAGCTTCGTTCCTTGCGCACCTGCACACACGGGCGCGTCGGGTCGCGCACATCCGTGCCCGGGTAGGTCGGGCACAGCAGCTCCGCCTGGGCGGCAGTCGCAGCGGCGAGAAGGGAGAGCGCCGCCAGGGCATTCGTGGTCATCGGGAAAGACGGTTTCATGACAACCTCCAGGCGGCGTGGCAAAGCGGTGCCGGCGCTAAGCAACTTATCAACCCGCCCATCCTGCCGCGTATCGCTTGGAATGGCAAGGAATTGCACCGCGCAGCCGGGAAGGACAAGGGCCAAGCGCTAGTGCCAGGGAGCCCGACCCGCAGGCAGGGCTCCGTGGCGCGCCGGCATCAACTTGGCATTTGCTCGTAAAGCGTCACCACACAGGCGCCGCCCAGACCAATATTGTGCGCCAGAGCTAGCCGGGCGCCGGCGACCTGCCGGGCACCCGCCGTGCCGCGTAGTTGCTCGACCAACTCGTTGCATTGCGCGATCCCTGTGGCACCCAGCGGGTGGCCTTTGGCGAGCAGGCCGCCCGAGGGATTGACGACCACCTGCCCGCCGTAGGTGTTGGCGCCGCGCCCGACGAAATCCTCCGCCGTGCCTTCTCCGGTCAGGCCGAGCGCTTCGTAAGTGATGAGTTCGTTCACCGTGAAGCAGTCGTGCAGCTCGACCACGGGTATGTCGCGCGGATCGACTCCGGCGCGCTCGCAGACCTGCCGCGCCGCCCGGGCGCTCATGCCGTATCCAACCGCATTCATGCCCGAGGGCGGGTCGAAGGTGTCCGCCGTGTCCGTGACCAGCGCCTGGGCGCGGATGCGCACCCGCCTATCCAGCCCGCGGCTGCGGACGTAGTCCTCGGACGCCAGCACCGCCGCAGCAGCGCCGCAGGTGGGCGGGCAGGCGCACAGCCGCGTGATGGGGTCGCAGAACATCGGCGCACTGACCACGTCTTCGACCGTGACCGGGTCGCGGAACAACGCCTTGGCGTTGTTCGCGGCGTGTCGGCGCGCCTTGACCGCGATGCTGCCCATGAGCCGCGCGAAGCGCTCGGCTGGGATGCCGTAGCGGCTGCGGTATTCCTGGCCGGCGGCGGCGAACAGGGCCAGTGCCAGGGGCGTCTTTGGATCGATGCCGTAGTGCTTGATGGCTAGGTCGACGAGCGGTGACAGCGGCGAGGGCCGGTCGGGAAAATGCTCGACCAGGGCTCCCGCCTGCATCTGCTCGAATCCGACCACTAGGGCGCAGTCGATGCTGCCGCAGTCGATGGCCTGGCGCGCCAGGAACAGGGCGGAGGAGCCGGTGGAGCAGTTGCTATTGACGTTGAACACGGGAATGCCCGTCATGCCAACCTCGTAGGCCACGCGCTGCCCGCAGCAGGAGTCGCCGTAGACGTACCCGGCGTAGGTCTGCTGGACGTCGGTGTAGTCGAGCCGGGCGTCGTCCAGGGCGGCGCGGAGGGCGCCGGCACCCATTGCCACGTAGTTATCGCTCTTGCCCGGCTTGCCGAAGGGCACCATGCCGATGCCGACTACGAAAACGTTTCTGGTCATTGTCTTATCTCCCTTGAGTAATCTCCGGCGCGGGTTTGCAGGCGGTACGCCGGGGTGGAACGGCACCCCGTTGAAATCCCCCGGCGTGCCTCCATATTGTCGAAGTCTATCAAGGGGGAAACAACATGACCGCAACGTCCGCACCTGAAAAGCTCGGCTTCCAGGCCGAAGTCAAACAACTGCTGCAGTTGATGATCCACTCGCTGTACAGCAACCGCGAGATCTTCCTGCGCGAGCTAATTTCCAACGCCTCGGACGCCTGCGACAAGCTGCGCTTCGAGGCGCTCAACAATAGCAGTCTGTTCGAGTCCGACCCGGACCTGAAGATTCGCATCAGCTACGACAAGGCGGCGCGCACGCTGACGGTGTCGGACAACGGCATTGGCATGTCCCGCGACGAGGTGATCCAGAACCTCGGCACCATCGCCAAGTCCGGTACCCGGGAGTTTTTCCAGCAGCTCACGGGCGATCAGCAGAAGGACGCCCATCTCATCGGCCAGTTCGGCGTTGGCTTCTACTCCTCGTTCATCGTCGCCGACAAGGTCACGGTGCTCACCCGCCGCGCCGGGCTGGAGCACGGCCAGGGCGTGCGTTGGGAGTCCGACGGCGGGGGCGAATTCACTATCGAGATGGTGGACAAGGCGGCCCGCGGCACGGACGTGATCCTGCATCTGCGCCACGACGAAAAGACGGGCAAGGACGATCTGCTCTCGGGCTGGCAACTGCGCCAAATCGTCCGCAAGTACTCCGACCACATCGTCCAACCCATCCTGATGAAAAAGGAGGAGTGGAAGGACGGCGATCAGGTCATCAGCGACGAGGACGAGACGGTCAATCAGGCCAGCGCTCTGTGGGCGCGGCCCAAGTCCGAGGTCACCGACGAGCAGTATCAGGAGTTCTACAAGCATGTCGGCCACGACTTCGATGCGCCGCTCGCGTGGGCGCACAGCAGGGTTGAGGGCAAGACGGAATACACGCAGCTGCTCTACATTCCCAGCCACGCACCCTTCGACCTGTGGGACCGCCAGCAGCGCCACGGCATCAAGCTCTACGTGCGCCGGGTATTCATCATGGATGACGCCGAGCAGTTGATGCCCATCTACCTGCGTTTCGTGCGTGGGGTGGTCGATTCCAACGACCTGCCGCTCAATGTCTCGCGCGAGATCCTGCAGGAGTCGAAGGACATCGAGGCGATCCGCGCCGGCTGCACCAAGAAGCTGCTCGGCCTGCTGGAAGACCTGGCGGAAAACGAGAAGGAGAAGTACGCGACTTTCTGGAAGGAGTTCGGCCGGGTGCTCAAGGAAGGTGTGGGCGAGGACTATGCCAACAAGGACAAGATCGCCGGCCTGCTGCGCTTCGCCTCCACCCATGCCGACACTGAGGATGAGAACGTCTCCCTCGCCGACTACATCGCGCGCATGAAGGAGGGGCAGGAGAAGATCTACTTTGTCACCGCCGAGTCCTTCAACGCGGCAAGGAACAGCCCGCATCTGGAGGTTTTCCGCAAGAAAGGCATCGAAGTACTGCTCATGTCCGACCGGGTGGACGAGTGGGTCGTCGGCCATTTGACAGAGTTTTCGGGCAAGCCCCTGCAGTCGGTGACTAAGGGCGGGCTCGATCTGGGCAAGCTGGAGGACGAGGCAGAAAAGAAGGAACAGGAGAAGCAGGCGGACGAACTCAAGGATCTGCTCGATCGCATGAAAACGAGTCTGGGCGAGCGGGTCAAGGAAGTGCGCGTGACGCACCGGCTGACCGATTCGCCGGCCTGTCTGGTCGCCGACGAGCACGACATCGGCGGCAACTTGGCACGCATCCTTAAGTCCACCGGGCAGAAGGCGCCGGTGTCCAAACCCATTCTAGAGATCAACCCCAATCACCCGGTCGTGTTGCGCCTGAAATCCGAGGAGAACCGCTTCGACGACTGGAGCGCGGTGCTGTTCGATCAGGCGCTGCTGGCCGAAGGCGGCCAACTCGACGACCCTGCCGGATTCGTCAAGCGGGTGAATCAGTTGATGCTGGAGATGAGCGGCGGCGAATCGCGCATTATCCTGCCGTCGTGAGACGATTCGGGCATGATCGAGGTTGCCCCGGCGCCGACGCAAAGACCGGCAATCCCGCCCGGCACCTCCGGGCGGCTCAGCGCGGCGCGGCGGCCAGCCGATTTTGGGCGCGCACAAGCCGCTCCATAATCCTCAGGTCCCGGGGCTCGAGGTGGAAGGCGGCCTCGACCCATTCGCGCGTCATGTCCAGCAGCTCGCGGAACGGGACGTTGAGGTAGGATTGCAGCTTGGCCTTCTGGAAGGCGCGATAACCGTTCAGGCAGTTGGACTTGTCGCTGATGACGTTTCTCGCCACCCAGTCGCCCTTGCCCTTTTCGGCGAGATAGTCCACCAGTCCGATTTCGTGCATCTCTTCGGAGGACATGACCCGGCCGCTGGTGATCAGATCCTCGGCCATGCGCGGTCCGACTTTCCTTGCCACCAAGCTGAAGGCGCCCATGCCCGGGAAGAGGTTGAACATGATCTCGGGAAAACCCATCTTCACGCCCTTCTCGGCGACGACGATCTGGCAGGATAGGGCGGCTTCCAGTCCGCCGCCGAGAGCGTCGCCCTGCACCAGCGCGATGGTGACGATGCCGCGGTCCAGGCCGGTTACGCAGTTATGCACGGCGCGGATGCAGTGTTCGGCGTAGCGCATCAGGCGCGCTTCGTCCTTGGCTTCTGCCAGCGTACGGAACAGGTGGAGATCGCCACCGAGATTGAATATCCCGGACACCCCCGAGGCGACGACGAAGAAGTCCACGGCCTGCGGCTCGCGTGTGATCGCGGCTTGCTGGGCGAGGATGTCGGCGAGCAGTTCGGGCGTGAAGCAGGGGCGGCTGGTCGGGCTCATGTACATCCACACGGCCCGCTCTTCGGCGACGTATTCGGAATGCAGGGAGGTGGTATGCAGAATCTGCGGCGGTCTTGCTTCACCAGAGTTGCCGCCGGCGACAGCCCGCAGCAACGCGCGTGGGCGTGGCCTCTTCAACACGTTTGACTCGGGTCCCATCACTGACCTCGGTTAACTTGCGCCACGCGCGCCCCTGTTGGGGCGGCGCGCTCTGTCCGCCCGGTCGTTGCGGCCCTGCTCCGCGTCGGCCGGTCGCTTATGAATGTTCTGATACTTTTCGAATCGGTTCGCGCCGGTCGCTACGATGGCGCTCGGCCCTCAGCCGCGCATTGACATAAATCAAAAGGCAACCGCCCCCATCGCCGGTGACCTCGCTCCCTGCCGGCGGCGAGGATTCTGCTCCGAGACACTCTAGCACAGCGGCCGAGGGATGGGAATGCTACGCCACAAAGGTTGTCGGCACCAAGCGGAGATTGTAAATCTTCTATTCCGAGTCGGAGCTACTGCATCCCGCGGCGCAGCAACGCCCGGGTTGCCGATTGCGCGTGATGCTGCGCGTGGCGTCCGCCAGTACGCCGCGCTCGAGCAGGCGTTCCACGAGATCCACTTTGCTGCCCACTGGATAGGTGCGCATGATCTCCTGCTTCATGGCCTCGGGAGAGCCACCACCGTGCAGGCTGATGACCGAGTACCAGGCGCCGGTTCCGGATGCCGTCAGATCTTCCAGTAGTCGGGCCACTTCGATGCGCTTGTCGTACGGAATGTCGGCACGTCCGCGCAGGACCTCGGCGAGCCGCGCTGCCGTGTCCGGATTGTGGTCCTCATCCGGGCCGGGCAGGGCCACGACCAGCCCGCCGGATACCTGGTGCGCCAGTCGGTGCATATCGTAGATCTGGGTAGCGAGGAGCAGCTTGCCGATGTTGGAGAACACGGGCTCGGGCTGGACATTGCCCGACCCGTCGGCGATACCATACACCGATGCGGCGACCCCGCAGGCATAGAATCCCTCGACTATCTTGATCAGTTCCACCATGGCGTCGCGCAGATGATGCGTGCCGTAGGGATCCAGCCCGTTCGCCTCGCACATCAACGCGCCGGCGCCGATCAGCAGATCGCCGAAGCCGGCGCGCGCGGCGATGCAGGTGTGGCGGTGATGCGTGGCATAGGTGTGCGTAATCAGGCCGGAATGATGCCACTCGCCGGCAAGGAAGACGCGCTCCCAGGGCACGGCGACGCGCTCGAATAGCACGACGCCCGTAGACTGGCCGTAGCGGGCGCTGAATTTGGCGGCGGCCTCGCCAGGGCGTCCGGCGGGTCGGGCGATGATGGTTACCCCCGGGGCATCCACGGGCACCGCGCAGCAAACCGCGAAGTCGGCGTCTGCCCGGCTCATGTTGCGTCCGGGCATGACGAGCAGCTCATGGACGTAGGGGGCGCCGGTGACGATCGCCTTGGTGCCAGAGATGACGATGCCGCGCGCGTTGCGTTCGACGATCCGAACATGGCTGTCCGGGTTCGCCTGCTGGTGGGGGCGCAACGATCGGTCACCTTTGGCGTCGGTCATGGCCACGCCGCAGGTCAGGTCTTTCTCCTGCACCAGGTGCAGATACTCCAGCAGGCGCGGGTGGTAGGCAGTGCCTTCCTCCTGATCCTGGCGCCAGGTGGCCTGCCAGATGGCGTTGAGCGCGTCTTGGGTGAGATAACGCTGGGCGCAGCCGGTTTCCTGGCAGACCAGCCGAACGGCTTCCAGCTTGTCGAGCAGGTCGTTTGTGCTCCGGTTGATATGGGAGAAGCGGTGCACCGCAGCACCCGTGGTGTGCTGTGTGGCCCGCATGATCGGGTGCAACTCGGGCTTCAAGGCAAGCTCGTAGGTCAGGCCGATGGCTGCGACACCTGGCGCGAGCTGGGGGTCATCGGCTACGGATTCGACCCGGCGGCCATTTACGAACACGTTTGGGCGATAGGCGCGCAGCGACGTGCGATATTCCTCAGCGGACATGAACATGAGTGTCTCCATCGTGCGGGGCGACGATAGGCTAGCGCGAAGGTGCTGCCCGCGGGCTTGCGCCGTACGAGGGCCTGCGGACGGGCCCGGGGCGGGGTACTGCGCAGGCTCAGTTCGTGCCACCCGGTCTTGCCGCCGACCCCGAACTACCCGGAGGAAGGCCGCGCTTTTCGCGCAAGCAATCGCGGAACTGGGGGCCCACCTTGTCCTTGCAGGCATCGAAAGCCTGTCTGTGCTGCTCGCAGCGCTGGGGATTCGGTGCTTTGTTGCAATCGGCGGGGGGCATGCGATCCTGCATGCACTGGCGGTGCCCCGGTCCGCGCAGATCCTTGCAAGCTTCCAAAGCCTGGTTACGCGCCTCGCAGCGTTGCGGATCTCGCTCCTTGCTGCAGTCCGCCGGTGCCATCATCCGGCTGCCGCGGCCCGGACCTGTGCCACCCATTCCCGGGCCCATTCCTCCCATACCGGGGCAAGGCCCTTGTCCCGGACCGCCGCAGGGCCCGCCCATGCCCGGCCCTTGGGCGGCGGCGCCCGTGACGAGAAAAACGCCGGTCAGGCCGGCGACCAAGTGTCCGATCAATGCCTTCATGGCTGTTCCTCCGTGTGGCGCCGGCGCGGCGATGCAGCGGCGCCACACAGTGTAATCGCGCTGACGTGGGCCGGCCATCAAGTTCCAGCGCGGGCTGTCGTTGAGTGGGAGTACGTTGTTCGTTATAGTTCGCCGATCAGCCTCAGACCATGATCATGTCTTCCGTTTCCTCCTCCGTTGCCTCCCAGGAACATCGCCTGACTCTCGTCGAAGTCCTGGAAGCGTTGGTCGCCGATGGCCTGGTCTCCGCGACCGACGCCGATGCGCTCAGGCACGAGCGGCGCTATTTCCGCGGCGATGCGCATCCCTTGGCCATGGTTGCCGATCAGAAGATCAAGTCGCTGCAGCCGCCGCACAAGGTGCTTGACCTGGAGATACTTACCGAGTGGCTCGCGAAGTGGAGCGGTCTGGACTACCTGCACATCGATCCGCTGCGCATTGACTTCTCGACGGTTACCGAGGTGATGTCCAACGCCTATGCCACCCGATTCCGCATCCTGCCGGTAGGGGTAACGCGCAGCGAGGTCGTGATCGCTACTGCGGAGCCCTTCGTACGGGAGTGGGAAAAGGAGCTCGAGCCGATCCTGCGCAAGAATATCCGGCGCGTCGTCGCCAATCCGCTGGACATCAGCCGCTTCCTGGTCGAGTTCTACAACCTGGCGCGTTCGGTGAAAAATGCCATGCAGCGCGAAAAGGGCAGCGGCGGCGGAACTTCGACGTTGTCCAACTTCGAGCAGCTGGTCGAACTGGGTCGCGCCAACCGGCAGCTCGACGCCAACGACCAGCACATCGTCCACATCGTGGACTGGCTGTGGCAGTACGCCTTCGAGCAGCGCGCCAGCGATATCCACATGGAGCCGCGGCGCGACATCGGCATCGTCCGCTTCCGTATCGACGGCGTGTTGCACCAGGTCTACCAGATTCCCATGCCGGTGCTCACGGCGATGACCAGCCGTATCAAGATCCTTGGCCGCATGGACGTGGTTGAGAAGCGCCGGCCCCAGGATGGGCGCATAAAGACGCGCGCTGCAGACGGCCAGGAGGTGGAGCTGCGCCTGTCCACTTTGCCCACCGCCTTCGGCGAGAAGCTGGTGATGCGCATCTTCGATCCGGAAGTGCTTGTGCGCGACTTCGCCGAGCTCGGCTTCTCTGCCGACGACACCCAGCGCTGGAACCAGATGACGGCCCAGCCCAATGGCATCATCCTGGTTACCGGACCTACCGGCTCGGGCAAGACGACGACGTTGTACTCGACGCTCAAGCAGCTTGCAACGCCCGAGGTCAACGTGTGCACCATCGAGGATCCCATTGAGATGGTGGAGGCGTCGTTTAACCAGGTGCAGGTTCAGCATTCCATCGACATGGGCTTTGCTCAGGGCGTGCGGGCGCTCATGCGCCAGGACCCGGACATCATCATGGTCGGCGAGGTGCGCGACCTGGAGACGGCGGAGATGGCGATTCAGGCCGCGCTCACCGGGCATCTGGTGCTTTCCACGCTGCATACCAACGATGCCCCTTCCGCGATCACGCGCATGCTCGACCTAGGTGTTCCCGGCTATCTGATCAATGCCACGCTGCTGGGCGTTATGGCACAGCGACTGGTGCGCACACTATGTCCCCACTGCAAGAGTTCCGGCGGACTGCGCGCCGAGGACGAGGCGGCGTGGAACGACATGGTGGCGCCGTGGAAGTCGAACAAGCCGTCCGCGCTTTACCATCCCGTGGGCTGTCTCGACTGCCGCATGACCGGATACATGGGGCGGGTCGGGATTTATGAAGTCTTGCTGAGCTCGCCCGAGTTGAAGAAAATGGTGTCGGCGCACGCCGATCTGGCGAAGGTGCGCGAGCTTGCCTACCGTGAAGGCATGAAGCCGCTGCGGATCAGCGGCGCCATGAAGGTGGCTGCCGGGCTGACGACGATAGAGGAAGTGATCAAGGTCGCACCGCCGCAACAGACGGCCTGATCGGCTGTTGCCCGCTCCCCGGGCGAAGTAGGTCGTCTCCCTATCGGGGAGACGGAAAGCATGTCGTCGGGTGACGACGGCATTGGTGGCATCGCCTCTGCCTGGCGAACCGGGGGAAAGCATGGCGGTCGAGCTGTACAACCATCATGGGCACGTGTGCCTGGCGTTCTACGATCTGGTCGGCGACGACCACGAACAGGCGGTGCAGTGCAACCAGTTCCTGGTGGTGGACAATGGGCACGGTGCCCTCATCGATCCCGGCGGCAACATGACCTACAGCCGGCTGCTGGTCACGATGCAGAAATACTTTCCCTCGAAGCATCTCGACTATGTCCTCGCCTCCCATGCCGACCCGGACATCATCGGCTCGATTAACAAGTGGTTCGTGGCCTCGGATTGCCGGGTGGCGATTTCGCAGCTATGGACGCGCTTTGTTCCCCATCTGACAACGGGAAGAGATCTGGCCGGGCGCGTGCTCGGAATTCCCGACGAGGGGATGAACCTCGCAATCGGCGAGGCGACGATCAAGGCGCTGCCGGCGCACTTCCTGCACGCCGAAGGCAACATCCAGTTCTACGACCCGGTGTCGAAGATCCTGTTCTCCGGCGACATGGGATCGTCCCTGGTACCCCATGAAACGGCGGCCGAACCGGTGCGCTCCTTCTCGGAACACATACCTTTCATGGCGGGCTTTCATCGACGCTACATGGTTTCGAACAAGATCTGCCGCCTGTGGGTAAACATGATCCGCGAGTTGGACGTGGAAATGATCGTGCCGCAGCACGGCAACCGCTTCGTCGGCAAGAAGATGGTCAATCGCTTCCTGGACTGGGTCGAGGGCCTGTCCTGCGGCGTCGACCTCATGACCCAGGACAATTATCGGATTCCGTGAGCGACGGCCGGCGCGGCTAAACTCCGTCGGAGTCCCGGCGTAAATGGTAGGAATGGACGCCGTGCCGGCGTTCCGCACCGACGCGGGGGTAGCCGCGAATGCGGGAAGCGCCCGCGTCCGCGCGTTCTCAGAACGTCCTTGAACACGATGAACCTGATGCGATTGCTGGCGGTGTCGATGATCTTCCTGACGGCGTGCGGGGCGGCCGATGCGGCCGGCTGCCGCAAGGTCGTGCTGTCTGCCCATCCGCAACAGCCGCCCCTGCATTGGCTCCAGGGCGAGCGCCTGGTCGGCGCCGATGTGGAGCTGACCGGGAAGATCCTGGAAGAACTGGGAGTTGCCTGGGAGGTCCGGCCGCTCGGATCCTTTCCGGCGGTGCTGACGGCGGCGCAACAGGGTCGGCTCGACCTGATCCTCAGCCTGACGGTGACGCCCGAGCGCAGCGAGTATCTGCAGTTCACCGAAACATCGGCATTTGCCAGTCCCGCCTCCTTGTTCGTCGCTCAGAACAGTGCCCTGCGATTCGAAACCTGGCAGGACCTGATCGGCAAGCGCGGCGCGCGCGTCGCGGGCGAGCCGCTCGGCGGCGGCTTCGACGAGTTCGCGTGGCAGAACCTGCGACTGGCGCCGGCCAACGGCCTCGACGATCTCTTCGGCAGGCTGCTGGCGGGCCGGATCGACTATGCCGTGACGAATCTGCATGCCGGGCAGGCGCATCTGCTGGCCAAGGGTCTGGAAGCCCGGGTCCGGGCGTTGCCGAATCTCGTCCATAGCGGATCGCTGCATCACGGCTTCGTCAAGAGAAGTCCGTGCCGCGCCCTGGCTTCCCGGTTCGACGCGCAGCTCAAGCGGATGCTGGCGGATGGTGAATTGCAGGTGCTGCTTGAGCGCCATTCCGCGATCTGGCGCGGGCAGCGTCTTGAGCAGCGGGCGGAGCGGCCGTGAGCAAATCGGCACCGCTGAGTCGGATCTCCCTCCGGCAGGCGGCCTACGCCGCGGTCTGCGCCGTCATCCTGAGCATCGTGTTCAGCGCCGTGGAAATCGGCGCCGATTACCTCGAGCACGATCAGGAACAGCAGCGCGCGGTCGAACAGGTGTTGCAGACGCTCTACGAGCCGGCGCTGCTGGCGGCCTACGAGCTGAACGAGCGCAGCGCCCGCAACGTGGTCGACAGCGCCCTCGTGCACCCCGCCGCCTATGAGGCTCGGCTGCTCACCGATTTCGGCGAAGTACTGGCGGCGAAGAGCCGCAACCAGGGCGAATCGCGGCTGGCGGGCCTGCTCGCCCGGGCGCTGCATACCCGGCACAGCCACGTCCAGGATCTTGTATTGCCCGACGGCGGCAAGCTCATTGGCCGGCTCGAGGTGAGCGTAGACAGCGCCGCGGCGAATGAGCCGTTCTTCCGTCGTGCCATATCCATCGTGGCGCTGGAATTCCTGCGCAACCTCATCCTCGCCTCTTTGCTCGGCGTTCTCGTCTATTTCACCCTTACCCGTCCGTTGGTGGCGATCAGTCGCCGGGTCGCGGATGCGGATCCGGCGCAACCGCAAAGCGGCGTCGTCGACGGCATCCGGCGCAACGATGAGATCGGCGATCTGGTGGCGGCGTTGAACCGTTTCTTCGCGTCATCGCAAAAGCATCTGAGCGAGCGCGATGCCGCCCACGGCGCGCTGCGGGAGAGCGAGCAGCGCTATCGGCAGATCGTCGAGACCACCGACGAAGGCGTGTGGCTGATCGATGCCGAAAACAAGACGCGCTTCGTCAATGCCCAGATGGCGGCGATGCTGGGCTGCCGCGTCGAGGACATGCTCGGCCGCAGCATGTTCGAGTTCATGGATGAGGAGGGGCGCGCGATTGCCGCGCGCAACGTCGAGCGCCGCCGCGCGGGCATCCGCGAGCGCTACGAGTTCAGGTTCCTGCGCCGGGATGGCAGCCTGCTATGGACGGAGTTGTCCGCCGGCCCGATCGCGGGCGAGGGTGGCGAATACCGCGGCGCGCTGGCGATGGTTACCGACATCAGCGCCCGCAAGCGCACCGAGGAGCAACTGCGGTTGGCCAACGAGAAACTGACGGCATCGGTGGCGCAGCTGCAGACGCGCGAACGTGCCATGACGCTGGTCGGCCAGATGAACGATGTCCTGCAATCGTGCCATTCCTTCGAGGAATCGTTCCAGGTCATCGAGCGCGCTGCCCATGAGCTGTTCGCGCCTCAGGGCGGTTGTCTGGCCGTGCTCGGGCCGTCCGCGACTTATCTGGAGACGGTGGCACGCTGGGGGGCGGACTGCGCCGTCGAGTCCGTCTTTCCGCTCAGCGACTGCTGGGCGATCCGGCGCGGCCGCACGCACCAGGTGTGCGACCCGACCGGTGAGCCGGTGTGTTCGCATTTCACTGCGGCGCCCGCGGCGGGCTACGCGTGCATCCCCCTCGTGGTCCGCGGCGAGTTGCTGGGGCTGCTGCACCTGGCGACGGCACCGCAGACCGACGACGCGGCCGAATCATCGCGCCGTCGCCTGGTGGACATGTTCAGTGAGGCGATCAAGCTTGGGCTATCGAATCTCAAGCTGCGCGATGCCCTGCGCCGGCAGGCAACCCATGATGTCGTGACCGGACTATTCAACCGTCACTATCTCGACGAGACCCTGCCGCGCGAGCTGCATCGCGCCCACCGCGAAGCGATACCGATCTGTGTCGTCATGGTGGACATCGATCACTTCAAACACTTCAACGACACTCATGGCCACGACGCCGGCGACCTGGTGCTACGCCACGTCGGCAACGTGCTGGACACGAGTCTGCGCAAGAGCGATATCGCCTGCCGTTTCGGCGGCGAGGAGTTCGCCTGCATTCTGCCCGACTCGACGCTCGCCGATGCACGCGAGCGCTTCGAACAGATCTCGCGCGAGATTGCCGGTCTGCGTCTGACGATGGGCGAGAGATTGCTGGACCCGGTTACCGTTTCGGTTGGAATTGCCCAGGCGCCTGAGCACGGTGAAACGGCGGACGAGCTGCTCCATGCCGCCGACATGGCGCTTTACGAAGCAAAGCAGACCGGCAGAAACCGCATCGTGGAGTACACGAAGCGCCTGCGCCGCGGCAACGCGACCGAGACCGCAGGCGCGGGCTGAGCCGCGGCCCGTGCGCGAGCCGGCCTGCATTCTTCAATAGCTGATTCGATGGTCCCTGCCGTCAGCGGCAGGGCGCGATTGCGCGCCGCTTCGGGCGAACGCGGGTTTGCGCCCGACCAACGCCTCGAGCATGGTGAGTTCCGCGTCGGTATGGTTGATCACCGCCGCGGGCACGGTGCATTTGTCTCCGGTGACGGCGTGAATATAGATGGGCCTGTCATGGTGGGCCGAGCGGATCATCTCGCGACGTGACGGGTCGGCAGTCGGCGTGACCTCCGCTTCGCCGTAGCACAGGCAGAAATAGGTGCGCTCGGCCTCGGCCTCGATGTAGCAGCCGGTGCCGCGGATACCGATGACGGCCGTGCCGGTGACGAGCTTCTTCTCCCCCTGACCGAAAACACCCATGATCTTGCCGCTCGCCACGCGCAGCAATTCCTTGGCCGGCTCGGTGCCGAAACTGGCGCTGGTGTTTTCCCGCTGCAGGAAGGCATCCTTGCCGAAAAGCAAGACGGCCTCGCTGCTCGGTCCGGTGACGACCGTAGTGCCGGCATGGCTCGTGCCGCCGGCCTGAATCGCCTGACTGGTCACCGCCACCGAGCCCTTGCTGCGCACGACCTGGACGGAGGTCGATACCCGCTGCTGGGCAAGCGCCTCCCGTATCAGTGCCGTGACGCCGCCACCGAGCGCCGCGCCGGCAGCGAGCCTTGCCAGCAGTACTCGGCGCATCCGGGAATGGTCTTGTCGATTCATGAGCGGTCTCCATTAATCCGCCGCCGTGTGTGCTGACCGGCCGGGACGCTGTTTCCTTTCTTTACCGGCTTCGAGGCGGGCGGTTCCGTCATTGCTTCTTGGTCAAGTGGCGCATCGCCCGCTCCATTCCTTCCAGCGTCAGTGGAAACATCCGGCCGGCCATCAGGTTGTGGATGATGGTGATGGAATGGCGGTACGGCCAGAAGTTCTCCGGTTCCGGATTGAGCCAGCATGCAGACGGGTAGGTGTCGAGCAGCCGGCGCAGCCAGACCGCCCCCGGCTCCTCGTTCATGTATTCAACGGAGCCGCCGGGCTGCAGGATCTCGTAGGGGCTCATGGTGGCGTCGCCGACGAGGATCAGCTTGTAGTCGTGCCCGTACTTGTGCATGAGGTCATGCACGGCGTAGCGCTCGGCGTACCGGCGCCGGTTGTCGCGCCAAACATGGTCATACACGCAGTTGTGAAAGTAGAAATACTCCAGGTGTTTGAACTCGGCCCGCGCTGCCGAGAACAGTTCCTCGCACACCTTGATGTGGTCGTCCATGGAACCGCCGATATCCAGGAAAAGCAGCACCTTGACGGCATTGTGCCGCTCCGGTCGCATGAGCAAGTCGAGCCAGCCGGCGTTTTTCGCCGTCGCATAGATGGTGCCGTCAAGATCGAGTTCCTCGGGCGCGCCCTCGCGGGCGAACCGGCGCAGGCGCCGCAGTGCCACCTTGATGTTGCGCGTGCCCAACTCCACGGAATCGTCCAGATTGCGATACTGACGCTGATCCCATACCTTGACCGCTGTTCGGTTGCCGGCGGATTCGGGGCCGATGCGTATGCCCTCAGGATGGTAGCCGTGCGCACCGAAGGGCGACGATCCCCCCGTGCCGATCCATTTCGACCCGCCCTGGTGGCGTCCCTTCTGCTCCTGCAGCCGCTTCTTGAATTCCTCCATCAACTTGTCCCAGCCGAGCTTCTCCAGCCTCGCCTGCTCCTCCGGCGTGAGGTGGCGTTTGGCCATGAGCCTGAGCCACTCCTCCGGAATCTCCGCTTCCAGGCCCGGGATCTTCTCGACGCCCTTGAAGTACTCGGCGAAGGCGCGATCGAACTTGTCATAGTGGGACTCGTCTTTCACCAGACAGGCGCGCGACAGGAAGTAGAAATCGTCCATGCTGTGGTCAATGACGTGTTCCCGCAATGCCGCAAGCAACGTCAGGAACTCCTTGGTGGACACCGGCAGCTTGCGCGACTTCAGGTGGAGGAAGAAATCGATGAGCATGGTGCGATGATGAAACGCGTCGATCGAATCAGTGACTCGAACGGACATGCGCTGCCAGGCGGTCGATCACCGCGGCGTCGACATCCGGATCGAACTTGCGGGCGAAGTAGTGATCGCGTTCGAGCAGGCGCGGCCAATCCCTCATCGTCAGCACATTTGGATGGGGCGCGCCCCCCGGCGGCCAGGTGATGAGCCGCTTGGCGTCGCGCACGACCGTATCCCGGAAGGGGCTGTTCATCATCGTTGTCTGAAAGAGCAATTCATCCGGGATCTGGGCGTGCCGCAGGAAGTGTAGCGTGTCGCGGAATACTTCGGACGATTGCAGACACTCGCAGAACGCACGGCTCACCATGAACCACGCGGAACCGCCGTAAAAACGGACTTGACGCGGCAGGCGCCGGGGGATTTTGGTATTGATCCAGCCACGGCGATGCTCCACGGTCATCGTGCGCAAGCGATAGAGGGCGCCCGGCCATTCCGTCTGCAGGTCCGCGCAGTCGATGTAGTTGGCGCCGTCGGTCGCCGCCAGGAATTGAGCGAGCTCCATCGGCGGCTTCGTCGGCATGCACTGCCCGCTGAGATTGATGAAGTAGCGCCAATTCTTGCTCCAGGCAAGCAGCTCCTGGATCGCTTCCCATTCCACGACGGTGACACTGAATCCGCCCCAGTTCACCCATCGGCTAGGGGCGAAACGCACGTTTGCCAGGCCGGCGCCCGCCAGATGTGTGGCGATTTGCTCCTGAAACGCCGGGCCGGCATGCAGGTCGCAGTGAATCAGCACGTAGTCGCCAGGCCGGCACACCAGGCGCACCAGTTCCGCGACCTGACCCGGCGCCTTGTGGGCAATCACCAAGTACGCGAGATCCATTGCTAGCCATCGTTCCTCGATTGCTGTTCCCGAGTTCCGTTAGCGCCCCTGCCTGGCCATGAAGATGAGCCGCTCGAAGAGGTGCACGTCCTGTTCGTTCTTGAGCAGCGCGCCGTGCAGCGGCGGGATGGCCGCCTTGTGATCCTTCGAGCGCAGCACTTCGGGCGGGATGTCCTCGGCCACGAGCAGTTTGATCCAGTCCAGCAGCTCGGAGGTGGACGGCTTCTTCTTCAGCCCGGGTACCTCGCGCAGTTCGAAGAAAACCTCCATTGCTTCGCGGATCAAGGCTTTCCTTAGGCCGGGGTAGTGAACATCGACGATCTTCTGCATCGTCTCCTTGTCAGGGAATTTGATGTAGTGGAAGAAACAGCGCCGCAGGAAAGCATCGGGCAGTTCCTTCTCGTTGTTGCTGGTGATGAACACGATCGGCCGGTGTCGGGCCTTGACCAGCTCGCGCGTTTCGTAGACGTAGAACTCCATGCGGTCCAGTTCGCGCAGCAGATCGTTGGGAAACTCGATGTCCGCCTTGTCGATTTCGTCGATCAGTACCACCGTCGGCCGGTCAGCATCGAACGCCTGCCACAGCACGCCCCGGACGATGTAGTTGGCGATGTCATGGACGCGGCCGTCGCCGAGCTGCGAATCGCGCAAGCGCGACACGGCGTCGTACTCGTACAGCCCCTGCTGTGCCTTGGTCGTGGATTTGATGTGCCACTGCACCATGGGCAGCCCGAGCGCGTCGGCGACGGTTTCCGCCAGCATGGTCTTGCCGGTGCCCGGCTCGCCCTTGATCAGCAGCGGGCGCTGCAGGGTAATCGCGGCATTTACCGCGAGCATGAGGTCCGGTGTGGCGACGTACTGGGTGGAACCTTCGAAACGCATGGTTGATCCTCGGCGCAAAATTGAGGACGATTATAGCCATTACAACGCAGACGGAGACCATGATGTTCAAGGCGATCGTGCTCGACAAAACCGACGCGGGGCTCGATGCAAGACTGGCCGAGCTCGATGACAGCGCACTGCCGGTGGGCGATGTGACCGTGCGTGTCGACTATTCGACTGTCAACTACAAGGATGGACTGGCGATCACAGGCAAGTCGCCAGTGGTGCGCAAGTTTCCCATGGTGCCCGGGATCGACTTCGCCGGCACGGTCGAGGCGAGTTCCCACGGCGACTGGAAACCGGGTGACAAGGTGGTGCTCAACGGCTGGGGCGTCGGCGAAAATCATTGGGGCGGCCTGGCGCAGAAGGCGCGGGTGAAGGGCGACTGGCTGGTGCCGCTTCCGGCGGGCCTGACAACCCGTCAGGCGATGGCCATTGGCACGGCAGGCTACACCGCGATGTTGTGCGTTCTCGCACTCGAGCGCCACGGGCTCACGCCCGACCAGGGAGAGATCCTCGTTACCGGTGCCAGCGGGGGCGTGGGCAGCGTGGCGATTGCCTTGCTTGCCGCGCGCGGCTATACCGTGGTGGCGGCGACCGGCCGGCTCGACGAGTCGGCATACCTGAAGTCCCTTGGCGCCGCTGACGTGGTGGATCGGGCGCAGTTCGCGTCGCCAGGTAAACCGCTGGGCAAGGAGCGCTGGGGCGGCGCGGTGGACTGCGTCGGCAGCCACACGCTGGCCAACGTCTGCGCCACGACCAGGTATCGCGGCGTCGTGGCCGCCTGCGGGCTGGCGCAGGGCATGGATTTCCCGGCCACGGTTGCGCCGTTTATCCTGCGCGGCGTGACCCTCGTCGGCGTTGATAGCGTAATGGCACCCAAGACCGAGCGCTTGCAAGCCTGGTCGCGCCTGGCGTCCGATCTCGATCCCGCCAGGCTGGAAGCGATGACCCATGAAACCGGATTGGCGGGTGCGATTGCCGCGGCAGCCAATATTCTGGCCGGCAGAGTACGCGGGCGGATCGTCGTGAACGTCAATGCTTGAGCGCCGCTGCGCAATCGTCGTCCGCCGCTCGTGAGCCCCGAGGCCCTGCGCCATCTGCGTCACGTCGACCCGGTAATGGCGCGGCTGGTGCGCGAGATCGGCGAGTGCACCCTGGCGCCCGCAGGGCGCGACCCGCCCTTCGTCTGGCTGGTGCGGGCGGTGGCGCACCAACAACTGACCGGCGCGGTGGCCAACACCATCCTGCGCCGCTTCATCGCTCTGTTTCCCGGGCGGCGTTTTCCGCGCCCGGCCGATCTCGCATCGGTGTCGGACGACCATCTGCGTGCGGCGGGCTTTTCGCGCGCGAAAGTGGCGGCGATTCGCGACATCGGTGCCAAGGTACTCGAAGGCGGCATTCCTTCCGCGCGGCGCATGGCCACCATGAGCGACGAGGAAATCGTCGCCTGTCTGACGGGCGCGCGCGGCGTCGGCCGCTGGACGGTGGAAATGCTGCTCATCTTCCGGCTCGGCCGCCCGGACGTGCTGCCGGTGGACGATTTCGGTGTGCGCAACGGCTTTCGGCATGCCTACGGTCTCGCCGAGATGCCCTCGCCGCGGCACGTCCGGCTTCATGGTGAGCGCTGGCGCCCGTTTCGCACGACCGCGTCCTGGTATCTGTGGCGCGCGGCGGATCGCGCCAAGCAGCGGGGCTGAGCACGGCGTACGGAACACATGCACTGTTTGACGGTCGGAGATTTCGTGCCGGCGCGAATCACGGTCGTGCCGCCCGCATATTCGGAGACGAGGGAGAGATCATGATCAAGCTGAATGTGAACGGCCGAGCTTACGAGATCGATGTCGAACCGGACATGCCCCTGCTGTGGGCGCTGCGCGATCACGTCGGGTTGACCGGCACAAAGTATGGCTGCGGCATCGCCGCGTGCGGTGCTTGCGTGGTGGACATGAACGGCGCGCCGGTGCGCTCGTGCATGACGCCAGTATCGGCGGCAGCCGGACAGCGGATCACCACCATCGAGGGGTTGAGTGGACGCGTGGCGAAAGCGGTGCAGGCGGCCTGGGAGAAGCTGGATGTGGTGCAGTGCGGTTTTTGTCAATCGGGGCAGATCATGTCTGCCGCGGCGCTGCTCACCCACAATCGCCGTCCGAGCGATGCCGACATCGACGCCGCGATGGCGGGCAACATATGCCGCTGCGCCACCTACGTGCGCATACGCGCCGCGATCAAGGCGGCGGCGAAGTCGCTGAGATAGGAGGCGAATGATGAACGCGATGCGTATCGAGAACGAAAGCCGCCGGCGCTTCCTGCAGGTAGGTGCCGGACTCACGCTGGCCGTCTATCTGGCCCCGGTTGTGGCGCAGAAGTCTCCCGTCGGCGCGGCCAGTCCTGGCTTCGAGCCCAACGCCTTCGTGCGCATAGGCGCCGATAACACGGTCACGGTCGTCGTCAAGCACCTGGAGATGGGGCAGGGTACGTACACCGGACTGCCGACGCTGGTTGCCGAAGAGTTGGACGCCGCCTGGTCGCAAATACGCGTCGAAGGAGCGCCCGCGGATGCCAAGCGCTACAACAATCTGCTATGGGGCGCGGCCCAGGGCACGGGCGGCAGCACTGCCATAGCCAATTCCTTCGAACAGATGCGCCGGGCCGGCGCGACGGCGCGCGCCATGCTCGTGACAGCCGCTGCCATGCAGTGGCACGTCGCCGCAGAGAGCCTCATCGTGCGCCAGGGCCAAGTGGTGCACGGCGCCTCGGGACGCAAGGCGAGTTTCGGCCAGCTTGCCGCTGCGGCCTCGACCTTGCCCGTGCCCGAGAACGTGGAGCTGAAGGACCCGAAGCGGTTCGTCTATATCGGCCTGCGCGTGCCACGCACCGACAGCCGGGCGAAGACGAACGGCAGCGCGATCTTCACCCAGGATGTGAAGCTGCCTGGGCTGCTCACGGCGCTGGTCGCCCATCCACCGCGCTTTGGCGCCAAGGTCAAATCTCTTGACGGCGCCGCCGCCAAGTCCGTTCGGGGCGTGACCGATGTCGTGCCGATTCCTTCCGGCGTGGCCGTGCTGGCGCGGGATTTCTGGGCCGCGAAGAAGGGCCGCGATGCGCTCCGCGTGGAGTGGGATGAGACGGACGCATTCAAGCTTGGTTCGTCGGAGATCCTGGCGCAGTACCGTGAGCTGGCAAAGCAGCCCGGCGCGGTGGCGCGCAGCGATGGCGACGCCAACGCTGCCTACGAACGGGCGGCGAAGAAGCTCGAGGCGGAGTTCGAGTTTCCCTACCTCGCCCACGCCGCCATGGAGCCCATGGATTGCGTCGTCCGGCTCGACGGCGATGCCTGCGAGGTGTGGAACGGCGAGCAGTTCCAGACCGGCGATCAGTTCGCCATCGCCAAGTTCCTCGGTATCAAGCCGGAGCAGGTCCGGCTGAACATGCTCTATGCCGGAGGCAGTTTCGGACGTCGCGCCAACCCGCACTCGGATTACCTGTTGGAAGCGGTGTCCATCGCCAAAGCTATCGGCGGACGCGCGCCGGTGAAGCTCGTGTGGACGCGCGAGGACGACATGAAGGCGGGATACTACCGCCCACTCTACTACCATGTCATGCGTGCCGGACTAGACGACGCTGGCGCGATCGTCGCCTGGCAGCACCGCATCGTCGGCCAATCCATCATCGCCGGTACGGCCTTCGAGAGCGCTCTGGTCAAGGACGGCATCGACGGTACTTCGGTGGAGGGCGCGGCGAACATGCCCTACGCCATACCCAACATCAACGTCGATCTGCACTCGCCGAGGCTGGGTGTGCCGGTGCAGTGGTGGCGCTCGGTCGGCTCGACCCATACCGCATTTTCCACCGAGACCTTCGTCGACGAGCTGGCCGTGGCCGCCGGCAAGGACCCCTACGAGTTCCGCTGCGCATTACTTGCGAAGCATCCGCGGCATCGGGCAGTGCTGGATCTCGCCGCACAAAAGGCCGGCTGGGGCACGCGCCTCGCGCCCCGCAAGGCGGGTGAGCGGCGTGGCCGCGGAATCGCCGTGCATGAATCGTTCAACTCTTATGTCGCCGAGGTTGCCGAGGTGACTGTGCGCACAGATGGCGGCTTTTCCGTGGACCGCGTCGTTTGCGCGGTGGACTGCGGCATCGCCATTAATCCCGACGTCATCCAGGCGCAGATGGAGGGCGGCATCGGCTACGGCCTTTCGGCCGCCCTGCACGATGCCATCACGTTGAACGAGGGGCGCGTCGAGCAGTCGAACTTTGGCGACTACGCGGTGCTGCGCATCAACGAGATGCCAAAGGTGGAAGTGCATATCGTCGCATCGACCGCCAATCCCACCGGCGTCGGCGAACCAGGAGTGCCGCCCATCGCGCCGGCGGTGGCCAATGCGCTATTTGCCGCCACCGGCGTGCGCTTGCGCCGGCTGCCCTTTGCCCGACTGCATGCCGCGCAGGGCTGAGCGATAGGCGACGCCGCCTGCGGTAGGTTGGAACGGAGATGATCCGCGGATGGCGCAGATTTCCACCGACCAATCCGTGGGCCGTTGTCGGTCCGTTCACCACCACAGTCGTTGCGACGAACATGCCGCAGAGATTCTTGGCTGATCCGGGAACATCTGCGCTCATCTGCGGCGTCTGTCGAGTCGGGAGCTAAACCTGGGCACGCCTTCGACCGTCGGCATTCTGCTCGCCGCTGGCAGTTCGTCGCGCTTCGGCTCGGACAAGCTTCTTCATCCGCTTGCCGAGGGCATTCCGATGGTCCTTGCGAGTGCGCGCAATCTGGCTGCCGGCGTGGGCCGCATTCTGGTCGTGGTCCGGCCGGACAGCCACGCGCTACGGCGCTGCCTTGCCGGGGCAGACATCGAGTGGGTGATCTGCAACCGTGCCGAGGAGGGGATGGGGGCAAGTCTTGCGTGCGGCGTTGCCGCGACCCGTGAAGCCGATGGCTGGGTCGTGGCCTTGGCCGATATGCCTTACATCAGGCCCGCGACCATACGCAGTGTGGCAAGGGCGCTGGCACAGGGGGCGGCGCTGGCAGCGCCGTTTCTTGGCGGTCGGCGCGGGCATCCCGTGGGATTCGCCGCGCCTCTGCGCGATGCGCTTCTTGCGCTGTCGGGAGACCAAGGGGGGCGCGAGATCGTTTCGGCGAACTTGAATCGGCTGCAGCACATCGACTGCGACGATCCGGGAATACTGGCCGACGTGGACCTGCCTGCGGACCTCGATCGATGACGGCGCCGCCGCAGATTGTGTACGCCTATCGCCGGCGTATGCATTCAAGATAGGCGTCGCCTTCGGGCGGCCGGTGCTCGCGCTGCGATCGCCACATGATTTCACCCAGGCATTCCAGAAGCTGGTGCAACGCGGCGTGCCGGTCGGTCAGACGCGCCAATTGCTGCTCAAAGGCGGCGCGTATGCCAGGCGGCTGGTCGACAACGAGCTGTTCCTCGATTGCCAGGTGCAGCGACAGATGCATGAATGGGTTCGTCTGTCCCATTTCGGGCGGAAAGTCGCGGCCGAGTGCGCTTTCCGCGTCTTCCAGCAGCGGCTGGTATTCTGGGTGGAGCGAGATGACATCGGCGGCAATGTGTTCCAGCGGCGTGAGCACTTCGCGGCTGCGATGTTTGCGCCAGGCATCGATAAAGAACTGTCGCGCCTGATCCCGCGTCGGGTTATACATTGCCGTTGCGGGCGCCGCGGAACAGGCTCAGGACGGCGCAGTTGTGGATGATCTTGTTGCCGTCGAACTGCGGCGCGATCTCGCCGCTGCCGTAGGCGCCGATGAGCGGCATGCGTGGGTAACGGCTGCGTACCAGTTCCAGGTCGCGGTCGGCGCCGTCGTAGAAATAGGGCCCGCGGCCCATGCACGAGAACATGATGCCGAAATCCGGCGCACCCGGGAGCGTGCTGTCCAGCTCGTCGAGCATGACGCGTGTGTCGCGCTCGCCGGCGAGCGGCGAGCGCACGGCCCAAAACATCCGGGTGGAAGGCGCGATCTTTGCTGCCAGCGTCACGGAACGCTCGTCGCTGTTGGCGCCGATGAGCGGCACCAGGGTGTAGCGGCAGCGTGCGATTGCGTCCTCCGACTCGTCTTCGATGATGCCGGCGCACAACTGATGCACGGGCAATTGCGGCAGGTCGCGCAGTTCCAGCGGCAGTTCCCGAATGAGCGTGTTGAGCGCCGGGTAGCCGTTGATGCGCAGCACGTCGTAGCCGTCGCAGTGCGTCGCTTCGAGGGCTGGGGTGAGGATGCGTACCCCGCGCGAGACGCCAATGGCACCGTTGGCGCCGTGGAACACGGCGTCGAGCCGATTGTCGGCCGTGGTCTTGGCATGGACCCAGATCTTTCCGGCCTTCTGCGTGCTGCCGCTCGAGGACAGCATGCCGAAGCGCTGACGCCGGGCGGCCAGCCACGACGCCGTGGCGGCAGCTGGCGTGCTCAGGCTCAGCACCGGCTCGTGCGCGCCGTTGGCCGCGCCGATGGAGACACCGGCGGCGAACACCATCGCCGCGACGCCAGGGCGGTCGAGCACCCAGTCACGCTCGGTGAACACGCCGGGTGCCGAACAGCCGATCACCTGCAAGCAGTTTCCGGCGCGCGAGGCGGCCGTCACGGCGACTTGGGCGTGGCGGGCGAAGTCCTCGGTCAGGAAGAGCAGCACGCTCTGGGCGATCTCGGCCCCGGCGTTTTGCAACGCTTCGCATACGACGCCGGTGACGACTTCGGCATCCGCCTTGTTGGCGCTGGCCAGGGCGGTGGCGACGGCTAGTACCATGCGATATAGCGCTGCAGAGCGCGCGCCGGGTGTTGGTTAAAGCTTGTCGGGGAACTCACACAGGTCCCGGATCAGGCAACGGCCGCATTCCGGCTTTCTCGCCTTGCAAACATAGCGGCCATGCAGGATCAGCCAATGGTGGGCATGAAGCCGGAATCGGGAGGGCACGGATTTTAGCAGCTTTTCCTCGACGCTACGCGGATCCTTGCCGGGGGCGAGACCGGTGCGATTGGCCACGCGGAAAATGTGGGTATCGACGGCGATCGTAGGCTCGTGGAACAGGGCGTTGAGGATGACGTTGGCAGTTTTGCGGCCGACCCCCGGCAGTGCTTCCAGTTCCGCGCGCGTGTGCGGGACCTCGCCGCGGTGCCGGTCGATGAGCAAACGGGTCATGGCGATTAGATTCTTGGCCTTGTTGCGGAACAGACCGATCGTCTTGATGTACTCGCGCAGCCCGTCTTCGCCGAGGCGCAGCAATGCCCGGGGCGTTCCCGCGTCGCGGAACAGTTGCCGCGTCGCCGCGTTCACGCCCTTGTCCGTAGCCTGGGCCGAGAGAATCACCGCTACGAGCAGTTGGAACCCGGTCTGATACTCCAGTTCGGTCTTGGGCTCCGCGGTGGCCGCGGCAAGACGCTCGAACAGGGTGCAGATGTTCTTCTGATTCATGGGTGCATTGCAGCGTTGGCACGCGGACGGCGAGATTATCCATGCTTCCGGGCGCGATGTGCGATCGCACGAGTAGGGGACGATTGCCCCGACGCGGTCGCTGCAGTAGTTGCGCGTTTGCAAACATGCTAGACTCCAATTAGATAATGCTGCGGCAATGACCGCGGCGAAATTCGAGGGGATGAGGCGTGCCGTTTCCGCGGTCATCCCCCCATGGAGGAGAGTTCATCGATGGCCAATCCGGTCGCGGAACACGTCAGATCCGTATACTCGGTTGTATCCCAGGGCGCCCGGCAGGCGCAGACTCTGGTGTCGCGTTCGTGGATGCGCTGCCTGAACGACTATGGCCTGGATCCCGGTCTGCCCCGCGCGCCGGGAATCGTCGAGGCGGGAGAGCTGCGCGAGCGCAGCGAGCGCGCTCGCGAACTGGCCGCCTGTGCCAAGGTGGAGATGGCCAATCTCTACCAGCAGCTTGCCGACGCCAAGACTGCCGTCGTACTCACCGATGCCGATGGCGTCATTCTGAGCGTGGTCGGCGAATCCGATTTCACCAAGGCCGCAGCGCAGCTCGGACTGCGTGAAGGCGCGGTGTGGAGCGAACGTGAGCAGGGCACCAATGGCATGGGAACCTGCATCATCGAGAAGAGCCCGCTCGTGATCCATCGCGACGAGCACTTCCTGGCGCGAAACATCAATCTGACCTGTACCGCCGCACCGATTTTCGATAGTCGTGGCAATCTCGCGGGTGTGCTCGACGTCAGCAGCCAGTCGCGCCTGCCGCAGCAGCACTCGATGGTGCTGGTCGGCATGTCGGCGCAGATGATCGAGAATCGCACGCTGCTCAGTCGGCACATGAACGATTTCATCGTGCGCTTCCACAGCCGCCCGGAGTTTATCTATACCCTGCATGAAGGCGAACTGGCCCTGTCGGCAGACGGCCGCGTGCTGGCGGCCAATCGCAGCGCCCTGTTCCAGCTTGGTGTCAGCGGTTTCGAGGAAATCTGCGGTTGCGGCATCGACACGCTGTTCAACTCCAGCTTGCCCGACCTGCTCCAGCGCAGCACCAGCAGTTCTTTCCACCCCGTGGCGGTGTATGGTGCCCGACGCGGGAGCCGTTTTTTCGCCGTGGCGCAGCAACCGGAGCGGCAGGCGCGGCAGATGACCATCGCCGCCGAAGCGCGGGTGCTGCCCCGACAAACCGCGGAGGCGGAGGCGAAGAACAAGCTGACGAATCTCGAATTCGGCGACGAGCAGATGGCGAACAATGTGCGCTGTGTTCTGCGCGTGCTCGATCGGCGCATTCCGATTCTGCTGCACGGCGAAACCGGCAGTGGCAAAGACGTGTTCGCCAAGGCCGTCCACGCCGCCAGCAACCGCGCCTCGGCTCCGTTCGTGGCCGTTAATTGCGCATCGCTCCCGGAAACTCTGATCGAGAGCGAGTTGTTCGGCTATAAGTCCGGCGCGTTCACCGGTGCCAGCCGTGAGGGGCGGCGCGGCAAGATCATTCAGGCCAACGGCGGCACGTTGTTCCTCGACGAGATCGGCGATATGCCGTTGGCGTTGCAGGCACGGCTGCTGCGCGTGCTGGAGGAGTGGGAGGTCATCCCCTTGGGGGGCGAAGCGCCCGTGGCGGTGGATATCCAGCTCATCAGCGCCACGCACCGGGATCTGCCCGAGATGGTCAAGCGTGGCGAGTTTCGCGAGGACCTGTTCTATCGCCTCCAGGGCATCATGCTCAGCCTGCCGGCGCTGCGTGCGCGCACCGACAAGCGGGCACTCATCGAGCACGTGCTGGCAGAGGAAGCGCAAGGTGCGAAAGTCAGCATCGATCCCCAGGCAATCGCGCTGCTAGAGGCGTTTCCCTGGCCGGGGAATCTGCGGCAGTTGCGCAACGTCTTGCGCACGGCGCTTGCGCTGTGCGAGGGCGAGCTGGTCGGGGTTAAGGATCTTCCCGTCGACGTGCGCGGCGCGGTCCGGTCGGGCGAGCGACCGAAGCTGGAGATCGTCGCCGACGCCGGTTCCGACGAGGCGCAGGATGTGGGCGAGCGTCTCAATTCGCTCGAGGCGGCGGAGCGCACGGCGCTGATCCAGGCGCTTGAGCGGCACCGCTGGAACATCTCCAGTCTTGCCCAGGAACTGAAGACCAGCCGCAATACGCTCTATCGCAAGATGAAGCGCCTGAACATATCCAGCCTAAGTGCCGACAGGGTGCACCAGATTCGCCGCTGATGCCGCGGCGAGGCGTGTCGGAACCTCGCCGCTCGTGCCCGCACGGTAGGTACCCAGGGGTGGCGCCGCGACCGATCGAGGACCGGAAAGCGGGCAGCGCCGACGTCCGACGCAAATGTCCGACCACATCCTCTTCTTGACCGGCCATCTCGCCGAGGCAAGCCTGCGCAAGGTGCTCGACGGCATCACGCCGGCGCCGTTCAGCCACACCGTCCATAACATCGGCATTAGCGTTGCCGGCCTGATGACCGCGGACATGATCAAGCGTCGCTTGCCGGCTCCCGTGGCTGCCGGGCGCATTCTCGTGCCGGGCCGCTGCCGCGGCGATCTCGACGAACTGTCCCGGCACTATGGCGTGCCAGTAGTACGGGGGCCGGACGAGTTGAAGGACATTCCGCGCTACTTCGGCCGCGAGGGCGCCGCGATAGACCTGTCCCGCTACGACGTGCGCATCTTCGCGGAAGTCGTCGATGCACCGCGGATGTCGGTGGACGCCATCGTGGCGCGCGCACAGAGGTATCGGCGCGATGGTGCCGACGTGATAGACCTGGGCTGCCTGCCGGCCACGCCCTTCCCGCACCTGGAAGAGGCCGTGCGCGCCGTGAAGGACGCCGGCCATGCCGTGAGCGTGGATTCCATGAGCAGCGAGGAACTGCTGCGTGGCGGGCGCGCCGGCGCGGACTATCTTCTGAGCTTGAAGGAAGACAGCCTCTGGCTTGCCGACGAGGTTGCCGCGGTGCCGGTACTGATCCCGGCGCGGCCGGGGGACTTCGACTCGCTCGTGCGTGCCGTTCGCACCCTGCTGGAGCGAGATCGGGACTTCCTCGCCGACCCCATCCTCGATCCGATCCATTTCGGCTTCACGGAGTCGATCGTGCGTTATCATCGCCTGCGGTCGATGTTTCCGGATGTGGCGATGATGATGGGCACGGGCAATGTCAGCGAACTGACCGATGCCGACACGGCCGGCATCCATGCGCTGTTGTCGGGCATCGTCTCCGAGCTTGGCATCAATGCGCTGCTTACCACGGAGGTCAGTCCCCATGCCCGTTGCGCGGTGCGCGAGATCGATGCGGCACGGCGCATGATGCATGCGGCACGCGAGGCGGGCAGTCTGCCGCGCGACTGGTCACCGGCGCTGCTCGCCGTCCACGAGCGCGAGCCCTTTCCGGATACCACAGAGGAGATCGCCGCCCTGGCGGCGGCCATCAAGGACCCGAGCTTTCGCATTCAGGTCAGCGCCGCGGGCATCCACGTCTACAACCGTGATGGTCATCACGTGGCCGATGATCCCTTCCGACTATATTCCCAACTGAATCTCGATCACGATGGCGCTCACGCTTTCTACATGGGGGTCGAGCTGGCGCGCGCCCGAATCGCCTGGCAACTCGGCAAGCGCTATATCCAGGACGAAGAACTGCGCTGGGGATGCGCCACCGAAGGTGCCACCGAGGACATGAACGCCCATCGCGCACCGGGCGCCACGCTGGCGCCACACGATAAGCGACGGACAGGCCGATGATCTTCGAAACCATCGTTACGACGCAGTCAGCAGATGGGCGCGTACACATCGCGCCCATGGGCGTGCGGGAGGTCGACGACTTCGTCGAGCTGGCGCCGTTCCGGCCCTCCACCACCCTCGACAACATCCTGGCTCGTGGCTGCGCAGTAGTTAACTTCACCGATGATGTGCGCATATTCGCCGGCTGCGTCACCGGGCGCCGCCATGATTGGCCGACCCAGCCGGCAGAGCGGGTGTTCTGCATGCGCCTTTCCCATGCCCTGGCACATGCGGAGCTCGTGCTCGACCGCGTCGAGGAAGACGAACTGCGCCCGCGCCTCTTGTGTCGCCGTGCGTACGATGCAAGTCATCAGCCATTTCGCGGCTTCAACCGCGCCCAGGCGGCGGTCATCGAAGCTGCCATTCTGGTTAGCCGTCTGCGCATGTTGCCGGCGGAGAAGATAGACGCCGAGCTCGCCTACCTCACCATCGCCATCGAAAAGACCGCCGGCGAGGCCGAGCAGGAGGCATGGGGCTGGCTGCTCGACAGAATCCGCGACTACCGACGCAGTCACAAGGACCGCGCCCTCGTATGACCCTGCTCCTTGCCAGCGTCGCCGACGCCGGCGAAGCGCAAACCGCATTGGCAGCAGGCGTCGATGTCATCGACGCAAAGGATCCATCGGCCGGGACGCTGGGCGCCGTGTCGATTTCGAACTTGGCCGCCATAGTCGCTTCGGCGCGCGGGCATTGCCCGGTGAGTGCGACGGTCGGCGATCTTCCCATGCAGCCGACGGGCCTGCTGGCGGCGGCCGTGCGCACGGCGGAAATCGGCGTCGACTTCGTCAAGATTGGCCTGTTCAATGGTGACGAGCGCCTGGCGTGCATTGATGCGTTGCGCGCCGTCTCCGATCGGGCAGCGCTCGTGGCGGTGATGTTTGCCGACCAGCACCCACCGATTCATCTGATTCCTCTCCTTGCGCGGGCGGGTTTCCGCGGCGTCATGCTTGATTCTGCCGACAAGCGTCGCGGCGGACTTCGCGAGCTGGCCGACGAGTCGGTGCTGGCGGCGTTCCTCGCCAGCGCGCGCGATCATGGATTGCTGTGCGGGCTGGCCGGCTCTTTGCGCCGCGAGGACATCGAACCGCTGCTTGACCTGGGTCCCGACATCCTGGGATTCCGCGGCGCGCTATGCGAGGCGCAGGTCCGCACCGCACCGCTCGCCGACAACGCGTGCCGGGCGATACGCTCCTGCATCGCTCGCGACGACCGTACGGCGCGAAGGCTTCGGCCTAATCGGTCATCCGATTGTCGAGCAGCATGAGCTGGAGAGTCTGGTGCTGGTCGTTGCCGAGCACGAAGGTCTTGAAGCAAGCCTGACGTACCCATTGCGGAAACGCCGGATCGACGATACCCAGCCGGCTCAGCTCCTCGGCGTCCAGCTCCTGCTGAGGCAAGCTGCAGGACTTGATCAGCACCAGGCGCTCCGCGCTCATCCGACGCGCGAGCCAAGCAGACAGGCTGTCGGAAGTTACGTTCCAGCTTGGCGCAATCGTGCTGTCGGATCCCGCCATGGCGGCGGGCAGCCAGACGACGACAGCGGCATTGCGCAATGCGCCATAGATCTCGTCCTGGGAGCGTGCGGGCACAAGGCCGGGACATAGCCCGGCGAGCATCAGCCCGTACTGCTCCATGGCCAGCAGCGCCATGCGATGGGCCGTCAGGTCGTCGAAGCCCCAATGCTCCTGCGCTTCTCGCACGGCGTCGGAAAACGCCCCGCCACCGGGCACGATGATGACCCTGCCGCCGCCGCAGCGGGCGAGCATCTCCAGCCAGTCCGGGAGCAGGCCGTCATGGGCGAGGCTGCCGCCGAGCTTAACGATCCACACTGCCGGCTCCGTGCCGGTTTGCCGTGCGTCCCAGATAGGCGACCGCGACGGCCGGGGCGCAGGTGGATATCCATTCCGGGTCGGCGTCGGCGCCCGCGAACAGGCTGACGAAGTCCCGATACGGCCGCTTCAGCCGTACCGCCAACTCGACGGCCAGGAAACGGCCGGTCCCGGCACCGACGACCGGCGCCTCGTCGTCCAGCAGCCCCCGCGAAAGCGCCCGGGCACAAGCGTGTTCGATGGTTTCGATCTGGCTGCGTGTGAGCCAGCGCGCCAGGCGGCGCCACTCGCGCAGGGGCGCTGAATCGACGTCCCGGCCGATCATGCGTGCCAGCCGGCGGGCGCTGGCGGCGACAGTCTTCTCCCCGCCGTCGGCAGCCGGATGCTGGTCTGCCCCCTCGTGCAACTGGCCGGTCAGGCGGTGAATGTCGGCGGCAGTGGCGAAATGTTCGGAGGCGACCGTGGTCCACTCACCGGCGAAGGGCACGCGGTGAGCGAACGCCATGACCGGCGTGCGCACCACCCCGGTATAGATCAGCTCATCCACCGCCATGCGCTGCGCGTCGTCCTCGCCGCGCCCGTGAACCTGGCCGGCATCGATGACGGCGATGTCGGTGGTCGTGCTGCCGATGTCGACGAACAGGGCTGCGGGAATGCGGCGTGCCACGAGCTCTGCGCTCGCGCGCCAATTGGCCGAGGCGATGCGCAACGCATAGTCCCGGGTCTGCGCCGGCGCGACGAAGCCGTGTGCGCCGGCATAGAAATGCACGCTCGCATCGCCGAAACGCTGCTCCAGAGCGGCCGCCAGTTCCCGTACGCCCTCGCGCCGATCGCGAAACAGATCCACCATTTCACCGCTCATGGTGACGGCGTGATTGGCGCACTCGCCGAGCACGGCCAGAGCGCCATCGAGCGCGCTATGGAGATGCTCCATCCCCTGCCAGAGGGGGCAGGGCAACTGCACGACCTGGAGCAGGCGTCCGCCGCCGTCCACCAGGGCCGCCTTGAGGTGGGCGCCACCCACATCCCAGCCGATGGTGGATTCAGGCAGCATTGCGGATATCCTCGAACGCATGAGCGAGATCGGCGGTTGCGCCGGTCCGCTGGGTGTGTGCAAAGCATCGGCGGCGGTCGAGCAGGCCAAGCACCAGAGCGGCGGGGTTCTCGCCGATCGCTGCATGCAATCGGCAATAGGAAGTGGTCAGACGCGGGTTGATCTCGATTACCACCGGCCCGTGCGGCGTGTCCACGAGATCGACACCGACATAGCCCCACAGCCCGGGCAGCGCCTTCGCCACGCGGCACGCGAGATCGCACATGGCCGGGCTGAGCGGCGCTGCATTCACCATGACGCGGTCAAGTGCGAGCATGCCCTCCCGTTCCACCACCTGCTGGCGGTTGCATGACAGGACGCGCGCTTCGCCATCCGCGCAGAGCATGGACAAGCTCATCGCTTCGCCCTCGATCCAGGGCTGGGCGACGAAGCCCCGCCCAGCAGCGACGTGAGCCTTGGCGGCTGCCTTGTCACGGACGCGCAAGGTGTCGGCGCATCCGGTGCCGTCGTCGGGTTTGACAACCCAGGCGCCGGGGTGAGGTGGCATCGCGTCCTCTCGGTCATAGGTGGGGACGGCGGGAATCCCGTGGCGGATCAGCCAGTCCGATGTCCGCCGCTTGCTGGCGGCGATCCGTACCGCCTCGGGGCGGCAGCAGAGCGCGATCTTACCTTTGTTCAGCGCAATCCGGATCAACGATTCGAGGGTGCCGCCGGATTCCGGGGCGATCGGCCAGACGGCGTCGGCCATCGCGACGGCGCGCTCGAAGTGGGCGAGCGGCATTTCTCCCGACAACGGCGCAACGACATCGACGGGCAGCATGAGTGCCGGACAGCGGTCGTCACGGGTAGTGACCACGGTCACGCCGTCGATCTCGGACAAATCGGAGACGAGCGCCGCCAGCATGGCACCGCCTTCTTCGGCGAGCGACGGGGGCAGCGTCACCCCGGCAAGTCCGCCACCGGTGATAAACTCGTAGGCGAGTATCCTCACGTCGCTACCCGATGAAGCTGATTGCGGTGCTGGACCTCATGGGCGGACAGGTCGTGCACGCCCGCCGCGGCATGCGTGATGAATATCGGCCGCTTGCCTCGCAGCTCTGTCACTCCTGTGCGCCCGCGGCGGTGGCCGGAGCGCTGTTGCGGCTTCACGGGTTCGATGCGCTTTACATAGCCGACCTGGATGCCATCATGGGGCGAGGCGACAACCGCGGTGACATCGCTGCCATACGTCATCAATTCCCGCGGCTCGCACTGTGGCTGGACACCGGCATAAGCGGCATGGCGGCCTTTCGAGACTTGCAGGTCGCTGGGCTGGGAACGCCGGTTCTGGGCAGCGAGAGCATGGACGACGAGAGCCTGATGGCGGATATCGCCGCTCGTGGCGACGATGTCGTGCTGTCGCTGGACAGCAGAGCGGGCAGTTTTCTCGGTCCGCCCGCGCTGTTGGACCGGCCCGATCTCTGGCCACGGCGCGTGATCGCCATGAATCTTGATCGGGTCGGCGCTGGTGCCGGTCCTGATTTTGATCTCCTTCGCGCGCTGACGACACGCCGACCGGTCGGCGAGGTCTATACTGCCGGCGGCGTACGCACGCGCGCCGATCTCGATGCGCTCGACCGCAGCGGCGCCGCTGGGGTGCTACTCGCTAGCGCCGTGCATGACGGTCGCCTTTCGGGCGAGGATCTGGCGGGCTTCACGCGGCCGTCACCCCGGCCATAGCCCGGCCGGCGTTGGCCTTCAGGCGTGGGCCGCGAAGGGGTGCATCGTGCTCCCCTTTTTCGCCACGACTTGGGCAGCAGTTGGCTCGCCAGCGACGGCACGCTTGATCGCCTGCCTGGTCGCCTCGTAGTTGTAGTCCTGGATCTTCTTGTCATTGTCCGCCAGCCAGTGGATGAACACGCCGATGCAGATGTAGAGATCGTTGGCCTGATCCGCGGGAATCGTGCCGTCGGCGACGCAATCGGCCACGGCCATCGCCACACCGCGCTGGGCTGGACCGAACATCTGTACCGCCTGCTTGGCGCCCTTGATGGTCACCTTGTTGAACATCACCGCGTTGGGCTTGGCAATTAGGTTAGGCGCAACCACCGCCAACAGCGAGGTGAAGCCGCCTTTGTTGTCGGTCAGGCAGCGCGCGAAGGCCTTCTCGGCGGCGCTGCCCCGCGGCCCGATGATCAGGTCGATGTGGGCGACCTCGTTGCCGTCGCCCACCAGCGATTCGCCGACCAGCATCCGGTCGATCCTGCGGGCGGGAGGTGCTGTGGAAGGTGCCGGGCCGGGCGTGTGCGTTGCCTCCGGTCTGCCACCGAAGAAGCCCATGATGGTTTCGAGAATTCCCATGAACATCCCTCCTATGTATGGGATTGCTACGCGCGGTGCGCAGCCGTGCTTGCGGCGCCCGGTTGCGCCCCGGATTTGTCGCCGGGGCGCATGCCGGGATCAGGAGTGGGCCTGGAATGGATGGTTCGCCGTTCCTTTTTTCGCCACGACCTCGGCCGCCTTCGGCTCGCCGTTGACGGCGCGCTTGATCGCCTCGCGCGTGGCTTGGTAGTTGTAGTCCTGGATCTTGCCGTCGTCCGCTGCCAGCCAGTGAATGAATACGCCGACACATACGAACAGATTGTCGGCCTCGTCGGCCGGAATGGTGCCGTCGGCTACGCTGTCGGCCACTGCCATCGCCACCGCGCGCTGCGCCGGGCCAAACATCTGCACCGCCTGCTTGGCGCCCTTGATGGTGACCTTGTTGAACATGACCGTCGCCGGCTTGCACAGCAGGTTGGGCGCCACGACCGCCAGCAGCGAGGTGAAACCGTCCTTGTTGTTGGTCAGGCAGTTGGCGAACGCAGTCTCGGCGGCGCTGCCGCGCGGCCCCATGATGAGGTCGATGTGCGCAACCTCGTTGCCGTCTCCTACCAGGGATTCGCCGACGCAAAGGCCGTTGATTTTTGCCATGGCATTTCCTCCTCTTCTCTAGTTGCTTGATGAATTGTGGGCGGAACCCATCGCAGGAGCATTCGCGTGCAGCGGACGTCCCTGCGCCAGGCTCCGGTCCCACGGCTGATCAGCCGCCGAACCGGGATTCGGCTCGGCGGCGTTGAACTCCTCTTCCAGAATCTCCTCCACGCGTGCCCCGAACACGCATGCCACGCAAATGTCGGCGCTGGTGCCCGGATTGATGCCCCGGCGCTTCAGATCCTCGTCCCACTCCAGCAGGCGTGGCCGCAACAGTTCAGGCCGCGACGTGCGCTGCAACTCGGCGCTGACGGCGGCCGCCTCCCGACTCAGGGCACGGGCCGTCTGTTCGCCGTGCTTGCGCCGGACATGGGAGTCCGGCCAGCGCGCCATGCAGCGCAGATACACGGCGGCCACCGCCCATTCCTCGCTGCGCCAGCGGGCGCGGCACTGGCGGTAGAATCCAATGCCGATGTCGAAGATGTCGGCGAAACCGTGGGCATACTGCCGGGCGATGCTGTCGCGCGGGCTGGCGGCGCACATGGCCTCAAGCAGGCTGACGCGCGCCGGCTGGCGCACGTCGTGCGCCGGCGCCTCGCCCAGGCCTCCCGGATTGGCTAGCCGGATCGCAGTGAATGCCAGCTCCGCGTCGGCAATGTCGAGTTGCGCAAGTACGCGCTCCAGCTCGAGCCGCAGTGGAAAGGCGCCGTTCGACCGCAAGGCGGCCTGAGCCAGCGGCGCGCACAGAAGCACGATGCCGAGGTTGGTGTTACAGGGCACGGCGCGCCTGGTCGCCTCCACGGCGGCGAGGATGCGCCCGCCCACCGACCGGCCGGGCACGGTCAGCGGCTCGGCGATGGCCTCGGCGCTGATCAGAAAATCGTCGGCGGTCATGCCATGGCCGGCGCCATGAAGGCCGACGTTGCCGGGCTTGAGGGCGCGGATCTCCGTTTCGCAGGCCATACGTACGGCCTCTGCGAGCCGGGCGCTGCGGGCCGTGCTCAACATGCTGCCTCCAGGGGGCGCGCCAGCCGGCGCTGTATGAAATCGTCCACCAGGCGCTCGGCGATGTTGAAACCCGTGACGCCTTGCAGTCCTTTCCAGGCCGGAATGCTGTTGACCTCGATGACGGTCAGTCGGCCTTCCCGGTCGCGCATGATGTCCACGCCGGCGTAGTCCATTGCCACGGCGCGCGCCGCGTCGACAGCCAGGCGGCGCATAATCTCCTCGATCTCGACCCGCTCGCAGCGCGCGCCGCGCGCAACGTTGTTGATCCAGTCCCGCCCGTGGCGCGCCATGGCCGCCACGACGCCGTTGCCGGCGACCAGCACGCGCCAGTCCTGCCAGTGCCCGTCGATACCGGGGACGAAGCGCTGCAGATACCAGACGCCGCCGTACGCATCCGCCGGCGGAATATCCGCGCCGGCTGCCAGGCGCAACAACCCCTTACCCTGGGAGCCGAATAGTGGTTTCACCACCAACTCGTGACCGGGAGCGGTCTCGCGCATCAGTACGGCGCGCGCCTGAACCGCGGATTCGCAGACCCAGGTCGGCGGCGTCGGAACGCCCGCGCGCCGCAGCAGCAGGCTGGTGCGCGCCTTGTCTACGCTGCGCTCGATGGCTCCGGCGTCGTTGTGTACAGCGATGCCGATCTCCTGCATGGCATGGAGGAAGTCCAGCCGCAGCGTGATCTGCTCCAGCGTTCCGGCGGTAATGCCGCGCACGAACACGCCGTCGGGAAGACGGCGCTCGAACCCTGGCAGGACGAGCCCATGGGTGGCGGCGCCGAGGTCGATGCGGCACTGCGCCAGGTCAACGTAGCGCGTGGCCACCCCGCGTGCCTTGAAGGCGCGGCGCAGCTGCGCGCCGTGCCAGCCAGGTTGGTCGGTCATGATGGCCACGCGCCACATCAGCCTGGTTCTCCGAAGGAAGCTGCCAGCAATGCCTCGTTTGTTTCTCCGCCACAATATGTGTTGCCACTGTCGATGTTGGTGACGGCGACCCGGGCGGGCGCGAACAGCATCGGGTCGATCTTGTAGAAGTCGAACCTGTATTCCCTGAACACCTGCGCAAAGGGCCTGCCGTAGTCGCGCGAGGCGCTGCTCGGCAAATTCAGCGCCAGCGCGCGCGCCTGCGCGTCGTCGCAGTCCACGTACAGCTGCACCTCGCCGCCCAACAGGATGGCGTCATTGGTGCGGCCCATGCTCATCAAAAAATCGGCCGCCGGCGGCGGCAGCGGTGCCATGCCGGCGCCATCCGCCAGGGCGGCCAGGGGGAAACCGAGGGCATGAACCTTGTGCAGGGCGACTTCCAGCACACGGGCGACGATCTGCACAACGCCTGCCAGACTGCGGGTTGGCGTGAGAATCAGGGTCAGGCGCTCAGGCGCGATGCGGCAGTCGCGCACGATCTTGTCCACGATCTCCTGCGGCGGCGGCTTGTCCACCTCCAGCACCAGGCAGGCGGAATCGGCGTCGTCCTCGTAGCCAAGCTCACGAAACAGTTCCTCTTTGCGCGCCAGTGCGCGGCCAGGACCGGAGCCCAGGGCATGAAAGGCGTCCTTGCCTTCGCCATGGGACAGGCTCCAGCCCGCGTACTGACTTCCCAGGCACGCAAGCGTTGGATTGGCGGTATGAACCGAAACTCGCAACGGCAAACGCCCCCCGGAGCAGAGCAACTGCACGCTGCCTAGGCCGCCCAGGCAGATCTCGGCGATGCGCCGGCCGGCCTCGATTCCCCCGATACAATCAATGCCGGCGTCGACGATGCGCACGCCGCTCGCGAGCGATGTGACGCGCAGGCGCAATGCCGGTGCGTCGCGCAGCAACGCGTCGACCAGCGGTTGGGAACGACGGCCGACACTGGGCAGATTGCCGGCGAGCACCGGGTTTGCGCTGGTTGCCGCGGTGCTCACGCCGCCTCCGCGTTCAAGATATCCGCCATCTGCCGCCGCCGCCGGCGCAAGTTGTGGGCCGCGTGCTCGGCGCTGCGGCCGGCGGCATGAATCGTGCATAGCGGTGCGCCGGCCGCGATGTATGTATCCGGCGCCGGCCGGTCAGAGCACCAGTCGGGCAGGCCCAGGGTCGCGTCGACATGAATGCCGCGCGCTGCGAAGACGATGGCATGGGCGCGCGCCACCAGAGGCTTAGGCGGCGATGACGGCAACTCGCCATCGCATGCCGCGAGATGCCATGCAAACAGCCCGCCTGGATAGTCGGCGTCGTATAGCTCCATGGTCGAAGTGGGTCGCGGATTGATTTCCAGCACGCTTACGCGGTTGTCGCGAAGCAGGAAGTCGAGCCCGTTGATGCCAACCAGGCCAGTCGTGCTGACGAGATCGTTCAATGCCGCGGTGATGGCTGATCGCACCTCGGCCGATAAACGCAGCCCACCCACGGCGCCCCCGTAGGCGAAGGGTGCCGGCTGCAACTGTCCGGCATACCACTGCTCGTTGAAGCCGATGACGTGGGCGCGCCGGCCATTGGCCAGGAACAGCACCGACAGGCTGCGCCCGCGCTCGAATCTCTGAAAGTACAAGTCCGCCGTGTCCTCCGGGCAACGGTGCGCGGGCAGCACATGGCCGCCGCCGCAGGCACCGACGCGCTTGGCCAGCCATCCCTCTTGCCGTGCCGGCCGTTCCAGGCGGACTTCCGGATGTGCAATGCCGAGTTCGTCGAGCAATGGGAAAAAACAGGCAGGATCCTTGAGCGCGGCGACGGTGCGCGGCGCATTGCCGTAGAGCCGGCGCCCGGCGCACAGCCGCGCAAGAAGCGTCGTGCGATCCTCGAACCCGGAACCATAGACGAGGCCGGCGCAACGGCCGGACGGCGCCAGATCGTCGGCCTCGCGCAGCAACAGCGCCTCGTCGAACTGAAGCGAGTGCGCGACGGCAGCGCGACGGACCGTGGCGGTGGCGCGCGTGTCAGTGTCGGCGAAGTAGTCGATCACGACGACGGCATGACCGCCGCGCGCCGCAGAGGCAGTCAGCGCGCGGCCGGATGCGGCTGTGATCAAATAGGGCAGAGTCTCAGGCGACATGCTTGCGCGCAGCGGCGAAGGCGTCGCGGAAATCCAGATAGAGCGGCTTGTCCGCCTGCAACATGGCCTCGAACAGACCGCGCTGCACCTGATACTTGACGTTGCCGATAGCGAGCGCGCCGACGCCGAGTGCCTTTCCCGAGGCAGCCGCCAGTGGCGCGCCGTCGTCCATGACGCCGACACCTTCGATACCGGCGGGCGGTACGGCATTCACGTCCGCCGCCACGAGCAGGCTACCGGCGGTGGCCAATTGCACCTTGCTCAGCACCTGTACGCCGGCCTTGGCAGTGGCCAGTATGACGTCCACCTGGTGCAGCAGATCGGACTTGTGCGCGTCCGTGGAGGCATCGACCGGCGTTGTGCTGGCGCCGTAACGGGCATTGACCACCTCCGCGGTCATGCGTGCCCGCGTCGCGCTGCTGTGGCTGGCGATCTTGACGATGGCACCGGCACCCGAGGCGAGGACGGCCGCGGCAGCACCCACCGGACCGGTTCCGCCGAGGACAAGCACGGTCTTGCCTGCCAGTTCGGTCTGATGTGCTTTCCTCAATTGACGCTCGACGCACGCAACCATGGCTGCAGCGGTGGTGAAAGCGCCGCTCGGATCGGCGAACACGGAGACTTCGAAGGGCGGCACCATGGCGTGCCGCGCCGCGTCGAGCATGTCGGCGGCCATGCCGATCTCGCGCCCGCCGATGAATATGCCGGTGCGCTTGACCCCCTTGGGGCCGCGGGAGAAGATCGCGTCCTGGGTGAGCGGCCCGATCTGGTCCAGCGTGACGTCGCCATAGGGCATGACGACGTCGAAACCGGCGTCGCATGCCATGTTGACGTCGAAGGGGCTGACGTTGCGGCCAGGGGTGAACATATGCAGGATGAAAGGTTTCTCACTGGCCGCCACGGTTGCGTCTCTCTGTATAGTTGTGGTTGATGCTCTGTCCTTGGGCCGGCAATTCGGCACTGCCTGCTGCAACTACGATTACATGCTGCCTTGCTTCACACCTGCGCGCTCGTCGTCAAGCCATGCCAGCGCGCCATGATTGCGTGCGCGAAGTATCCTGAAATCCACAGCGCTCGCGCCGGAGCGCGCACTCATCCCAAGACGCACCAGCCGCTCGGCCTGCGCCTCGGATTCCACGATGACGAAGCCCGTCGGACCCCACGAGCTTTGGCCGACACAGACGGCGCCGTGCGATTCGGCCAGCGCCAGGATCTCGGCCACGCGCGCGCTTGCAAATCGTCCGCCTTGCGCGGGCGCGAAATAGTCACCGACCACCCTCTGCGTGTGCGTTACCGCCGTTCCGAAAGCGGCGAGGTCGGCACGCGCCACGGCGGGCAGGGCCTGCATCAGCATCAGCCGGCACAAGCACCCTGCGTCGGCCTCGGGAAAGCGCGGCAGGGTGCGAAAGGCCTCGACTTCGGCCTGGCCATGCAGACCATAGCGATTGGGGTCGAGCACCAGCACGATGCGCCAGTGCGTCGGGAAGTCCATGCGGCTGACGATCGGCGGCGGCTGGTCGTCGCGCCCATGTCCGCCATCGACCAAGAAGCCGCCCTGCTCGAAGGCGCCGATGCCGATGCCCGAGCGGCTGCCCCGATCCAGAAGTTGCGCGATTCGCTGCGCCGTCAGCCCGAGATCGAAAAGCCGCGACACCGCCGTTCCGACGGCGAGCGCTAGTTGCGTCCCCGAACCCAAGCCAGCGTGGGCGGGGATGCTACTCTCGATGACCAGTTCCACGCCGCCATCGAGGCCGCAGGCCTGCCTCAGAAGTTCGACATAGTTCGCGGCGCGCGTCTTGTCCGGACCGCGTACGGAACTTTTCGGTGCGCGCGCGGCAGCCACGCGTGTCGTCAGTCCATCGAGGGTTACGCCGATACTGCCGAAGCGTCGGCCGAGCGATCCGTTCAGGTCGAGAAAGCCGAGATGCAGCCGTGCTGGCGCCTCGACCCAGGACCACTTGCGAAAACGCGCACGGGTGCTCACCATGGTTGTAACGGGCTCGTGATTATCACGCGGTGAATGATCGATGCAAGCTTATTCAGGAAATCTAGCAACTGCTATGCCATTGGCCGTTCCCGTGCTATTTCAAGCCGCTTGCCTCGATTGCGAGAGTCGTTTGCTACGGCAGCGGAGCAGTGTGTAACGGCCGCGATGCGTTCGTCCGATACATACCCGGTCAGCCGGCCGGCGCGCCAGCGCACCACGCCGGCATAGTCAGAATCGCCGCGCCGTCGCGGGTACGCGAACGGTCCGAGGCAGCGGCACACGGGCTCGGCGACCGCTGTTGCTGCGCAACATGGCGCGTTCTCCCCAGTGGCATGCTCCATGCTTACATTAACCGGTCCACAGGCCGCAGCAGCGCTGCGCCACAAGTCAAGTTCCCATTTCCCCGGGACGTCCGCGCCCGCTTGGCAGTAGGAGGATAGCAGTCCTTCCATGACAAATGATATGCGCGCCACGTGCCCATTCTGCGGGCTGCTTTGCGACGACCTCACGGTGCGCACGCAGCCCGATGCGGTCACGGTTACTCGCGGCGGCTGTGCGATCAGCGTCGCGGCGTTCGCGCGCCAGGCGGACGCGGCAATGGTGCGGCCACGCGTCGGCGGCGAGGCGGCGACGCTGGACGAAGCGGCAGCAAAGGCCGCGGCGCTGCTGCGCGCGGCGCGCCAACCCCTTATCTGCGGGCTGGCTACGGATGTCGGCGGCATGCGCGCGGTGATGACGCTGGCCGATCGCTGCGGTGCCGTGCTCGACCACATGAATTCGGTGGCCAAGTTCCGCAACCTGCTCGTGCTGCAGGACAGCGGCTGGATTACCACGACGCTGGCCGAGGTGAAGAATCGCGCCGATCTGGTCATCCTCGTCGGCACCGATGTCGTGAGCCGGTTTCCGCGCTTCTTCGAGCGCTTCGTCTGGAATCGGGAAACGCTGTTCGGGCATGATCCCCAGCAGCGCCAGATCATCTACCTTGGCCAGGGGCTCGATACCAGTGCCGGCATGTCGCCGGCCGGCCAGGCGCCAGATCTGGTGGCCTGCGAGGTGGCGCGGCTGGGCGAGGGGTTCGGACTCATGCGGGCGCTGCTGGCGGGGCGGCGCTTGCAAGCAACCGAGGCCGCTGGGGTTCCGGCAGCGACCTGGCAGGCGCTGCTCGAGCGCATCCGCGTCGCGCGCTACACGGTATTCGCCTGGGCGGCGCCCGATCTTGACTTCTCCCACGCGGAACTGACCGTGCGCAATCTGTGCGAACTGATCAAGGAGCTGAACCGAAGCACGCGCGTCGCCGGACTGCCGCTCGGCGGCAGCAACGGCGACTTTACCGCCGACGCAGTGGAGCTGTGGCAGACTGGTTTTCCTTTCCGCACGGGCTTTGGCAGCGGCGGGCCTGTCTACGATCCGTATCAGTGGTCCGGGGTGCGGCTGCTGAGCAGCGGTGAGGCCGATGTCATGCTCTGGATCAGCAGCTTCGATGCCGATCTGCCGCCACCGCGCGTCAATGTGCCCACCATCGTCCTTGGCCGCGGCGGCATGGAGATGAAGCGCGAGCCCGACGTGTTCATTCCCGTCGGCACGCCGGGTATCGACCACATGGGCCATCTGCTGCGCGCCGACAAGGTCGTGGCACTGCGGCTGCCGAAGCTGCGCGACATCGGCCTGCCCAGCGTGGCGCGGGTGGTCGCAGCCATCGACGGACACATGAGCATGGGATCGCCATGCTGACCAAGCTCGCTGGCGGAAGGATCTACGACCCAACCCGTGGCATGGACGGCATAGTGGCCGATCTATATGTTCGCGACGGCCGCATCGTTGCACCACCGCAAAACGGTGAGCCCCTCGACCGCGAGTATGACATCGCCGGGCGCGTCGTCATGGCCGGCGCCATCGATCTGCACACGCATATCGGCGGCGGCAAGGTGAACATCGCGCGTGCCATGCTGCCGGAAGACCATCGCCGCGACATGCTCGCACGCACCGCAGTGACGCGCAGTTCCTGCGGCCACGCGGCGCCGGGCACGCTCGCCGCCGGTTACCGCTACGCCGAGATGGGTTACACCGCCTGCTTCGAGCCGGCCATTCTGCCCATCAACGCACGCCAGGCGCATCTGGAGATGGGTGACACGCCGATCGTGGACAAGGGCGGCTATGTCATGCTTGGCAGCGACGACTTCCTGCTGCAGATGCTGGCGCGCGGCGAGGATCAGAAGATCATCAACGACTACGTCGCGTGGACGCTGCGTGCCGCGCAGTGCATCGGCGTCAAGGTGGTAAATCCTGGGGGCATCTCCGCATTCAAGTTCAACCAGCGCAGGCTGGACATCGACGAGGCGCATGCATACTACGGGGTCACGCCGCGTCGCATCGTGACGACGCTGGCACGCGCTATCTACGACCTGGGCGTGCCCCATCCGCTGCACGTCCATGCCAGCAATCTGGGCGTGCCTGGAAACGTGGACACGACGCTGGAGACGATCCGCGCCGCGGAAGGGCTGCCGATCCATCTAACCCACATCCAGTTCCACAGCTACGGCACGGAAGGCGACCGCAAGTTCTCCTCCGGCGCGGCGCGCATCGCCGAGGCGATCAACGGCAATCCGAACGTCAGCGCCGATGTCGGACAGATAATGTTCGGCCAGACGGTCACCGCCTCGGGCGATACCATGGCGCAGCATCGCAACGCGGCGCTGGCGCATCCGAAAAAGTTCGTCGTCATGGATATCGAGTGCGATGCCGGCTGCGGCGTGGTGCCCTTCCGTTACCGCGATCGCAACTTCGTCAATGCCCTGCAATGGGCCATCGGGCTGGAGATCTTCCTGCTGGTGAGTGATCCGTGGCGCATTTTCCTCACGACCGACCATCCCAACGGCGCCCCGTTTACCAGCTATCCGCATCTTATCCGGCTGCTTATGGACCGCAGCTTCCGCAACGAGCAACTGGCGCGCATCAATCCCGAGGCGGTGGCGATGAGCACGCTCGCCACCATTGGGCGGGAGTACTCGCTGTACGAGATCGCTATCATGACGCGCGCGGCGCCAGCCAAGATCCTCGGACTGGCCGACCGCGGCCACCTGGGCCTCGGTGCCGGGGCCGACATCGTTGTCTATCGCGACGATCCGGATCGCGAGCGGATGTTCGCCGCGCCGCAGTATGTATTCAAGGACGGGGAGCTCGTGGCCCAGGACGGGCGCATCGTCAAGGTGACCTGGGGTAACACCCATATCGTCAAGCCGGAATTCGACGCCGGCATCGAGAACGCCTTGGGCGCCTACTTCGACCGTTACCACACCATGCGGCTGGAGAGCTTCAAGATCAGCGACGACGAAATGTGCGAATGCGGCCACGGCAGCAGGCTGGTAGCGCATTCGTGTGTGCTGCGCTGACACCGTTTTAATGAGACCCATTCGCATCCGGCCAGCCCGTCGGTCGGTCATGCCATCTACAAGCGGTGCGATGAGCCAGTCATAAATGCGGGGCGCTGGCGGAGCCGCATCGGCGCTTTGCCGCATCGGAAAAAAGTTGGTGAATCAACGTGCTAGTACCGCGATGGACGGCCATCCCGCAGCGCGCGTCGGCGCCGCTAAACTTGCTCGACCTGCCGCCGATAAAATGACTGTCTCATGACATTGGGTGGGAACAGCCGGTGCGATCCGAAACCTTGCGCCGGTGTCCTGTGGCAGGCAAACCCGCATCCCGGCCAACGCGACTTGCCGGGTGCGGCGACAGGCGCGCAGGTGCCAATCCTGCGACCTGTCCTCGAACGTTTATTGGGGGCGCGAAATGGGAAAGCGGGCGATGAGCTTCAAAGGGCGGATCTTTCTTGCATTGGCGGCGAGCTTCGTTGCCATGCTACTCACCGCGGGGGCGCTCATATACTTTTCCCAGGCCAGGCAACTCGAAACCTCGCTCGACAGCAGCATGCGCGGCAACGAGCGCGTCTTTCTGACGCAGATCGGCAACGACGCGGAAGGACTTGGCCGCGCGCTGACTGCCACCTCGCGCATCGACACGTTGCTGGAGACCTTCGTTGCTAGGAATCGCGCGGAACTCCTCAAACGGGCGAAGCCGTTCTTCGATGAAATGAAGGAGCAGTTCAAAATCACGCACTTCTACTTCTTCGAACCGGACGGTACGACGTTCCTGCGCGTGCACAAACCCGAGCAGTTCGGCGACAAGAACGGACGCAATAGTTTCAAGATGGCGGCGACGAGCGAGAAGCTGGCGGTCAGCCTCGACATGGGCAAGAACTTTTTCTCTCTGCGCGCGGTGCGCCCGCTCGTTCGCGATGGTCAGAAGATCGGTTACTGGGAGCTTGCCCAGGAGATCGACCACGTCCTGCCGGCTACGAAAGCGATCTCGGGCGATGACGTGGCCGTCCTGTTGTCTGACGCCTACACGAAGAAGAAGGGTACCGAAGTCAAGGGTGAGCAGCTTGCCGGCATGACTCTGCTCGACGCCACCGACAAGACCCTGGCGGTCGACGTGGTCAAGGCGATGGGCCTGACCGCCGAAGTGAGCGAGCCAGTCCTGCGCCTGGGCGGCAAGCACGCGGTGATGACCTTTCCCTTCAAGGACGGCGCCGGCGAGGCGGCGGGCATCCTCGTCTTCATTCGCGACATCCAGGCGGCGCGCAGCGAGCTGTACGGCTCGATCCTGCGCAACCTGGCGCTGATCGGTTGCATTCTTCTTATTGGCGGTATGGTTGTCTTCTTCACCGTCCACCGGGCAGTCGGGTTGCTGGGCTGCGATCCGGCCTATGCCGTTGCGGTGACGCGGGAAATCGCCGGCGGCAATCTTACGGTGGATGTACAGACCGACAACTGCCGCGACGACACTCTGCTGGCGGCGGTGAAAATCATGCAGACGCGGCTGCGCGAGACGGTCGTCGACATCCAGCGCAGTGCGGAAGTGCTGGACAGCGGCGCAGAGAAGCTTGCCATGCTCGTGCGCGACGCGTCGAGCGCACTATCGAGCGAGGCGAGCGCCGCAGAGTCGATCGCGGCGGCCGTGGAGGAGGTAACGGTAAGCGTCGGCAGTGTTCGCGATAGCGCCAATGAGGCGCGCGACGCGGCGCTTGCCTCCGGCGAGCTCTCCCGTGAGGGCGGACAAGTGATCGACCGTTCCGTGGCCGAGGTGTCGCGCATCGCCGAAACGGTCACTCGATCGTCGCAGATGATCGAGGAACTGGCCGGCCAATCGGACCGCATATCCGCCGTGACGGCGGTGATCAAGGAGATCGCCGACCAGACCAATCTGCTCGCCCTTAACGCAGCGATCGAGGCCGCCCGCGCCGGTGAAAGCGGCCGCGGGTTCGCCGTCGTTGCCGACGAAGTGCGCAAGCTGGCCGAGCGCACGACCAAGTCCACCCAGGAGATCAGCGAGATCATCGGACAGATCCAGAAGAGTACCCACGCGGCGCTGGACAACATGCAGGGCGAGGTGCATCAGGTCGGACAGGGCGTCGAGATGGCGAAGGCGGCCAGTGCATCCATCAGACGGATCGAGGATGCTGCGGTGCGCGTGGTCGAAGCGATATCCGGCATTTCCGAGATGCTGGCGGAGCAGGCGTCCGCCAGCGAGCAGATGGCCTCGGGTGTGCAGCGCGTGGCGCAGATGACCGAGACGAACAGCACTGCCCTGCGCGGCGTCGAGGCCTCCGCCGTCGAGCTCGAAGCGCTCGCCGGTACGCTGCAGGAGAGAGTACGCCACTTTCGCGTTTGAGCTTCTCCGTGTCGGCCGAGTCGCCGACGGCGAGCGCGGGATTTTGATCGCCTCAAGGTGGCGCTGACCGGCGCGGCTGTTCCCGCTTCGTGCCGGCTGGCCGTCGGCAATGCCGACACGTCGGGGCCGCAGATCCGCTGCCGGCGTGGCGTGTCGTCATGCGTTGCCGCGCCGCACGCTGTCTTGCTTCCACTGCGCAAGTCATTCTTCGCGCGCTTCAACCCAACGTGTAGTCCAATGCGCCGGCTGCGCCACTGAATGTGGCACTTGCCTGTCGGTAGAGCGATCCTGATCGCTGTCGACCATTGCGCATGCCACGCATGCCTGGCGCGCGGGATGTACAATCGAATCTGGCTAGTGCAGAAGTTTTTTCGCCGCGTCGCACCTCGCTACGCCGGAGCGGGCGCCAGGGGGGCCACTCGGAGGAGTTACCCAGGAATCATGTACATCAACGGCGTCGAAATCGAGGACACCTTTGCCGAGGCCTTTGGCATGAAGGCGACTCGCGTGCTGATCACGGCCCATAATCTGACCTGGGCACGCAACGCGGCGAACGCCATGACCGGCTTCGCGACGTCGGTGATTGCCTGCGGCTGCGAAGCGGGCATCGAGCGCGAGCTGACGCCCGAGGAAACGCCGGACGGGCGCGACGGGGTGGCGGTGCTGCTGTTCGCCACGTCCACCAAGGAACTCACCAAGCAGCTCGAGCGCCGCGTCGGGCAATGCGTGCTGACCTCGCCCACCTGCGCCGTGTTCGCCGGCATCGACGAGGGCGAACAACTGCCGCTGGGCAAGAACCTGCGCTTCTTCGGCGACGGCTTCCAGGTCTCCAAGCTCATCGGCGGCAAGCGCTACTGGCGGGTGCCGGTCATGGACGGTGAGTTCCTGTGCCAGGAAACGACAGGCATGATCAAAGCCGTTGGCGGCGGCAACTTCCTGGTGCTTGCGGAGTCGGCGCCGCAGGCGCTGACCGCCTGCGAGGCAGCGGTGGCGGCGATGCGCGGTGTGGCCAACGTCATCATGCCGTTTCCCGGCGGCGTGGTGCGCTCGGGCTCCAAGGTGGGCTCGAAGTACAAGGCGCTCATGGCTTCGACCAACGATGCCTACTGTCCGACGCTGCGCGGCGTGACCGATACCCAGCTCATCGAGGGTGTCGGCTGTGTGCTGGAGATCGTCGTCGACGGATTGACCGATCGGGACGTGCGCGCGGCGATGGGGGCCGGAATCCAGGCAGTATGTCGATTGGGTGCGGTCGAGGGCGTTCGGCGCATCACTGCCGGCAACTACGGCGGCAAGCTTGGGCAGTTCCATTTCCGATTGCACGAGGTTCTGTCATGAGCAGATTGATGTTGGCCCTGAAGGAGGTGCCGCGGCAACGCGTCGACTGTTCGTCCCTCACCCCTGAGCGGCTGGCCGGGCTGACACGCGAGAGGATCGCCGGGATCGAAGTCGCGAGCGGCAACGGCCGCGTGCGCGTCGGTGAGCTGTTCGACCTGACCGGCGATGATGCATCCGAACTGGTCATCCTCAACTCCTGCGACAAGCTGGACCGGATCGGCGAGGGCATGGGTCAGGGCTGCATCACCGTCGAGGGCGACGCCGGCGCCTATCTCGGACTGGGCATGTCCGGCGGCGAGATCGAGGTGAGCGGCAACGCCGGCATCTTCGTCGCAGCGCAGATGAAGGGCGGCTCGATCCACGTCCAGGGCAGCGTCGGCGATTTCCTCGCCGCGGCGCTGCCGGGCGAGCATCGCGGCATGGCCGGCGGTGACGTCATCGTTCACGGCAATGCCGGCGACCGGGTGGGCGATCGCATGCGGCGCGGGACGGTTCTGATCGAGGGCGATGCCGGCGATTACTGCGCCAGCCGCATGGGGGCGGGCACCATTGCCGTCTTGGGGCGCACAGGCGCCAACGCCGGCTTCGCGATGAACCGCGGCACGCTCTTGCTCCGCCACGCGCCGGCGCAGCGGCTGCCGACCTTCAACGATTGCGGCAGCCACGAGATGGGATTCCTGCGCCTGCTGCTCAATTCCTGGCGCAGCTTGCCGAGCTGCTTCGCCAGCCTGCCAGGTGATGCCACGCGGGTACGGCGCTACGTCGGCGATCTGGCCAACGGCGGCCGAGGCGAGATACTGGTGTGGTGCTGATACGGTTGCGCCCCGGTCGAGCGGCCCGCGGGCTGCGGCATGGCGCCGGCCAGCCAGCCCAAGGCTAGACGCACGGTGCGTTCTTCGGCGATGCGCACGATGGTCTGTTCGCGGCAATCGGCGCTGCCCGCGATCAACCACGGCACGGCCCCGCGGCCCGGAATGACGCACTCCGGCGCGATCTCCATCAGCGGATAGAGCACGAAGGCGCGCACATGCGCCCGCGGGTGAGGCAGGGTGAGCGTCTGCGTCGTGCGCTGCAGATCGCCGTATATCAGGATGTCGAGATCGAGCGTGCGCGGCGCGTTGGCAAATTCCCTGACCCTGCCGTGGCTGTGTTCGATGGCGAGCATCTCCTCAAGCAATTCCTCGGGCGCGAGCACCGTGCCTATCTCCGCTACGGCATTGACATAGTCGGGCTGATCGGCATAGCCGATCGGCGCCGTGCGATAGAGGGAGGAGCGGCGGGTCAGCGTTACGCCGTGGATTGCGGCGATTTCGTCGAACGCCGTCAGCACCTGCTGCTCCGGGGAATGCAAATTGCTTCCCAGGCCGATGTAGGCCAGTCGTTCCTGTGTCATCAGAACTTCTTCTCCGTGGTCTTGCCGCTCTTGAGGATTAGCACCTCCTCGATCAGGGGAGGGGCTTTGTCATCGGTGGCCTTGCCGCCCGTCGCCGGCGCAGGTATGACGGCGTCGATCTCGTACACGCCGCCAGGTATCTTCTCCGACAGCGTGAAAACGTAGTATTTGTCGGCGTATCCCCGGTAGCGCTCGCGCATCGGATCGTCGGCATAGGGCGCGATCCGGATCTGTCTGGCGTCGAGCTGCTGGCCGCCGAATGGGATCGTTACGGGCTTGACCTCTGCACTGTCGGCCAGCGCGAGGCGGATGCGCTTGCGGAAATAGTTGGACTTGCCGCCCGTCAGCCGTTCCATCTCGCGGATGTCACGCTCCAGGAAACAGAGCACCACGGGGTTGCCCTCGGCGCGCTCGACAGCGGGAAGTTCGATCTTCTTTGCTCCCGACAGGCATCGGGTGGAGACTGTCTTGACTTTGGCGCCCTTGGCCTGCTGGACGGATATCTCCACCGTATCGGCGAAGCCGTCCTCCATCGAGCCGCGTTTGGTGAATTCGTAGCGCAGCACGGTCGATGCCCTGACCGAGCGGAAGTGGTCGGCAAGAAACAGCGCGTTCTCGGCCTCGGAAATCTGGTCTCCTGCGCCGGCGCTGCGGATACCGAGGGCAGCCATGAGCGTGGCCGCAAATAGCCCGCGCCAGCGGACATGCGCGGTGTGTCGCGTGTCGCGGGCCGACCCCGTTCCTGTTCCGATTTGAACGCTCATGATATTCCGCTCAGCATACAGCTACCGCCGTGTTGATGCATTCATGGGCGAGTTTGTGGAGTCGATCGGCAAGCAGTCCGTCAAGCCGACGCAGCGTCACTTCGACACGATCCAACTCGGCCTGGTTGCCGCTGCCGGCGTGCACCAGCCCCAGGCCATACCAGGCCGCAGCATCGCCGGCGTCGATGGCTACGGCGTTTCGATAGGCATCGAGCGACAGATCGTTCTGGCGCAATTGGTGGTGGGCTTTGCCCAGGGAGTGCCACGCCGTGGCATTTCGCGGCTCGGCATCTGCCCATTGCCGGGCCACGGTCACCAGCTCCGCCCAGCGTTGTTCGACCTCCAGCGCAGCGACACGCAGGAAGAAGGGCTGGGCGAGGGTCGATCGCTGCCAGAACGTCGAGCCGATGAGGGGGGCGACAGGTTGCGCGTCAAAGCGTTTCATGCGTTCGACCACCCAGCTCACCGGCATGGAGAAGTGGTGCGCGACGCTGCCTCGGGACTTGAAGGTGACGATGCCGATCAGCCGTCCGCGCTCGTCGAACAGCCCGCCGCCGCTGGCTCCGGAGGTGAATGGCGTGGTGGACTGAATGACTGTGCCACCGTCATAGCGGTAAAGAGCGCTGATCTCGCCGGCGTTGAGCCGCGGTGCGATGCCGAAAATGAAGCCAATGGCATAGACGGCCTGGCCCAGCCTCGGTTCCTCGGCGCTGAGCGTGGCCACCTGCTCATCCTCGACATGGGGAGAGTAGAGCAGACAGAGGTCATGATCGATGTCGCTGTACTGGGACTGCACGGACTGGCGCAGGGAGCCCTTGACCAACTCGATGGTCTTCGCGCGCTGCGTCACATGGCAGTTGGTGACGACCATGCCTTTGCCGACGATGACACCCGTGCCCATGGATATGCTGCCGTCGGGATTGGCGGCCTCGATCTTCAGCAGACTGTGGGTTAGTTTACGGAAAGTCTGGAAATCCATGTCGGCCTGCGCAACGAGGCAGCAGCCCCCCAGCACCAGACCCGAAAGCCACTTGAGCATGTCGTCTCCCGCGGGCGGACAAGGCCTACTTCATCAACTCGGGCCGGCGGTCGCCCAATGCGCCGTCGGCGCGGGCCCTCAGGTAGGCATAGATGTCCAGCACATGGGGTTTGATGTTCGGGTCGCCTTCCCATGCCGGCATCCGGATTTCTCCCTTGCGGCGTTGCAGGACTTCCTCGATGAGGGCCTCGCGCGGTCCGGACTCGCCGGCAGCTTCCCCCGCGGGCACGATCAGTTTGTACTGGCGCAACACCCAGCCGACGAAGCGATTCGCCGCCATGTCCTTCATGCGCGGCAGCAGGTTGGGCGCGATGCTCGTGCCGCTCGCGTCACCACCGTGGCAATTGGCGCAGTTGGTCTGGAACAAACGCCAGCCGATGTAGGTGGAGGCATCCACCTTGCCGTCGATGACACGATAGGGCGGCTGGACGGGTTTGTCGGCGGAGGCCGGCATCTCGGCCGCGGCGATGCGTATGAAGTTGCCCTGCTCATCGAGCTGGGGAACACCGTAGCCGGCCAGAATCGCCTGTATCTTGCCGCGGTTCTTCTCGATGAGCTGCTCGACCCGGTTCTTCCAGTCGCGCTCGCCGAAACGCACGCCCATGGCGATGGTGTAGTCGAACTTGATGGTCGGGTCTGGCTTGAAGGGTACGACGGCGATGTTCGCCGATATTGCTTTTCTGCCGAAGTAGCCCGCGATAGGACCCCAGACGAAGGCGACGTCAATCTTGCCAGCGGCCAGATCCTTTTCGACGATTTCTCCGGGGTACTGCTCGGGGTCGCCGGTCTGGCGCTGGTAAGGGACGACCTGGTTGAAGAGATCGTGTTTTAGCAGCCAGTCCGCCGGCGGCGTCTGACCGAAGACGCCGAACTTGAGCGAGCGCAGTTTCGCCGGCTCGAGCTTGAGCAAATCCTCCGGCGTCTGAATGGTGTCCAGCCCCTTGCCCTTCACGTAGGTCAGGGCATAGGTGGAACGGTAGTAGGGCTTGGTGGTGGCTGCAAGCTCGAACCCATCAGGCACGCCCATGACCAGATCGCATTTGAAGCGCTCGGCGTTGGGCTCGCGCGCCCGTAGCGTGTTGCGGATGAATCCCATGCGCTGCGGGAACCAGGTGTACTCGATGTTCCAGCCCAGATCCTGGGCGAACAGCTCGGCGATCTTGTTTTCGTAACCCTCCCGCTTGTTGTTGGACAGCGGCAGGTTGTTCGGATCGGCGCATACGCGCAGGGTATCGGCTTGTGTGCCGCCGCCCTGAGCGAGCGCTGCGGCCGGCAACACGGCGACAAGCAGTGCGACGAGAATCGAAGACAGCAGGCCCTTCAATGTCACAACACGGCAACGGGGCAGTTCGCCCGCCGGCACCCGTCCGGCATGCGCCAAGGCGACATCGTGGCGTGCGATAGCGGCGATCCTGCTCGCCATGCTCATTCCATCTTTTCGACGCGGCCCGGCTTGATCGCGCCGTCGGAGCGGCCCTTGAGGTAGGCGTACAGACCGTCGATGTTGTCCACCACCTGTTTGCTGGCATCGAAATTGGGCATTCCCTTTTCCGGACGGCCCTTCATGACCGCTGATTTGAATTCGTCCTTTGTCAGGGCCTTCAGGCTGTTTATCAGGGACGGGCCGACCAAACCTTCCTGGTTTGGTCCGTGGCAGCGCTCGCAGGCCAAGGCACGCCAGGTGCGCCAGCCATTGAGGGTGGCTTCGTCCACCTTGTTGCCGTCCTTCACTTTGTATGGCGCATCCTGGGCGCTCGCGCTCTGCACGGTCAGCGCCGCGGACGCGCAAGCCACCGCCAATGCTGCCAAGACAAACGATCTCTTCACGTCATTCTCCTCCGGGCTACAAAACTAGGGGTCAAAAAAAGAACTGGCATCCCAACAACGATCAGGATGCCAGTTCTGATGACTTCCAGCTACAGGCTTCGTGCCCGTCGGAAGGTTAGAGGCTGAACACCGTCAGAACACCACCCAGTTCGGTGTAGTTCTTCAAGTCTTTGTAGCCTCCGACCGCACCGAGACCGTCGGTGTCCTTCTCCAGGCCTGCCGCCATGCCGATGCCGGCCCAGCCGCCAATTCCGGAGAGCACGCCGATGTACTGCTTGCCCTTGAACTCCCAAGTGTTGATGTTGCCGATGATGCCCGACGGCGTCTTGAACTTGTACAGCTCCTTCTTGATGTCGTTGGCATCGGTGCACTTCATGTAGCCTTCCAGCGTGCCGTAGCAGGCGATCCCGCCGGCGGTCACGAGCGCGCCGCTCCAGACCGAGAACTTCTCGGGCACGGACTGCTCGATCTTGCCGGTGCCGGCGTTCCAGACGATGAAGTTGCCCATGCCGCCGTGGCTACCGGGGGCGGGGTACATCGACAGAGTGGCGCCGACATAGGGCTGGCCGGCGGTGTATTCAACCTTGAACGGCTCGTAGTCCATGCAGACGTGGTTGGTCGGCACGTAGAACTTGCCATTCTTCGGATTGAACGCAGCCGGTTGCTGGTCCTTGGAGCCTAACGCCGCCGGACAGATGCCCTTGCTGTTGATGTCCGGGCCACGATCCGCTGCGGTGTGCTTGGAGGTGGCGTACTGTTTGACCACCTGCGGACGGCCGGTCTTCATGTCGACGTGGGTCGCCCAGTTCACCTTCGGATCGAACTTCTCGGCCACCAGCAGCTCACCGGTCACGCGGTCCATGGTGTAGGCAAAGCCGTTGCGGTCGAAGTGCACCGCGGTCTTGCGCTTCTGGCCTTTGACGTCGATGTCGGCGAGGATCACTTCGTTGATGCCGTCGTAATCCCACTCGTCATGCGGCGTCATCTGGTACACCCACTTGACCTTGCCGGTGTCCACATCGCGCGCCCACAGGGTCATGGACCACTTGTTGTCGCCCGGACGCTGGGTCGGGTTCCAGGTGGACGGGTTGCCTGAACCGTAGTACATCAGGTTCAGCTCGGGGTCGTAGGAATACCAGCCCCAAGTGGTGCCGCCGCCGATCTTCCACTGGTCGCCCTGCCAGGTCTTGAGCGAGCTGTCCTTGCCCACCGGTGCCATCTTGCCGTCGGTCCAGGTCATGGTCTTGTCGGGATCGATCAGCATGTCGGCATCGGGCCCCATGCTGTAGCCCTTCCACACCAGCTTGCCGTCGTTGATGTTGTAGGCAGCGACGTAGCCACGGACGCCGAATTCACCGCCCGAAATCCCGGTGATGACCTTGTCCTTGAATACGTGCGGAGCGTTGGTGTTGGTCGCGCCGACCTTCGGATCGCCGTTCTTCACCTTCCACAGCTCCTTGCCGGACTTGGCATCGAGAGCGACCAGGTTGGTGTCGGCCTGCTGCAGGAAGATCTTGCCCTCGGCATAGGCCAGACCGCGGTTCACCGTGTCGCAGCACATCACGGGGATCACGCTGGGATCCTGCTTCGGCTCGTACTTCCACTTGATCTTCTGGGTCTCGAGGTCGATGGCGAACACCTTGTTTGGGAACGCCGAATGCACGTACAGCGTATCGCCGATGACCAGCGGACCGCCTTCATGACCACGCAGCACACCCGTCGAGAAGGTCCACGCCACTTTCATGTTCTTGACGTTGTCCTTGTTGATCTGGGTGAGCTTGCTGTACCGCTGGTTGTAGAAGTCGCCCGCCTGCATTGCCCAGTTCTTCGGGTCTCCTGTCAGCTTTGCGACGTCGGCATTGGCGAACGCATACCCGGGAAGGGCGAGCGCGGCCAACGCCAGAGGCCAGTGCTTCTTAAACGAGTTTCGCGTCATAGACTCCTCCTCTTATGTTTAACTACCACCGTCTATCTGGTCGGTACTTGCCATCCGAAAGGTTCCGACCCCCTCGGACGGGTTGAACCAAGAACAGCTTTGGCCGAGGTATGTTCGTTATAGCACGTAGCATGCCCGATTCAAGTCCGGTCCACGCTGTCCCGCCTGTCGAGAAAAGAATTCGCAAATCATCGGCTTGAGCGCGCCGTTCGGTGTCGTTACGGTGTGTCAGAAATGCAACTGCGGACAACGTGTCATGAACACGGTGTGTCAGAAACGTGTCCCATGCTGCTGTGCAAAATCATCAACGTGGCGCGCGTGGACGGCTGCCACGATGCCGTTGCGAAACCACAGGGCGGCCACTACAGTCGAACGTAGGCGCCGGCCTGAAGCGCAGTTGTCACCGGTCGGTGCGCGCCGCCGGCGGCTGCAACGGCGACGTCCCGAACGCGAGGAGGAGAGCATGGAGCGAAGGACAGGCGAGCACGTGTATTCGGAGCATGAGATCAAGGAGCGCCTGGCGCAGGAACTGCCCCAGTGGTACTACGAGGCCGGATGGATTCGGCGCAAGTACCGTACCGAAGGCTGGAAGGCGACGCTGATGGTCGTGAACACCGTCGGCCACTTGGCGGAGGCGGCGTGGCACCATCCCGATCTCACGGTTTCTTACGCCTTCGTCATCGTGAAGCTGATGAATCACGCGGCGAAGGGCATCACCGAAAAGGATTTCGCGCTGGCGAAGAAGATCGAAGAGGTCGTCCACTGGCAACCGCGCAAGGAAGGCGGTCCGCTGGAAGGCACGCCGAACGACGATCAGCGCTTCCGCTACATCAAGTACGATTACTGACGGCGCTGCGGCGCATGGCCGGCCAGCAGCAGGAGCAGCGCCGCGGCGGCGGCGATGGAGCGCAAATCGACCAGCACGGCGCGCGGCGTGGCGAGCGCCGGCTGCGTCAGCGCCTTGGTCAGGCTGCGGGTGTCGCTCAGACGTTGGTAGCCGAGCCCGGCATCGCTGCTGATTTGCATCAGGTGCGCTTCCCTGAGCGCGGACAGGTGTTCATTGCCCTTGCCGGCAGCGCTGCCGGCTTGCTGTACCACCTCGTTTGCCGACCAGACTCCGAACAAGTTGCCATCCGGGTCGCGCTTCGGAATGGGCGCCGGCGCATCGCCGCCGACGCCGATCACGATCCCGCCGGTGGTGCCGGTGACGGCTTCGAAGCGCAGTTTCTGCCCGGGCGCAAGCGGCGGCGCCTCGTGGCCATCGGTGAGGAAGACGAATCGCGGCGCGTCATCGAGCGCCGCCGTCAACTTCATTCCAGAATGCAGCCCGCGGGCGATCTCGCTGGCGCCAGCCCAGGCCATCCGCCCGTCGATCTGATCCAGCGTCGCCAGCAGGTCGTGGTAGTTGGTGCACAGTTCCACCGGCTCGAACAGCAGCAGAACTCGGAATTCCGTGAACACGGCCCAGGCAATGCGTGAGCCGCAGGGCAGATGGCGCAGGGCGTCGCGCAATGCGTGTTTGGCATAGGCGAGACGGGCCACGGGCTTGCCGTCGATCTCGTAGTCCGTGACCCCCATGCTCTGAGTGACGTCCAGAGCCACGACGTAGCTGAAACTCGGCCGGGAAAATAACATCTGCGGCCGCAGGAAGGTCACGCCCAGCATCAGGCAGGCAAGGGCGAGGCGGATGGTCGATCGATTCCCTCGCCACCACCGGGTGGAGCGCGGCGCGGTGTTCACGGCAGACCGAGGGTGAAGCCGCGCATGGTGGTGACGGCGCGCTCACGCGCCGGCGGGGGCGGCAACCGCTTACCCTCCTTGTCTTCGGAATCCGGCGCCAGTCGCAGCGCGCGTTCCAGGTTGTACTTGGCGTCCCAGTGGGACGGATTGGCGCGCAGGACGTCGCGGAAGTTCTGCTTCGCCAATTCGAACAGGGTCAGCGCCTGCGCCTCGTCGCCGGCGGCGCGCTCCGCGAGCGCCTGGCGCGCCAGCAGGTTGCCGCTGTTGAACAGCGCCGCCTGGCCCAGGCCGTCCATTCCGGCGCCAGCGAGGCGGCGGTAAGCGGCGAGCGCCGGCTGCACCTGCCCGTCCATGCCTTGGCTATAGGCCCAGGCGAACAGGATCTCGCGCCGGGAGTCGTCGCCCGGCACTGCGACGCCGCCCGCGGCGATAGCCGCGATCGTGGCATTGGCGCGCTGGGCGCGCAGCAGTGCGATGCCATCGACCAGGGCGGCGGCGGTCAGCGCGGCGGCGAGCGCCGTCAGCGCCCGGTTTGCTTTTCGTTTCACACCCATCGCTGCAATCGGATCATGGCCAGTGCCAGAAGACCCATCGTCGCCACAAGCGCGACGCCGTAGAAGTGTTGCGCCAGATCCTCGCGCGGCAGCGTTTCGGTGTAACGGATCGGCAGACTCTCCAGCCGGCTGACATCGGCGATCGCCCTCTGCAGGGCATCGGGGTTTTCGGCCTCGTAGGCGCGGTAAGGCGTGCCCATGGAGCGGAAGAAGGCGTGCAACGAACGCTCGGGCACCGTCTCGTCGTCCGCCGCCAGCGCCGCACCGTCACCCGCAAGCCCGGGACTGCGGAAGGAGCGGATATAGATCCAGTACAGCGTCGCGCGCTGGCGCTTGAACGCAGCGACGATGCGCGCGCGCGCCTCCGGGTCGAGCTGGGCGCCGCCGTCAGAGACAAGCAGGATGACGCGCGAGCCCGAGTAGGGGCGATCGTCGAACTGCGCGGCGGCGGCGAGCAGCGCACGACCGATATCGGTGTCGGCCAGTCCGCGTCCCTGGCTGGCGGCGGCGATCGCGGCCTGGATCATTTCCTGACGCTGGGTGAAACGCAGAACGGGGATGGGAAACGTGCTGAATGCGATCATGCCGAAGAGATCCTCGCGCCGCCCGGCGGTGAACTCGCTCAGGACGCGGCGCGCCACCGTGCCCTTGGCTTCGCGCGGCGCGCCGGCAAACGCGGGAGCGGTAAGATCGACGCCGAAAGGCTGGTCCATGCTGCTGCTGCGGTCCAGGAGCAGCAAGACTTCCGCACCCTGTCCGATGCGCTCCACCTGTCCCTGGGGGCGGTTCGGCCCGGCAAGCCCGACCAGCGCAGCGGTGATGGCGGCAACGCCGAGCAGCCGCCAAAGCCAGCCGAGGGCGTCGGAGAGGCGGTCCCGCGGCACCAGATCGAGCCAGGAGTAGCTTACCTGCTCCGACGGCGCGCGCACCAGCGGCAGCACCGCCAGCGGCAGCAGGAGCAGCAGCCACGGTTGGTCGAAGGTGACGGTGGTCATTCAGCTTGCCTGCAGTTCGGCGCGGCGGCAATGACGACCGAATTCCGTCAGCCATTGCAGGGAGTACGAATCGCTGCCGGCGCCGAAGAACTCCCGCCCCGAGTCGGCGAAGAATCGCTCGGCATCACTGGCCAGCGGCGCGAAATGCGGGTGGCGTTCCAGGAACGCACGCAGTTGTTCGGCGAACACGGTGTGACCTGCCGTCTCGTCGAAGGCGCGATGGACGCGGCGCAGGGCGGCGCGATAAGCGTCGCGGCCCGTCGGCTGCCGGGCGAGACGGCGTAGATCGGCGCAGGCTTGGGCGAAGGGTAGGCGCGAATCGGGCAACCAGGGCAGGCCGAAGCGGCGCAGTGCGAAGTAGCCGATGATGCACGCCAGTGCCGCGCCATACAGCATTGCACGCACGACGTGGGCGGAGGTGTCGACGGCGGGCGGCGGCAGATCCGGGCGCATCTCCTCGAGCCCGGCGCGGGCCAGAACGTATTGCGGCGTGATCGGTGCGACGGTCAAGGGCCACTCGGCCACGGCTTCCTCGACGGCGCCTTGCGCGCCGCGCAGCGGCAGCGACAGCGGCGGCAGGGCGATTGTCGTCACGTCCGTCGGCGCGTTGACGATCTGGTACTCGATGATGATCTCATGACGTCGCGCCTCGCCGGCACGGCCCGCGGTGACACGAGGCGCCCGCCGTTCGAGCCAGAGATCGACACGGCCCGGCTTGGGCAGGCCATCGGGCGCGAGTTCCTGATCCGGTGGCGCCATGAGCACGACACGCTGCTCCACAACGTCGCCGATGACATAGCCGAAGGGGCGCGGATTGACCACGTCCACGTTGCCGGCCGCCGCCGCGCCTAGGCTGGCGGCGGCCAGCGTCGCCGCGAGGAGAGCGTCAGGCGTGCGCATGTCCGATGCCCTCACCGTGGAAAAGCGCTGTCGCTGCGTCCGGCTCGAAGTTCCCGGAGAGATACAGTGCCCGAACGTGGTGGCGCGCGAAGCACGCGTCGAGCGCTGCGCGCCGTTCTTCGCATCGCATTTGCCAGACCTCGCGCAGCCGGGGCCGCAGAAAAACGGTCCGACGCCGTCCGCTTTCCACGTCGCGCAACTCGGTCAGACCGAAGGCGGGTAGGCGCTCGCACTCCGCCTCGTCGCGGATCACCACGGGCACGGCCTGATGCCAGCCGAGGCTGGCCAGCAGCGCCTCAGTCGCCGCGATAGGAAAGAGGAAGTCGGAGGCGACGAACACGAGTGCGCGCAGGCGGCCGAGAAGATCGGCGGCGGCGAGCATGCCGTCGGCGTTGGCAGCGTCGGGCCTGTGCCGGGCGAGCCGTGCCAGCACGTCGGTGCACGCGCCGCGCGAGTGGGTCGCGGGCAGGAAGAACTCAGGTAGCACGGCACTGCCACAGCCGATGACACCGAAGGTGTCGCCCGTGCGATGGACCGAGTGGTTTAGCGAGTGCGCGAAATCGACCAGCAGGTCGAACTTGCGCCGCACGCCGACAAAGCCCATGGACGCTGACAGATCGGCGATCAGCCACACGGGTATGCTGGCGCGCTGGCGGTACAGGCGCACGAGCCAGGTGCCGAAGGGGTCGGAGACGCTTGCGCGCACGTCTACCCGGCGCGGGTCTGCTGCGGCGAGCAGCGGCACGTGGCCAATGAACTCCATGCCGACGCCATGACGCAGACCGGCGTGATGACCCGGGCGCGCACCGCGCGCGCGCCAGGAGACGCGGTAGTGGAACTCCTTCACGGTGCCGCGACGCGGGCGATGATCTGGCGCGCCAGGTCGCGAGCGAGATGGGCGCGGCGCATCTCGTACACCGGCGTGAAGAAGACGCGATGGCCGATGCTCTCCAGATACACGGACTGCAGGTCCTCCGGCGTCAGGTAGCCGCGGCCCTGCAGCCACGCGGCAACGCGCGCTGCTCGCAGCAGCATGCTCATGGCGCGCGGACTGGCGCCGGCGAGGATGAGGTGATCCATGTCCACGCCGTCCAGCCTGATGCCGAACTTCTGCGGCGCGCGGGTCGCTTCCCAGAGCTCCAGCGCGTAGTGCTGAAGCACCTCGCTGGCGTGGATCTGCTCCTGGATCAGCCGGGCAATGACGTCGAGCTCCGTGTAGGGCAGTATGCCCTCGGGAACGCGCGCCACCAGGGCGTCGGAATCGTGGTAGGCGGGATCGAAGATCAGGGTGGTGCGCAGCGCAACGTCCGCCGGCGTTTCGATCTGCAACTCGAACATGAAGCGATCACGAGCCGCCGACGACAACTCGAATGTCTCTTCCTTTTCGACGCGATTGCGGTCGGCGAACACAAGCAGGTGGGGGAAACGGTACTCGCGATTGAAGGCGCCGACGCTGCGCTCGGCCATGGCGCGCAGAAGCAGCGACTGCACTTGGGGCCGCGCGCGGTTGATCTCGTTGAAAAAGAAGGTGCAAAGCGCCTCGCCGTGCTTGAGCAGCGGCCCGGGGTCGATCCTCGGCCTGCCCTCGGCATCGATATAGGTGTGGTAGACGAGATCGCCGGGCATGAGGTCCACCGTGCCTTCGATGCGCTCGAACGCGCCGCCGATACCCCGGGCAAGGGCGCGCAGCAGTGTCGTCTTACCGACGCCGACGTCGCCTTCGAGCAGCACGTGGCCGCGGGCGAAGGTGGCGATGCTGAGCAGGCGGATGACGCGTTCCTGGCCGACGATGGCCTTGCCTACAGCCTCTTCCAGCAACGTGGCGCGGCTGCGCCAGTCCTGCAGCAGGGCGTCGTTGCGGTTCATCGATGCGCTCTCTCCGACGATGGTGACATCGACACAGATTACACAGGTGAGCACGGGAACTGCAATCGCCGGTGCGTGAGACCCGTGTTGCGGCGTGGCCGCCGGCGCGCCGCGTTAACGGGATGTCATTGCGCGAGGTCGCGCGCTTCGCGCTTGAGATAGAGATGATGCACGTTGCGTGCGTGGAGGCGTTCGTACATCGCCCAATGGCGGAAGCGCGGCACCTCGGCGCTACGTGCCGCGTCGCGGATGCCTACGCCCTTGGCATAGGCAGCATCGACGGCGGCGGTCAGGGCGGTGAGGTACTCACGGACTTCGTCGATGCGCTGTGGCGGAGCGACCGGCCCGCGGCCGGGCACGACGGTCGTGATGGGCAAGCGCTGCAGTTGTTGCAGCGCATCGAGCCAGCCGCGCACGTCCGCCGTGTGGGCATCGGGCAGCACGTCCAGACTGACGAGCGCGCCGGCGAACAAAACGCCGCTGGACGGGTCAAATACCGCGATATCGCCGGGCTGGTGCGCCCAGCCGAAATGGAGTAGTTCGATCCGGCGGCCACCGACATCGAGGCGCGTCGTCTGCTCGATCAGTTGCGTCGGTCGTTGCAGCGCAGTTTCGGCCAGCGGCGGCTCGCCGATGTCGGACACGAGATTGCGTATGCAGCGGTCGCAGTTCTGGACCATGAATGCATCGGTGTCGCGATGGGCGAGAATGCTCACGCCGCGTCGGGCGAAGGCCGTGTTGCCGAGTACATGCTCCGGTCCGGCGTAGGCGTTGATTGCCAGGACGATCGGCTTGGACGTTAGTTGCGCGCTTGCTTGCAGCAGACGAAGGCCGTGGGCGTGGCTGGTGCCGGTGCCGATGACGATGACGCCTTCATCGCCGACGATGAGCCCCTGGTTGCTTACGAGTCCGTCGTTGGCAGGCGAGGGCGCCTCGGCCGCGCCGAGGAAGGCGAAGACACCTGGCGCAACGGGTGTTGGCGGGAGCGGGTCCGTGCCCGACGCGGCGCAACCAAGTGCCGAGAAGAACATGGAGCAGCCGATCACCACTGCAACAGACAGGATTCGGTGCAGGGCAGGCATGAACATGGCGTCGCCAATTCTAAGCGCCGCAAGGGATGGGGGACGCGGCGAGATCATGCGCGCGCGTTTTGCATTTTCGTGCCTCCAGCGCATAATCGGCGCCCATGCGCACGAGCAGATGCTCTCTGCGCCGCGCCGCCTGCGCTCTCTAACCCAGAGGAAACCAATGCCTACAATTCGATGGTCATGCATCCTGTTCGGTGCCCTGTTGTCGGCTCCGGCACTCGCCTACGAATATCCCACCGTCGATCGCGTGGAATTCGTGATCGAGTGCATGAAGAACAACGGTGGCGAGTATCACTTCCTCTACAAGTGCTCGTGCGTGATCGATGCCGTTGCCAAGGAGATGCCCTACGACGCCTACGTGGAAGCGTCCACCGTTGCGCGCTATGCGGGTATGGGCGGCGAGCGAGCGGGCGTGTTCCGCGATCCGGAGCCGATGAAGGATATGGCGAAAAACTACCGGGCACTGCGGGCCAAGGCCGGGAAGGAATGCGGCGTCGAAAAATAACCGCGACGACCGGCGCGCCTACGAGCCGGCCACCGTGCCCGGCTTGACCTTGATCGAACTCTCGAACTTGAGATCGTTGGTGTCGACGATGTCGGCCTTCAATTCCCCTTCGCCGCGCGGCACGAAGTAGAAACGGAAATTGGGGTTCTCGCTGATGGTGAAGTCCACCTCTGCGGTGAGAATCGGTCGCCCGGCGTAGGACACGTCGATCTTGCGCACGAAGTGGGGTGGCGCGTAAAGCCGCGTTACCTGATCCATGGCCAGACCGGAAACATTGGGATGGCTGATCATCAACTGCGCGAGCGCTGGTTTGTTCATGGTCACGGCGTCATCGACGCGAAAGCGCGTCTTGCCCAGGCGCGCCATGGCTTCCGCCAGATCCTTTCCTGCCGGCGCCGAGCATCCCCCGGAGGCCTTGACGTAGCGCGAGGCCATGAACAGCTTACCGTCGTTCATTTCCGCCACGGCGCGGACATGTGTGTATTCCTCGATGCGCACGCGGGTTTCCAGGTCGGCCTTGCCGCTGTCGGGCGTGAAGGTGAAGATCGCGCCGACCGGCGAGGGGTTCTTGTCGATGATCAGATAGACCTTCTTGATGTAGCGGTCTTTCTGCTGCTCCGCCTGGGTGCGGATGGCAATGGGAACGGTGGCCGCGTCCTCGGCGCGATCCGGGGCCTCCAGTGCGACGACCGCCTCGGCCTGCTCGGAAACGGCCCGGTCGCCGAACATGTTCTGCTTGATTGCCGGCCAGGTGTCATCCTTTTGAGGTGTTTGTGCCGGCACGCTGGCCGCGGTCAGGGCCATCATGCTGGCACAAGCGATTGCTGCGATCCCGCGGCGCATGGGGCTCATGGACGTCTCCTCCTATCCGACCTTCGACAGGTAACCGTGTCGGTTGGTTCTCGGCAAGTATAGTCGGCGGCCGGCGCACGGGCGAGTGGGATCAGTCCTCCCACTCGAGCTCGGCATACGCGGCGGTGACGTTGCGGCGATGGAAGCCATCGTACAAGAGCCACTGGTCCTTCTCGGCGGTTCCGACTTCGGCCACCGCCTGCTGGATCGTCCGTTTCGCCTTGATCGCCGTTCGCGTCTCATCGCGCAGCACGCGCAGGTAACGCTCCTGCTCCGCCAGCGCCTCTCGCCAGGCGGCGCCGGCATCGCCATGGCCGGCGATGACCCGGCGCGGTTCGAGGCGCTTCAGTTCCTCGATCACCGCGAGCCAGCCGCGCAGGCTGCCGTCCAGGGCGGGGATGCGCCGCACGAACAGCAGATCCGAAAGCCACAGCGTGCCGGTACGCTCGTCCAGCACCGTCAGGTCGTTGTCGGTGTGGGCCGTACGCCAGGCACGCAGCTTGAGGACGCGCCCGCCCAGGTCGAGGTCGGCCGTGTCGGTCACGGTCAGCGAGGGCGGAATGACCGTGCTGTCCGCCACCGCCGGTCCGAGATCGCGAATCAGGGCATTGCGATAGTTGCCGCCTCTCGCCGCCATCGCCGCCGGCAGCTTGGCATGGCCGACGAAAACCGGTTTGTCATCGACGAAGGCGGCATTGCCGAAGATGTGGTCGGGGTGCACATGGGTGTTGATAACGTAACAGATGGGCAGTTGTGTCTTCGATCTCAGCGCTGCCCTGAGGCGTGCGCCGACGATCACGCTGCCGCCCGTGTCGACGACAGCCACGCACTTCGCGCCGATGATGAACCCGATGTTGGCGATGGCACCGAGATTATCCCGATCGGGTTCCTGCTGGACGCCGGAATGAACGAACAAACCCTCGGCGATTTCGGTAACGGCAAGAGCCGACTCCTGCGCGATTGCCTCTGCCCCTGGGGCCGAGACGAACAGCAGACAGACTGCGTACGCCGTGGCGACGAATCGGAACCGTCGTGACTGGCGCAGATTGTGCGTCATGTCTGGGGCGCTAGCGCCTCTGGCGGTCGCGCGCGGGCGGCAGCGCGGGCGTCGAGCCAGTTCCGGGCGGCGATCAGCAAACCGAGGAAGATAAAGGCGCCGGGCGGCAGGATGGACACCAGGAAGCCCGGATAGTCCTCGGGGAAAACGGTCAGCGCGCGCGTGCCCGGAATCACCAGATCGATGCCGGAAAACAACGTACCGCTGCCGACGAGCTCGCGCATGCCGCCCAGCACGGCGAGCACCCAGACGAGGCCGATACCCATCATGGCGCCGTCAACCGCTGACGAGAGCGGTGTGTTCTTGGCGGCGAACGCCTCCACGCGCGCCAGCACGATGCAATTGACGACGATCAGCGGGATGAAGATGCCGAGCACCAGGTAGAGCTCATGAAAGTAGGCATTCATCACCAAATCCACCACCGTGACAAGGGAAGCGATAACCAGAATGAATACCGGGATGCGGATCTCGTAGGGAATGAAATTGCGCAGGGCGGCAACGGTGAAACTGGCCATGGCCATGACCACGATGGTCGCGATGCCCAGGCTCGCGCCATTGACCAGACTGGTGGTCACCGCAAGCGTCGGGCACAGCCCGAGCAGCTGCGCTAGTGCCGAGTTCTGCCGCCAGATGCCATTGGCAGCAAGGTCGCGGTAGGTCGACAGGTTCATCGTTTCAGCACCTCAATGATTCGAAATCAAGCATTCCACCGCAGAGGACGCAGAGAAGAATCGACTGCAATTGCGAAATCGTTCGCGCCACCAAGGACACCAAGAACACCAAGCAACGGCGATCGTTGCCGAGAGAAATGCTCTTGCCCGACAGATGCGCGATGCAGCATGACGAGTACTTGAATCCTCTTGGTGTTTTTTGGTGTCCTTGGTGGTGAATCGCTCTTTGATTCGAGGATTTCCTCCCTGTTCTCTGTGTCCCCTGCGGTGATATAACGCCTTCGCGTTCATTGCAGCTTCGCCCCGTTCGGCAGTCCGAAGATGCGCTCGGCGTTGGCCCCGGCGAACTTTAATGCCTTGCCCGTGGCATTGGTGACGGCGCGGGCGCTGATGGTGGCCCCGGTCATCTGGTCGAAGCGTCCGCCGTCCTTCTTCACCTTCCACTCCGCCGCGGTCACGCGGTCGAAACCCTGGTCGTTGAACTGGGTGATCCACGGCCTGGCCTTGTTTCTGTCCTTGCGGATGTCGATGTAGTCGCCCAGACCCGGCGTTTCTTTGTGCTGCGTGACGCGCACGCCGGCGACTTCGCCACCGTCTTTGCCCGTCATGCGCACGGCCACTAAAAGCGTGATCCGGCCGCCGTAGCCGTCCGGCGCCACCGCCTCGAACACCAGTGCGACGGGCACCTCGCCCTTGCGGGCGCGGAAGATCCGGCTCGTGTCGTCGATGCCCAGATCCGCCAACGGTCCGGTGTCGACATGGTCCTGCAGCAGCACGTTGTCGTAGGCCGACGGCGGCAGGACCTCGTTTACCAGCTTCATCTTCTCCTGTTCCAGGCTGGCGTCGATGGTCGATTTCGTAGCGCGGTAGGCGAACGCCATGGCGCCGGTGAATGCGGCGGTGAACACGAGCATGACCGCCGCGGTGCGCAGCGACGTGCCCAGGGCGGTGGGCTCGCTCACGGTTTCTGCTCCTGCTTCGCGCGTGCCGCATCGTGCTTGTGACCGAACACCGGTGGCTGGGTCCTCATGTCGATGAGCGGCACGCAAATGTTCATCAGCAGGGTGGCGAAAGCAATGCCATCCGGGTAGGCGCCGAAGTTGCGGATGATCCAGGTGAGCAGCGCGATGCCGGCGGCGAAGAGCAGCTTGCCGCGCGGTGTCGTCGCGCCCGAAACCGGGTCGGTGGCGATGAAGAAGGCGCCGAGCATGGCGCCGCCGGTGAAGGCATGGAAGATTGGGCCGGCGAAGCGGTCGGGGCTGCCGAGGCTGAAGGCGCCGGCGACCAGCGCCAGCGTGGCCAGGAATGCCACCGGGATGTGCCAGGTGATGACGCGCTGTTGCATCAGCCACAGTCCGCCCAGCAGGTAGCCGGCCGCGACCCACTCCCAGCCCTTGCCGCCGATGTTGCCGAACGTGGCGTGGCTGCCGAGCACGCCGGCGACCGTGGCGCGCGCCTCGGGCGTGTGCAGCGTCGTGCGCAGGGCATCCAGCGGCGTGGCCATGACGATGGCGTCGAGACGGCGCTCGCCGCCTAGGATCGCCTGCAACTGAGCGGAGAAGTCGGTGAATCCCACTGCCGGCCACTGGGACATGAGCTGCGGATAGGCGACGATCATGGCGCAGTAGGCGGCCATGGCCGGGTTGAACGGGTTCTGGCCCAGCCCGCCGTAAAGATGCTTGACGATGACGATGGCGAACAGCGTCGCCGCCACCGTCAGCCACCAGGGAGCGATGGGCGGGAAAGTCAGAGCGATCAGCCACGCCGTCACCAGGGCGCTGCCGTCGGCGAGGAACAGCGCGACGGGACGCTTGCGCAGACGCAACATGACCGCTTCGCCAGCCAGCGCCGCCGCCGATGCCAGGGTGATATTGACCAGGATCGCCGGACCGAAGAACCAGACATAGGCGGCGAGGCCGGGCAGCAGGGCGGCCAGCACCCGAAACATGACTGCCGGGACGCTGGCGGGAAGCCGAACATGGGGTGAGTGGGTAATCATGAGCGGATCACACGGGCGGCTCGGGGGGCGTTTTCGCCATGGCCCGAATCCTGGCGCGGCGCACCTCTATCTCGGCGATTTCCGCCCGCTGTTCGGGTGTCAGATTGTCCGTGTTTTTCGGCTTGATTTTCTCTTTCTGTGCCCGCGCGCGCTCGATGGCAGCGGCGATCAGGGCCTTGTTCGGATCCTCCGCGGAGGCGGCTTCCGGGACAGGGGCAGCAGCTTTCGTGACCGAAGCGGCGGTTGCCTCTGCTGCGTGGGTCTCTGCGGCCGCCGGCGCCTTTTTCGCCATCGCTTCGCGGGCGGTTGCCGTCTTCGCAGCCAGGCGCTCGGCCTTCTCCTGCTTTTCGCGCTCCAGCCGCAGGTTGTGGAACTCGAAACGGCTGCGAGCGGCATCCGATGCCGCCTTGTCGCGTTCGCGTGCCCGGATCTCGGCCTTGGCGAAGCGGTAGTAGTCCACCAGCCGGATGTGCGACGGGCAAACGTAGGCGCAGCAGCCGCATTCGATGCAGTCGAAGAGCGAATACTCCTGGGCCTTGCCGAAGTTCCGGGCGCGCGAGAACCAGTACAGTTCATGCGGCTGCAATTCCATCGGGCAGGCACGGGTGCAGGCGCCGCAGCGGATGCATGGCATTTCCGGCGGCGGCGGCGGAAACAGGGCCCGATTGCCGGCAATGACGCAGTTGGTCGCCTTGACCACCGGCACGTGGATGCTGGGCAGGGTGAAGCCCATCATCGGCCCGCCCATGATGTAGCGGTCGGTATCCGTCCGGGGGCCGGCCAGGGCGAGCAATTCGTTGATGGGTGTGCCGATCAGCACCTCGAGGTTGTGCGGTCGCTCCACGTTGCCGGTGAGCGTGACGACGCGCGACACCAGCGGCTCGCCCAGCACCAGGGCGCGATGCACGCTGTAGGCGGTGCCGACGTTGAAGCACTGCACGCCGTAATCGGGGCCCAGCTTGCCGTAGGGGATCTCGATGCCTGTCAGTACCCGGATCAGTTGCTTCTCGCCGCCGGCCGGGTAGAGGGTGGGCACGGCGACCGCCTCCATTTTCTCGCCCGCCTGCGCGATGGCGGTGCGCACGGCAGCGAGCGCCTGCGGCTTGTTGTCCTCGATGCCGATGACGACGTTGGCCGCGCGCAGGATGTGGCGCATGATCGCGGCGCCGGAGACGACTGCCGAGGCTCGCTCGCGCATGAGCATGTCATCGCAGGTGATCCACGGCTCGCACTCGGCGCCGTTGATGATCAGGGTGTCGGTATGTCCCGTCTTGCCGGGGCGCAGCTTGATGTGACTGGGGAACACGGCGCCGCCCAGGCCGACGACGCCGGCATCGCGCAGGGCGTCGCGCACTTCGTCGGGCGGCAGATCACGATAGTCGACGGTCTGGCGCTCGCCCCAGCGCTCCTCGCCGTCGGGTTCGATCACCACGCACAGGCCGGGCAGGCCTGAGGGGTGGGGCAGGGCGCGGAGTTCCACGGCCAGCACCTTGCCGGATGTCGGGGCATGGGCGGCGACGGCAAAGGCGCTTTCCGCGGCGCCGATGGGCTGACCCTTGAGGACGTGCTGGCCCGGCTCCACGAGGGGCAGCATCGGCCCGACGCTCTGGCGCAGCGGCACGACAAGCACGGTGGGCAGCGGCGCCGGCGCGATCGGCTGGCGCGTGGAGGCGTCCTTGTGGGATTGCGGTTTGACGCCGCCCTTGAAGGAGAACAGCCTGGCGATCATCGGTTCGTTGTTATGCCGCCTTCTTGATCTCGAACACCGGGTAGCGCCACTTCCATGTCTCCACCGTCTCCGGCACCGGTTTCATGTGGATGCAATCCACCGGGCAGGGGGCGACGCACAGCTCGCAGCCGGTGCACAGCGGCGCGACGATGGTGTGCATCTGCTTGGCGGCGCCGACGATGGCATCCACCGGGCAAGCCTGGATGCACAGGGTGCAGCCGATGCACAGGTTCTCGTCGATGACGGCCACCGACTTGGGCTTTTCGACGCCGTGCTCGGCGGAGAGCGGCTTGAACTCCTTGCCGAGCAGATCGGCCAGCTTGCGGATACCTTCCTCGCCGCCGGGCGGGCACTGGTTGATTTCCGCCTCGCCCTTGGCAATGGCCTGGGCGTAGGGCTTGCATCCCGGAAAGCCGCACTGACCGCACTGAGTCTGGGGCAGGATGGCATCTACCTTGTCGACGAGCGGATCGCCCTGCACCTTGAACTTGACGGCAGCATAGCCGAGAGCGGCACCGAGGACGATGGCGCCCAGAGACATGACGGCGATGGCGGTCAGCATCGCGGTTCAGGTGGAACCATGTGAGTCATCCTGAAAACACTATTGGCACCAGCAAGAACACCAAGGACACCAAGGGAACCACGGATTCGGCCGGGGGAAGCGCCGTCAACGCGCAGGTGAAGCCGGTTTGCCCGCCTTGCACCGCAATCTGTTGTATGTCTTGGTGTGCTTGGTGTCCTTGGTGGTGTAAACAACCTCGTGCGAATCACTTGTACTTGTCCAGTCCGGCGAAACCCATGAACGCCAAGCTCATCAGGCCGGCGGTGATCATGGCGATCGCCGTGCCGCGAAAGGGCACGGGCACGTCGGCGCCTTCGAGCCGCTCGCGGATGCCGGCAAACAGCACGAGCGCCAGCAGGAAACCTACGGCGCTGCCGAATCCGAACAGCAGCGATTCGACGAACGTGTGCTTGAGGGCGATGTTGAGCAGCGGTACGCCGAGCACGGCGCAGTTGGTCGTGATCAACGGCAGGTAAATGCCCAGCACCTGATGCAGCAGCGGGCTGGTCTTCTGGATGATCAGCTCGGTAAGCTGGACGATGGCAGCAATTGTGACGATGAAAGCCAGGGTGCGCAGATACTCCACCCCGAACGGCACCAGCAAGACGCGATCGATGATGTAGCTCGCGCCGGTGGCCATGGTCAGCACGAACATGGTCGCGGCACCCATGCCGATCGCCGTCTCCAGCTTCTTCGACACACCCATGTACGGGCACAGGCCGAGGATGCGGACGAAGACGACGTTGTTGACGAGAACGGCGGCCAGGATGATGAATAGATAGCTGGTCATGAATGGCGGCACTTGCACGTCATGGGAAGCGTTGCCGGGAGCGAGCCGCGCACGCGCCGGCGCCAATTATCGCGTTTTGCACCGCGCCGCTCAACCATGTCGACGTTATAGGCTTATAGCCCAATCGTATGGCCGTGGGGAGCTAAGCGCTAAGCGATTTGCGTATCTCGATCGCTCCCGGCATGCGTTGGCCCGGCGCGGGCGATGAGCCGACGGCAGGGGGCCCTCGGCGCCGTGCTCGTCATCCTCGACTGCACGCGGCACGCGGACCGTCATGCGGCCGCGCTCACGGCATGGGGGGCGTCGCGGGTGGCCGCGATTGCCTCTGCGACCAGCTGCGGGCCGCGATAGATAAGGCCGGTGTAGAGTTGCACGAGACTTGCCCCGGCCTCGATCTTCGCCCGGGCTTGGGCGCCATCGACGATGCCGCCGACGCCGATGATCGGCACCTCGCCCTGCAAATGCCTGGCGAGGCTGGCGACGACATCGGTGGCGTGTGCGAATAGCGGCGCGCCCGAAAGCCCGCCTGTTTCATCTGCATGGCGCAGGCCGTCAACGCCGGCGCGGGCGAGCGTCGTGTTGGTGGCAATGACGGCGTCGATGCCATGGCGGCGCACGGCCGCGGCGATCGCGGCGATCTGGTCCTCGTCCAGGTCGGGCGCGATCTTCAACGCCAGCGGAACATAGCGCCCATGACGGTCGGCTAGCTCCGCCTGCGCCTGCTTGAGCGCCCCGAGCAGGGCGTCCAGTTCCGACTCGCCCTGCAGTTGCCGCAGGTTCTTGGTGTTCGGCGACGAGATGTTGATGGTGACATAGCGGGCGTAGGGATAGACGCGCCGCAGGCAGGTCAGGTAGTCCTCGGCGGCGCGCTCGATGGGCGTATCGAAGTTCTTGCCGATGTTGATGCCGAGCACGCCGGCCTTGGCGCCGGCAAAGGCCGATGCCTTGACGTTGGCGATCAGCGCCTCGACGCCGTGATTGTTGAAGCCCATGCGGTTGATGATGGCCTGCGCCTGGGGCAGGCGGAACAGGCGCGGCTTCGGGTTGCCCGGCTGCGGCCGCGGCGTCACCGTGCCGACTTCGATGAAACCGAAGCCCAGGCTCGCCAGCCCGTCGATGCATTCGCCATTCTTGTCCAGTCCGGCGGCCAGCCCGACGCGATTGGGAAACTCGATGCCCATCACCGTCACACCGTCGCCCGACGCGCTGGTGCAGGCCGGCAGCAGGGGCGTCGCCTGCAGGGCGCGCAGGCTGGCAATGGTCAGGTCATGGGCCGTTTCGGCGTCGAGGGCGAACAGGAAAGGGCGGGCCAGGGAATAAAGCATGGCGCGATTGTAGCCGAATCGCGCTCGCACCCAGCTTGCTGGGCGCGGCTTCTTACGCTCGGTGGGGCGCTCCATCGGCGGCGGGAACCTGATACAGCGGGCGGCTCGAACTTGGGATCAGGCTCATCGACCCTATGCTGGACGGATGCGGCTCGACGGACCGGGAGTCCGGAACCTCTGTCGTTGAAGCGCGGTCAAGCGGATACCAGCGACGCCTGTTGCCCGCGGCAGGCGAGCCCGCGAAGGAGGTCCCCATGGCCGTCGAGTTGAACCACACGATCGTCCACGCCCGCGATGCCCAGGCGTCGGCGCAATTCCTCGCGACGCTGCTCGGTCTCGCGGCGCCGACACGATTCGGCCCCTTCTGGGTCGTACAGACCAGCAACCGCGTCAGCCTCGACTTCCTCGAGACGGACGGGGACTTCATCGTTGAGCACTATGCCTTCCTGATCAGCGAGGTCGAATTCGACGACATCTTCGCGCGCCTGCGCGCGCAGGGCCGTCAGTATTGGGCCGATCCCGGGCGGAAGCGCCCTGGCACCATCAACCACGGCGACGGCGGCCGGGGCGTCTACTTCGAGGACCCGAACGGCCACGTGCTCGAGATCATCACACGGCCCTACGGCGGCTGAGCCGCCATCACGGACGTTCCCTGTCCGGCAAAGCCATGCCCTCGTTCAGGATGTCCGCATAACGCGCATAGCTGAAGACCCGCCCGCGCTGCTTGCGGGTAAGCTCGGTCACCACGCCGAGGCGTTCGAGATGCGCCAACGATTTGTTCACCGTCGCCGGCGTGAGCCCGGTGGCGGCCACCAGCGACGCGGCCGTGGCGAGCGGCTGGCGTTGCAGGGCGCGATGGATCTCCAGCGCCGATACCGCCGCGCGGCCCAGGCCTTCGATACGCTGGGCGTCGGCGGAAGCCAGCTCCGGCGGCAGCGCGCCGTGCATGGGAGCGCGAAACTGGAGCGTTTCCACCCCGGCCCAGAAGGTGATCAGGAACAGCGCCAGCGGCGCCTGCACCCGTGACGGCATGGCCCACGCGAGCGCCAGCGCACCCAAGGACCAGACCAGGAACGCGTTCGGGTAGAGCTCGTCGATGTGATAGATCTGCGCCACCAGCCAGATGCCGGCGCCGAACAGCATCGTGCCGAGCGCGTGCAGGCCCTCGACCTGCGCCCGGTTCGGCTCCGCGTCGCGAGCGAGTGTCATCGCGGCGCCGTGCGCCGCGGCGAGTGCGCCGAACACCAGCGCGAGCTTGACCGCCTTGGGAATCGCCTGCCAGTTGTAGGCGAAGAACAGGATCAGGCCTAGCCCGACCAGCGCCGCGCCGATGGCCTAGAAGATGATGCGCCTCCAGCCGCGCTCCGCCGTCTCCGGATGCCGCGCCAGGATGCGCGGCGCCAGCGCGCTGTCCACCAGCCCCTCCGCCTGCCAGTGCGCGATTTCTTGTTTCAGCCACTGCTGATGCTTGGCCATGCTTGGTCCTTGCGCGACGACTGACTGTGGGAGTGCATCGTTCTGAATACCATAACAGCATGCAGGAGCACGCCACGCCGGCGTCATCGATGCGCCCGTCCCGGCGCTGGCCAAAGGATAGGAGATCCGACGCCGCTTCCGCAATTGCTTGGCACCTGGTCCTAAGCGAGAGCCGCCAATCGGGAATTGCGTACTGTAGGAACCCGAACTCCTCGCGAGCGAAGATGGCAACGCTGCTATCAATGAATATCGGTCATTCGGCAGCACTTCGGCCTTTGCGGACCTTGAGCCTGTGGCAATAATCGGGCGGCAATGCTCAGGTTACCTGCCATCCAGCGGCTGGCGACGATCAATTTTCGCCTCAAACTTCAGGCAGGAATCGGATCAGTCTCAAACCAGCTGGCAGATTTATTCATACAAGATTCGTTGTGGCCGTTGCCTGCAACGGGCTGATCGATTGTCGCGCCATGTGCAGCATGTGCAGGGTGATCTTGCGGACCTCCGACTTGCTTGCTTCGATGTGCGAGCGCAGCACCATCGCGGCCTGGACAGCCTTGCGCTGCAGCAGCAGGCGCAGTATCTGGGCGTGTTCGTCGTAGGTGGCGTTGATTCGGTCGACCTTGGTGAAATCCAGCCGCCGGATGATGCGAATCTTGTCCGTGATGTCGCGATGCACGCGCGCCATTTCGAGGTTGCCGGTGGCAAGCACCAGGCCTTGGTGAAAGGCTTCGTCGTTAGCGGATACCTGACGACCGTCACTCAGCCGCTCCTCGGGGGGAACCAGCCAGATCCCGGCAAGTGCGGCAAGATCGGCGGGGGTTTCGGCTTCGCAGATCAGGTTAATGGCGGCGACTTCGAGCACGATGCGCAGGTCGTAAAGCTGTTCGAAGCGGTTGAAGTCGAAAGGCGAGACATTCCATCCATTGCGGAATGCGACCTTCAGATAACCTTCCTGTTCCAGTCGCTGCAGGGCCTGACGCACGGGGGTGCGGCTGACGCCCAGGGATTGGGCCAGTTCGGTTTCGACAAGCCGGTCGCCGGGCAACACGCGGAAGTCGAATATGTCCTGTTTGAGTCGCTCGTAAACCGTTTCCGACAAGCGGGTATGGAAGCGGGATTCGACTCGCGGTTCAGGCATGGTTCGATCTTGGATACCGACGTGGGAAGCGACTATACGCCACCCTTCGGGAGGCCGTGCCCATGCCTGACTCTGTCGTCCGTGAGTGTCACCTTCGCAGCAAAATTCCGTGTTGGCGGTAGCGGCGATATGTTGGAACGCATCGTGATGCCAGCCTGTTGTAGAGCCCAAGCCGCCCGGAGACACAAATCTTCGCGCCACGGTGGTGCGATCAGCTGCACGCCAATGGGCAAGGCAACGCTGTCAGGCCATGTCGGCGCGACTGCCACCGGCAGGCCGATGAAAGAAATCGGCTGCGTCAATAGCCCCATGCCGGACCGTGTTGGCAGGAGCCGGCCATTGATCAGCATGGTTTCCTGCCCGAGCATTGTAGCGGTCACCGGCGTCGCCGGGGCGATCAACAGGTCGATGTCGCGGAAAGCCTCCAGCGCCCGCCGCCGGAACCATGTGCGCAGCTGCCGTGCCCGATCGACCCAACTGGCGGGTAGCAGGGCACCGGCCAGGAGTCGTTCGCGCGATAGCGGTTCGAAGTCCTCGGGGCGTTCCCGCAGTGCCTGGAGGTGCAAGGCACCCGCCTCTGCGGCGGTGATGACATACGCCGCTGCTCGCGCCGCCGCAACCTCGGGCAGGACAAGGTCGCCAAGACTGCCCAGAGCCCGGGCGGCGCGCTCGGATGCGGCGCGCGCCACGGCGCCGGCCTCGTCGTCGAAATAACCGGCCAGCCGCGCCACGCGCAGCCCGCCGACGCCCCGGCCGATCAAGGCGGCGGTAGGCTCGATGCTGCGCTGGGCACAGGCCGGATCGCGTTCGTCCGGTCCCTGCAACGCATCGTAGGTCAGCGCCAGGTCGTCGGCCGTCGCGGCCAGCGGGCCAAGGTGGTCGAGACTGCGCGCGAAGGGAAAGCTGCCGCTGCGCGGCAAGCGGCCATAGGTCGGCTTGAGGCCGAAAATGCCGCACAGCGATGCCGGTACGCGGATGGAACCGTTGGTATCGGAGCCGAGCGCGATCGGCACTAGGCCGGCGGCGACAGCTGCGGCGGAGCCGCCGGACGAGCCCCCGGCAGTCCGCGCCGGGTCGTGCGGGTTGCGCGTGGCACCGAAGTCGGTGTTCTCGGTCGTAAAGCCATAGGCCAGCGCGTCCATGTTGAGCACACCCGTAAGCAAACCGCCGGCGGCGTGCAGGCGTCGTACCAGCACGGCATCCGTGGCGGCCGGCGGATTGCCGGCCAGCAACCGGGCGCCGGCGAGTGTCGTGACGCCGGCAACGTCGAACAGATTCTTGACCGCATAGGGCACGGCAGCCAGCGGCCCTGCCTGCTCGCCGCGGGAGCGCGCCGCATCGAGGGCATCCGCCTCGCCCAGGGCGCGTTCGGCCAGGATCGCCGTGTAGGCGTTGATCGCGGGATTGTGCGCGGTGATGCGCTCCAGTGTCGCGGCGGCGATTTCGCGCGCCGACACCTCGCCACGGGCGAAGGCGGCGGCAATGGCGGTGGTCGGCTGCGCGCTCATGGCCGATACCGGGGCACGGACGTCGGCGTCGGCGCGGCATCGTCCGGCAGTCGCACCGACTGGACCCGTCGCGCCATGTCGGCGACGCGGTCGAACTCGGTCATCAGTGCCGCCCGCCGCGCCGGGGGCAACGGCACCTTGAGCAGGGCCAGCGCGGCGTCGATGAATCGCTCGCGCTCGGTCGGCGCGACGAAGTGGCAGGCGGCGCTGCGCCCGCGCGAGACTTCGCGCAGCGGCGGCGCCTGGGTCTCGCAGCGCTCGACACCGCGCGGGCAGCGGCCGAACAGGCGGCAGCGATGGGCGTCCGGATCGATCGGGCTTTGCGGATCGCCCCCGATCAGCAGGTCGCCCTCGTCGCCATGTCCGCCCGGCAGCGAGGCGATCAGCGCGCGGGTGTAGGGATGCAGCGGCCGCGCGAAGACTTCGCGCGCCGGGCCGCTCTCGACGATCTGGCCGAGGTACATCACCATCACCCGGTCGCAGAGCAGGCGCACCACGTTGAGGTCGTGCGAAACGAAGAGGAAGCTCATGGCCATCTCGCGCTTGAGACGGTCGAGCAGTTGCAGGATCACCGCTTGCACCGAAACGTCGAGCGCGGCGGTCGGCTCGTCGAGCACCAGGAGGCGCGGCTTGACGACAATGGCGCGGGCGATGCCGACGCGCGCCTTCTGTCCGCCGGAAAGCTGGTGCGGGTAACGGTCGAGCAGTTCCGGGGGCAGCCCGACGTGGGCCGCCGCTTCCTCGACGGCGGCGTCGATGGCGCCGGCGCCGCGCGTCCCGGTAAGCATGCGCGCGGCTTCGGCGATGGTCTGGCGCGCGGTGTAGCGCGGGTTGAGGCTGTCGGTTGGATCCTGGAACACCATCTGGATTTCGCGCCGCAGCGGGTGGTCGGCCATGGCGCGCGCCGGAATCAGGCCGATGCCGTGACCGTGGAAGCGCACGTGGCCGTCGGTGATGTCCAGCGTGCGGGTCAGCAGGCGCACCAGGGTCGACTTGCCGCAGCCGGATTCGCCGACGAGTCCGACCGTCTCGCCGGCATCGATGTGGAAGTTGAGGCCGTCGACAGCATGCAGGTGCTTCTTCCGGCCCTTGACGCGCACCGGAAAGCGCTTGACCAGGTCGATGGCCTCGAGCAACTGGCTCATGGCATCTGCCCCATCTGCGGATGGTGGCAGGTCAGTGTGTGGTCGCTGCCCGCCCGGACGCTCGGCAGCGCAGCGGCGCAGGCCGCGCTGCGCCGTTCGCAGCGCTCGGAGAAGCGGCAAGGCGGCAGGTCGTTGCGGCGCAGGTCCGGCAGGTTGCCGGGGATCGAGGCGAGGCTCTCCAACTGGTCCTGGCCCACCGGTGTAGCGCGCACCAGTTGCGCGGTGTAGGGATGGGCCGGGGTGCGGAACAGGGCTTCGGTGGGGCCGACCTCGACGATGTGGCCAGCGTGCATCACGGCCAGTTTGTCGCAGAAGTCGCGGGCGAGGCCGAGGTCGTGGGTGATCAGCAGCGTCGCCATGCCTTTCTCGCGGCCGAGGTCGCGAATCAGCCGCATGATTGCGGCCTGGGTGGTGACGTCGAGCCCCGTGGTCGGCTCGTCGGCGATCAGCAACCGCGGCCGGCAGGCGAGCGCGATGGCGATCATCACGCGCTGGCACATGCCGCCGGACAGTTCGAAGGGATAGGCGGTGTAGCGCCTCTCGGGATCGGGAATGCGCACGTCGGCCAGGCATTCGATGGCGCGCTGCCGCGCTGCCGCGCCGCGCAGATCGGTGTGCCGGCGCAGCACATCCTCGATCTGCTGGCCGACCTGACGGATGGGATTGAGCGCCACGCGGGGGTTCTGGAAGATCATCGCCAGCTCGCGGCCGCGCATGTTCTTCATCGCGCTGCCGTCATCGGCCAACAGGTCGATACCGGAAAAGCGGATGCTGCCGCCGGTGACGCGTGCCGCCGCATCCTGGATGCCGAGGATGGCGAAGGAAAGCACCGACTTGCCCGAGCCGCTTTCGCCGACCAGGCCGAGCGAACCTCCTTCGGGCAGTTGGAGGCTGACGTTCTCCAGCGCGCGCACGATGCCGCTGCGGGTACGGAATTCGAGCGACAAGTTCTCGACGGCGAGGAGCGTGTTCATGTCCGTCGCCTCGGGTCCACTAGATCGCGCAGCGAGTCGCCGAGCAGGTTAAAGCAGAACACGGCGAGCATCAGTACCGCGCCGGGAAACAGCGCGATCCACCACTCGCCGGAGACGATGTATTGCGCGCCTTCCGCCACCATGATGCCCCACTCGGCGGCGGGCGGTCGCACGCCAAGGCCGATGAAGGACAGCCCGGCGGCATTCAGGATGGCCCAGCCCATATTGAGGGAAATCTGCACCGTCATCGGCGGCAGGATGTTGGGGATGATGTGGTGGAACAGGAGCCTCGCCTCGCTGTTGCCGGCCAGCCGCGCCGCCTCGACGAAGCCTGCATTGCGCAGCACGGCGGACTCGGCGCGGGCGACGCGGATGTAGAAGGGCAGGTTGATGATGGCGGTGGCCAGCACGATATTGGCCACCGTGTTGCCCAGCGCGGCGACGATGCCCATGGCCAGTACGAAGAGCGGAAAGGCCATGATCGTGTCGGACAGCCGGCCGACGATGCGTTCCGTCCAGCCGCCGAAATAGCCGGCGCAGGCGCCGGCCAGGCCGCCGATGACGCAGGAGAGGCCGACTGCGGCGACGGCAATGCCGAGATCGAGGCGCGCCGCCACCATGACGCGGGAGAGGATGTCGCGGCCAATGGCGTCGGTGCCGAACCAATGGGCCCTGGACGGCGGCGAGAGCGGCGCGCCGACATTTGAGGCCAGCGCGTCGAAAGGCGCCAACCAGGGGCCGACCAGGGCGAGCAGGACGAAGGCGGCAAAGAGCAGGAAGGCGGCCAGCGAAAGCGGGTTTTCCGCCACCACGTAGCGCAGCGTGGCCCAGCGCGTCCGCCAGACGGGAGAAGGAAGGACGGCTTCAGTCATGGCTGCGCATGCGCGGATCGACGATGCCGTAGGCGATGTCGATGGCGAGGTTGAGGAAGACGTAGAGCAACGCCATGGTCAGCACGAAGCCCTGTACCGGCGCGTAGTCCGAGGCCACCAGCGCCTCGATGGCGAAGGAGCCGACGCCGGGCCAGGCGAAGACCTTTTCCACCAGCACGTTCGAGCCGAGCAGGAAAGAGAACACCATGCCCAGGGTGGTCATCACGGGCAGCAGGGCGTTGCGGAAGGCATAGGTGAACAGCACGGTACCGGGTGCCAGTCCCGAGGCGCGCGCCGTGCGGATGAAGTCGGCGGAAAGCACGCCGAGCATCGAGGCGCGCGTCATGCGCGCCAGCGGCGCGAGAACGAACAGCGCCAGTGTCACGGCGGGCAGGATCAGCTGTTTGGCCGCGCCGACGAAGGCTTCGAGGTCGCGAGCCAGCAGGCTGTCGATCAGGTAGAAGCCGGTGACATGGGCCGGGCTGGAAAGGTAGGGGTCGAGCCGGCCCAGCGGCGAAGGCGCCCAGCCGAGCAGGAAATAGAAGATGTAGGCCAGCAGCAGGCCGGTGAAGAAAGTCGGCAGCGACACCCCGGCGGTGGCGATGCCTCGGCAGAGGTGGTCGATCCACGAGCCGGGTCTGGTGGCGGCGAGGATGCCGAGCGGAATGGCGACGACGACGGCCAGCACCAGGCCGACCAGGGTCAGTTCCAGCGAAGCGGGCAGGCGCGTGGCGAGTTCGGTCAGCACCGGCTGGCCGGTGGCCAGCGAGTTGCCCCAGTCGCCCCGCACCAGGTCGTACACATAGCGAAAAAACTGCTCGGGCAACGATTTGTCGAGCCCGAGCTTGATGCGGATCTCCTCCACCGCTTCCGTCGTACCCGACGGGCCGGCGAAGAAGGCCGCCGGGTCGCCGGGCAGGGCGCGGGTGAGCAGGAAGGTGACGACGATCACCCCGATGATATTGGGGATCGCACCCAGCAGCCGCTTGAGGATCGTCGTCAGCACCACGCCGCCTTATTGTTTGGAGATTTGCCGGTAGTCGGGTTGCAGATGGAACCAGTAGGTGTAACCCTGGATGTTCTTCTTCATGGCGACGTCCATCATCGGCTGGCCGACCGGGATGCGCGGTACGTCCTGGTAGGCGATGTCGATGAAGCCCTTGACCTGCTGCGCGTACTTCTTCTTGTCGGTCTCGAAGCGGGCGGCCTCGATCAGCTTGTCCACTTCCGCGTTCTGGTAGCTCGGCGTGTTGAATACCGCGTTCTGACCGTGATAGTTCCAGAAGAAGAAATACTCGGGATAGTTCAGCCAACCGCCGAAGCGGTTGATGATCAGCGGCATGTCCTTCTTCAGCAGGGCGGCGCGCCAGTTGGAGCCAGGCACCTTGTTGATCGTGGTCTTGATATTGATCTGCGCCAGGGCTTCCTGCATCAGCACCGCCATCGGCTCGGAGACCGTGCCCTGGCCAAGGTCGAAGGACAAAGTGGTATCGAACCCACTGGACAGGCCGGCTTCAGCCATCAGGGCGCGTGCCTTGGCAACGTCAGTCGTGTACGGCGTTGCGACGGGCCATTCGGTACCGGTGACCGGCTTCGTGTTGCCAAAAAGGGGTACCGCGCGGCCGTAGAAAGCGCTCTGCATGATCTTGTCGTAGGGCAGCACGTAGGCGACGGCCTGGCGCACCTTCGGGTTGTCGAAGGGCGGCTTGCTGGTCAGCATGCCGATGTACCACATGGAGTTCTCGATCGGCACGCTGGCAACCTTGACGTTGCCCTTTTCCTGCGACATTTCCGAGAAGTCCTTGGGCGGCATGTCGAAGGTGATGTCGATGTCGCCCTTGGTCAGCAGGGCGCGGCGGTTGCCGGCCGAGGGGACTTCGCGCTGGATGATGCGTTTCATCTTCGGCAGCGGGCCGCTCTTCCAGTCGTCGAAGCGCTCATAGACGATTTCCTGGCCCGGCTTGTAGCTGGCAACCTTGTAGGCGCCGCCGCCGGCGGTATTGTTCTTCAGCCATGTGCCGGCCCAGGGGTCTTCCGCGGTGGCGTTCTTCTTCGCCAGTTCGGAGTTGTAGACCGAGGCGACGGGTACCGCCATGTTGGGCAGGCTCATCTTGTCCTTGCGCAGGAAATTCACCTTGAAGGTGCTGTCATCCACCGCCTCGAACTGCTCGGCCTTTTCCAGCGAACCTGCTTTCATCTGGAAAGTGGGGAAGCCGCCCATGGCCAGGGCGCGGTCGTAGGACCATTTCACGTCCTTGGCCGTCACCGGCTTGCCGTCGTGGAACTTGGCGCCCTTGCGCAGCTTGAAGGTGACGGACATACCGTCCTTGGCCACCTGCCAGCTTTCCGCCAGCTCCGGTTCGAGCTTGGTGTAGTCGTAGCTCTGGGTGCCGTCCGGCATCTTCTTTTTGCCGTAGGTCATCAGCCGATCGTAGGCCAGCCAGGCCACGCCATAGGCCGGGCGGTTGGCGCCGACGCCTTGCACGTCGAGCATGTTCGGGCCGGTCTCGTTGGCAACGACCAGGGTTTCGGCCTTGCGGTCCTGGGCACTCACCAGAGCCGACGCTGTCGCCAGCAGTGACAGCGAGGCCGACAGCAGCAAGGTTTTGCGGGTAAGCATCATGGTGGATCTCCTTTTGGGAAAAGTAATAATCACTGCGCGGCGCGGTGTGCCATGTAGGCGCGCCAGCCGCCGAAAAGGCTGATGTCCTCTGCCCCAACGGTGGCGAGAGGGTCGCAGATGAAGCCCTGCACTTCGTTACCGTCTTCGAGTCTGACCATGCCGATACCCAGCGGCGCCGGTATCCCGGCAACAAAGCTGCCGTAATGGCGGGCCGGCAATTGCCAGATTTCCAACGCGATGGCCGCGCCCTGCGGAACGCGCACCAGACCCGGCTTGGGCGGCACGGTGCCGGGCAGGGCGAAGAAGCGGTAGTACGGAGCGGTGTGCGTGACGCGCTGCAGACGACCGCCGCGTTCCAGCAACTGCCAGTTGAGCGGCATGCCCGAAAGATGGGCGCCGACCACGGCAATTTCGACCATGGGCTCATCGCTCGGCAGCGGCGGCAGGGGCTCGCTGGCGCGCGGCGGCGTCTCACTGCTCAGGCCCAGGCGGTCATGCAGCAGCGGCTCGATACGGCGCGCGAATTCGGCCAGGCGGTGGTCGCCACCGCCCGCCGCTAGCAGGGTGATGCCGGCAGGCAGGCCGTCGGCGCGAAAGGGGCCGGGCAGCGCCAGGGCGCTCATGCCGAGCAGATTGACGAAGTTGGTATACATGCCGAAGTCGCTGTTGCGGGCGATGGGCTCGGCAGCGATGGCGACGCGGGTGTATATCGTCGGCGCGGTTGGTACCAGCATCAGATCGACATTGGCGAACACCGCTTCGGCCATGCGCTTGCCGGCTTCGAGGCGGTAGAGCGCATCGAAGGTATCGGCGGCGGTCTTGCCCTCGGCCTTGCCGATCACGGCGTGCACCGTCGGGTCCAATTGGTCGGCCTGCGCGTAAAAGTCGGCGAGGGCAAGACGGCGCTCGGTGACCCAGGGGCCGTCGTAGAGTAGTTTGGCGATGGCGGTGAAGGGCGCCAGGGGCACATCAACGAAGTCGAAATCGGCCTGCGTCTTGAGCTGTGCCAAGGCGGCATCGAAAGCCGCTTCCGCAACGCTGTCGCCGAGAAATTCCAGGGGTGCTGGCAGGCCGATGCGGACCTTGCGCGTGACCGTCGGCAGCGCGGTGATGGGCCGCGAATAGCTATCTTCGGCATCCGGCCCGGCCAGCACCGACAACACCGCCCAGCCATCCGCCACGGTATGCGACAGCACTGAAACGCAATCCAGACTCTTGCAGGCCGGGAACACGCCCCTTGTGCTGACCAGTCCCGGCGTGGGCTTGATGCCCACCAGATTGCAGAAGCCAGCCGGCACCCGGCCCGAGCCGGCGGTGTCGGTGCCCAGCGCGAAGGCGGCAAAACCCAGCGCCACCGCGGCAGCCGAACCAGAACTGGAGCCGCCAGAAACATAGTCGGGGTTGAAGGGATTCTTCACTTCGCCATAAGGCGAACGGGTGCCGACCAGACCGGTGGCGAACTGATCAAGATTGGTCTTGCCGATCAGGATTGCACCGGCCGCCTCCAGTTTTTCGATCACGGTGGCGGAACGCGTCGGCGTATAGCTAAATGCCGGACAGGCGCAGGTCGTGGGCAGGCCACCGACATCAATGTTGTCCTTGACCGCGAAGGGGACGCCAAAAAGGGGGAGGCGCTTCAGTACCTCCGTGTCGGTGGCGAGTTGCTCGCTCAGGGCGCGGGCCTGGGCACGCAGTTCTACGGCATCGCGCCGACAGATGAAGATGCAATCCCTATCGGCGGTGCCGTCAATCCTGGCGAGTAGCGCCTCGATCACGGCCGAAGGGGTGAGCGCTTGTGTCTGGTAGGCGGCGAGGAGGCCAGCGATATCCGGTGTAGTGAGCAAGATTTTGTGAATTCGATCTTGGATACAAGATGGGATTCATAAAGCATGGTGCGTGCCAAGCCCGGAGGGAATTGTTAGTCAATTGATTCATATGATTATTGGAAAGCTGCACGGTTCGAAGACGACGTCGGCGGCGTAAGAGATGCACCTTGAATGTGCATCCGACCTTGAATCGGGCACCGCATTCGTGTGCCGTTCAGGGCCTTTAATCTTCGGCAACCACGAATGGCAACAAGGTCTGATTTCTGATTAGCACCTGTCGCCTAACAGTCGACGGGCGTACGGCCGGTCAGGCCGACAAGCCGGCATTCGCACGGCAGAGTACCTGACAGATCACGAGAGGCTTGCGTGATGTGCGGCGGCAGACCATGAACAGCGCCGCGCACCCTCCCCTCCCACAAGAGAGACGCCATTGCTACCGCTCTCCATCCCCCACCACCGCCGCCTTCCCCGCCAACTCCCCACTCCACCTACCCCCCGGCGCCCGCACCAGCGCCACCGCCGCCGTCAGCCGCCGCCCGAGGACGTCCACCGCCGTGCGCTCGTTGTTGAGCGCCACGGTCTGCAGCGTCGCCACGTCGAGATAGCTGATGGTGCCCGCCTTGTACTGGTTGAGGCCCAGCTGCACCGCCTCGCGGGCCGCCTGCACGGCCTCGTCCTGCACCTGGGCCTCCTCTTCCAGCAGGCGCAGCGCCGCCAGGTTGTCTTTCACCTGCTGGAAGCCGGCGAGCACGGTCTGGCGGTAGGTGGCCACGGTGCCGTCGTAGGCGGCGACGGCCTGGTCGCTCTGGGCGCGGCGTAGCCCCCCGTCGAAGAGGGTCTGGGCGAGCGCCGGGCCGACGGACCGAGCGGCTGAGCAATCCTTCAGGTCACCGGCAACAGCAGGTGCAGCTTGAGATTGGCGAAGGAGCGGAATCCGCGATTGAAGGTGATCATCTCGCAGTCGGTCGCCTGGGCCAGCGCAGCGAGCCAGGCATCGGTCCATAGGTCGGGAGAGGGCTCGCGCCCTTCGATGTTGGCGCGCCAATGCTGCGTGTGGGTCTTTGGGGCTTGATCGACAATGACGATGCGCGGGTCATCGATCAACTCCGCCAGCACGTCCCACGCCTGCTCCGGGCGCAGGATGCTGGAACCCATGACGCGAACATTTGTGAGCAGGCGCAGAAGCGCCATCCGCACGGGCAGGCATAGGCCGACGCTGCCGTCCTCGCAGCCGTCCCACCAGGCGCTGGCGGGCGCGCGGTGGGCGTGCCCCTCGGTCAGCAAGGGCAGCAAGACGTTCGCGTCAGCGATGGCGCGCATTTGCCCGCGCCACTTCGGCTTCGACCTCCGCTTCGGTATCCAGACGCTTGATCTCGTCCGGGCTGAGCGTTCGCAAGGGCGAATCGGCGGCAAGCTTGATCGGAGGGCTCGTCATCCGTCGGGCGCGAACGCGCGAAGGCTCCTCCATTTCGCGCTTGAGCGCGTCGATGACGAGCTGTCGCAGACTGGAGCCGCGCTCCACCGCGGCGATCTTTGCTCGGCGGAGGACGTCATCAGGTAAATCAATGGTCGTACGCATAAATATGCTTTCCTGCATTGATGCGAGGAGTTTGGGCTATTTGCGTGAGGGCGTCAATGAGGAACTCCGGTAGCGCCGGCCGGTACCGCGGTGGCCAGCGGCGCAGCATCGAGCGCGAAGTCCGCCGGCGCTCTTCCCATGAGCGGCGCGATGGCATGCTCGAGTTGGGCGCGCGGGTCGACCTGGGCGACACGCACGCCCTGCTCGATGCAATGGACGACCGCTCCCGATGAGCTTCGGCATCGACGTCAACATCCTGCTCCACGCATCGGATGGCAGTAGTCCGTTGCATGACAAGGCGGTGGAGTTTCTGTACCAATGCGCAAGCGGCCGCGAGGTCTTCTGCCTGGCTTGGGTCACCGTGATGAGCTATGTGCGGATGGCCACCCATCCGTCGATCTTCGATCGACCGCTGACCCACGAAGACGCCGCACGCAATATCGACGCACTGTTGGCGACCCCATCTTGCCGCGTAATTTCTGAAGAAGAGGGTTTCTGGGACGTCTACCGCGAAATTGCCAAGGACGTCCCCACAAGGGGGAACCTGGTGCCGGACGCTCATTTGGCTGCGCTACTGAGCCAGCATGGCGTGGTGAAGCTCTACACCCACGACAGGGATTTCAGGAAGTTCTCGTTTCTGGATGTGCGTGATCCGCTTGCCTGAGCAGCGGGAGCCAAAAGGCACCGTATTCAGCGCCCACATGGTCGCTGGGCGCGGCAGAGCTGCAGGTATCGGAACGGGATCGGGGCGCGTTCGCCGACTACCGCCGCGGCCCCAGTTCCTCCTCGCGCAGTGCCCGCCAGACGCCGCCGATACGCCCTTCCATGGGACGGAAGTTGCCTTTGTAGGCCATCTTGTGGCTGTCGCGGATCCAGTAGCCGAGGTAGAGATAGGGCAGGCGCAGGCGCTGGCACTGGGCGATCTGCCAGAGGATGCTGTAGGTGCCGAAGCTGGCGCCGGGCACGTCCGGATCGAAGAACGTATAGACCGACGACAGGCCGTCGGTGAGCACGTCGATGATGCTCACCATGTGCAACTCGCCGGCGTCGCGATACTCCACCATGACGCTGTCCACATGGCTTTGCAGCAGGAAGTGGGCGTATTGCTCGCGGCTGTCCTGGTCCATGCCGCCACCGCTATGGCGGCTGGCCTGGTAGCGCTGGTAGAGCGCGTAGTGCTCCTCGTCGTAGGTGAGCGGCAGCTGGTGCGCCATCAGCGGCCGGTGTCGGGCCTGGGCGCGGCGCTGGCTGCGGTTGGGCACGAAGCTGGCGACGGGTACGCGCACCGGCACACAGGCGCGGCAGGCGTCGCAATAGGGGCGGTAGGTGAAGATGCCGCTGCGGCGAAAGCCGGCGCGCACCAGCTCCGAATACATGGCCACGTCGATCATGTGGCTGGGCGTGGCGACCTGGGAGCGCGCCACCCGTCCCGGCAGATAGGAACAGGCGTAGGGCGCCGTGGCGTAGAACTGCAGCAGCGGGAAGGGGATGTCCTTAAGCAGCGTCATCGTTGTCGTTGCGCGGCGCGCGATCGGCGGCGAATGCCCCGTGCACGTCGTGCGTCGGCCATTTTCCCGGGCTTGGTCCTTCGGCAGTCCATAGATCCAGCTTAGCAACGAATTCGCGGCGCGGAATGGTGTGCGCGCCGAGCGAGGCGAGATGGGTCGTAACCATCTGGCAATCTATCATGGCGAAACCGCGCCGCTCAAGATATCGGCACAGGTGCGCGAGGGCGATTTTCGACGCGTCGGCAACGCGGGTGAACATCGATTCGCCGAAGAACACGCGCCCCAGGGCGACGCCGTAGAGCCCCCCGGCGAGCCTGCCGTCGATCCACGTCTCGACACTGTGGGCGTAGCCGAGCTGATGCAGGCGGACGTAGGCCCGGCGCATGTCCGGCGTGATCCAGGTGCCGTCCTGGCCTGCTCGGGGTCCGGCGCAAGCGGTCATCACGTCGGCGAAGGCGCTGTCGAGGCGCACCTCGTAATCGCCGCGCTTCAAACGCTTGCGCAGCGAGCGGGAAATCTTGAGCTCGCCCGGCAGCAGGACCATGCGCGGATCCGGACTCCACCACAGGATGGGTTCGCCGGCGCCGTACCAGGGAAAGATGCCGCGATGATAAGCGGCGATCAGCCGCTGGGAAGACAGATCGGCGCCCGCCGCGAGCAGACCGTTGGGGTGGCGCAATGCCGTTGTCACCGGCGGAAACGGATCGTCCCGGTCGAGCCAGGGGATCATGCAGTCTTGACGTGCTGCACGACCTGGATCGCACCTGCTTCATTGGTCTGCGTCGGCGTGCGGAAGGTGACGACGTGGTCCACGTCCAGGCGGATGCCGATCTTCTCGCCGATGGCGTGGTTGTGATGGCTCGGCACCAGGGACAGCACGCGCGCGCCGCTCGCCAGTCGCAGCGTGTAAAGGATCTCGGCGCCGCGGAATGCCTTGTGCATGACCTCGGCTTTCATCGGGCTGGCGTCGTCGTGCACCACGTCGTCGGGTCGCAGCAGGACATCCACGTGGCAGCCCTTGTCGCAGGCGCCGCAGCCGACGCTGCATTCGATCGGCACACGGCTTTCCAGCATTCCGAGCTCCATGTGCACCCGCTGCTCGTTCACTACCGTTCCCGGCACGAATACGCCCTGGCCGATGAAGTCGGCGACGAAGCGGTTCTTCGGCCGGTGGTAGAGATTGTACGGTGTGTCCCACTGCTGGATGCAGCCGTTGTGGACGATGCCGATCTCATCGGCCATGGCGAAGGCCTCGTGCTGGTCGTGGGTGACGAGTATGGCAGTCGTGCCGCTGTGCTTGATGATATCGCGCACTTCGAGAGACAGCCGCTCGCGCAGATCGACGTCCAGATTGGAGAAGGGCTCGTCGAGCAGCAGCAGCTGCGGCTGCGGTGCCAGCGCCCGGGCGAGGGCGACGCGTTGCTGCTGGCCGCCGGAGAGCTCGTGGGGGTACCTCCGGTCCTGGCCGGCGAGGCCGACAGTCCGGAGCAACTCATACACGCGCGCCTGCGCACCGGGCACGCCGCGCAACCCGAAGGCGATGTTGTCGGCGACGGACAGGTGCGGAAACAGGGCATAGTCCTGGAACACCATGCCGATGCGCCGCTTCTCGGGTGGCACATGGACCGTAGGGCTGCTGACGGTCTCGTCGTTGATGCGGATGCTGCCCTCGCTCACCTGCTCGAAGCCGGCGATGCAGCGCAGCACCGTCGTCTTGCCGCAGCCCGAAGGGCCGAGCAGGCAACCGATTGCGCCTCGCCCCAGGGCGAAGCCGAGGTGGTCTACGACCAGTTGCTCGCCGTAAGCGTGGCAGATGCTGTCGAGTTCCAGCAGCGGCATGTTTTCTGCGGGCAGGAAGATATCGTTATGGTGTAAGCAATTATAATTTGCATTTTGACACCGCCGCTGCGATCTTGAGCCGGACCGTTTCCATGGCGATTCCCCTCGGTGCCTCGGGCCGGCGGCATCCGTCGCGTCTGACTGCGGCTGCCTTCGTGGTTGCGCTGCTTATCGCAGTGCCCATCCTCTCCGTGGGTGCGAATATCTTCGCCGGCGGAACCGGGGCGATCTGGGCACACCTGAGCGCCACCGTCCTGCCCGAGTACTTGGCCAATACCTTGTGGCTGTGCCTGGGAGTCGGTGCGGGGGTGGCCTTCGGCGGCGTCGCCACGGCATGGCTGACAGCCATGCACGACTTCCCCGGCCGGCGCGTGTTCGAATGGGCGCTGATCCTGCCGCTTGCCATGCCGGCTTATGTCATGGCTTACACCTACACCGATTTTCTGCAATTCGTCGGCCCGGTGCAGAGCTGGCTGCGCGCCACCTTCGGGCTGAAAGCGGGGGAGTATTGGTTCCCCGACGTGCGCTCGGTGCACGGCGCCATTCTGATGTTCGCATTCGTGCTCTACCCCTACGTTTACATGCTCATGCGTACGGCATTTATCGAGCGCGCCAGCGGCATGCTCGAAGTCAGCCGCTCGCTCGGGCTCGGTCCTTGGGCTACGTTCTTCCGCGTGTCGCTGCCGCTGGCACGCCCGGCCGTGGCGGCGGGCGTCGCCCTGGCGCTGATGGAGACGCTGGCCGACTATGGCACCGTGGCTTACTTTGGCGTCCAGACCTTCACCACCGGCATCTACCGCGCCTGGTTTTCCCTGGGCGATCGCATTGCTGCCGCCCAGCTCTCGGCGGCGCTGCTGGGGCTGGTCGTCCTGGTGCTGGCGCTGGAGCGGGCAAGCCGCGGTCGCGCCCGCTTCCACGACACCACGGGGCGCAGCCGGCCCATGGCCGGCCGGCGGCTGCGCGGGGTCAAGGCGTGGGCGGCATTCGCACTTTGCGCGGCACCGCTGGTCATCGGCTTTCTGCTGCCGGCGGGCCTGCTGCTGCGGATGGCGCTGGGCGAGGGCGACGCCCAGTTCGGCGCGCGCTTTCTGCAGCTGGCGCGCAACAGCTTCGTGCTTGCGGCGCTCACCGCTCTGCTGGCAGTGGTGATCGCGGTTCTGCTCGCCTATGCGGCGCGCCTGAACAAAGGCGGCTGGCCGGCGGTGCTCAATCGTCTGGTCGGCCTGGGCTACGCCGTGCCGGGCTCGGTCATCGCTGTGGGTGTGCTCATTCCGGTGACGCGCTTCGACAACCTGCTGGCGGAAGCGCTGCGCCAGTCCTTCGGCATCAATCCAGGCTTGCTGCTCACCGGCGGCATTGCCGCGCTCGTCTATGCCTACCTGGTGCGCTTCCTCGCCATCGCCTTGCAGACGGTGGAAGCGAGCCTGGGCAAGATCACCCCGAGCATGGACGACGCAGCGCGCAGCCTGGGATTAGGGCAGGCGGCGATGTTGCGTCGGGTGCATGTGCCCCTGCTGCGCGGCAGCATGCTCACCGCCGCTCTGCTGGTGTTTGTCGATGTCATGAAGGAGCTGCCGGCGACGCTGGTGATGCGCCCGTTCAACTTCGACACCCTGGCGACCCAGACCTACATCCTGGCCGCGGACGAGCGCCTGGCCGAGGCGTCCACTGCGGCGCTGGCGATCGTCGCCGTCGGACTGCTGCCGCTGATCATCCTGTCGCGGCAGATCGCGATGAGTCGCCGGCGCTGAGGCCGAATTGCAACGCCGCGAGGCGCGCGTACAGCCCGCCCTGGCCGATCAATTCCTCGTGCCGGCCGATGGCCACGATCCGGCCCTCATCCATGACCACGATCCGGTCGGCCTTGAGTACGGTCGCCAGCCGGTGGGCGATGACGAGCGTCGTGCGGCCCTCGGTCAGCCGCTCCAGGGCGGCCTGGACGAGGCGTTCGCTCTCGGCGTCGAGCGCGCTGGTCGCCTCGTCCAGCAGCAGCACCGGCGGGTTTTTCAGCATGGCGCGGGCGATGGCGATGCGCTGGCGCTGGCCGCCGGACAGGCGTACACCGCGCTCGCCAAGGAAGGAGCGGTAGCCGTCGGGCAGGCGCTCGATGAACTCCTCGGCCACTGCGGTGCGGGCGGCGGCTCGGACTTCCTCGTCCGTCGCCTCGGCGCGGCCGTAGCGGATGTTCTCCAGTGCGTCCGCCGAGAAGATCACCGTGTCCTGGGGCACGATGGCGATGCGCCGGCGCAGTTCGACCGGGTCGGTCCGGGCGATGTCCACGCCATCGAGCAGAATGTGCCCCTGTTGTGGATCGTAGAAGCGCAGCAGGAGCTGGAACAGCGTGCTCTTGCCGGCGCCGGACGGGCCGACCAGCGCAAGCGTCTCACCAGGCATCACATGCAAAGAGAATTTCTGCAGCGCCGGCTGCTGGGGCCGGGAAGGGTAGGCGAACGTGACGCTGTCCAACAGGATCTCACCGCGCGATGCGGGCAGCGGGACAGGGTGCGCAGGCGCGCGGATGTCGGAGCGTGCGGTGAGCAGTTCCGTGAGCCGCTCCGTGGCGCCTGCGGCGCGCTGCACTTCGCTCCACACCTCGGCCAAGGCGCCGATCGCGCCTGCGACCAGGACGGCGTATAGGACGAACTGCGCCAACTCGCCCGGCGTCATGGCCCCAGCCAGCACGGCGCGGGCGCCGAGCCAGAGTACCAGCACCACGGCGCCGAACACCATGAGGATGACCAGCGCGGCGAGCCACGCGCGCGCGCGGACGCGGCGCAGCGCAGTGGTGAAGCTGCTTTCCACGGCGGCGGCAAAGCGCCGCGTTTCGCTGCCTTCGCGGGTGTAGGCCTGCACGATCTGGATGGCGTTCAGCGTTTCGCCCGCGAGCGCGGAAGCGTCGGCCACGCGGTCCTGGCTGGCGCGGGAGAGCCGGCGCACGCGGCGGCCGAAGACGATGATCGGGGCCAGTACGATCAGCAGCAGCGCCGCCGTGACGCCGGTGAGCCGAGGGCTAGTGACTGTCATCATGGCGAGCCCGCCCACGCCCATGAAGGTGTTGCGCAGCGCCATGGACAGACTGCTGCCGACCATGGTTTGGATTAGGGTGGTGTCGGCAGTGAGGCGCGACAGCACCTCGCCGGTGCGCGTGACCTCGAAGAAGGTCGGGCTCATGTGCATGACGTGGCCATAGACCGCGGCGCGCAGGTCGGCCACGACGCGCTCGCCCAGCCATGATACGAGGTAGTGGCGCAGCGCCGTGAACAGCGCCAGGACCGCTGCCACGGCGAACAGCAGCAGGAAGTAGCGGTCGATGTGTTCGGCGTTGGCGCGCGAAAAGCCGAGGTCGATCATCTGCCGCGCGGCCAGGGGCAGGGCGAGCGTCGCGGCGGCCGCGATGGTGAGCGCCACGAAGGCCAGGACGATGCGCACGCGGTACGGCCGCAGGTAGCGCCAGAGCTGGGCGATGGGTCGCAGTTGCCGCGCTGCCGGGCGCGCTTCGGGGTCGTTGCTCATGGGCCGGGCCATACCATTGATTCTGAAAACCGCATTTGCACCACCAAGGACACCAAGAACACGAAGAAAACTCGATAGTTGCCGGGAAGGATGCCTCCACCCGGCGGGTGAGCAGCACATGCCCTCCAAGTACCTGAGTTTCCTTGGTGTTCTTTGTGTCCTTGGTGGAGAACAGCTTTTTCTAGGTTGATCGATGAGGATAACGGAGCCGGGCGATTACGGCACGCGGGCTGCGAGCATTCCTATCCCGACCACGGTGCCCGACGCTCGGCACGCGCGGGCGCGCTGCAGACAAAAAAGCCCCGCCTGAGCGGGGCCGAGTGGGGTGTGTTCGGCCTCAGCGGTAGCCGGCGCGGTCGTAGATCTTCTGTGCCTGAGCCATGTTCTTGGCGAGCACGCCGACGTTGATGGCATCGGCCTTGAAGCTGCCGAGGGATTCGAGCGCCGGGTTCTTGGTGACCGCGGTCTTGACCACGGGCCACTCATTGTTGCCGTTGGCGAAATAGGACTGGGCTTCGTCGCTCGCCAGGTATTCGAGGAACTTGAGCGCAGCGTCCTTGTGCGGCGCGGTCTTGAGCATGCCGCCGCCGGAGACGTTGATGTGGGCGCCGAAGCTTTTCTGGTTCGGCCAGACGATGCCGACCGACTCCATGACCTTCTTGTCCTCGGGCTTTTCTGAGCGCATCAGGCGTACGAGGTAATACGTGTTGGACAGCGCTACCTGACATTCTCCGGCGGACACGGCTTTGATCTGGTCGGTATCGCCACCCTTCGGTGCGCGGGCGAAGTTGGCCACGACGCCGCGGGCCCATTCCTCCGTCTTCGCCTCGCCCAGGTGTTCGATGAGCGCCGAGCCCAGGGACAGGTTGTAGGGATGACTGCCGGAACGGGTACACACCTTGCCCTTGAGCTTGGCCTGGGCGAGATCCTCGTAGTTCTGCACGTCTTCGGGCTTGACGGTCACCTTGTTGTAGATGATGACCCGCGCGCGGGTGGAAAAGGCGAACCAGTCCTTGGTGCGCAGATTCTGCGGAATGCGCTCTTCCAGGATCTTGGAGTTCGCCGGGGCGAACAGCCCCAGGGCATCGGCCTGTGCCAGCCGCGCCGCATCCACGGTGATGAAAACGTCCGCCGGGCTGTTGGCGCCCTCGTTCTTGATGCGTTCCAGCAACTCGTCTTCCTTGCCTTCGATGCGGTTGATCTTGATGCCGGTCTGCTTGGTGAAGTTCGCATACAGCGCTTCGTCGGTCTGGTAGTGGCGGGCGGAGTACAGATTCAGGACATTCTCCTGTGCCGACGTAGACATTGACATGGCGACAAGTGCCAAGCCCAGAAGGGCTGAATAGCGCGATTTCATGGTTGCTCCCGTGGGTGCGATAGGTTGGTGGCGATCTTAACACAAATAAGACGTATTCGTAAATGCGAATAATTTGCAACAATTCACGCTTTAATGGTTCATGCACAAGATGTTGCTACGAGGATCTCGCGATCGGCAGCGAATACCCACAACCCCTTGATCAGGAGCGATAAAAAGCTGATGCGGTGCGGCAGTCGTGGCGCGCACGGTGACGCGCCGGCTACGCGACAGCCAGCTACTCGGTTTCCCGGACAAAGGTTAGCTGCGTAGTCAGGCGTCCTTCGAACTGGGCGTCGTAGTGCACTTCGTCGCCGGTCTGCCAAACTTTGAAGCCGATCTGAGGTGCGGGCGTGCTGCCCAGGAATCTCACGCTTCGGGCATGCAGAGTTACTCGCATTGACACCCGAATCGGGTAGTAACCGTCGAGGAAGCGGCGCAGGTAGGGGCCATTGCGCAGCAGGTAGGTGCCGTCCGGCTGAATACTCAATGCCCGGCTCTCGGCGGCGAGGCAGATGTGTGCCCCGGAAGCGGTGCCGCTCAATTGGATCGTGTGGCCTTCCACCCAGCTTTCGTCGATGGCCGATGTCTCGAGAATGCGCAGGGCGCGAGTGTGCTCGCGGTGGAAAACGATTTGGCTTCGGCCAACGGCATCCAGATGATGATGGCACTGGCGCAGTTCGACCCAGCCGTTGCGAAGGCTCTCCTCGCTGATGACTATATCATTACGATGGTGATGCACGGGCTTGTCGGGCAGCCTCGCCAGGAAGTGGAGCTGACCTTCGTTGACCGCGGCGGCAGACCGCTCGACGATACCGTCCAGCCATTGCGCGTCGTCTGCAGCCTGCTCCGTGTCGGCGTGTGAAGCGGGGCACCAACACGCTAGAAGCGGAAGGAAAAGCAGGGACCAATACGGCGCGCGATAGGGCGTGCAGGCGATAGGACCGGATCGTGGCGGCATGGTCCACAGCATACCCGGCTGCGGCCGAAAGCAGGAGCCGGTGCGGGGCCGCCCGGAGATCTACTCCGCGATGCGTCGGGCGCCGTTGAAGCGGGTCAGCCAGTAGCGTTGGCGCATGTCATCGACGCGTACTTCGCCCCCGCGCGCCGGCGCGTGCACGAAGCGATGATCGCCGAGATAGATGCCGACGTGGGAGAAGGTGCGTCGCAAGGTGTTAAAGAAAACCAGATCGCCGGGCTGGAGCTCATCTTTGGTCACCGGCGCGCCGACCTGGCTGATATCCCGCGCGCTGCGCGGCAACCGCAGTCCGAGAACGTCGGCCACGACATGACGAACGAATCCGCTGCAATCGAAACCGGTGTCGGGTGAATTGCCGCCGTAGCGGTAATGAATGCCGAGCAACGACAGCGCCCTCGCGCCGAGTTCCTGTGCGCTGGTCGTGTAACGTTCGAAAAGGGAAGGCTTCGCTTCGTCTGACTCGGTCGCAGTGACGGTCGAAACGAAAGCGAACATCCCCAATGCAAAGATGATTGTTCTGTGCATGACGGCGCGCACTATACGGACTAATCCCGAAGGTGTAAACCTTCGTCAATCAATTTTGCAAAGAGAGTGGGAATCGTTCGCGTTGTCCGCGAGTGTCCGGCCTATGCCGCCGACATGGCCGGGTGCTCGGCCTTGGATACTCAGCCGCGGGTGGGAGTGAATCCGCGCCGATCCGGTATAATCGAAAGCGCTTGGACATGCCGCGGTTCCAGCGAGCCGCCGGCACGTCGTGTGCTGTTCCCGGGCAGGGGGCCGGTCGCCGCCGGATTGGATGCGAAGGACAACAAGAATGAACCCGTTCAGGGCGTACGTCATCAGCGAAGAAGCGGGCAAGATAGTTGGCCGCTTCGTGTCCATGGACGAGGCCCAACTCGATCCGGGCGAAGTGACGATCCGCGTCGCCTATTCGAGCGTCAACTACAAGGACGCATTGGCGGCCACGGGCGCGGGCAAGATTGTGCGGCGATTTCCTTGCGTTGGTGGCATCGACCTTTCGGGCACGGTGGTGGCGAGCAGTGACCCTCGGTTCGCCAAAGGCGACGCCGTGATCGCGACCAGCTTCGAAATCGGCGTTGCCCATCACGGCGGCTACGCGGAGTACGCGCGCATGCCTGCCGACTGGGTCGTGCCCATGCCCAGGGGGATGAGCCTGTTCGATGCCATGGCTCTGGGTACGGCGGGATTCACGGCCGGCCTGGGCATCCAGCGCCTCGAGGACAATGGCCTGAAGCCGGGTGACGGTCCGGTGGCGGTGACAGGCTCGACCGGTGGCGTTGGTAGCATCGCCGTCGATATCCTGGCCAAGCTCGGTTACGAGGTGACCGCCATTACGGGCAAGGACGAGGAGCACGCCTATCTGCGCCATCTTGGCGCGCGCCAGGTGCTCTCGCGCCGGACTATGGAGATGGGGCGGCGCCCGCTGGAAAAGGCCATATGGGCCGGGGCCTATGATACCGTCGGGGGCGAACCGTTGGCCTGGCTGACGCGGACCATGAAGCAGGAAGCGAGCATCGCGGCCTGTGGGCTGACGGCGGGGATCGAACTCAACACGACAGTGATGCCGTTCATTCTGCGCGGAGTGAATCTGCTCGGCGTAGACTCGGCATACTGGCCGATGCCGGGAAGGCAGCGGATATGGCAGCGTCTGGCGACCGACATGCGTCCGCCGCACCTCGCCGAGATGACGCGAACGATTGCTTTCGATGATCTTCCCGGCGTGTTCGAGGATTTCCTCCAAGCCCGGGTACGCGGGCGCATTGTCGTCGATATTGCCGGTTGACGCCCGCGCCGCCCATGGTTGAAGAGACAAAGAACGCACTGCCCCGGGTCTTGGTCATCGATGATTCGCGCATGGTGCGCGCATCCATCGTTAAGCACATTCGCGAGCGCTTCGATGTACGCGAAGAGGCCGACGGTGAGGCGGGCTGGCAGACGCTGCTCATCGATCCGTCCATACAGGTGGTGGTGTCGGATCTGTCCATGCCGAAGCTGGACGGCTATGGCTTGCTCGAGCGGATTCGCGGGTCCAAAATCGCGCGTATCCGGGACATCCCGGTCATCATGATTTCCGGTGACGAGGATGACGATGCGCGCGCCAGGGCAAGGGATCTCGGCGCCACCGACTTCATAACCAAAGGAATCGGCACCATCGAATTGCTGGCTCGTCTCGAAGCCCAGATCAAGTTGGCGCGCGCCCACCAGGCGCTCGAGGAGAGCCGCGCGGCCCTTGCCATGCAGTCGCCCATAGATCCGAAATACGGACTCGTCACACCTGAGTACCTGAAGATCCAGGGCGCTCAGATCCTCTCGCTGGCGCGCCGCAATTACAGCGAGATAAACGTCATGGTGATCGAGATCGACCGCTTTGCGGCGATCATGGACGACCATGGGGAGGGCGTGGCCAACCTCATCATCCGCAAACTGGCAAAGATCCTCGCGGCCGGGGTGCGCAAGGAAGATTCCGTCGCCCACATGGGTGACTCGCAGTTTTGCGTCGTCAGCCCAAGCACCAGCCTCGAGGCCTGCAGCGCCTTTGCGCTGCGCCTGCGCGCGGCAATCGAGAGCGTGGTGCTCAAGTACCGCGGCGAAATGATTCGGATCAGCCTGACTATCGGCATCTCCAATAGCCATGCCGATCAGTCATTTATGATCAGCCAGTTGATTGGTCTGGCCGCTCAGCGCGTCGAGAAAGGCCAGGGCGAGGGCGGCAATCGCGTCGTCGTGAGCAGCGGCGCGATCAAGAAGGCGGTGCACGTCGCCGAGGTGTTCAGCATCGAGCGAGCGCTCTTGCTGCTGCAGGCGAAGTCGGCATCCGAAGTTCGGCCGCACTTGCCGGGCATTACGCGCCGGCTGCTGCCGTTGCTACAATTGATCGAGAGCGAGTTCAAATGCGGAATCCCGCTCGCGGCGCTGGCCGAAAAATGTGGCTCGGAACCGTTAGTTGAGCACTCCGACGACACGCAACGTCGGGGAACGATGACCACTTCAACAACGTCCAGGCATTCGTAACCTGCAGGGTTCTTAGGGAGTGGAGAGCATGACGACGTACAAGGAGTTCTATCGGCGTTCCATCGACCAGCCTGAGCAGTTCTGGGGCGAGCAGGCGGAACTGATCGACTGGAAGACGCGACCGCAAAAGATCTGCGACTTCAGTCGGCCGCCGTTCGTCAAATGGTTCAGCGGCGGCGAAACGAACCTCTGTTACAACGCGGTGGACCGCCACGCCGAAAAGCGTCCGAATGACCGGGCACTGATCTATGTCTCGACCGAGACCAACGAGGAGAAGATCTACAGTTTTTCCGAGCTGAAGGCGGAAGTGATGCGCATGGCCGCCGTCATGCAGAGCTTGGGTGTTGGCAAGGGCGACCGGGTGCTTATCTACATGCCGATGATCGCCGAGGCCTGCTTCGCCATTCTTGCCTGTGCCAGGATAGGTGCCGTGCATTCCGTCGTCTTCGGCGGATTTGCATCCGGCTCGCTGGCGACGCGCATCGATGATGCCAAACCGAAGCTCATGGTTACCTCCGATGCCGGCATGCGCGGCGGCAAGGCGGTTCCCTACAAGAATCTCGTGGATGAGGCATGCGCGCTGGCGCAGTTCCCGCCGCAGAAGGTGGTCATCGTCGATCGGGGTCTGGACAAGGGGTTCCCGCGCAAGGAGGGGCGCGATCTCGACTACGCAACGCTGCGCGCCCAGCACATGAATGCCAATGTGCCCGTCACGTGGATGGAGTCGAGCGAACCGTCGTACATCCTCTACACCTCGGGGACGACCGGCAAGCCAAAGGGCGTCCAACGCGATACCGGCGGCTACGCAGTGGCACTGGCCGCATCCATGAAGCATATCTACTGCGGTCAGTCGGGTGAGACCTACTTCGCAACCTCGGACATCGGCTGGGTCGTCGGCCACTCATACATCATTTACGGCCCGCTGATCGCCGGCATGGCGACGGTCATGTACGAAGGTACGCCCATCCGCCCGGATCCCGGCATCTGGTGGAAGATCGTTCAGGACTATCAGGTTACCACCATGTTCAGCGCGCCGACTGCCATTCGCGTGCTGAAGAAGCAGGATCCGGCGTTCCTGCACAAGCACGACATCTCCAAGCTCCGTTACCTGTTCCTCGCTGGCGAACCGCTCGACCAACCGACCCACGAGTGGATCATGGGTGAGCTGAACAAACCCGTTATCGACCATTACTGGCAGACGGAAACGGGCTGGGCGATGCTCACGGCCGTGCCCGGCGTGGAGAAGACCAAGATCAAGTTTGGGTCGCCTTCTTTCCCTGCCTATGGCTACAACTTGAAGATCTTCCGCGAAGACGGCACAGAGTGCGAGCCGAACGAGAAGGGAATCGTCGGTGTACTGCCGCCCCTGCCGCCGGGCTGCCTGTCCACCGTCTGGGGCCAGGACGAGCGCTTCGTGCAGACCTACTTCACCCTGTTCAAGGAGCCGCAGGTCTATTCGTCGTTTGACTGGGGCATCAAGGACGAGGATGGATACTTCTTCATTCTTGGCCGCACGGACGACGTGATCAACGTCGCCGGACACCGTCTCGGCACGCGCGAGATCGAAGAGGCCGTGCAGGCGCACTCGGCGATTGCAGAGGTGGCCGTCGTGGGCGTCAACGACCAGTTGAAAGGGCAGGTGCCGGTCGCGTTCGCCGTGGTCAAGAGCGTCGATTCGATCGCCACGCCCGAAGCGAAACAGGCTTTGGAGAAGGAGGTTATGGCCAAGGTCGATGAACTGCTCGGGGCAATCGCCCGCCCCGGCCGCGTCCACTTCGTCAGCGGATTGCCAAAGACCCGTTCCGGCAAGATGCTGCGCCGCTCGATACAGGCGCTTGCGGAAGGGCGGGATCCCGGCGACCTGACCACCATCGACGATCCGTCAACTCTGGACCAGATCAAGGCGGCGATTACCGCCAAGTAGCGCGACATTGGATTGGACGAAAAAGCCCGCATCACGCGGGCTTTTTTCGTCCGGGAGCGTGGGACGGGAGGTAGCTCGCGTTTTGGCCAGCCGGCGCTGGATGAGGCGACGTGAAGCCGTCGCGGGCTAGGCAGCGAGGCTGCCGGTGTCCACGAGGGCGCGCACCCGCTTGACGATGTGTTCCCAATCGGTGGTCTTGGTCATGAAATCCGTGACACCGGCCTCGAACGCGTGGGTTCTGCACTGGGGGTCTTCGCGCCCCGTCAGCATCAGGATCGGCAGCGCGCGATGGGCGGACTGGGTGCGCAGCAGACGACACATCTCGAAGCCGTCCATGCCCGGGAGGGTGGCGTCGAGGACAAGCGCGTCTGGGCGGTTGGAGCGACAGGCGTCCAACCCTTCCTCGGCCGTTGCGGCTTCCTGGACGGCGAAACCGGCGCCCTCCAAGTTGTGCCGAAGCAGAAACAACTCCGTCTCGTCGTCATCGACGATCAGGATCGTTGCGTGGTGGAGGCCTCTGTTCATGTCGTTATTTCAATTGGATGTCACCGCTCGTCGCAATGACCTTTGGCGCGGTCGACGGTACGGTGGGAGTCGAGTTCAGCATCGAGTGCGGACCGCACGGCGGCCAGATGCTGCGCGAGATCTCCGGCCAAGGCCCTCACGTGCGCCATTTCGCGCTGCCTGGCCGCACTGTCAATAGCCCTTAGCCTGGCGGCCATGCTTGTGGCGCCGACGTTTGCGCTGCTGGTTTTCCATGTGTGCGCCGTCCGCTGAACCACGGCGACATCCTCGCTGGCAATGGCTTCCTGGAGTGAAGGCAAAAACCGTTCGGACTGCTTGAGGTAGAGTTCCACCGTCTTTGCCGCGACGTCGGGTCCGTCGGGTCTTCGCATCTGACGGAGTGATTGAAGTATAGCCGGATCCAGGATCGCGGTCGTTTCGGCGGCGGCGCCGGGGGTGCCCGGTACCGAGGCGTCCGACAGAAGGGTTGAGGCGATGGATAGCGGGTAACTCTGCCCCGCCGCAACCTGCGACTGGGGCTTGCAGGCCGTGTCGTCCGGCGCTGACGGCTGATCGTTTTCGATCTTGGCGAGCCAACGCTCCAGTAGCGCGTGAAGATCAGCCTGCCGGAACGGCTTCGCAATGTAGTCGTTCATGCCTGCCTGCAGGCAACGTTCGCGGTCGCCCTCGATGGCGTAGGCGGTCAAAGCAATGATCGGCATGCTTGGCGCCCCGTCCCCGTGGCGTGAACCCTCCATGGCGCGGATGCGGCGGGTTGCCTCGAATCCGTCCATGCCCGGCATCTGGCAGTCCATGAGTACAAGGTCGTAGTGGCTGGCCGCGGCGGCCTCGACTGCCTCCTGTCCGTTCTGTGCCACGTCGACACTCAGTCCAAAGGATTCCAGCGTCGCCTGTGCTACCTCGACGTTAACCGGATTGTCCTCGGCCAGCAGGACATGTCCGCGCAAACTCGCGTGTGCCGAGGTTCTGTGCCGCGGCTCTTCGTTCGCCACCTCTGACGGATCGACGCCCTTGAGACGCACGGTGAACCAGAACGTCGAACCCCGACCGGGGCGGGTGTCTACGCCGATTTCCCCGCCCATCAAGGTGACGAGCTGTCGCGCGATCGCCAAGCCCAGCCCAGTGCCGCCGTATTTGCGGGTGGTCGAACCATCAGCTTGGGAGAAGGCGTCAAAAATGTGTTCCAAGTCGGACTCTGCCAGCCCGATGCCGGTGTCGCTGACGGAGAACATGAGAATCTGCTCCGCGGCCGGGGAGGGTTCGTCCTGGCCTTGGGAGGGCGCTACCGCGGCACGCACTGTCACCCCACCTTTGGCGGTGAACTTGATGGCGTTACTCACTAGATTGTTCAACACCTGAGCCAGTCTCGTCGGATCGCCGCGTGCGTGGGTCGGTACATCCGGGTCCACCGCCGCGGACAGGCGAAGGCCCTTGGCGCCGGCCCGTTCGCTGAACAGGTCCGCGACTTCGGCGATCAGCTGGGGCACGTTGAAGCGGATGGATTCCAGTTCGAGCTTTCCCGCTTCGATCTTGGAGAAATCCAGGATGTCATTAATTATGGCCAGCAAGGTTTCGCCCGATCTATGCACGGTCTGGACGTAACGCTTCTGGGTCGAACTCAGCGCGGTGTTGAGAAGCAGATCCGCCATTCCGATGATGCCGTTCATCGGTGTGCGGATTTCATGGCTCATGTTGGCGAGAAACTGCGATTTGGCCCGGCTCGCCGCCTCGGCGGCATCTTTTGCCCGCTCGCGCTCCTCCGCGATCTGGGCAATCTCGAACTGAAGCCGCAGGGAATTGGCATTGTTCTTCGAGCTGCGCAGGGCGCTGGCCAAGGCAACCACGAGAAAGATGAAAACCGTAACCGCGACGAATCGGTCGGCTTCGTTGCCCGAGATGAGCAGATACAAAACGAACGGCAGAAGTGTCGGGACGGCAAGCGCCGCGTAGGCCACGAACACGGGAAACAAGGAAAACAGGCCCGAGGCGGAGAGGGCGACGAGAATGATCCCGATGACGAGCTGGTTCGGGTCGCCGTCGGGCGGATAGAGCACCGTGCCGACCAATCCCCAAACGCTTCCGGCAAGTACGGTCAGCACCACGAAGCGGAGTAGCCAGCGCCTTGAGTGCTCCGGCGGCGGTGCGCTGCGCCGGTATGATCGGAACAGCCCATACCTCAGGACGGTAACGAAGCAGATGGCGAAGAACCAGGCGTTCAAGGTCAGCGCGGGCGACGAGTCTTTGAGCACCGTCCATACGACGACTGCCGCGATGATCGTCATCATCAGGATGAACGGGTTGAGGTTGTACAGCGTCGCCACCTGCTGGGCGAACACGCGTACATCGATCAGTTGGGTTGGCGCCGATAGGTTCATTGCGGCAGCGCTGGGGCGTCGAATGCTCAGTCTTGGTCTTTTGGTGCAGCAGTTACCGGCAATGCGTTCCCGGAAGTGCTCGGAAAAGCGTTTGCCCGGCCCAAGGATCCGGTGTCCTGGGCGGTTCCATTAGCCTTTAAGGATCGTTATCGGCCGAAATACCAGAAAATTGACCGAGCGTCGAGGGGATGGGTGTGGCACGGGAAGCTGCGACGGCACGCCGCTGCTTGGCCCGAACGCGATTACGGAAGTGGATCGCTGCCGGGCAACGCAACGCGGCGCACGCTCGCCTGGCGCGTTGTGCGGGTCGGTACGCGGTGCCGGAGACCTAGAATCGGCCCGCCGGCCGCGAGGGTACGGAACATCCCGCGGGCAGATGGCGGGGGACGTGCGCGACGCTCAGTCCGACGATACGAGCCTGATTTCCGGTTGAAGCTGGCTCTCGTAGGAGCTCTTGAGCTGGTGCTTCTCGATCAGTCGGTAGAGCGTCACGCGGGAGATGTCCAGTTCCTTCGCGGCGCGCGCGACGTTGTTCGGATTTCGCGCCAAGGCGGTGATGACTGCCTGTTTCTCGGCGAGCTCGCGCGCTTCGTCGAGTGTTACGATGCGCTGCGTCTGCATCGACTCGTCGAGCCCTAGGTCGCTGGCCGTGACGAGCCTGCCTTCACTCATCACCACGGCGCGGCGTACGCGGTTGATCAGTTCGCGGACGTTACCCGGCCAGTCATAGCGATTCATCGCCTCCAGTGCGTCGCGCGAGAAGCCGCGCAGCGAGCGGCGCTTCTCGTGAGCGAACTGCCGGAAAAAGAAGCGCGCGAGGACTTCGACGTCGCCGGCGCGCTCGCGCAGCGCGGGCATGCGGACCCTGAGTACATTGAGCCGGTGGAACAAATCCTCACGGAATCGGCCGGTGGCGACGGCCTTCTCGAGGTCTACGTGTGTTGCGGCAATCACGCGGACGTCGACCGAAATCGGCTCCCGTCCACCAATGCGATCAATGTGCTTCTCCTGCAGGAACCGCAGGAGGTTGGTCTGCAAGTCGAGCGGGAGATCGCCGACTTCGTCGAGGAAAATGGTTCCGCCGGCAGCGGCTTCGATCCGGCCGATCTTGCGCTGAGTTGCGCCGGTGAATGCGCCTTTTTCGTAACCAAAGAGCTCCGATTGCATCAGCGTGGCCGGTATCGCAGCGCAGTTGATAGCAATGAACGGACCGCTCGACCGTTCGGAGCGTTCGTGAATCGCCTTTGCCGTGAGCTCCTTGCCGGTGCCGCTCTCGCCGGTGACGAGCACCGCGGCATCGGCGTGGGCAACTTTTCGAATGTCGCGGAAGAGCGACGTCATGATCGGACTGCATCCCACCATTTCCTCTTCGCCGACCTGCGCCTCGGCGCGGGTTAGCTCGAGCTTCTTCAGGGATGCCATGCCAGACGCATGGCCAAGAGTCGTCAGCAGCCGATTAATGTCGAGTGGTGCTGTGTGGAAATCGAAAAAACTCTCGGCGATCAGCCGCCGCACTTGCGGGTTGCCGAGTACCTCCTTGGGCATAACCGCAACCCACTCCGCATCCAGCCTCGACAGTAGATCGCTGATCGATGCCAGGGATTCGGGTTGCACATTGGCATCGATGTAAACGACGCCCACGTCGAATTCCTCGCTGGGCCGAAGTCTTCTGATCTGATCGGTGCCGACAACGACATGCGGTTCCCAACCGGCAACCCGCAGTTGAGGAAATGTTGCGTGACACGATGGATGCGGATTTACGTATAGGAGATGGCGAACTTTCGGTGCTTGCACCATTGTTTTCTGACCCCGCGACTCTGCTTATTTGTGCCTACTTCGATCGGGAAAACTAATGCGAAACTGCGGTTGTGGTTAGTCGGACGTCATCTCCTCGCGCACGGCGCCTCGACAGTAGGGGTCTGCGAAACCGGCCATCGTTCCCCCTGTGAATGTGCACTTTGTCATATTTCCCCAACGTGACCGGAACAGCCCTGAGCCGCAAACGATACTATTTCCAGCCGAGGACGCCGTGTGAAATAGCACGTGTAACCAATCGGACGAAAACCATTCGCAGCAACACCGTCGCAATCACGCATTGGAGGTGATGCACCGGACGATTTGGTGAGTGAAGTATAAGTCGCATGACGGCTCAAATAAATCTGCAAGAGGGCATAATTCGAAGGGGTTAGTCTCCGCGCGCCGTAAGGTGTATTTCAGACCGTGTCATGGTATTGGCGCAGGCGAACATGGTGCAGGTCTCGCACCGTGAGTCGCGCGCTTTACAGATTGCACCGGGCGGTCGCGTGTGAAGGCTCGACGCGAGAAAGGCGGGAGGCAATTCCGGAGCAAATTGTCCTTTCGGTTAGAAGCGGGAATTCAGCCCATCGACGTTTGAGACTGATCGCGCGGCGATAGTCGATCGATGTCACCGAGACGAACTTCGAGCAGGAGTTTTTAGATCTTTCCGGTGACTTGAAGCCGAGGCGGCGTCTCAGCCGTGGAGTTATCCGCCTGTGTGCCCGACATCTCCTTCGGACGCTTGACGTCGTCTGCTACGACACACCCTATGCCGAGGCTCGTGCGGCCGCGGAGTCCTGCTCACCGGTTCATGTCTTAGCAATGACAAGGGGGTAGGGTCCTATTTGGAGAGCGGCCATGCATCCCGCTGGGTTGTTCGTACCGGGAAACGCATCCTTCGCGTGATCGGATCGTGGGGATCGGCTCCCAATGAAACTGGATCATATTTCTTGCAGAACGCCCGCTTTCCCTGCCAGCCTGCAGACTTGTCGGCGAACTGCGGCGCAGCCAACCGCCCCGGGAGACGCGGAGTACGGCCGGACGCGTCGTTCCTCCCTTTGGTGCATTTCAGAGTTGAAACACTTCCAACTGTCTCATAGGGGTTCCAGAAACATCGCGCTAACTGACTGATAACAAGTGAGAAACGGCGCGCCTCGCAGCCGAGCAAGAAATGCTTCCCAATTGCGATACAACATACCGAGATAGGCAAACACAAATAAAACAGTAGGTTAAGTAAAAAATAAACCCTGCAGTTAACTCTCTCGGATGAATGTTAAGGGAGCTTTACAGGTTTCGTAGGAAGATGTCCTACGCTTCGATGGTAGTCACAATAAATCAGTAAGTTATGTACGTGGTACGAAGGATGCTTAACGGAGGGTGCAAGGACGCTGTGGGAACATGGAGAAATCCGGATACCGCCAACGTCGAAGGTGACTGGTGATGATACGGCAACAAACTGAGATTCGCAGGCTTCGCGATCGGGCGTTCGCCACAGAAATCATGCTTGCCGCGTGTGTCGTCGCTTTTTCTCTTTCGCCGCTGGCCTTCGCCGGAGAACAAGCCGGGATTTCTGATCCGGCGCCGTCGTTCCAGGCTCTCAAGCCGGTACACGAAGGTGGACTCGAATCGGTACGAGGCATGGGGGTCGACCTGGCAGGCACAGCGCAGCTTGCAGTAGTTTTGTGGGATGAGTCGGGCACCAAGTGCTGCATGAAGCCAGGGCCGGTATCCATCTCGGGTGCGGTCGCAACGCAGGTTGTTTTGTCGAGTGGTCGTTAGACGCACCGAGAGCCCGCAAAGTCACCCGATTTCAGCATCTGCGCAGCAAAAGAGAGGTCAGAAGTGGCATCCCGTATGGAGAAGAATCAAAAAAGGAGCAATTCATGAGAAAAGACAAAGCTCTGTTGTTGGGGTCAGTATGTGCGGTATTGGCAATCCTGCAGGCACCGTCTGCGAAGGCTACCGATGCAGCTCCCGTCAGCTTTGCCAAGGATTTCGTCACCGCCGTAGTTGGTCAGGAAGTCTTGAACGAGATTGAAATGATGCTGACGGCGCGCGTGGGCGCGCTGGTTTTCAACGCAACGCACAGCGCCACTAAGACACAAGGTTGAACCGTATCGTGCCCCGTCCCGGTCGGGCGGACCAGGAATAATACGCGTCGATCTTTGCTGGAGGGGGACCCATGAGGGGTCCCCTTTTCTGCTTATGGGAACGGGGCGTACCAGCCGCGCTTCCGTATTGCTCTACGACGATTTGACCGGGATCTTCCCAATCCGGGCCTGCCATTCGCGCGGGCCGGTCAGATGTACTGACGTTCCTGCCGCATCGACGGCGACCGTCACAGGCATGTCCTTGACGGTGAACTCGTAGATCGCCTCCATGCCGAGATCTTCGAAAGCAACGACCCGCGCGGCGCGGATTGCCTTCGAAACGAGGTAGGCGGCGCCTCCGACCGCCATCAGATAAACTGCCTTATGGTCGCGGATGGCTTCAATCGCAACCGGACCCCGTTCGGCTTTGCCGACCATGCCAAGTAGCCCGGTTTGCGCCAGCATCTGCCGCGTGAACTTATCCATTCGTGTTGCTGTGGTGGGGCCCGCCGGGCCGACCACCTCGTCGCGCACAGGATCCACCGGCCCGACGTAGTAGATGAACCGGTTGCGGAAATCGACCGGTAGACTCTCGCCCCGGTTGAGCATGTCGGTCATGCGCTTGTGTGCGGCGTCGCGACCGGTGAGCAATCGGCCGTTCAGAAGCAGTACGTCGCCGGGCTTCCATGTAGCAACCTCCTCTCGAGTGACGGTGTCGAGGTCTATCCGCCGGCCTTTGCTCGTGTCGTACGTCAGCCGCGGCCAGTCGTCCAAGGAGGGCGGTTCCAGCGTCGCCGGGCCCGAACCGTCGAGCACGAAATGGGCGTGGCGAGTCGCCGCGCAGTTGGGGATCATGGCGATAGGCAACGAGGCGGCATGGGTCGGATAATCCTTGATCTTGACGTCCAGCACCGTCGTCAGCCCGCCCAAGCCCTGGGCGCCGATGCCCAGTGCGTTGACCTTTTCGTACAACTCGATGCGCAGTTCCTCGATGCCACTGCGCGGACCCCGGGCAATCAGTTCCTGCATGTCGATGGGGTCCATGAGCGCTTCCTTGGCCAATACCATCGCCTTCTCTGCCGTTCCGCCGATGCCGATGCCGAGCATTCCCGGCGGACACCAGCCTGCGCCCATGGTGGGTATGGTCTTGAGCACCCAGTCGACGATGGAATCCGACGGATTCAGCATGACGAACTTCGACTTGTTCTCCGAGCCGCCTCCCTTCGCTGCAACGGTGACTTCGAGCGTGTCGCCTGGAACGATGCCCATGTGGGTCACGGCGGGCGTGTTGTCCTTCGTGTTCTTGCGCGCGCCAGCGGGGTCGGCCAGCACGGATGCGCGCAGCTTGTTGTCTGGGAATAGATAGGCCCGGCGCACGCCCTCATTGACCATGTCCTCCACAGACATTGTTGCGTCGCCCCAGCGAACGTCCATGCCGATCTTCAGAAACACCGTGACGATGCCGGTGTCCTGGCAAATCGGCCGATGGCCTTCGGCACACAGGCGCGAGTTGATCAGGATCTGCGCCATTGCATCCCTGGCGGCTGGCGACTGCTCCAGCTCATAGGCGCGGGCGAGGTTCTTGATGTAATCGACCGGGTGGTAATAGGAAATGAATTGCAGCGCGTCCGCAACCGATTGGATCAGGTGTTCCTGGCGGATAGTGGTCATGGCGATCCCCCCGTTAATTGCGTGTCAGTGTTGGGCCTGCTTCTTGCCCATGTGCAAAGTGGCGTTCATCACCTTGTCGGTGAACGCCATCATCAGCGCCGAAACGACGAACGTCAGATGGATGATCACCTGCCACATGATTTCCCGGTCTGAGAGGTGCGCCGAGTTGATGAACGTCTTCAGCAGGTGGATCGAGGATATCCCGATCAGCGCCGTGGCCAGTTTTACCTTGAGCACCCCGGCGTTGACGTGGGACAGCCATTCGGGCTGGTCAGGGTGCCCTTCCAATTCGAGCCGGGAGACGAAGGTTTCGTAGCCGCCGATGATCACCATGATCAGAAGATTGGCGATCATCACAACGTCGATCAGGCCGAGGACGATCAGCATGATGTCGGTGTCGGTCATGTCGCCGGTCTTGGCGACCAGGTGCCACAGTTCGACCATGAATTGATACACATACACGCCCTGGGCAACGATCAGTCCCAGGTACAGCGGCGCTTGCAGCCAGCGGCTCCAGAATATGAAGCCTTCCATGGCCTTGACGGTCTTGTTCATGATTTCGTGTGAGAGAGGAGATTAAGGCCGGCGTTGTGGAGCGACGTCCCGAGCCGGGCGCGCCAAATCATAATTCTACCTTGGCGCCTAGCCCTGCGGGAAATCGGGGCGCGCGCCGCACTGTCTGTAAGTGGCATGTAAGATTCGTGCTATTTAATTGATAAATCCCATACAATGCGTGGCTTAGAAGGAAAACTCGAAAAACAACCCGAGTGATGCGGGACCAAGCTGCGGCGGAACGAGGTTTGTTTCGTTACATCATGTCGAATCAAAGGAGAGGTTGAGTATGTCGAACATTGAGTCCGTTTTGCACGAAACCCGCGCGTTCCCTCCGTCCGAGTCCTTCGTCAAGCAGGCCAACATTTCGGGCCGTGCGGCATACGACGCCCTTTGCAAGGAGGCCGACGCAGACTATCAGGGATTCTGGGCCCGTCACGCGCGCGAGAACCTTCTGTGGCATAAGCCGTTCACCCAGGTGCTTGACCAGAGCAACGCACCGTTCTTCAAGTGGTTCGCCGACGGCCAGCTGAACGCCTCCTACAACTGCCTGGACCGCCATCTCGCGACCCAGCCCGACAAGACCGCGATCATATTCGAGGCTGACGACGGCAAGGTCTCCAAGGTCAGCTACAAGGAGCTGTACCACCTCGTCTGCAAGTTTGCCAATGGCTTGAAGTCGGTGGGCATCAAGAAGGGCGATCGTGTCGTCATCTATATGCCCATGAGCGTCGAAGGCGTCGCGGCGATGCAGGCCTGCGCCCGCATCGGTGCCACCCACTCCGTGGTGTTCGGTGGCTTCTCGGCCAAGAGCCTGCAGGAGCGCATCTCCGACGCGGGCGCCGTTGCCGTGATCACCGCCGACGAGCAGTGCCGCGGCGGCAAGAACATCCCGCTGAAACCGATCGTCGATGAGGCCTTCGGGCTTGGCGGCTGCGAGTCCATCAAGAACGTCATCGTCTACAAACGCACAGGCGGCCCGTGCAACATGGTTGCCGGGCGCGACACCTGGCTGCACGAGCTGCTCGCCAAGCAGGCTGACACCTGCGAACCGGAATGGGTCGATGCCGAGCATCCCTTGTTCCTGCTCTACACCTCCGGGTCGACCGGCAAGCCGAAGGGCGTCCAGCACTGCACGGGCGGCTACCTTCTGCAGGCTGTCATGACGATGCGCTGGACTTTCGATTACAAGCCCACCGATATCTTCTGGTGTACTGCCGACATCGGTTGGGTGACCGGTCATACCTATATCGCCTATGGCCCACTGGCGGTGGGCGCTACGGAAGTGGTGTTCGAGGGCGTGCCGACCTATCCCGATGCCGGACGATTCTGGAAGACGATCCAGGATCACAAGGTAAACGTCTTCTACACGGCGCCCACGGCTATCCGCTCGCTGATCAAGGCCGGTGGCGACCTGCCGACGAAATACAACCTTTCCAGCCTGCGACTGCTGGGCACGGTCGGCGAGCCGATCAACCCCGAAGCCTGGATGTGGTACTTCAACACCGTCGGCGGTGGCCGCTGCCCCATTGTCGATACCTGGTGGCAGACGGAGACTGGCGGCCACATGATCTCCCCGATGCCGGGCGCGGTCGATCTCGTGCCGGGTTCGTGCACGCTGCCGGTGCCTGGCATCCAGGCAGCCATCGTGGACGAAACCGGCAATGACGTGCCCAACGGTCAAGGCGGCTTTCTGGTCATCAAGAAACCCTGGCCGGGAATGATCCGCACCATCTGGGGTGATCCGGAGCGCTATCGCAAGTCCTACTATCCGGAGGAACTGGGCGGCAAGCTCTATCTCGCAGGCGACGGCTCGGTGCGTGACCCGAATACGGCGTACTTCACCATCATGGGCCGCATCGACGACGTGCTGAACGTCTCCGGCCACCGCTTGGGCACGATGGAAATCGAATCGGCGCTGGTGGCGCATCCGATGGTTGCCGAGGCGGCCGTAGTCGGGCGCCCCGACGAGATGACCGGGGAAGCGGTATGCGCATTCGTCGTGCTCAAGCAGGCACGGCCCAGCGGTGAGGACGCCAAGCGCATCGCCAACGAGCTGCGCAACCACGTCGGCAAGGAAATCGGGCCGATCGCCAAACCGAAAGACATCCGCTTCGGCGACAACCTGCCTAAGACCCGTTCGGGCAAAATCATGCGCCGGCTGTTGCGCTCGATCGCCAAGGGAGAGGAAATCACGCAGGACGTCTCGACGCTGGAGAACCCGGCGATCCTGCAACAGCTCAAGGAAGCGGCCGGCTGAGGGGGTCCGCCGGAGGTGTCGCCGGCCCTGGCGGGGGCGCGGGCCTGCGGCTTCCGTTCCTTGTGTGACGGAAGCCGTCCCCGGTCTCTGGTGGCGGATGGGATTCGTTGTACAAGGGCGCTGCGGCGCCCTTTTTCCTTCGCTTGGCGCCCGGCGGGCGGCGACCGGCAGAAAGTCACGGCCTTGGGGCTGCGGCGCTATAATTCTGTACTTGACATGTCCGCATTTGGAGACTGGCGATGAACCGCTCCCTGCTTACCGGGCAGAAGCTTGTCGCAATATTTCTCCTCGGCTGCGTCCTACTCAACTACCCTGTTCTGTATCTCTTCAACAGTCCGCGCACGGTGCTGGGCATTCCGGTGCTGTTCGCCTACATCTTCGGCGCCTGGGCCCTGCTCATCGGGCTGATGGCCTACGCCATCGAGAAGCGCGGCGAACCGCGCTGAACGGCTGATCGGACGACGACGGCATGCTCCAGGGCTCGGTCATCGTCATTGCTTCGTTCGCCTATCTATTGGCACTGTTCGCCATTGCCTACTATGGCGACAAGCGTGCCGATGCCGGCCGCTCCATCATCGCCAATCCCTACATTTACGCCCTGTCGCTGGCCGTCTATTGCACCGCGTGGACCTACTACGGCAGCGTCGGGCGTGCGGCGTCGAGCGGCATCGGATTCCTGCCGATCTATCTCGGACCGACGCTGGTGCTGGCCTTGTGGTGGTTCCTGATGCTGAAGATGATCCGCATCAGCAAGACGAACCGCATCACCTCGATCGCCGACTTCGTCGCATCGCGCTACGGCAAGAGCCACCTTCTGGGCGGGCTGGTGGCGATCATCGCTGTCATCGGCATCATTCCCTACATCGCCCTGCAGCTGAAGGCGGTGTCCAACAGCTTTACGATCCTGCTGCACTATCCCGACATCGTCATGCCGGCGCGGGCGGCTGCAATGCCGGTGCTGCAGGACACCACGCTGTACATCGCCTTGATCCTGGCTGCGTTCACGATCCTGTTCGGCACTCGGCACCTGGATGCGACCGAGCGCCACGAGGGCATGGTCGCGGCTATTGCCTTCGAGTCCGTGGTCAAGCTGGTTGCTTTTTTCGCCGTCGGCCTGTTCGTCACCTTTGGCATCTACGACGGCTTTGGCGACATCTTCAAGCGCGCCGGTGAGGTGGCCCGGCTGCAGGCGCTGATGACGGTGCGCAGCACCGACGGCGCATACGGCAATTGGGCGTCGCTCACCGTGTTGTCGATGCTGGCCATCATGTTTCTGCCGCGCCAGTTCCAGATCGCGGTGGTGGAAAACGTCAACGAAAACCATCTGCGCAAGGCAATCTGGCTTTTTCCGCTGTACCTGTTCCTGATCAACATTTTCGTCCTGCCGATCGCGCTCGGCGGTCTGCTGCATTTCCCCACCGGTGGTGTCGACGCCGACACGTTCGTCCTTACCTTGCCGATGGCCGAGAAGCAGGAGGCGCTTGCCCTGTTTGCCTTCCTTGGTGGTCTCTCAGCCGCTACCGGCATGGTAATCGTGGAAACGATCGCGCTCAGCACCATGGTATGCAACGACGTCGTCATGCCTCTGCTGTTGCGCCAGAAGTGGCAATGGCTGACCCGGAGGGCGGACCTGTCGGGACTGCTGCTTGCCATCCGGCGCGGCGCAATCGTCGTCATCCTGGTGCTGGGTTACATCTATTTCCGTGTTGCCGGCGAAGCCTATGCGCTGGTGGGCATCGGCCTGATCTCCTTTGCGGCCGTGGCGCAGTTCGCCCCGGCGATCATCGGCGGGATGTTCTGGAAGGGCGCCACGCGCGCCGGTGCGACAGCCGGCCTGGTGGCGGGTTTTATGGTCTGGCTATACACACTTCTTCTGCCATCGTTCGCCAAGTCGGGTTGGCTGCCGTCCGATTTCATGCAGCAGGGCATTCTGGGCGTCGAGCTTCTCAAGCCACAGCAACTCTTCGGGTTGACGGGCCTCGACGAGATCACCCATTGCCTGTTCTGGAGCATGTTCGCGAACATCGGCATCTACATTGCCGTGTCGGTGAGCGGTCGTCCGTCGGTCGTCGAGACCGGCCAGGCCACGCTGTTCGTCGATGTCGTCAGCCAGTCGCCCACGTCCCCCGGATCGCGCTTCTGGCGCGGCAGTGCCCAGGTCGAGGATCTGCTGCCGCTGACCGGGCGCTTTCTCGGCCCGGAACGGGCGCGCTCGGCCTTCGAGACCTTTGCGCGACGCCGTGGCCTCACGTCCATATCCGGCCTCGAGGCCGATGCCGATCTGGTGCACTACGCCGAGACGCTGCTCGCCGGCGCTATCGGCAGCGCCTCAGCGCGCGTGATGGTCGCCTCGGTGGTCAAGGAGGAGCCCCTGGGGCTGGACGAAGTGATGAATATCCTCGACGAGGCCTCCCAGGTGCGCGCCTACAGCCGCCAGCTCGAGCAGAAGTCGCGGGAACTCGAGGAAGCGACGCGCGAGCTGCGCGAGGCGAACGAACGTCTGCGCGAGCTCGACCGCATGAAGGACGACTTCATCTCGACCGTGTCCCACGAGTTGCGCACGCCGCTCACGTCGATCCGCGCCTTTTCCGAGATCCTGTTCGAAGACCCAAAGACCGATCTGGCCGAGCGCAAGCGCTTTCTCGGTATCATTACGTCCGAGACCGAAAGGCTGACGCGGCTGATCAATCAGGTGCTCGACATGGCCAAGCTGGAGTCGGGCCGGGTCGAATGGCATATGGAGGAGCTGGACCTGCGCGACGTGCTGGAGCAGGCCGTCGCCTCGACCAGCGCCTTGTTCTCCGACAAGGAGGTTGCCCTCCATACCCACATGCCTGCCCATGTACCGCACGTGGTGGCCGACAGGGACCGGTTGATTCAGGTGGTGATCAACCTGCTGTCCAATGCGGTCAAGTTCGTCACGCCGGGTGAGGGCGAAGTCGTCGTGCGCCTGATGGCCGAGGCGGCGCGGTTGCGCGTCGAAGTCCAGGACAACGGGCCGGGCATTAGCGCGGCGGACCAGAAGGTGATTTTCGAAAAGTTCCGCCAGGGTGGCGATACGATGACGAACAAGCCGGCCGGCACCGGCCTGGGACTGCCGATCAGCCGCCAGATCATCGAGTACCTGGGCGGGCGGCTGGGTGTCGCGAGCGAACTTGGAAGGGGGGCGACCTTTTCCTTTACGCTGCCCTTGGGCACGCCTGCCTCGGAATCCGTGCAGGTGGTTCGGGCGGCGGCCGCAGGTTAACAACGAAAATGGAGCGCGGGGGGTGAATTCATGACGAAGAAAGTGCTGATCGTCGATGACGAGCCGAACATCGTCATCTCGCTTGAGTTTCTGATGAAGAGGGAAGGCTTCCAGGTGTTCATCGCCAACGACGGCGAGGCGGCGCTGCAACAGATCGCCGCGCACGAGCCAGACCTCGTCCTGCTCGATGTCATGATGCCCAAGCGCAACGGCTACGAGGTGTGCCAGCAGATACGCGCCAATGCCGCATGGCAGAATATGAAAGTCATCATGCTCACCGCCAAGGGGCGCGACACCGAAGTCGCCAAAGGCATGGCGATGGGCGCCGACGCCTACATGACCAAACCCTTCGCCACCAAGGAACTCGTTGCGCAGGCCAAGCAGCTGCTCGGCCTTCCTACATGAGGGGCAAGTTCAAGCTCGTGGCGGCTGTGGCCGCCACCTGGTTGCTGCTTGCCGTCGGTATCGGCCTCATCGGCGCCGCCATCTGGGCCGATCTCAAGCCGGAAGAGCAGAACGTCATCGCCGACATCATCCCGCCGCGGTTGGGTCTGGTCGCCTTCCTCACCATGATCGGCTTCGTCATGCTGGGCAGCCTCGTCAGCTTTCTCTATCGCCTCTATGTCGGCGCACCGACGCGGGTGGCGGAGGAGGTGCGGCTCATGCTTGGGGCCAACCGCCAGCGGCGGCTGCAACTGGATGCGCCCGCCGAGCTGGTGTCGCTGGCAAAGGGGGTCAACGAACTGGCCGACCAGCGCGATGCCCTGCAGCACGACGTAGAGGAGAAGATCCGCGAGGCCAAGACCTCCATCGAGGAGGAGCGCAACCGCTTTGCTGCGCTCATGTCGGAGCTGACCCAGAGCGTCGTCGTGTGCAACCTCGATGGCCGTGTCCTGCTCTACAACAACCGCGCGCGGCTGCAATTCATGGCGCTTGCCGAAGGGGCCGCTGCGACGGGCGGCGGGGCGCTGATCGGACTCGGCCGCTCGATTTTCGCCATTTTCGAGCGCAACATGATTACCCACGCGCTGGATAGCATCCAGCGCCGGCTCCGGCGCAGCGGCTCGCAGCCTGTGGCCAACTTCCTGACCACGACCCGCGCCGGCCAACTGCTGCGGGTCCAGATGGCGCCGGTTATGAGCGCGGCCCACGGCGTGAACGAGGCGGCCGAAGCGGAGAAGGAGCCCGAGCGCACCATGAGCGGCTACGTCATGATGCTCGACAACATCACCCGCGATTTCGAAACGGAGAGCCGGCGCGACCAGATGCTGCAGTCGCTGACCGAGGGCAGCCGCGCCTCGCTGGCCAACGTGCGCGCCGCCATCGAGGCCATGCTCGAATACCCGGACATGGATGCCGCCCAGCGCGATCGCTTTGTCGGCATCGTCGGCGAGGAGGTGCGTAACATGAGTCACCGCCTCGACCAGATGATGCTCGACCATGCCGACGCCATGAAGACGCGCTGGCCGCTGGAGGAGATGCTCGGTGACGACCTGATCGCCGCGGCGCAGCGGCGTATCGAGCACAAGGTCGGCATCGCTACCAAGACCGTATCGCTGGAAGACGGTTTGTGGCTGAAGGTGGACAGCTTCTCCCTGCTGCAGGCGCTCAACTACCTGGCCAGTCGCCTGCACGAGGATTTCGGCATCCGCGAGGTGCGCTTTCGCCTTGCCTCCGCCGGCAGACTTGCCCACCTGGACATGATCTGGTCCGGCATGGCCGCGGCCATGGAGACGTTGCACGAGTGGGAACTGGAACCGATGAACGTCGGCGGCGAAACCAGTCTGTTGACCCTGCGCGACGTCACCGAGCGCCATGGCGGCGAGATCTGGTTCCAGGTAGACAAGCCCCGCCAGCAGGAATATTTCCGCCTGCTGATTCCGGTGGCGACGCCGCAAGAGACGGTGGCCAGCGCTTCGCTGCTGCACAGCGACAGCCGCCCCGAATACTACGACTTCGATCTGTTCCGCCAGCTCGGCTCGGATCACTCGCTGGACGAGCGGCTACTGTCAGAGCTGACCTTCACCGTATTCGACACGGAGACCACCGGGCTGCAGCCCGCGCAAGGCGACGAGATCATCCAGATCGGTGCGACGCGCATCGTGAACGGACGCCTGTTGAAAAGCGAGATCTTCGATCAGCTCGTCGATCCGCGCCGGCCGCTCAGCCCGGAGTCCATCCCTATCCACGGCATCACCGAGGACATGCTCGTCGATCAGCCGACCATCGACAAGGTGTTGCCGGGTTTTGCCGAGTTCGCCGAGGAGACGGTGCTGGTGGCGCACAACGCTGCCTTCGACATGCGTTTCCTGCAACTGAAGGAAGAATCGACGGGCGTGCGCTTCACCCAGCCGGTGCTGGATACGCTGCTGCTGTCCGAGCTCATACACCCCAACCAGGAATCGCACAAGCTCGAGGCGATCGCCGAGCGGCTCGGCGTCAATGTCATCGGCCGCCACACGGCGCTCGGTGACGCCATGGTGACCGGCGAAGTATTCCTGAAGATGATCCCGCTTCTTGCCGAGAAGGGTATCCGCACGCTGCGCGAGGCGCGCGAGGCGGCGGAAAAGACCTACTACGCGCGGGTCAAATATTAGAAACCAGAACCAAGAACAAGCATGGAAGCAACTTTGCAGGGCCTCACCCAGTACGAACAGCAGACGATGCACAGCGCGCTGGGCTCCATCATCCGGCGCACCCCCATCACCATCGGGATCGACGAGCCCGTGCACGAGGCGCTGCGCATCATGGCCGCGCACCACATCGGCTCGATCATCGTCGCCGATAAGGCGCACGGTTGGCCGCTGGGCATCTTCACGCTGCAGGACCTGCTGCGGCGCGTGGCACTCGACACCTGCGATCTGCAGCAGCCGATTGCTGCCGTCATGACCTCGGGCCTGATCACGCTGCGACCGGAGGCGACCGCCTATCAGGCGGCCTCGGCCATGGCGCGCAACCGGGTGCGCCACATCATCGTCGTCGACGGCAACGATCGGCTGATCGGCCTGGTGTCGCAGAACGACCTGTTCGCGTTGCAGCGCGTGGACGTCAAGGAGATCAGCCGTGAGATCCTGGAATCGGCGGACATCGAAGCGCTCAAACTGGCTGCCGCGGGCATTCGTCGCCTGGCCGAGCGCCTGCTCGTGCAGGGCGTGGGCGCCGAGAATCTTATGCAGCTCATTTCAACCCTGAACGATCTGCTCACCCATCGGATCATCGAACTGGCGCTGGACGCGCACGACGTGCCGCACGTGGACTGGTGCTGGATTGCGCTCGGTTCGGAGGGCCGCTTCGAGCAGACGCTGAGCACCGACCAGGACAACGGAATCATCTTCACCGCCCGTTCCGATTCCGAGGCGCAGGCGCTACGCAACGGCTTCCTGCCCTTCGCGCGCACGGTGAACGAAATGCTCGACCAGTGCGGGTATCCTCTGTGCAAAGGCAATATCATGGCAAGCAACCCGCACTGGTGCCTGTCCCTGGACGAGTGGATCCGCCAGTTCTCCGACTGGATCTACAATCCGGACCCGGAGGCGCTGCTGAACGCCTCCATCTTTTTCGACTTCCGGCACCTGTTTGGCGCCGAAGCGCTCGCCGACAAGCTGCGCGAATGGCTGCTTCGGTACGCGGCAACGAGCGCTATTTTTCTGCGCCTGATGACGAGCAACGCCTTGCATTGTCAGCCGCCGCTGGGGCTGATCCGCGACTTCGTCTTCGACGACTCCAAGGAGTTCCCGCACACCATCGATCTGAAGATGTTCGGCTCGCGCCCTTTCGTGGACGCCGCGCGCATCATCTCGCTCAGCAACGGCATCGCCCACACCAACACCGCCCAGCGCCTGCGTACCGCTGCCGAGGCGATGCGCATGGGGCGCGACGACGTGCGGGCGATGATCGACGCGTTCTTCTACGTCCAGACGCTGCGTATGCAGCACCAGCTGGCTGCGGACGATCCGGCCGGCAAGCGCAATCGCGTGGATCCGGACAAGCTCAACGAACTCGACCGGCATGTTTTGAAGGAATCCTTCAAGCAGGCGCGCAAGCTGCAGCAGCGGTTGCAGATGGAACATCGCCTGTAGGTTGACGTGCTGCAGCGCAGCACCCGCGGGTTATGATGCTTCGGTATCAGGACGCGCCGGTTATCTCGGAAAATTGTTCCCGAAAACGCTTGTCCTAGTCGGACAGCCGTCCTATACTCCGGCCCAGCGCTACCGATTCCAAACCATAACCGGGCCCGGCGAACGGGCCGCATCTAGCGCATCCGCTCTTCATTCGCTGAGCCCATTGGAGGAGACCATGCAGTTAACCGACAAGCATCGGGAATACTGGCACAGGAACCTGACGATTACGGCGATCCTGCTGTTCATCTGGTTCTTTGTCACGTTCGTGATCGGCTATTTTTCCAGGGAGTTAAGTGGTATCACCATACTCGGCTTCCCTCTCCCGTTCTACATGGCGGCGCAAGGCTCGCTGATCGTCTATGTCGTGATCATCTGGTACTACGCGCACTACATGAACAAGCTGGACATCGAGTACGGCGTCCACGAGGGGGAGGACTAAGCCATGGCTGCCCAGACTCAGTCGGCATTCACCCGGCAACTGAAGAAGTATTACGGTTTCTACACCGGCGGCTTCATTGCCTTTATCGTCGTTCTGGCCATCCTGGAACAGCTCGGCCTGCCGAACAAATGGATCGGCTATCTGTTCCTGTTCGCCACCGTCGCCCTGTACGCCGGCATCGGCATCATGAGCCGCACGGCGGACGTGGCCGAATACTATGTCGCCGGGCGGCGCGTGCCAGCCTTCTTCAACGGTATGGCGACCGGCGCGGACTGGATGTCGGCGGCCTCCTTCATCGGCATGGCCGGCAACCTCTATGCGCTGGGTTATGACGGCCTGGCCTTCATTACGGGCTGGACCGGCGGCTATTGCCTGGTGGCACTTTTCCTTGCGCCCTACCTGCGCAAGTTCGGACAGTTCACCATTCCGGATTTCCTGGGTGCGCGCTACGGCGGCCACATCCCGCGGCTCGTGGGTGTGTTCTCCGCCATTCTGTGCTCATTTACCTACGTGGTGGCGCAGATCATGGGCGTGGGCATCATCACCAGCCGGTTTACCGGGCTGGAGTTCGGGATCGGGGTGTTCGTCGGTCTTGCCGGTATCCTGGTCTGTTCATTCCTCGGCGGCATGCGCGCGGTGACCTGGACCCAGGTGGCCCAGTACATCATCCTGATCATCGCCTACATGATCCCGCCCGTGTGGCTGGCGGCCAAGCAGACCGGTGTGCCGATTCCGCAAGTGGTATACGGCTATCAACTCCAGAAGGTGACCGAGCTGGAGAAGAAGATCAATGCCGACCCGAAGGAACAGCAGGTCCGCGACATGTTCAAGGCCAAGTCCGATGCAGCGAAGGCGGCCATGAAGGAACCGGACAAAGCCTATGCCGACGGCAAGGCTGCGGCGGAGAAAAAGGTCGCAGATCTGAAAGCAGCCAATGCGTCAGCGCAGGAGGTGGCATCTGCCGAGAAGGCGCTGGCGTCTTACCCCAAGGACGTCGATGCGGCAAAGGCGCAGTGGAAGAAAGAAGAGGGGTTGGCGGCCAGGGCGGCGCCGATGAAAGAGCATGCAGAGATCTTCAAGGGCAAGGACGAGAAGGACAGCGACATCAAGCGCCGCAACTTCCTGGCCTTGACTCTGTGCCTGATGGTGGGCACGGCGGCGCTGCCGCATATCCTGATGCGCTACTACACCACGCCCAGCGTGAGGGAGGCGCGGGTCTCGGTCTTCTGGTCGCTGTTCTTCATCTTTCTGCTCTACTTTACCGCTCCGGCGTTGGCGGTGCTGGTGAAATACGAGGTTTATGCCAACCTGGTGGGATCGTCGTACGCGGCACTACCGAAGTGGGTCGAGCTTTGGAGATCGGTGGATGCTACGTTGCTATCGCTGTCGGACGTCAACGCAGACGGAATCATTCAGCGCGCCGAACTCGCGATTCACACCGACATCGTGGTGTTGGCGACGCCGGAGATCGCGGGGCTGCCCTATGTGATTTCGGGGTTGGTGGCCGCGGGCGGTCTGGCGGCGGCGCTCTCTACCGCTGACGGGCTGCTGCTGACCATCGCCAACGCGCTTTCGCACGACGTCTATTACAAGATGATCGACCCGAACGCCCCCACCACGCGCCGTTTGACGGTTGCGAAGACGCTGCTGATCGTCGTGGCGTTGATTGCAGCCTACGTCGCGGGGCAGAAACCGGCCGACATCTTGTTCCTGGTGTCGGCGGCGTTCTCGTTCGCCGCCGCGGCGTTCTTTCCGGCGCTAGTGCTCGGGGTGTTCTGGAAACGTGCCACCGGGGTGGGAGCGGTCGTCGGCATGATCGCCGGTGTGGGGCTGACTTTCTATTACATGGCCATGACCCAGCCCTGGCTGCGCGGCATGTTCGGCGTGACCTCGTCGATTGCCGACAACACCTGGTTCGGCATCACGCCGATCTCGGCGGGGATCTTCGGCATTCCGGTCGGGTTTATCGTCATCGTCATCGTGTCGCTGCTTACGCCGGCACCGCAGAAGGAGGTGCAGGAACTGGTGGACCACGTCCGCTATCCGAGCCTGGAGGGCGACATCGATACGCGGGGCGCTTGACCGCGCAAGAAACAATAAGGAGGAGGAGTGGAGACAAGGCCCGCGTAAGCGGGCCTTTTTCCTTGTGCGCCCGGCACGGGCG
>JRYG01000331.1_pt1 | contig 162882 bp, 158 predicted proteins | sample 235341 | NCBI WGS metagenome assembly JRYG01 (sample SAMN03074218, study PRJNA261478) | activated sludge metagenome | biome: Wastewater Treatment Plant; feature: Wastewater; material: Activated sludge; isolation source: activated biomass of a wastewater treatment plant treating hydrocarbon... ...
ACATATGTCGCTATGTTTAGCGTCGAATCGGGGCAGGCGCGCGACGCTTGCGGTCGACGCCTAAGTCTTTTCCGGCAGCAGACGCATCCGCATAGTGAAGCATGACGGTGAATACCTCGTGATCAGCGAAGTTGCGTCGCGATACCCGCGCTTCGAGCGCGATCTCCTCCCCATTTGGACGCAGCCCGGTCAGCGGCAGCGATGTCCGCGAGGCGAAGCCGACGGTGGACAAGTGCTCGGCCAGGGCTTTGCGGTCGCGCTCGGCGACGAGGCTGTTCAAATGCCTGCCCAACATGCTGCCGGCGTCAAATCCAAACATCTTCTGCGCGAGGTGATTGAAGAAAGTTATGCAGTGTTGGCTATCGATGGTGATGACGGCCTCGGTAGCCGAAGTAACGTGGTCATCGGCCGAAGCCGGCGGAGTTTCCTGTTGCGCCCCGGATTTCTCCGTCAGCCGCCGCGCCGTGATGTCCATGAAGGAAACAATGGCAGCGTAGGGCCTCGATGAGTCAGGATGGAATTGCGGCTCGGCGTTGAATGACAGCCAGATCTGCTTGCCGTCCGCGCGGCGCACTCCGACGATGGCGCCGCGTTGCGGCTTGCCCGTGGCCAGTGTCACCGCCGCCGGGTGCGACTGACGGGAAAGGGGGGAGCCGTCCTCGCGAATCGGCTGCCAGCGAGGGCTGCCGAGCATCAGGCCAAGGAGTTGCTCGCGCTTGACGCCCAGGATATCTTCCGCCGCAGCGTTGCAGCTTACGATTCGGCCCGCCGCGTCGAGCATCACCATACCTTCCGACAGGGCGGCAATCAGCGTGCGAAAACGCTCCTCACTGGCACGGAGCGAGTGCTCGGCCTGTTTGCGCGCCGTGACATCGTAGAGAGCGACATAAACAGCCGGCTCCTTGTCGTACGTAGCAAGACGCGTCGTGGCATTTACCCACAGGATCTTGCCGTCGTGGCGGCGCAACGGCACTTCCACTTCGACGTCGCCATCGCGCGTCAGACGCTGGAGCAGCGCCGTATGGTCGTCGCGATTGGCAAACAGACCGGCGAGCTCCTGGCTGATGCAATCTTCGCGCGATACATCGAATGCCTGGAGAAATGCATCGTTGGCGTAGCGGATGAGCCCTTCCGGCGAGCTAATGATGCACAAAGGAACCGGGCTCGCTTCTGCAATGGCCCGGAAGTGCTGCAGGCTGTTGCGCAAAGTCAGGTCGACTTGTTTGCGGCTGGAAACATCAAGCACGAAACCGTCGATGCGAGCCGGCCGACTAGCTTCGTCATTGATCAGCCAGGCGCGGTCATGCACCCAGCGCAACGAGCCGTCAGGGCGCACGATCCGGTATTCGGTATCAAAGGCGCCGCCCCGCAACAGCTGTTTGTACTGCGCCTGCACCGCTTCGCGATCGTCCTCGTGCACGGCATCAAGCCAGAGCGAGGCATTGGCATACAGATCCTCAGGAGGCCGACCATACACGCGCTCGGCGGTCGTACTGATGAACAGGATCCGGTCGCGCCCGGGTGTGGCTGAGTAAACCACCGCACCGGCCTCGCGAAGAACCTCCTGCAATTTGACCTGAACCTCCTCGGCCGTCTTGCGGTCGTGCGCCAATGCCTCGAGCATGGAATTGAATTCCCGGCCGACCTCGGCGAATTCGGCGGCGTCGCCTTCCGGAGCGCGCAACTGCGTCTGCCCGGATCCGACCTCGCGCGCCATCTTCGCCAGCTTGGCGATTGGTTGATCTATACGGCGCCGGAGGTAAAGCGTCGCTACGATCATCAGGGCCAGGACAGCTGCACCGAGCAAGGCATAGCGCAACGTGGCAGCCAGCGCCCGACCACCGAGCTTTTCCGTGGGGATGCCGACCAGGGCCTTCCACTCCGTACCGACCACCGGCAGGTAGCTGTATATGCGCTCGTAGCCGTCGGCGTTGCGCACCTTGGTCGTCGATGGCTTGCGGGCCTCGGCACCAGCCTCCTCGCCGTTTCTGCCTGGCTCGGTGCGACGACCGACGACCGTACCTTCCCCGTCGTCGATGGCGACAACGGTCTGGTCAGGTCCCCGAGCCCGCGCCGCCAGCGGCGGGAACCGATCAAGATCGACGGCAACGGTAACCAGCCCCGACAGTTTGCCATCCTCGGCGCGCACAGGATACGACAGCGGCAGTATCCACTTGCCTTTGGCCGCACCCGGCTTGATCTTGCCCACCACGAACTTTGGGTCGCGTACCATGCGCTCGATCGAATCGCGAAGATCAAGCTGAATACCGGCCTCTTCCGACGTCGAGGCTGCCGAGCACACCAAATTGCCACTCAAGTCTGCCGTGGTGATGTTTTCGTATCGGGGCAGGAGATCACGAAAATCCCTGAACAGTGGATCGCAGCGCTTGTTGTCCAGGGCGCGCACCAAGGGACGTTGCGACACTCGCGCCAGCATTTGCTCGGATTCGCTAATGAAGCGTTCCGCGTCGGCGGCGGTGATGGCGGCAAGCTGCGTGGCATTCTTGCCAGCCTCGTCGTGCTCCGCCACCGTTTGCTGATATATCTCATGGGCGGCACCCAGGACGAACAGCACGACGCCGAGCGCAATGAGCAGGTAGAGTTGCTTGCGGATGGACCAGCGGGCAATGCCACCGGAGGTGGCAGCACGCGGGGTGGCAGATGGCGGTAACACGTTTATGGATTGCTCAGTTGTGAGGGAGTGCGGGCTTATGTTGCCTTAGGCCACGGCAGGAATCCGACGGCCGACACAAGCTATTATCTTGAGCCGCTTTGACAAAATGCGTCAAGTCATCCGAAAGTTCCATGACTTATGCCACGGTCTGACGGCACTCCCCAGGTATTCCCCGACAGACAGATAGTTGTTGCCGAACCCTGACCGCCGCGCTGGCCCCGTATTGCTGCCACGCGCGCGAACATCCCATCACCACCTCGCCAATCAGTACCGACAAGGTATTGAAATATTACCTTATTTCTCCTCGGTGCTGGTCGACGATGACACTGCGGCGCCCCCCGCCCTGTCACCATCCGCACCGAGCGTGCTCGTTTGATCAAAGGTGAAATAAAACGTCGCGCCTTCTTCGGGCACCGCTTCGGCCCAGACCCGACCACGATGCCGCTCGACGATGCGCTTGACGATCGCCAGCCCGACACCGGTACCAGGGAACTCCGTGGCGCCGTGCATGCGCTGAAAAACGCCGAAGAGCCGGTCGGCGTATTGCAGGTCGAATCCGGCTCCGTTGTCCTTGACATACACAATCGTTTCGCCATTGCGCGCGAACGATCCGATTTCGACCCGCGGCTTGGCTTTCTTGGCAGAGAACTTGAGTGCGTTGCCGATCAGATTTACCCACACCTGCCGCAGCATTGCCGCATCTCCCCGCACGCGCGGCACGGTCTTGATTTCCACGACCGCCTTGGGCCATGTGTCGCGCAGTTCCTCGGCAACCGCATGCGCGAGCTGTTCCATGTCCACGTCGGACTGGGTCAGCTCCGCACGACTGACGCGGGAGAATCTCAGAATATCGTCGATCAGATGCCCCATTCGCTCGGCATTGCGCTTGATGCGATCGAGCAGCTCGCGCCCCTCAGCACTCAGTGCATCGTGCTCGCCTTCCTCCAAGATATGGGCGAAGCCATTGATGGCCCGAAGCGGCGCGCTCAAATCATGGGACACCGAATAGGAGAAGGCTTCGAGCTCCTTGATGGCTTGCTGCAACTCCGCGGTGCGCTCGATCACGCGTTTTTCCAGCGACTCGTTCAACTCCTGAATCGCGTTCTCGGCCCGCACGCGCTCCGTAATATCGCGCAGAATGACTGTGAACAGCTTCTGGCCGCCAGCCTCCAGCTGGGAGATCGAGGCTTCTAGGGGAAACTCCTCGCCGTTGCGGCGCACGCCGGTGACGCGTCCGAGCGCGCCCATGCGGCGGTTGGTTTCGCCAGTCTTGGCAAATTCGGCGATATTGGCATTATGCTCGCGGCGGTAGCGCGGCGGCAGCAGCCGGTCGAGCGGTCCGCCGTTCATCTCCGCCTCGCTATAACCGAACATCTGTTCGGCCGCGGCGTTGAACAGCGTGACCCGGTATTGCGTGTCCACCGAGATAACCGCGTCCATCGCCGAGGCAATTATGCCGGCCAGCTTTGCCTCGCTGTCCAAAACCGCCCGTTCCGCCAGCTTGCGCGAGGTGATGTCGCTGAACGAAACCACTGCAGCATAGGGCTTCGTCACCCCGGCGTGGAACAGCGGCTGGGCGTTCATCGACAGCCAGACCGGCACGCCGTCCGCCCTGCGTACCCCCATCACGGCATCGCGCTGCGGCTCTCCCGTGGCGAGCGTCTGTAGCGGCGGATAGTCCTGGGCGGTAAAGGGCGCCCCGTCTTCCCGCTTGGTGTCCCAGCGCGGGTCGAACGCACTCATACCCAGCAGTTGCTCGCGTGTCATGCCCAGGATTTCTTCCGCGGCCGCATTGCAGGTCACGATGCGACCGGTTGCATCGAGCAGCATCACGCCTTCGCCCAGTGCTGCAACAAGACTGCGGAAACGTTCCTCTCCCGCGCGCAGGGACTGCTCCGTCTGCTTGCGCGCGGTGATGTCGTAGAGGCCGACGTAGTAGGCCGGCTCGCCGTCGAAGCTTGCCAGCCGTGCGGAGACGATGACCCAGAAGATGCGACCGTCTGGATGGCGCAGCGGCAGTTCCGCGTCCTGCACGTCGCCCCGGCGCAGGACGGTGTCGAGCAGCGTGTCGCTGTCGTCCAGGCTGATAAAGAACTCCGACGACGGCTTGCCGACACAGACATTCCAGTCGATGTCGAATGCGCGCTGAAACGCCTTGTTGACAAGCCGGATCGCGCCCTCTGGAAATGCCATAATCATCAGCGGGATGGGGCTCGACTCGGAAATGGCGCGAAAGTGCTGCTCGCTCTCGCGCAGGCCAGCTTCCGCCTGCTTGCGCGCGGTCACGTCGATGGCAATGCCGTCGGCGCGCATTGCGTTGCCCGACGCGTCGCGGACCAGCCAGGCGCGATCGTGCAGCCAATGCACGGAACCGTCTGTGCGTCGGATGCGGTACTCGATGTTGAACTCCGCGCCGCCGACGAGTCCGTCCATGGCCGCCCTCACCGCAGCTCTGTCCTCCTCATGAATAACTTCGAGCCAGAGCGAGGCGCGGCGGTAGAACTCCTGCGCGGGCCGGCCGTAGATCCGATCTGCGGCGGCGCTGAGGTAGAGAACCTCGGCAAAATCCGGAGCGAGCGAATACACCACCTCCTCGACAGCGCGCAGAACGTTTTGCAGCTTGCCCTGCGCTTCCTCGAATGCCTTGCGTTCCGCACCAAGCTTATCGAGCATGGCATTGAACTGCGTGCTGACAGCATCGAACTCCACGATGTTGCTTTCAGGGGCACGCACTTCCATTTGACCTGCACCCACTGCACGCGCGGCGGAGGCTAGGGCGGCAACCGGTTGCTCGACGCGTCGGCGCAGATAGAGCGCAATCATCACGATGGCAAGGAACACGATGGCGAATATCGCTGCGTGGCGTGTGGCGCTGCGCCACGCAGCACTGGTTATCACATCGGACGGAAACGCCGCCACGGCCAGCCAGTCGGTTCCAGGCACGCCAACGGAACCATAGATCCGCTCGACGCCGTCACCGCCGGGGGCTGTCGTAATTGCTGGCTCGGTGCCGCCTGTCGATCCGGGCGCGGGTACGAAGGGGCTCTTGCTGCCCACGCCGGCGGGCTCGTTGACGCTATTCAGAACGAGTCCGTAGCGGTCGATGACGAAGACCGACGCGCCTTCCGGCGCCGACGCCGGAATCTTCAGCGGCCGCGCGCGGGACAGGTCGGCCCATGTCAGAATCATGCCAGCAGCGCGGCCCTGCTCATTGCGCACGGCATATGCAAGCGGCACTACCCATCGCCCGCTGAACTGACTTTGCTGCACCCGGCCGACGAGCAGCCGATCGTCCGGCACAGATTTGCCGGGGAACGGTTGCACTTCCTCTCGCGCCTGGGCAGCATGGGCGGAGCCGGCACAGAGCAGGCGACCGGAGAGATCCCGGCTCGACATATCTTCATAGGCGGAATTAAAGGAGCGCAGTTCGCTCAGCAGCGGATCACAGCGTTGCGGGTCTAGCGCCCGGACCATTGGCCGCTGGGCAAGCGAGGCGAGCAGCGCTTCAGAGTCGCGCAGAAATCCTCCGACATCCGTCGCAGTAAGCCGCGACAGTCCGCCTACGGCGGCGGTCGCGGTCGTAAACTCGCGCTGCCATTCGTGATGAGTTTCGTAGGCCATGGCCCCGAGCAGCGGCACCCCCGCCACCGCGACCAGGAAGTAGAGCCGGGCACGCAGGGACCAGCCGGCGCGCGCGGGCCGGGAGCTAGGTTCGGCTGAGGACGACACGAGTCGATGGTGTTATTCGGCGTGGAATGATTTCTTGTCGTACGAACCATTCTATAGCCGCCGGCGACCGCCGCGGAACAATCGCATCGGAATGCGGAATACGCGGATGAAGCGGCAGGCTGACGCATAGACTAACATCGGTGCGCCGGCGCCGATCGGGCAATCTGAGGGGTCAAATGGTGGCGAATCAGGGATTTGAACCCCGGACCAACGGATTATGATTCCGCTGCTCTAACCGCTGAGCTAATTCGCCACGAGGGAGGCGAATTATCCGGTTATTATCAAAACCTTGTCAACTCGGCCCGGCAGCCGTCACAATCAGCGTTTTCCGCCGCGGCCGGTCACCAGCTCCGTCGCATTCCCATGCATTTCGACATCGTCGTTATCGGTGCCGGCCTTGCCGGTGCGAGCTTCGTCGTCGCGCTGCGCGCAAGCCGGGCGCGAGTGGCCGTTATCGAGGGTCATGCGCCCCGCCCGCCGGCCGCCGGCTGGGATTCGCGCATCTACGCCATCAGCCCTGCCAACAAGCGTTTTCTCGACAGCCTCGGTCTATGGCAGCGGCTCGACGCCGCGCGCATCACGCCCGTGTTCGACATGGAGATTCACGGCGACCGGGGCGGCAGGCTCGATTTCTCCGCCTACGACGCCGGCGTGACGGAGCTGGCGTGGATCGTCGAGAGCTCCCTCATGCAGGGCGAACTGTGGGAGACAATGAAGCGCCAGGCAAACGTGACGCTCCTCTGCCCCGCCCAGCCACGCAGGCTGCAACTCGACGAAGCGCGTGCGCGCGTCGCATTGAGCGACGGACGCGAATTGACCGCCGACCTGGTTGTCGGTGCCGACGGCGTAAACTCCTGGGTGCGTGAGACGGCAGGTCTTTCCGCGGACGTACTCCCCTATCGGCAGAAGGGTGTCGTCGCCAATTTCGCCTGTAGCCGGCCGCACCGTAACGTCGCCTATCAATGGTTTCGCCCCGACGGCGTACTTGCCTACCTGCCCTTGCCGGGCGAGCGGATATCCATCGTCTGGTCCACGGCGGACGACCACGCCGACGAACTGGCGGCATTGCCCGCGTCCGAACTTGCCGCCCGCGTCGCGGCAGGCGGCGAGCATCGCCTGGGCAGCCTGGAACAGGTGACGCCGGCCACTGCCTTCCCGTTGCGGCTCATGCGCGTCGAGCGCAGCGTCATGGCACGTGTGGCGCTGATCGGCGATGCCGCTCACGCCATTCATCCGCTGTCCGGGCACGGCATTAATCTCGGTTTCCAGGACGCCCGGGTACTGGCGGAGGTAATGGCCGCGCTGCCCACCGATCGCGACTTCGGCGCACACAACGAGTTGCGGCGCTACGAGCGCGCCCGCGTTGAAGAGGTGACAGCACTGCAGATGGCCACGCACGCCCTGCAGCGTCTTTTTCAGCATGACAACACACCGCTGGCTTGGCTGCGCAACGCCGGGTTGAACTTGACCAATGCCTTGCCGGTCGTACGCGAAGCGCTGACACGCTACGCGCTAGGCTGAGTTATTTTTTGCAGATTGGAGAGTCGAATGAAGAACGCGACCGCAGTGCTCGTTGCCGCCGCCCTACTGGGTGCCATGCCGATGGCACTGGCCGACGAGGCTTCCGTCAAGAAACTTGTGGAAGAGAAGCTCGGCGCCAAGGCCGATCAGGTAACCAAAACACCTTATGGCGGCCTCTACGAGGTCTATGCCGAGGGGCAGATGCTATACACCGACGAAAAGGTCAGCTTCTTCATCGGTACGCTGACCCGCGGCGAGTTGGTCGATACGAAGAGCCGGCGCAGCGTCACCGGCGAGCGGCTGGAAAAGCTCTCGGCGATCAACTTCTCCGACCTGCCGCTGAATCTAGCGGTAAAGACGGTGCGCGGCAAAGGCAGCCGCGTCATCGCCACCTTCGAGGATCCGAACTGCGGCTATTGCAAGAAGCTGGCGAAGGACCTGCAGGGCATTGATGACGTCACCATTTACACCTTCCTCTATCCCATCCTGTCGGAGGACTCGGCAGACAAGTCGAAGAAAATCTGGTGCGCCCAGGATCGCAGCAAGGCCTGGAACGACTGGATTCTCAACGCCGCGTCGCCGGGCGGCGACGGCAAGTGCGAGCACCCGACAGACAAGGTCGTCGCCCTGGGTCAGAGACTGCGCGTCAACGGCACGCCGACCATCTTCTTCTCCAACGGCGAGCGCGCCGGCGGCTGGATCCCGGCCGACCAGATGGAAAAGCGGCTCAAGCGCATCGCCGCCGGCAGCAAACCCGTCCCGAGCGCCAACTGAGTCGGTCGGTCAATCAACTGCAGGGCGCCCGCCGCTCGCACAGCAACCGCGCGCACGCGTCGAGCCCCGCGTCGGTTTCCATCTCTTCCAGGTTGACGGGCAGCTTGCGCAGCCAGTTCGGGTGCTCCGTTACCGTGCCTGGCAAATTGGCCTGCTCCCCGACGCCGAGTAGATCCTCCAACTGCACCACCATGAGCCGGCTTGGTGTGCGCGCCAGATAGGCGTGGATCGCCCGCGCCAGCTCCGGCGTCATCGCCGGAAGTGCGGCCGCATCGGTCGGACAGCCCGCAGGCAACAGCCCTTCCTTCTCCAGTGCACGCAGCAGCCGGGGGCGGTCCTCGGCCCGCGCCCAGCGCTGCGCATCGCGCAGCTGCTCCGAGGGATAGAGTCCGAGCGACTCGCGCAGCGTCAGGTCGGAGCCTGCCCACCAGCCGCTCAAGGTCGCCAGATCGTGGGTGCTCACCGCCACCAGCGCCTCGCGCGGGAAATCGGTCGGGGCTTTGAACGTGCCGTCGTGGTTGCGTTCGAAATACAGCAACCGATAGGACAGCACGCCGGCCCGGCCAAGGGCCGTGCGCACTTCCTCGGGCACGGTGCCGAGATCCTCTCCGACCACCAGGCAGGCATTGCGCTGGCTCTCGAGCGTGACGATCGCCATCAGCTCGTCGAGCGCGTACTGCACATAGCCGCCCTGGAGCGCACTGGCCCCGGCGGGAATCCAGAACAGGCGCATCAGCCCCATCACGTGGTCGATGCGGATCGCACCGGCGTGGCGCATCGCTTCGCGCAGCGCCTGCACAAACATGACATAGCCGCTGGCACGCAGCCGGTCCGGGCGCAGCGGCGGCAGTCCCCAGTTCTGGCCGTGCAGGTTGAAATCGTCGAGGGGCGCACCGACGCTCGCGCCCAGCGCGAAGCAGTGGCGTTGGGCCCAAGTGTCGGAGCCGGCGCTGTCCACCGATACCGCCAGATCCAGGTACAGCCCCACCGCCATGCCCAGGGCGCGGCACCGCGCCGCCACTCGTGCCAGCTGAAGCTCGGCCTGCCACTGCAGATACTCGAAGTACTCGATGCGTTCGACATGTTCATCGGCAAAATGCGCCACGGCTGCTGAAGCCGGATCGCGGAACGCCTCGGGCCAGACCGGCCAGCCCCAGTTTGCCGCGTCGGCGCGATGGAAGTGCTCCTGCAACGCCTCCCACAGCGCATGGCGGCGCAGCAGCTCGCCCTGCTGGGATTGGAAGCTTCGGAATGCCCGCGCCCGCGCGCTTTCGTGCCTCAGGTGGTGCTTGCGGAAGTGTGCGTACAGAAGCTCCAACACTTCGAACTTGGCAGCGGCAACGCCGTCGTAGTCGACCAGCGGCGCGGCGCGCAGCGCGGCCAATCTGGCCTGGAAATCCGGCGCGCGCACGAGGCGCTGCGCCGCCTGGTGCTCGGCAAAGTCTTCGATCGCCTCGACGTCCAGATATATGACGTTGAGCCGCAGACGCGACGAAGGACTGTACGGACTTGCGTGGGCGGGATTGTGGGGAAACAGCGCGTGCAGCGGATTCAGCCCGATCACGCCGGCCCCGCGTCGCGCCCACTGCTGCGCAAGCCGGTCCAGATCGCTGAAGTCACCGACACCCCAGTTGCGCGCCGAGCGCAGCGCGTAGAGCTGGATCGCCGGACCCCAAGTGCCGGAACCTTCCGTCAAAGCCGGCGGCAAGTAGCAGCGCTGCGGAGCGGCGATGAGCAACGCAGCGCCAACCCGGCCCGGCTGTCGCCCCGGCGTGTAAAGCTCGAAGCGGTGGTAGCCGGGCGGCAGCGGTACGGGAATTTCGACCACGGGATCGCCGCCATCCGGCGCCGCCGGGGCAAATTTTCCCTCGTGTCGGCCGCCGTCTTCCAGCGTCAGGCGCCAGGCAAGCGCGGCACCGCCCGGCAAGTTCTCGCGGCGCACCGGCAGGCGCCACGGCGCGCAGTCCGGCTTGACGCGCAGCACCGGCGGCAGCGCCTCGCAAGCCAGCGCCGCATAACGCTCCTGCTCGGCCGCGGCAGCTCGCTCGGGTGTGCTCGCGTCTACGCCCAGCTCGGCAAGCAATGCGATGCGGCTGCTCTCCGGCACCTCGCGCCACTGGCCAAATATGTCGTGATAGCCCGGCGCAATGCCACACGAGGCACACAGACGTTCCAGAATTCCAAGGGTATCGTTCACGGCAGCTCCAGTATCCAAATGACACCGCCTTGGGCAAGGCGCAGCGCCTCGCCCTCGATGTCGGCCCCGTCGGCGTAAAGACGCTGGCCGCGCGGCGCGTGCGGCAGCAACGCCACCGCGGGCGCGAAGTTGATCGCCAGGTGCAAGCGCGCACCGTCGGCGAAATTCCATTGCACGTGCAACGCTTGTTCGACGATTTCGAACGCGCCGCCGCGCACCTGTGCCAGCCGCGGCATGATATGCCGCCGGCGTAAGACGAGCAGTTCGGCGGTGCGCCGCAACTGCTCGCGATGTGGCGAGCGGCTGCGTTCCTCCCAGCAAAGCTTGGAGGCGGCGAACGTCTCGTCGTCGTTCGGCGCAGGCATACACGCGCGCACAGCCGCATCGCTCATGGCCGGGAAGTGTGCCAGATCCCGTAGCCGGCCGCGGGTAACGGCGGCGCCGAGCATCGGCTCGAAATCGCAGAAGAACAGGAAAGGCGTCGAGGCAGCGAACTCCTCACCCATGAACAGCATCGGAATCTGCGGTGCCAGCGCCACACAGGCTAACGCGGCGCGCGCCAGCGGCTCGGGCGCGAGCCGCGACAAGCGTTCGCCGAATACACGATTGCCGACCTGGTCGTGGCTCTGCAGATACGCGACGAAAGCGGTCGCCGGCAGGTGGCCGCTCGCTTTGCCACGACGCGTGCCACCGCGGTAGCGCGACGGCTCTCCTTGGTAGGAGAACCCCTCGGCCAGCGCGCGGCCCAGGTGGATCAGTGGTGCATCGGCGTAGTCCGCATTGCGGCCATGCGTCTCACCGGTGACGAGAACATGCAAGGCGTGATGCGCGTCGTCGTTCCATTGCGCGGACGCCAGCCGCGGGCGGCCGCAGCGCGCATCGCGCTCCAGGTAGCGCGTGTCGTTGTTCACGTTCTCCAAGACGAGATGGACCTCGCGCTCGCTGCCCGGCCCCGCGGCAATTGCCGCGGCGATCTCGGCAATGATGTCAGGGTCGCCGGCATCGTGGATGGCATGGACCGCATCCAGGCGCAAGCCGTCGAAGCGAAACTCCTCGAGCCAATAGAGAGCGTTGTGGATGAAGAAATCGCGCACGGTGCGGCTGTCGCGGCCATCGAAGTTGATCGCCGCGCCCCAGGGCGTCGTGTGCCCCGTGGCGAAGAACTGGGGCGCATACAAATGTAGATAGTTGCCGTCGGGCCCGAAGTGGTTAAAGACGACATCGAGCAGCATCATCAGGCCGCGGGCATGGGCGGCCTGCACCAGCCGTTTAAGATCTTCGGGCGTGCCGTAGGCGGCGTCGGGCGCAAATAGCAGCACGCCGTCGTAGCCCCAGCTGCGCCGTCCCGGAAATTCCGCCACGGGCATCAGTTCCAGCGCCGTGATGCCCAAGGCGACTAGGTCATCGAGGCGATCGATGACGGCGGCGAAACTGCCTTGCGGGGTGAAGGTGCCGACGTGCAGCTCGTAGATGACCGCCTGTTCCCACGGCCGCCCGCGCCAGTCGACGTCTTGCCAGGCAAAGGCGAGCGGATCGACGACCATGCTCGGCGCATGAACATCCGCAGGGTTGGCGCGGGAGGCCGGGTCCGGCACCACCGTGCCCTCTTCGAGGCGAAACGCATAGAGGCTACCGGCGGGGGCATCGGAGACAAGGCACTCGTGCCAGCCGCCGTCGAGCGCCGTCATCGGCAATTCGGCGCGCCCGCGCGGGGCGGTAAGCAGGAGGCGAACCTGGGACGCAGCAGGCGCCCAGAGCCGAAAGCGCGTCGCCCCGTCGGGCCGCAGTTCGGCGCCAAAGGGCATCGCATGACGACGGCGAGCCGTCGTCACCGGCGACCCGGATACACGCTGCAAGGTGGACTGAATTTCACGCTCCCATGCCCTTTCTGGCCATGAGCACGGCAGTGCGTGCGCTGGCGGGTTATTGGTCCGCGGGCTCGGACGGTGTCGGTAACGACGCGGCCGTATTGTCGCCCGATTTGCCGCCTTTGATCGAGAATATTCCGGCCTATCGCAATCGTGCTCGCTAAGCGTTTGATTTTCCAACCGACCAATGAGCGCGGAGGGGCGGCGGAGCCTGCCCCGAGGAGCGAAACCACCGCCGCTCGATACGCTCCCGAGATCGCGCGCTGGAAGCCCCAGCCGATGCCGGAACAGCGGTGACGAAACGCCCGCCACAGGCAATGCAGCGCCGACCCACGGCGCGCATCGCTGTGATCTCGGTCGCGCCGCGGCACGGCGGCCGGATGTCCGGTTTCTCCTCATGGCTCGTTTGCACTTACACTTCGCCGTTCGCGACGAGCCGCTCTCCACTTTCCCGCTTTGCGCCAAACTGCTGGGCATCCTGTGAATCACTTCATCACCGACGACGGCGAACACCTGAACATCACGATATCCGGCGACGGTCCGGCCCTCGTTATGTTGCACGGCTGGACGTCATCGCGCGCAAGCTGGCGGCCCCTCATGGCGCAACTTACGCGACAGCATCGGGTCTTCTGTCCGGATGCACGCGGTCACGGCGGGCATGCGCCGACGGCTACCCGCACGCCCGATGTCAGGCGTTTGGCGGCCGACCTGCAGAACCTACTCGATCACTACGGCATTGATCGCGCGGCGGCCGTCGGTCACTCGATGGGCGCTCTGACGCTGTGGCAGTTCATTCGCAACCACGGCTGCCAGCGCCTGTCGCACCTGTGCATCATCGACCAGTCGCCCAGGCTGGTCACCGACGATGAATGGCGGCTCGGCATCTACGGCAACTTCGACGCCGTCCGCTCGCAGCGGCTGATCGAGGAACTGGAACAGGATTTCGCCGAAGGCGTGCTGCGGCTCACCGCGCACGGCCTGAACGCCCGGGCACGCGCCGGCTACGCACGGAATAGCAAGGGCTGGCAGCAGGCGCGACATGCCTTGCAGCGACTCGACCCGCCGACGCTCATCGCAATCTGGAAATCCCTCGTTGCGGCGGACTTCCGCGACGTTCTGCCGGCCATCACGGTCCCGACCTGGCTTGCCTGGGGCGCGCAGAGCAATTTCTACCCCCTCGCGACGGCGCGCTTTCTGCTGGCTTCCACTCCCAGGGCGACGATGACCTGCTATGAAGGCGCCGACCACTCACCCCACCTGCTGCATCCGGAGCGCTTCGCGGCCGACCTGCTGGCCTTCACGGTGCGGAGCTGATCCGCGCCATGATGTAGTCGGCTGCAATGATCATAAATAACTCGGAGTTGGGGCATCGGCCAGAATCAGCTCGAAGCCATTGCGCGCCGGGTCGTAGCTCAACAACTGGCCTTGCGCGATGTCGAAATACCAGCCGTGCAGATGCATCGTGCCGGCGACAACGCGCTCGGCGATCCACGGGTAGCTCATCAGGTTGTCCAGCGATACCAGGATGGCAGCCTGCTCGCAGGCGCGCGCCTGCAACGCGGGGGACTTTGCCGGCAGATCCGCCAGCACCTGTTCGCGCGCGCGGCGCGCGATGCCGATCCACTTGCCGATGAACTCGCTGCCCTGGCCGGCGTTGTGCATCAGGGCGCCGATGCCGCCGCATTGCGCGTGGCCGAGCACGATGATGTGCTCGACATCGAGCGACTGGACGGCAAACTCGAGCGCCGCCGGCACGCTGGCAAAACCGCCCCCCGGTTCGTGGGGCGGCACCAGGTTGGCGACGTTGCGCACCACGAACACGTCGCCGGGCTCGGCGCCGGTCAACAACGCCGGGTCGACGCGCGAGTCGGCGCAGGCGATGATCATGGCCCGGGGGCGCTGCCCGTGACGGAGCTGTTCGAACAGCTCGCGGTCTTCGCTGAAGTACTTCTCCTGGAAGCGCCGGAAGCCGGCGATGAACTTGGCGATGTCCTTCATGTCGCGGCGTCGTGTCGATGATCGGCTGGATGAGCGGGTACCCGCGTGGCACCGGCTGACAGCATGGCTTTCAGCTCGCGGAGTTCCTCGCGCAGGACGCGCATCTCCGCATGCAGGTCGGCCTCGATGTGTTCGCGCGCTGCCGTGACGGCATCGTGCGCGGCCAGTTGCTCCGCCTCGTTGTAGCTCTGCATGGCGTTGACGATGATGGCGATGAACAGGTTGAGCATGGTGAAAGTCGCCACCAGGATGAAGGCGACGAAGAAGATCCACGCATGGGGGAAGCTCTCCATCACCGGCCGCGCGATGCCCATCGACCAGCTTTCCAGCGTCATGACCTGGAACAGGGTGTAGAGCGATCGCCCGAGGGTGCCGAACCATTCCGGGTGGCTGGCCGCGAAGAGGTTGGTCGCGATGACCGCGAAGACGTAGTAGATGATGAACAGCACCAGCGCGATGGATCCCAGGCCGGGTATCGCCGCCAGCAGGGCGCCGACGACGCGGCGCATCGACGGCACCATGGTCAGCAGGCGCAGCACCCGCAACACGCGCAAGGCGCGCAGCACTGCAAACGGGCCGCTCGCGGGAATCAGGGCGATGGCGACGACCAGGAAATCGAACACGCTCCACGGGTCGCGCCAGAACGCGGCACGATGGGCATAGATACGGGCCAGCAACTCGACGACGAACAGGCCCAGGATCGCCTGGTCGAGTCCGCGGATCAGTCCGCCGGCACGGGCCATTGCCGCGGGCCAGGTCTCCAGGCCCAGCAGGACGGCGTTCACCAGGATTAGCGCGATGATGAAATGCTGGACGCGGCCTTGCGCCAGCCAGTCGCCGACGCGCTGCCGAAGCGTGTCGTTCGGTAAGGGGCAAACGGTCGAGTCGTTCATGGGGTCAGCGATACGCAAGACTGCCGATGGCGAGCCGGACTGTCGTCGCCCGGCCCGCGCGATCCATGCGGCGAAGGCGCGGCGAGCATGGGTTCATGAGCGGGAAAATCGCCGTTTGACGAGAGTCCGCCACGCCCAGGCTTGCGAGATCAGCAGATAGGCGGCGATCGCCGCGACGCTGCCCGCGATGCCCAGGCCGGCGGCCAGCGGCACGCCGATGGCACCGAGGTTCTCCAGGATGACGTCGGGATCATCCAGCGTGAAGGCCGCGGGCGCGGATGTCCCCGTCGCCCAGGCACCCAGCTGATAGGCGGCGTAATAGATGGGCGGCACGGTCAGCGGGTTGGTCACCAGCGTGCCGGCGGCAGCGACTGCCACGTTGGCGCGCAGGGCGACCGCGGCGATCGCGGCGAGCAGGATCTGGGCGACGGGAATCGCCAGGCCGATGAACAGGCCGATCGCGATACCGGTCGCGACGCCCCGGCGCGACCAATGCCAAAGCTTCGGGTGCGCGAGGAAGGGCGCCAGCCAGCGCAGCCCGGGATTGGCCTCGAGCTGCTCGCGACCGGGCACCCATGCCCGCAGGCGCTGGATCGGGGAAGGCATCGTGCTCAGTCATCCCCGCTCATGAATCCCAGCAGCTGCAGCAGGCTGGTAAAGAGGTTGAAGATCGAGACGAACAGCGTCACGGTGGCCAGCACGTAGTTGGTCTCCCCGCCGTGGATGATGTTGCTCGTTTCGTAGAGGATGAGCCCGGACATCAGCAGCACGAAGGCGGCCGAGACGGTGAGCGACAGCGCCGGGATCTCGAAGAAGATCGCCGCGAGGCCGGCGAGGAATGCCAGCAGGATGCCGACCATCAGGAAGCCACCCATGAAGCTGAAGTCCTTCTTCGTGGTCAGCGCATAGGCCGAGAGTCCGACGAAGATCACGGCCGTGCCGCCCATCGCCTGCATGACGATCTCCGCGCCGTTGGGCAGGCCGAGATAGCGGCTGATGATCGGCCCCAGCGTGTAGCCCATGAAACCGGTCAGCGCGAAGACCGCAAGGATGCCCCAGCCGCTGTTCTTCAGCTTGTGGACCGCGAACAGCAGCCCGAAGAAGCCGACCAGCGTCAGCAGGATGCCGGGGTGCGGCAGCTTGAGTGCCGCCGAAACGCCGGCGCTCGCGGCGGCGAAAGCCAGGGTCAGCGACAACAGCAGATAGGTGTTGCGGATCACCTTGTTGCCGGCAATGGCGGACTCGACGCGGCCGTGCGGCAGGGCGACTGCCTGGGCGCGTGGGAAGTTCGGGTTCATGTCATTCTCCTTTCGGGTTGAAATGCGAAGTCGTTGCGGGGAAGGGGGCGTGCGTCAGGGCACCACCGTCACGGGCACGGGGGACAGGTGCATGACCTTGTAGGCCACCGAACCCAGCAGCAGGCTCTGGACGGTGTTGAGACCGCGGCTGCCGAGGACGATGGCGCCAACCTGCAACCGTTCCGCTAGGTCGATGATGCGTTCTGCCGGGTCGCCCAGCGCCACATGCAGGCGCCACGGCAGGCCTTGGGCGTCGAGCAGGGCGCGCGCCCGCGCCGTGGCTTCCAGCGCGCGGCGTTCGAGATCCGACTCGGCGGCCTCCTTCGCGAGCCAGGGCTGCACATGGACCAGATGCAAGGCGCAGGAATGCATGACGGCGGCCTGGGCCGCCGCATGCGCAACGGCGCGCAGCGCGTTGTCCGAGCTGTCCAGCGCGACCAGCCAGCGGTTGCGATCCGGCGCCGGCAGCTGCGGCGTGCTGTCGAAGACGATGCCGACCAGACGGCCGTCGGTGTCGCGCTCGCTGCCGCTGCGCGCCGGGTCGGCACGTGCCGGGGTCATGCGTGCTCCCTGGCGGGAAGCGGCTTCGGCCGGGACAGCGCCAGGCTGGCCGCCACCGAGACGAGGATGATGCTCGCGACGATGGACAGCGACCACTGGATCGGGACATGGAACCACGGCATTGCGAGCATCTTGCTGCCGATGAACACCAGCACGATGGCCAGCCCGTATTTGAGCAGGTGGAAGCGCTCGGCCATGTCGGCCAGCAGGAAGTACAGCGCGCGCAGGCCCATGATGGCGAAGATGTTCGAGGTGAACACGATGAACGGGTCGGTGGTGACCGCGAAAATGGCCGGGATGCTGTCCACCGCGAACACCAGGTCACTGGCCTCGATCAGGGCGAGGACGAGGAACATCGGCGTCGCCCAGAGGAGGCCGTTCGTGCGGACGAAGAACTTCTCGCCATGGAATTCCGGCGTGATGCGCAAATGGCCGCGCAGCCAGCGCAGCAGCGGATTCCTCTCCAGATCGGGTTGGGCGTCGGCGAAGATCAGCATCTTGATGCCGGTGACGACGAGGAAGGCGCCGAACACATGAAGGATCCACGAGAAGTGTTGCACCAGCCAGACGCCGGCGAGGATCATCCCGGCGCGCATGACGATCGCGCCAAGCACGCCGTAGAGCAGCACGCGGCGCTGCATCTCGGGCGGCACCGCGAAATAGGTGAAGATCATGACAAAGACGAACATGTTGTCCACCGACAGCGACTGCTCGATCAGGTAGCCGGCGAGGAACTCCAGCGTCTTGGTCCGCGCCACCTCGGCGCCCTGGGTGTCGTTCAGGTACCACCAGAGCAGCCCGGCGAAGGCAAGCGCGAGGCCGACCCACACGGCGACCCAGGCGGCCGCCTCCCTGACATGCACGCGATGCGCCTTGCGGCCGCCGAAGACGAACAGGTCGAGCGCCAGCATCGCCAGCACGAAGGCGATGAATCCCGCCCACATCGGGCCGTTGGCGAAGCTGACGGCGGTGGATTCATTCATCGAGCTGTCCTCAGGTGCGCATTAGCGCCATGACCTGGCCGGCGTCGAGCGTCGCCGCCTTTTCCCGGATCTGCGGCATGTACTGCGTCTGCAGCTGCTTGGCGGGACCGAGCAAATCCCGGAACGTTTCGCGCAGCAATGCAGTGCTCATCGTCCGCCCGCCAGCGTAGTAGCGCCGGGCGACCTGGCCCAGCGCGTAGGTGGTAGCGAAAGAGAAGGCCATGCCGGTTGCCGTGCTAGCGACCTTGCCGAAAGCCTTGCCGGCCGCCTTGCCGAGCAAACCGCCGAGCACCTTGCGACCGAACTGCTCCAGATACTGGGAAGTCAGCCCAACCCCGGCGGCGGCAATGAATTCCTTGATATGGCCTTGGTCGAGCGTCACTCCGTAGGCCTTGCCGATGCCATAGACCATCTTGATCTGCAACGGGATGATCGCCATTGAAGCCCAGGTCTGCGGCAGCAGTTCCAGGGCGCCGGCCAAAAGGGCGAAATTGAGGATCGATCGGTCACGTTCGGCCGTGGAAACGGGTTCCGGAACCGGCTGCGGGGACGTCGCCGGCGGGGCAATGAATGCGGCCCGGTCGACCAGCACCTCGACCTCGCCTTCGATCAGTTCCGTCTCGGACGCCGGCAGCGAGAAAAGGCGCTTCAGTTCATCGAGGAAGCGGCGCTCTCCTTCCGCCAACCGCCCATCCGCCTCGCAGACGCATACCGCCATCTCGTAGGCGAACTGGCGCTGGCCGGCATCCACCAGCGTGGCTGCCGCAACGTCCAGCGTCAGGCGCTTGAGGAGAATGTCCTGATAAAGGCGCATCAGATCTGGGGCAGCGTTGTCGTCAGCCAGACGCTCGGCGACGCGGCGCACTTCTTCGCGTTCGCGCTCATCCTTCGCGCCATCGGCGAAGGCGGCGTGGATGGCGATGGCAAGAATGGCTTTTTGTTCCTGGGGTTTCATAAGCTGTTTCCTGAAAAACCGGTCATGGCAGCACGGCGACAGGGTCTGACATGCCGATGGCGCGCCGGCCGGCCATCGCCGCCTCTCGCACGTCGACGGCATCGTCGCCAACCACCGTGAAATGCCCCATTTTCCGGCCCGGCTTGGCATGACGTTTGCCGTACAGATGCAGCTTGAGATTTGGCACGGCCAGCAACGTTCGCCAATCCGGCTCGCGGACACGGGCTGGGCCGCCCAGATACCAAAGGTCGCCCAGCAAATTGACCATCGTCGCGGCCGAATGGAGCCGGGTGTCGCCGAGCGGCAGGCCGCAGAGCGCGCGCACTTGCTGCTCGAACTGATCGGTGACGCAGGCATCGAGCGTGAAGTGCCCCGAGTTGTGGGGGCGCGGCGCCATCTCGTTGACGTAGAGTCGGCCGCTGACAACGAAGAACTCGACGGCCATGACGCCAACGTAGTCCATGGTGCGAGCAATGTCCGCAGCCATGCGCTCGGCGTTCGCAGTGAGACAAGCTGGCGCAGGCGGCACCGAAGAAATGTCGAGTACGCCGTGCCGGTGACGATTCTCGGCTGCCGGAAAACACCTCACCTCGCCCGCTTCGTCGCGCGCCAGAACCACCGAAACCTCGTGGTCCAGTGTCAGCACTTTTTCCAACACACAGGGTTCGCAGCCGAACTGGCGGAAGGCCGCCTGTTCCTCATCTCTGTTCTTGACCCAAGCCTGGCCCTTGCCGTCGTAGCCGAATCGCGCAACCTTGAGGATGCCCGGGAACAAGTCGGCGTCGGCTTTCCGGGCATCTTCTTCGTTGCGAACATCGGCGTACGGCACATGAGGAAAGCCGTTACGCTTCAGGAAGCCCTTTTCGGCGCTGCGGTCCTGGCAGATGGCTACAGCATGGGCGCCGGGCCTCACGCGTACGGACGTAGCGAGGTAATGCAACGCATGGGCCGGCACATTTTCGAATTCCGTGGTCACGGCAGCGCAGGATTGCGCCAACAGGCCGAGTGCTACAGGATCGTCGTAGGGCCTCGCGAGATGCGTGTCGGCAATGCGTCCGGCGGGACTATCGAGATCGGGATCGAGCACTGTCACCCGGTAACCTAACTCGTGTGCCGCCTTGATGAAGAAGCGACCCAACTGACCGCCGCCGAGGAGGCCGAGGGTGGCAGGCGGCTGAATCACTTCAGTGGTTCCAGTTTCATCGCCAGCACCCTCGCCGTCTGCGCCGCGCGGAACTCGGCCAGCTTTTTCGCAAGCTTGCAGTCGGTTGCCGCCAGCAGCGCTACGGCGAAAAGTCCCGCGTTCGCCGCCCCGGCCTCGCCGATGGCGAAAGTGGCCACAGGGATGCCCTTGGGCATCTGCACGATGGACAGCAGCGAGTCCTTGCCGGCCAGCGCCTTCGACTGCACCGGCACACCGAGCACGGGAACAATGGTCTTCGCGGCAAGCATGCCCGGCAGGTGCGCTGCACCTCCCGCCCCCGCGATGATGGCGCGCAGCCCGCGCCCCTGCGCTGACGCTGCGTAATCGAACATCATGTCCGGCGTGCGGTGCGCGGAAACCACGCGCGCCTCGTAAGGCACGGCGAAGTCTCCCAGAACGCGCGCTGCCGCCTGCAGCGTTGGCCAATCCGAGTTGGAACCCATGACGACGCCAATCAGGGGCGCCGTTTCGACACGGCGCTTCATAGATTTTCGCCGTAGTCAGGGGTTGCCTGGCCATTGACACGGGGAAAAGCCGCGTTGTCGCGCCAGGCGGCGGTCGAGCGTACGGCCAACGCGTTCGGATGCGCGGTCAATGGCGACGTACATATCGGCCTGAGTATCCTCGACGATCAGGGCAGGTGCGCCCTTGAGGCGGACCTCGATACCGCAACATTTGTCCACGCCACCGCGCGGACCATTGACATCGGACATGCGCACAACGACACGCGCCACGATATCCCGACCATGATTGAGGGCGTAGGCCACGCGGTCAGCCACATGGTGGCGCAGCCCCTCGGTCAGTCTGAAATTCTGGGCTTGGATCTGAAGGTTCATGACAATCCCTTCATCGGAGTGGATGGTGTGAGGATTATGCGTTCGCCACTTATTCGTTACAAACAGATAAATGAATACGATATGATCGAAAAACACGAATAATTAACGATCACCATGCTCAACTACAAGCACTTGAGTTACTTCGTCAGCGTCGCCCGTTCGGGCGGCGTCAATCGCGCAGCGGAACGGCTGCATTTGTCGCCGCAGACGCTATCCGGCCAAATCTCCCAGTTCGAGGAACGCCTGGGCGTGGCTTTGTTCAAGCGCGTTGGACGGCGGCTCGAACTGACCGAGGCCGGCAAGCTCGCGCTGTCCTATGGAGAGGAAATTTTCCAGACCGGGGCCGAACTGGAGGATTTGCTGAAGAACGGCGCCGAGGAACGATTCATCACCTTTCGCGTCGGCATTGCCGACGTGGTGCCGAAATTCATCACCCATCGCCTGCTTGCACCGGTACTCTCGCTGCCCGAACCAGTGCGCCTGATCTGCCAGGAGGATCGCCTTGATCGCCTGCTGGCCGAACTCGCCATCCACCGTCTTGACATGGTGCTGGCCGACCGCCCTATGCCACCCGGTACGGAGGTCAAGGGCTTCAGCCACCCACTGGGCGAAACCGGCGTGGCCTTCATGGCCGCGCCCGCTCTGGCCGCACGGCTCACGGGGGCCTTCCCGGATTGCCTGGATGGTGCGCCACTGCTGCTCCCCGGCCGCGACAGCGCGCTCCACGGTACCCTGCCGCGCTGGCTGGAACGGCACGGAAAACGGACCCATATTGTGTGTGAATTCGACGACAGTGCCTTGATGAAGGCGTTTGGTGAAGCCGGCGCCGGGGTATTCCCCGCGCCGGCGGCCAGCGTGGCGGACGTTACGGCACACTACAAGGTCGTAAGCCTGGGTGAAACCGACGAGATACGCGAACGCTTCTTCATGATTTCGGCCGAGCGACGGCTTGCCCATCCCGCCGCCCGCGCGGTCAGCGAGCATGCGCGAAGCGGATTGTTCGCGCTGGCGCGCAGGTCCGCCTGATTTTGCCCGTGTCGCCCCGTTGGCGCCGACTCTTCGTCACCGCGCAATTTGTCCGCAACGACCGCGCGACCCACGCAGCCGTATCACGGTACGCTGCCAGACGTTCCACACCGGCACCGGAATACGCGAAACATACCTACCGAATACCGGAAAGTGGGCTAACCGCGAATACTCGAATCATTCGCGCGAGCAGACGAGTGGTTGCAAGTCCAGAGGCGCGTCGGGACGAAGCGCGGCAGCCAGGCTGAGGTCGCGGCCACGAAGTTCTTCTCAACCCGGACGGACCACGACGGCCCGCGCGGAGATGCGCGGCGCTCATCCAACAAGACACGGCCCGGCAGCAGCCGCGCGATGTTTGGTTTTCCAGCTTTTCCGGCAGACGAATTCATCGTCCGGCAGACGTTACGCGTTGCAAAGCGCTTCGTGGACGTTGGCACTCAGGCCGCTGGGTCCCAGCGGATGCCATGCTGCGACGCAAGCATGGCGACCCGCCAGGCAACGCAATTCGCCTGCCCTTCGGCCCCATGGCAAGCTTTCCATAAGGCCGAGAAGGCGGAAGCCCCAAAAGCACAAAGCCCGGCGCACGCCGGGCTTTGCTTAGATCCTGCCGTATCCGACGGACCCTATTCTCGTCCGCCAGATTCGTTCATTTCCGATCACAACGCTACCATAGCGTCTCCCGCTCCGGAGTAGCCGTGATTTTGTGGATCGACAGATCGGCCCCGTTGAACTCCTCTTCGGGATCGAGGCGCAGGCCCACGGTCTGCTTGAGTAGGCCGTAGATGATCGCCGCGCCGACCAGGGCGACGACGATGCCCAACAGGGTGCCGATCGCTTGGGCCGCAAAGCTCACGCCGCCCATCCCGCCCAGCGCCTTTGTGCCGAAGATGCCGGCCGCCACCCCACCCCAGGCACCACACAGCCCGTGCAGAGGCCATACCCCCAGCACGTCGTCGATCTTCCAGCGGTTCTGGGTCATGGTGAACATGAAGACGAACAACAGCCCGGCGAAACCGCCGGTGACCAACGCGCCCACCGGATGCATGACATCGGATCCGGCGCAGACGGCGACCAGGCCGGCCAATGGCCCGTTGTGCACGAAGCCCGGGTCGTTCTTGCCGGCTACCAGCGCCATCAGGGTGCCGCCGACCATGGCCATGAGGGAGTTCAGCGCCACCAGCCCGCTCACCTTGTCCAGCGTCTGCGCGGACATGACATTGAAGCCGAACCAGCCGACGGTAAGTACCCACGCACCCAAAGCGAGGAAGGGAATGCTGGACGGCGGATGGGCCGCGATGTCGCCGTCCTTGGTGTAGCGGCCGCGCCGGGCGCCGAGCAGAACCACGGCTATCAGGCCAGCCCAGCCGCCCACCGCATGAACGACCACCGAGCCGGCAAAGTCGTGGAACTTGGCGCCGAAGCTCGCTTCCAGCCAAGGCTGGAGACCGAACTTGTCGTTCCAGGCGATGCCCTCGAAGAACGGGTAGACGAATCCAACCAGCAGGAAGGTCGCCGCGAGTTGGGGATTGAACCGGGCACGCTCGGCGATGCCTCCCGAGACGATGGCCGGGATGGCTGCGGCGAATGTGAGCAGGAAAAAGAACTTGACCAGTTCGTAGCCGCTCTTCTGCGCTAGATCCTCGGCCCCGGCGAAGAAGTTCGCGCCGTAAGCGATGCCGTAGCCGATGAAGAAATAGGCCAGGGTCGACACGGCGAAATCCGTCAGGATCTTGACCAGCGCGTTGACCTGGTTCTTCTTGCGCACGGTACCCAGCTCGAGAAACGCGAAGCCGGAATGCATGGCCAGCACCATGATGGCGCCGAGCAGAATAAACAATACGTCACTAGAGGTTTTCAGAGTTTCCACTTTGGCGCTCCGGATGCACAAACTCTGCGCGCCGTGCAATTAGCGTTCCAGAAAACGCCGTCACGACAAATCAACGTCTTGCGATTCGACACAGAACAAAGGGGTGACAGGGCGCACCGGCGCGATGCATTTCACGTCGCCGATCGCACCTGGGCGGTGCAGAGGCGGTTCGCTACTTCGGCGATGCGTCGCGGGGCAGCAGCAGCCACATCCGGCCGGTCTGCCGCATGCGGCCGGCCTGAACACCGGCCTCGGGGCCGGAGCCCCAGTAGAAGTCGGCCCGGACAGCGCCCTTGATGGCGCCGCCGGTATCCTGGGCCAGCATCAGGCGGTTGAGCGATTTGCCGTCCGACGGCCGCGTCGTTGCCAGGAACACCGGCACCCCCAGCGGCACGGTGCGCGGATCGACCGCCAGGCTGCGCCCCTCCGTCAGCGGCACGCCGAGGGCACCAATCGGTCCCTCGTTGCCGTCAGGCAATTGGCGGAAGAAGACGAAGCTGGGATTGGCGTTGAGCAGCTCGTCGAGGCGCTTGGCATTCACCCGCGCCCACGCCTTGATGCCATCCATCGACGCCTGGTCCATCGTGATCTCGCCCCGGTCCACCAGCCAGCGGCCGATGGACTGATACGGGTGGCCGTTCTGATCGGCGTATCCGACGCGCATGCGCCCGCCGTTGTCCAGCTCGACGCGGCCGGAGCCCTGTACCTGGAGAAAGAACAGATCGATCGCATCCGCCGCCCACAGCAGCACCTTGCCGGCGAGCTGCGATTCGCGCTGCGATAACTCCTCCCGGGAGTAGTAGGGGACCACCTTGCGGCCGTCCAGGCGCCCGCGCAGCCGCATGTGCTTGAGCTCGGGAAACAGATCGCCGAATTCGATCGTCAGCAGATCGTCGGGGACAGTGTAGAGCGGGTAACGATAGGCTGCGGAGCGCGTGCGGCTGCCGCGGATGAGCGGCTCGTAGTAACCGGTGATCAGGCCCTCGCGCGTGTCGTCGGGATTGACCACCTGATGGGGCACGAGCCAGGTTTCGAAGAACGACCGGACCTGTGCACCGTCCTTGCCGTTGAGGCGCTGGGCGTCGGCGCAGACCGGCGCCCAGGCCGGCTGCTTGCGCAACGTCTGGCAGGATCGCAGGAAGGCGCCCCAGGCGGCGCTCGGATCATCCTCCAGCCAACCGGGCAGATCCAACCAGCGCGCCGCCTGCAGCGGCTTGGCGCCGGCACTCGGGGCAGGCGCGGGGGTGCCCGGGCAGCTCGGACAACTCGGGCAGGGGGGACAGGTTCCGGGGGCGCTGACCGGCGCCGGCGATTGGGTTGCACACCCGGCGAGCGCGACGGCGGCGAGCAGCGCGATCCCCGCGCCGTGGCGGATTGCCATGATTTTCGCTACATTCGTAATTTTTCGAGGGCGCCAGTATACCCTGCGCCCCCTCGCTGCCCGGCACGGACTCGCCGCGCCCCGAACCTCATGTGGATTCTCTTGCTGGAAGCCGGCGTCGCGTTGTGCCTGTTGCTGCTGATCGTGTGGTGGACCTGGCCGCGCAAAAAAGCTCCGGAGAAGAAGAATGACCAAGCCTAGCTCCGACCTGGAGCGCCTCATCGCCCGGGCGGACGGCGTGCTGTCGCGCCTGGAAAACCTGTTGCCGGCGGCACCGACAGCACCCGACTGGAGCGCCGCGGTCGCGTTCCGCTGGCGCAAACGCGCCGGCGCGGCAGGCGGCGGATGGCTTCAGCCCGTCACCAAGCCTCATGCCATTCGGCTCGACGACCTGCGCGGCGTCGACGAGCAGAAGCGGCGCATCGACCAGAACACGCGCCAGTTCGTCGCCGGCCGCCATGCCAACAACGTGCTGCTCACTGGTGCTCGGGGCACCGGCAAGTCGTCCCTGGTCAAGGCACTGCTCAACCGCTATGCATCCAAGGGGCTGCGCCTGATCGAGGTGGACAAGAGCGATCTCATGGACCTGCCGGACATCGTCGATCTCATCGCCGCGCGCGCGGAGTGCTTCGTCCTGTTCTGCGACGATCTGTCCTTCGAGGCCTCCGAAGCCAGCTACAAGGCGCTGAAGAGCGTGCTGGACGGCTCGGTGGCAAGCGTACCGGACAACGTGCTGCTCTATGCCACGTCGAACCGCCGCCATCTCATGCCCGAGTACTTCGACGAGAACCTGGAAACCAAGCACGTCGGTGGCGAGATCCACCCCGGCGAGGCGGTGGAGGAAAAGGTCTCGCTGTCCGAGCGTTTCGGGCTGTGGCTGTCCTTCTACCCCTTTGACCAGGACGCATACCTGAGCATCGTCGAGCACTGGCTGAAGGAGTTCGGCGTCGGCGCCGCGGCGGCGGCAAAGGCGCGGGAAGCCGCCCTGCAATGGGCGCTGGTGCGCGGCGCGCGCAGCGGCCGGGTCGCCTGGCAGTTCGCCCGCGACTTCGCCGGCCAGCATGCGGGCCGCAAAGCTTGACCGCGGTGGTTCGACGGCGCGCGGCTGCGCAATGGCCTGATCGGCGCATGGCCGCCTGGGCGGGCCGCACCGCAACCTCGGCCGCAGCGCAGATGCCGTCATGACCAAACGGGTGGACGTGGCATGTGCCGTGATCACACGGCCGGATGGCGCATTCCTCCTCGGTCAGCGGGCTGCTGACACGGTTTATGCCGGCTACTGGGAGTTCCCCGGCGGCAAGGTGGAACCCGGCGAGACGCCGCGCTCGGCGCTGGCACGCGAGCTGCGCGAGGAGCTGGGCATCGCGGTGACCCGGGCCTACCCCTGGATCACGCGCGAGTTTACTTACACCCATGCTTCGGTGCGCCTGCACTTCTTCCGCGTGCCTGGCTGGCAGGGTGAGATCCGCGATTACATCCACGCCCGGCTCGCTTGGCAGCACGTGCAGCAACCCTGCGTCGAGCCGATGCTGCCGGCCAATACGCCGGTGTTGCGCGCCTTGGCCTTGCCCGACTTCTACGGCATCACCCGCGCCGGTGAGATCGGTGTCGACGCCCAACTGGCCGCCCTGGACCAAGCGTTGCACCAGGGGCTGCGCCTGATCCAGATTCGCGAACCGGGGCTGGACGCCGCTGCCACGATCGCCTTCGCGCACGAGACGATCAGGCGGGCACGTCGCCACGGTGCACGCGTGCTGGTCAACGGCGACCCGGACCTGGCTGCAAGCATCGGTGCCGACGGCGTCCATCTTACGGCGCGGCGCCTGCTCGGGCTGGCCGTCCGGCCCGAACTGCCCCTCGTCGCCGCCTCATGCCATGACGCCGCGGAACTCGCCCACGCCGCCCATCTAGGGCTGGACTTTGTCGCGCTCGGTGCCGTGAAGCCCACCGCTACTCACCCGGGATTGGCGGCAATGGGCTGGACGCGCTTCGCTCAGCTCGTCGAGAACTATCCGCTGCCGGTGTTCGCCCTGGGCGGATTGAGTCGCGACGACATCGAGGATGCGTGGAGCGCTGGCGCCCAGGGCGTGGCGGCGATCCGCGCCGCCTGGGGCGTCGCGCCGGCAACCACGTCGCGCTAGGGAGAGCTACTCGGACTGCTCGGGGCTTGGCTTGGACGGCTCGGGTACCCGGTATTCCTCCGCAGCCCAGGCGCCGAGATCGATCATCCGGCAACGCTCGGAGCAGAAGGGGCGGAAGCGGTTGCCCGCCTCCCATAGCACGGGCTTGCCGCAGGTCGGGCAGGCCACGGTACGCGCCGCGGCGCGGGGCGCTTCGCTGCTCACGGGTCTGCGCTCAGAGATTGCAGAAGGTCAGTTCGAAGGGCACGTCGACGCCCACCTGACGCGGACGCAGATCGCGGTCCTGGAGCGTGAAGCGGATGTTGAGCATGTACTTGTTGGCGCTAAGCTCGGGGATGTAGGGCTCCGTGCGCTCCAGACGCACCCGCGCCAACTGCGCGGAGCGTCCGCCGAGCATAAGCTGAAAGGCGCCGTTGCCGGCCACCTGGTTTTCCCCCCGGCCACTGGCGCGCAGCAGCCGCAGGACGATGGCCAGCCCGTCGCGGATGGGCAGCATCGGATTGAACCAGGCACTCAGATCGTGACGCCGAGCGGCCGTGTCCCGGTTCAGCCAGTAGTGATAGGACGGCACATCGAACTCGCACACCCCGCCGGGAATCGCAGCGCGGTTCTTGATGCTCATCAGCCATTCGTTCTCGCGCAGGTAGTGGCCAATCTTACCCGCCATCGCCAGCAGCGCGGCGCTCGCCTGCTCGATCTCGTACAACGCGCCAGACAGCGCCTCCTCGGAGATCTCCGGGTTGTTGCGGAACGACAGCAGAATCTGGCGCTGGCGCTCCAGCTCCTGCACCAGATCCACCTTCAGATCGGCCCGGCTCGCCACGTCGAGAATCTCGAACAGCGTCACCAGCGCCACGTGATGTTCGAGCGGACCCTCGCAGCGCAGAAAATGCACGGCCTTGTCGAACAGGTCTTCGAGCCGCAGCAGGGTGCGGATGCGCTCGCTCAGGGGGTACTCGTAGGTAATCACGCGTTGTGGTGCACCATGACTTCGGTCAATTCTGACCGATCGCCATTCATATGACAACACGGGCCGGCAGCCGGGCACCCGTGCCGCCGGGCATTCGCGTGCGCGACGAAGAAAGGGATACCTTTCTATCGACCACTGCGCGCCTCACCGCCGATGCACCGTTTCACGTCCTGTCCGACGGGAAGCACGTGTTCCTCTTTCGCCAGGCGGTGGCCGCCACGCACCCGGACAACGTCGTTAACAGCGGTGTGCCGATGGACGACGCGACCCTGCTCGTCGATCGCTTCGTCATGGTCGGAACCGGACTCAGGCCAAAAATGGAGGTGCGCTACCAGCGCAGCCGGAGCAAGTTCCGGCCCCAGAACCGCAAGGACGGGCTCAATGCCAATGGCATGGAAGGACAACCCTTCTTCGAACCGACGCAAGAACTGAGCTTCGTGCGCAATCTGACGAACTCGCTCATCTCGTGTGCACGCGCGAGGCGTCCGGGCAGACGCGCTTGTATCTGAACGCGGTCGAGATTGCCGCGCGCAAGGTCGCCGGCGACTTCTCCAACTGGGATGCCGGTCTTAAGCTAACCCTCGGCGGCGAAGTCTCGGAACCGAACGCGCAACAGTCGCGCCATGCCTGGCTGGGTGAATACCACCTGCTTGCGCTCTACAGCCGCGCCCTGCGCCCGGAAGAAATCCGGCAGAACTTCGCCGTCCAGGCAGACACCAACCTGGCGCCCGCCGTCGAAGCCGGAGCCGACCAGGTGATCGACCTGCCCGCCACGGCGGATCAGGTGGAGATCAGAGTAATCGGGGGTGGCGCTCACGGACGCGGATAGCTGCCGACAAGCAGACGGGGAAATGGCCGATTGCCTGCGCCGGGCGGAGCGCAGGTGCCGGGTCAGGTGCCGAGCACCGCTTTCAGCATCAATGCCGCACCGCACTGCTTGCTCGGCGCATTGGGGTCGAACTTGCCGTCGGCGACGAACTTGCCTTTCTCGTGATGGTTGGACAGGCTCCACAGGTAGGGCGTGTTGATGCCGTAGCGGCGATAGCCGAAGCCGTTGTAGCCTTCGAGCACGTAGAGCATGCGCGGCAGCGACCAGTCGGTTTCCTTGTCCAGTTTCCTGAGTCGCAGGGCGTCAGCGGCACTGTCGCGCCAGGTGAACGGCGCCGTGCCGGTTAGCGGCCGGCCCTTGGGCACGTGGGTCGTGCGCGCGGTGAGCGGGTCGCCGTTGTGCAGATGCAGATCCAGCCGGAAGCTGCATTCGAGTCCGTGAATGGCGCCGATCACGGGCCACGGGATACCGCCCAGATCGGCGCCGACCGCCTCGTACAGTCCGCGGTTCTGCTTGAGGATGCGCAAGTAATAGGCGACGACGCCTTCCTGTCCCGCGCGTGTGTTTACCGTGTCGTAGAGGCGCTGATAGCCGTCCTTCAGACTTGGGAAATCGGTGGCCGGCGCGGCCAATGCCACAGTGGTAGGCGCCGCACCGCGCGAGGCCCCGCGCGCCGGCGCTCGCGCGCGCGTTTGCGGGGCACCGGCCCTGGCGCGCGAGCGGGCCGCCTTCTCCAGCGGCGCGGGCGCAAGCGCTTCGCGCGCCAGCACGTCGCCGCTGAGGACGTTGATGTTGTGAAGGTGGTTCTCCACCGCCGCGAGATAGCCGTCGAACGGTCCCTTGCGCGCCGCGGCGATGGCGCGCTCCAGTTCCTCCGTTGCCGCGCTCAGGGTTCCCACCGCGTCGAGCAACTCGCCTTGGTTGAGTCCGTCGAGTTCCCCGTTCAGTCCATCGATCGCCTCGCGGATGGCGGCACGTTCCGCCTCGTCCGTCGTCGCGGCGAAACGCCGCGTCAACGTGTTGATCGCGCGGTTGAGCTCCCGGCGCATGTCGGCGATGCCCATGGCATTCTCCCTCGATTTCAGCGCAGGCCGGTGCGCAGGCCGGCGAGCGTGCGGCGCCAGGCGTCGGCGCGCACGCTCAGATCGGCGGAACGTTCGGCCAGCTGCGCCAGGCGACCGCCGCGCGGTTGGTCATAGACGGTGCCGAGCTCGCGCAGCAGCAGCGCGTACTCGTCCAGCAACACGACGTAGTTCGACACCGCGACGCGATAGCCCTCGATGCGCTGCGCCTCCGCGCGTGCTACCTCGGCGTTCGCCAGGCCATCGGTGGAAAAGCGCGCCAGCGCCGCGCCCGTCGGGGTCGTGAACAGCGCCGGCGCACCGTCGCGCAACGCCAGCGCTAACCGTTCGACTTTCGGCGTCTCCTCACGCACGAGGCGCCGCAACTCGGCAGCGTCGGCGTCGCGCGCCGCCAGTTCGACCAGCGGATTGAGCGCCTCCAGCAGCGACGACGCTGGCGCCGCCGAGCCCGCTCGCCTCCAGCGCCATGCCGACGTTCCATGCCACCGAATGCAGTTGCGCGTTTGCCTCGTCGATGTTGCGCCCTTCGGCGAGCATCAGCAGCAGCTGCGAGTAGTCGCCGATCGCCGCCAGCGAGCGCCGGAAAGCACGGGTAGCAGGCGGATCGACGAGATCGGAATAATAGCCGGCGTCGGGCGGGCAGAATCCCGCCTGGACACTGGGCACTGCCGCGCTGGCGCCTCGGCGCAACACGACGCCGGGACAGGGATTGGCTTTCGGCGACGCGCCGTCGGCTGTCGCGCTGGCGCGCGCGACGGCGTTGCGCCTGCCCTGCTCGCGCTCGGCCAGGGCGAGATCGTCGAGCAAGGGCTGGCTGGCGGCGTTGAGATCGTCGAATGCTTTGCCTACCAGACGAACTTCGGCAACCGGCAGCCTCGCGGCACAGCCGATGGCTCCCAGTGCAAGCACGGAGAGGCTACGGCGCGCCCAGGCGGATGGCATGTTCATGGCATTCGATTCTCCGTTGCAGGCGAACGAGGCAGGTGCACCGCAGCCCCGCCGAGACGCGCGGATGCCTTGCCCGAGCCGACAATATCGCGGCTCAATTGACACCGACAATCTCGTAGAGCGCCCAGCGCTTCCCGGTCTTGCCATCCTGATACATCACAACACGCTTGGCCAGGTCGAGCTGGATAGCGACCTCGCGCGATCGGTCGACGAGATAGATGGAGGAATCGTCGCGCCCGCGCTCCTGAAACTTGAAGCGGATGTCGTTACCCGCGGGCCCGGTTTCGACCCAGTTGCCGGAACCGGCAAAGCGAAAGTACCCCGTCGGCTTCCCCGAGCCGTCGGAGAATGCCACCCGCTTGACGCTGTGCGCGTCCGCACTGGCGCTGCTGCTGGTGGTCGGTTTCGTCTCCGTGCCGATACGCACCGTAATCGGTGCCGCGGCGCCCACTGCTGTGGCCACCTGACGTTGGGTGGCGGAATCGCGCACGATCCAGGCGTGATTGACACCGGTCGCCTGGTCGTAGGATTGTCCCGGCGCCAGCTTGAAGTAGAGCTGTTCCTTGCCTTCGAAGGTGATCCAGTAAACACCGACGGTACGCTCGCCGACATTGCTGAAGGTGATCGTCGTCGCCGGGGTGCCGGGGATAGAGCGCAGCCCGGAGGGATGGGCGCCGGCACGCACCGCCTCCGCCTTCTTGCGCTCTTCCTCGGCAAGGCGCGCAGCTTCTGCCTTCTTGCGCTCCTCATCGGCAAGGCGCGCCGCCTCCGCCTTCTTGCGCTCTTCCTCGGCAAGGCGCGCAGCTTCTACCTTCTTGCGCTCCTCGTCGGCACGCCGGGCCGCCTCGGCCTTCTTCCGATCCTCCTCCGCGAGACGTGCGGCTTCTGCCTTCCGGCGTTCGTCCTCGGCCGATTTCGCGCGTTCCTCTTCAAAGCGCAGGCGTTCCGCTTCGAGCGCCTTCTCCTTGGCGGCAAGTTCCTCCGCCGCCTGCTGCCGGGCAAGTTGCTCGGCCTGCGTGCGGCGCTCATCCTCGGCCTTGCGTTGCGCCTCCGCCTGCCGCTCGGCCTCCGCCGCCGCGGCGGCGGTGCGCTCGGCGTCGACGCTGCCGGCGACGACTTGCGTCGTCTGCTCCGGCCCGCCGTCGTCTCGGAACACGAAGTAGCCACCACCGAGACCCAGCAACGCGACGATCACGGCACCGACGATGAGCTTGCCGTGGGACGACGATCCCGTCGTTCTGTCGACGACGGGTGGTGGCGTGGCAATGGCTAGCTCCCGCGGTGGCGCGCCTGCCGGAGACGAAACCGGCGGGCGTGCCTTCGGCATGTAGGGTTGAAGCGCCTTGGCCAGCACGTCGACGTCCGAGCCCCAGCGTGCATGCCTCAGCTCGACGGCATTGCGAAAGGCGAGCTCGCTCAGCTCTGCCGGGAGTTGCTCGGCGCGCGGCATGCTCGCCCCCTGCACCAGCACGGGCACGACGGGGATGTCACGCTTCAAGGCGGAGGAGGTTTCCAGGCGGACGAAGTCGGCCGGATCGTCGATGCGGCGCTTACCCGCCTCGTCCTTCGCGTCCAGCCAGCGCTTTCCGATGACCGCGAGCAGCACGGAGCAGTTGGCAACGTTGGCGTCGATGACCTTGCGGAAGTCGCGCCCCGGCTCGATCCCGGCGACGTCCATGAACACCGATTCGGCGCCGAAGCGCTCGACCAGATCCTCGAACAGCCGACCGGCATGACCCTCGGAATCCTCACGGCGATAGCTGATGAAGATGGCGCCCATGTGCTTGTGGTTCCCTTCGTCTCTTGGCGGGTACGTGGAACGATGGCGGATGATCGCTCAACGGCGAACCCCGACCTCTACCGCCAGACCGGGCAAATACAGAATAGATAAGGCCGCAACAAAGAGCAAGCCGAGACGCGCCGCAGGCCGTCACGCGGCGCGCGCAAGCCTCAGGTACTCGCCGTGCAGATGCTCGACCTGCGCGCGCAGCCTGGCAAACTCCCCGTCGTTGTCGATGATGTCATCGGCGACCGCAAGCCGGGCAGCGCGCGTCGCCTGGGATGCCATGATGGCGCGCACCTCGTCGGCAGACAGGCCGCTGCGTTTCATGACACGGGCAACCTGTGTCTCTTCACGGCAATCGACCACGAGCAGCCGCTGGACGCGGCCGCGATAGGAACCGGTTTCGATCAATAGCGGCACGGCGAGCACCACGTAGGGGGCGGTGCTGACGGCGCAGCGCCGGGTGCTCTCGGTGCCGATCATCGGGTGAAGAATGCCTTCCAGGCGCTGCCGCGCCTGGGCATCGGCGAACACCCGCCGGCGCATCGCCGCGCGATCGAGGGCGCCGTCGCCGGCAATGACATCGTCACCGAAGGCGGCACGGATGGCGGCAATCGCGGCACCGCCCGGCGCCGTGAGCTCGTGGGCGATGGCGTCGGTGTCGACCACTTCGGCGCCGAGTTCGGCGAACAGCGCCGCCACAGCACTCTTGCCGCTGCCGATGCCGCCGGTCAGACCGACGATAAAAGGCATTTCAGTTGCCGACTGGGCACTCGCCCGGCGACAGGTCGGCGAACTCGCTGGCGATCTGCCCGAGCAACTCGTTGACCGCCTCGCCCGGCCCGCGGAACTCGACGACGCGCTTGGCATCGGGTGGTAACCGCGGCCCGGAACGGGCGAGCGTCACGCCGCGACGCTTCAGCGACTGCAGATAGTCGGCGGCCGCCTGCTCGGTCTTGAACACCCCTAGCGAGACTGCGAAGCGATTCGGGCCGTCCTCCTGGATCAGGAAGAAATCGGCGATACCGAGCCGGCGCAATTCCGCGACGCGTTCGTCGGCGGCGCGGCGATCATTCTGCGGCGGCACGAACACCCACCAGGACGTTGGCTCGTCGAGCGCACGCTCCGTGTAGCGCACGCTATTGGCGGGCCGTTGCCTGACGAGCTCGCCGATGCGCTGCACGCGGCTCGCTGTCAACCCACTGAGCATGCGGCAGATGTTGAGCGCTGTCGGCGCCGCCTTCGCCGGCCGCCCTTCAGGTACGGCGGCGGGTGGTGCAACCGGGCGCTCGGCGCTGACGATGCGGATTCTCTCGGAGTTCAGTTGCTGGCCGAGCCGCTCCGGCTCGCCGCCGCCGACATGGCCGAAGTAACCGCGGCTGTATGCGAACAGCAACAGGTTCGCCATCAATGCCAGGAGGAACACGGTACGCAGAAACGTCGTCATGCCGGGCAATTCCGTCGCCGCCATCGACTGCCGTCGTCAAGCCACCTTGGGCAGGCGATGCAGAGCGGCATCGATCTCGGCCTCGGGATAGGAGAAGTCCTCCAGCTCGCCGGCGAAGTATTTGTCATAGGCGGCCATGTCGAAATGGCCGTGCCCGGACAGGTTGAAGAACAGCGTCTTCGGTTCGCCGCTTTGCTTGCAGCGCAGCGCCTCGTCGATGACGGCGCGGATGGCGTGGTTCGACTCGGGCGCGGGGATGATGCCCTCGGCCCGGGCGAATAACACACCGGCCTCGAAGGTGGCAAGTTGCGGCACTGCGACGGCTTCGATCAACCCCTCGTGGTGCAGTTGCGAGACGAGCGGCGATTCGCCGTGGTAGCGCAAGCCGCCGGCATGGATGCCCGGCGGCACGAAGTCGTGTCCCAGTGTGTACATGAGCATGATTGGCGTATAGCCGGAGGCATCGCCGAAATCGTAGGCGTAGTGCCCCTTGGTGAGCGTCGGGCAGGACGTGGGCTCACAAGCCACCAGGCGCACGTTCCGCCCCGCCGCCTTGTCGGCGAGGAAGGGAAAGGCAGCGCCGGCGAAGTTCGAGCCGCCGCCACAGCAGGCGAACACCATGTCGGGATAGGCGCCGATCTTTTCGAACTGTTTCTTCGCTTCCAGCCCGATCACGGTCTGATGCAAGCAAACGTGGTTGAGCACCGAGCCCAGAGCATAGTTGGTGTCGGCGCGGGACGCCGCCTCCTCCACTGCCTCCGAGATGGCGATGCCCAGCGAGCCGGGCGTATTCGGGTCCTTGGCGAGCGCATCGCGCCCGGCCTGGGTTGTCGTGGTCGGACTGGCCAGCACTTCGGCGCCCCAAGTGTGCATCATGGAACGGCGGAAGGGCTTCTGGTCGTAACTCACGCGTACCATGTACACCCGCACCTCGAGCCCGAACAACTGGCCCGCAAGCGCCATCGACGAGCCCCATTGGCCGGCGCCGGTCTCGGTGGCGATGCGTTTGATGCCGGCTTCGTGGTTGTAGTAGGCCTGGGGCACGGCGGTGTTCGGCTTGTGGGAGCCGGCGGGGCTCACCCCCTCGTACTTGTAGAAGATCCTGGCCGGTGTGCCCAATGCCTGCTCGAGGCGCACTGCCCGGCACAGCGGCGAGGGGCGCCACAGTCGATAGATCTCACGCACCTGCTCGGGTATCGGGACCCAGCGCTCCCGGGACATCTCCTGCTCCAAGAGACTGCCGGGAAAAATCGCCAGCATCTTTTCCGGGCCAACCGGCTGGCCGTCCGGTCCCAGGGGCGGCGCGGGCGGATTAGGCATATCGGCGACGACGTTGTACCAATGGCGGGGAATCTCCGCTTCATCGAGCAGGACACGAATATTGGACATGGGACCCTCTTCTTCGACGATGGTGTGCAACGCTTTGTCGGCACGACGCCGGGTCGGGGAGCGGCCTCGGCGTCGCCGGGAGAATGCGCAGTATAGCCGGGGGCGGACCGGCGCGGTTGAGCGCCGTCAATCGTCAATGTCACGAGCATGAGCTCGCAGTCGGCCGCAGCGCAGTTGTGAGGCCGCTCGCGGCGATGCGCTCACGCCCCGCGGCCGGCAAGCGCCTCCATGCCGATCCGGGCTAGTCCCTCGAGCACCAGATTGGGAACCAGCCGCCGGGGCAGATCGATGTGCTCGAACAATATCCGGCCGGCGCCGCCGCTGATGAGGCACTGCGCCGCCGGATCGTCGCCCAGGTGCCGAAACATGCGCTGCACGGCGCCGAGCTGGGCCTGCAGGCAGCCGCTGGCGATGGCGTCGGCGGTGTTGTGCGGCAACGCCCGCACGCTGCCCGGTTGCTGCTTGAGTTGCGCCGTGTTCCGGGCGAGCGACGTGTGCATGAGTTCCAGCCCGGGCAGAATCAGGCCGCCCTGAAAAACCCCGTTGGCGTCGAGAACGTCTATGGTGGTGGCAGTCCCGGAATTGACCACGAGGCTCGGCCCGCGGTGCAGATACCAGGCACCGATCAGTGCCGCCCAGCGGTCGGCACCCAGTTGTTCGGGATCGTCGTAGGCGCTGGTAATGCCGCACTGCTGCCGCCGCGCCGTCACCCAGCACGCCGGACCTGCCAGGGCGGCGACGACGTCCTGCAGAGCCTGGGCGACGTCGTCGCCGGCGACATTGGCAATGACGGCCAGATCAGGCCGGTCGGGCAGCAGACCGGGCAGGGTGACGATGTTCTGTAGCGGCAGCGCGTCCTGGACGAGCCATCGCTCGTCCTGCGCAACGCCCCACTTGAGCCGCGTATTGCCGGCATCCAGGGTAAGCAGCTTGGGCCCGCTCATGCCGGCCGCAGGGAAACGTCGCCGCCGAGGATGCGCTTGAGCCCCCCCTCGGTGGCCACCAGCAGCGCGCCGTCATCGTCTACACCGACGCAGCACCCGGTGATGGCCGGGCCGTAATCCGCATCGAGGCGAACAGGCGCCTCCAGGTGGGCACAGCGCGTCAGCCACTCCTCGCGCAGGCCGGCAAAGCCCTGGTCGGTAAAGCGCGTCAGCGTATCGTCGAGCTGAATCAGCAGCCGCGCAAGAAACGGCGCAGCCGCCGGCGGTCGGCCGCTGGCGGCGGCCAGATCCGCCGCTTCGAACCCGGCTTCGGCGGCCAGTCCATCAGGCAGGTGAAGATTGATGCCGATGCCGATCACTGCAGCCGGCGCTGCGGTCACGCCCGCCACCAGTTCGATAAGGATGCCCGCCAGCTTGCGCCCGTCGTACAGCACGTCGTTGGGCCACTTGAGGGAGATATGCGTCGCGCCCTGTTGTTCCGCGGCCCGCGCCACGGCCGCGCCGACGGCAAGCGACAAACCCAGCGGCGCCGACGCCCCCGGCGGGAAGCGCCAGAGCAGGGAAAAGGCGAGACTGGCGCCGGGTGGCGCCAGCCAGCTTCGCCCGCGCCGGCCACGTCCGGCCGTTTGCTCAGCGCAGACGACGACGCTGCGGTGAGCCGCGCCCGCGGCGGCCCGTTCGACGAGCACGGTGTTGGACGATGTACAGGACGCGAGCACGTCGATGCCGAACAGTGGCGCGCGCGCGCCCAGTTCGTGGGCGATCAGCGCCGGATCAAGTCCGCTGGCGTTGTTGGAATGCAGTTGCGCCACACCGAAGCTCGAATGGGAAATGGCTGCCCATTATCCCTCATCGCCCTCGGCATCCGCAGATTTCGCATCATCGAGCCCCAGCTCCTGAATCTTGCGCGTGATCGTGTTGCGCCCGATGCCCAGCCCCTGGGCCGCCTCGATGCGGCGTCCACCCGAAGCCATCAGGGCACGGCGGATGAGCGTGCGTTCGAACTCGCGCGACAACAACTCATGGACTTCGCCGCGCCGCCCCACCAGCAGCCGGTCCACTTCGATCGCGAGCGACGCCACCCAGTCCATCTGGGCGTCGCGTGCCGGGTGTTCACGCAGCTCCGCCGGCAGATCCGCAAGGTCGATGCTCTGCCCGGGCGCCATCACGGTCAGCCAGTGGCACAGGTTTTCGAGCTGGCGAACATTGCCCGGAAAATCCAAGGTAGCCAGGTAGTTGAGCGTGGCATCGGACAGGCGCTTCGCTTCCACACCGAGATCCTGGGCGCTCTTGTGCAGGAAGTGCCGCGCCAGCAGCGGAATGTCATCGCGCCGCTCGCGTAGCGGCGGCAGGCGCAGCCGAATAACGTTCAGGCGATGAAAGAGGTCTTCGCGGAATAGCCCCTGCTTGACCCGCTCCTCCAGATTCTGGTGCGTCGCGGCGATGACCCGCACGTTCGCCTTGATCGGCTGATGGCCGCCCACGCGGTAGAAGTTGCCGTCGGAGAGCACGCGCAACAGGCGGGTTTGCAGCTCGGGCGGCATGTCGCCAATTTCGTCCAGGAACAACGTTCCGCCTTCGGCCTGCTCGAAGCGACCGCGGCGCTGGGCGGCGGCACCGGTGAAGGCGCCGCGCTCGTGGCCGAATAGCTCGGATTCCAGCAGGTCGCGCGGAATGGCCGCAGTGTTGATGGCGATGAAGGGCGCCTCGCGGCGCGGGCTGTGGCGGTGCAAGGCGAGCGCCACGAGCTCCTTGCCGGTACCCGATTCGCCGTTGATCAGCACCGTTGCGTGGGACTGGGACAAGCGACCGATGGCGCGAAAGACTTCCTGCATCGACGCCGCCTTGCCCAGGATTTCCGGCGCCATGTTGTTCGCTTCCGGCGCACCTTCCTGGTGCATCCCCGCTTCCACGGCTCGGCGCACCAGTCCCAAGGCGTGATCCACGTCGAAGGGTTTCGGCAGGTACTCGAAGGCGCCGCCCTGGAACGCAGCCACGGCGCTGTCCAGGTCCGAGTAGGCGGTCATGATGATGACCGGTAGCTGGGGGTAGCGCTCCTTTACCTTCTGCAGCAGGGACAGGCCCGATTCCCCCGGCATGCGTATGTCGGACACCAGCACTTGGGGCGCGGTGCTGCCCGCATCCAGCGCTGCCAGGGCCTCATTCGCCGAGCCGAAGCTTCTGAACGGGATCTGTTCCCTGGCAAGTGCCTTCTCGAACACCCAGCGTATCGAGCGATCGTCGTCAACAATCCAGACTGGATTCATGGGGTTGCCGTCTTTGCAATATTCATTTTTCTCTGCCTGTCTGCCACCGGTTCAGACGCGTCGCGGCCCCGTCACTGCGCCGCCCTGCCCTGTTCCCGATCACCGCCGTACGGCAGCAAGATGGTGAAGCAGGTGTACCCCGGACGGCTTTCCGCCTCGATGCTGCCGTGGTGCTGGTGGATGAAGCTCTGCGCCAGCGTCAGCCCCAGTCCGCTGCCGCCCTCACGACCCGAAACCAGCGGATAGAACATCTTGTCGCGGATCTCCTCGGCGATGCCGGGACCGTTGTCGATCACTTGCAAGCGCAATGCCAGGCGATAGCGCCTCTTCGCCAGCGTCACCTGGCGGACTGCCCGGGACTTCAGGATGATCTCACCCTTTCCCGTCAGAGCCTGGGCGGCATTGCGCACGACATTGAGGATCGCCTGAATTAGCTGCTCCCGGTCGCCGGTCAGCTCCGGCAGGCTTGTGTCATAGTCCTGGCGCACCTGCACTTCGGGGAATTCCGCCCCGACCAGCCGCATCACGCGCTCGAGAATTTCGTGGATGTTGACGGGCGCTGGCCGCATCAGCCGGTGCGACGTGAGCAGTCGGTTCATCAGCTCCTGCAAGCGGTCCGCTTCCTTGATGATGACTTGGGTGTATTCGCGCAACTGGGCATTGTTCAGTTCGCGCTCCAGCAGCTGGGCCGAACCGCGGATGCCGCCCAGCGGGTTCTTGATCTCGTGGGCGAGATTGCGGATCAGCTCCTGGCTGACCATCTGCTGCTCGATCAGCCGCTCTTCGCGCACGACTCTGAGCTGCTGGTCGATTGGGCGGAATTCCAGCAGCAGGCGCACACGGCCGACCTCCACAGGCGTCACCGTGCAGTCCAGGTGCAGGACCTGTTGCTCTGCTCGCTGCACCGACAGGTTCTGGCCGGTGTAGCTCCAGTTGTTGCGCAGCGCATTGTCGAGCGCCCCGGCAAGTCCCGCCGACTCGCCGAGCAGGCGCGACAGGGGTTGGTGCAGGAATTGCCGCGAGCTGACGGCAAAGAGATTCTCCGCCGCCGGATTGAGGTACTCGATGGCCAGCGCGCTATCTACGAGAACGACCGCTGACGAAAGCAGGTCGAGGCCCGCGAATGCCGAACCGCCAGACAGGGAAACCGCCGGAGACTTGGATGCCATCTTGGCAAGGCAGCAAGAAGCGCGCCAGTCGCTTCCGCCGTCGCCGCTGCGCTTACCGCAGATTGGTGAGTTCCTTCTTCAGCGCCTCGACGTTGCGCTCGTGCAGGGCAACTTTGTCCTTGTAGGGCTGGAGGCGGTCGAGCACTTTCTGGTAGTTGCGCTCGTCGCCGAAGCGCACGGCTTCCTGCTCGGCCAGTTCCTTTTTCGCCTGATCGAGGCTTTTCTCCTCGTTGGACAGTTCCTGCTCGAGGATCTTGCGGCGATCGCTGTCGCGTTTGCGCTGCGTGTCGCCATCGACCTTGGGAAAACCCGGCAGTGTCGGCGTTGCCGCTGCAGGCTTGGCAGACGGCGATGACTTGGGCCCCGGGATGGTCGATATCGGGTCCAGATTCATCTTCTGGCAGCCGCGCGTCTCCACGTTCGAATAGGTCACGCGCCCGGCATCGTCCACGCACTTGTAGATGTCAGCGTACGCCGGCACGGCCGGCAGCGTGCCCAGAAGCAGAATTGCACCTGACAGTTTGATTTTTTGCATCATGCGATTGGACCCATCGGCACGAGTCGAAGTTTATGCAATGCCTATTTTGTTTTCAAATGGGGGCGCTTTCCCAAACAAAAAGGACGGGATGCATCCCCGTCCTTCCTTAACGGCCGGAATCCGGCAAAGCTTACGGGTGCTCGCGCACCCGCGGCCGCCGCGACTACAGGCTGTAATACATCTCGTACTCCACCGGATGGGTGGTCATGCGGAAGCGTGTCACTTCCTCCATCTTCAGCTCAATGTAGGCGTCGATCATGTCGCTGCTGAAGACGCCGCCGCGCGTCAGGAACTCGCGATCCTTGTCGAGGCAGTCCAGCGCTTCGTCGAGCGATGCGCACGGGTGCGGCACCTTGGCGGCTTCCTCCGGCGGCAGATCGTAGAGGTTTTTGTCCATGGGGTCGCCGGGGTGGAGCTTGTTCATCACACCGTCCAGACCGGCCATCATCATGGCGGCGAAGGCCAAGTACGGGTTGGCGGTGGGATCCGGGAAGCGCACTTCGATGCGGCGTGCTTTCGGGCTGCTGACGAAGGGGATGCGCACGGCCGCCGAGCGGTTGCGGGCCGAATACGCCAGATTGATCGGCGCCTCGAAGCCCGGGACGAGGCGCTTGTACGAATTGGTTCCCGGATTGGTAATGGCGTTCAGCGCCTTGGCATGCTTGATGATGCCACCGATGTAATACAGCGCGAATTCAGACAGGCCGGCGTAGCCATTACCGGCAAACAAGTTCTGGCCATCCTTCCAGATGGACTGGTGGCAGTGCATGCCGGAGCCGTTGTCGCCAACGATGGGCTTGGGCATGAAGGTGGCCGTTTTGCCATAGCTGTGGGCGACGTTGTGCACGGCATACTTCAGACGCTGCAGCCAGTCGGCACGCTGCACGAGCGGTGCGAACTTGGTGCCGATCTCGCACTGGCCCGCGGTCGCCACTTCGTGGTGGTGCACTTCGACTTCCACGCCCATCTGCTCCAATGCCAGGCAAATCGCGGAACGGATGTCCTGCAACGAATCGACCGGGGGAACCGGGAAGTAACCGCCTTTGACGCTCGGCCGGTGACCGATGTTGCCGCCCTCGAATTTCTCGCCCGAGGCCCAGGCCGCTTCCTCGGAAAACACCTTGCAGTAGGACCCGGACATGTCCACCGACCATTCGACGGAGTCGAAAATGAAGAACTCGGGCTCGGGGCCGAAGTAGCAGGTGTCGCCGACGCCGGAGGACTTCAGGTAGGCCTCGGCACGCTTGGCGATGGAACGCGGATCACGGTCGTAGCCCTTGCCGTCGGCCGGCTCGATGACGTCGCAGGAGAGCACGAGCGTCGTCTCGTCCATGAAGGGATCGACGAAGGCCGAGGCGGGATCGGGCATGAGCAGCATGTCCGAGGCCTGGATGCCTTTCCAGCCGGCAATGGACGAGCCATCGAACGCATGCCCCGATTCAAACTTATCGGCCTCGAATGCCTTGCTTGGAACGCTGACATGCTGCTCCTTGCCGCGGGTATCGGTGAAACGAAGATCAACGAACTTGATCTCCTTGTCTTTGATGAGTTTGAGTACGTCTTGAGCGGACATGATGTCTCCTAGCGAATTGGCGCAACGAAGGTCAGCAAAATGCGGAAAGGCGATGAATTACGTGCGTGCTGCTTAGCAGTTTCCGTGCCATGAGGCGCTCACCGATTGTGCATTGTGCCACAAGGCAACGCGAGAACGGAGAAAAGCCGGCGCGCACCAACATGGTGCAAGTTGCCGCAAGTGCCCCTACTTTGGTGCAATCCGGCAGTTGATCGAGATCGCACTGAATGCCGAGTCCGTAGGTAGCCGTGCGGCGATACGCTGCTCCAGACGCGCGATGTTCGCCGGCTCCAGGCAGTAGTCCTGGGGTAGAAAAATTTCCGCCTCGACCCGGTTGCCGAGATAGTGGAAGACCGCCTTCTCCACTTGCGGCACATCCTCGCCCAACAGACCACGCAAATGGCCCAGCAGCGCGGCGCGATCCGGGAGGTTGGCAACACGCGTCTCCTGCATCCTGTCGTCTTCTGCATCCACGTGCACCAGCACGTCCAGCACCTCGGGATAGGATCCCACGACCCGGCCGCGTGCCGCCTCGGCGATGCGATGGCCCTCCGACACGCTGATGCGCGGATCGACACGGACGTGGGCATCGACCAGCGCGCGGTGCGCCATGCGGCGGGTGCGCAGTTCGTGCAGGTCGATCACGCCCGGCGTGCCGAGCAGTGTTGCCCGGATGTGCTCGACCTTCTCCGCCGAGAGGCTGGTGTCCACCAGCTCCTGCATCGCCTCGTAGGCGAACTTGAATCCCATGCGAATGATCATGAAGGCGACCAGCGCCGCCGCCAGCGGATCGAGGAAACGGTAGCCTGCCAGCGACGCCCCGATCCCCACGGCAACGACCAACGACGAGGCAGCGTCGGAACGTGCGTGCCAGGCATTGGCAATGAGCATCGGCGACCGGGTGCGCTCGGCAATGCGCAGGATGTAGCGAAACAACAGCTCCTTCGCCGCCAGCGTGACCAGTGCCATCCATAGCGCCATCTCCCCGATCGGCGGCAGCGCGTCGACGTTGCGGATGCGGTCGGCCGCCGAGAGCAGGATGCCAACCCCGACCACCATCAAACCGCTGCCGAGGATGAGCGAGGCCGCCGTTTCGATTCTCCGGTGGCCGTAGGGATGGGCGCTGTCGGCGGGATGACTGCTCTGACGGCTGGCCCATAGGACAAGGAAATCGGCGAGCAGGTCGGACAGGGTGTGTATTGCGTCGGCGATCAGGCTCTGGGCGTGTGCCGCGATGCCGACGATGATCTGCGCCACCGTCAGCACCAGATTTACCGCCACGCTCACGCGCCCGGAGCGACGCAGCTCGCGGTAACGCCCGGCATCGTCCGGCGCGCCCGATGCGCGCACCTGTTCTTCGCCAAGCATGGGAAGCCGAGAAGGAAGTGCCTTATACTTTGAGGCCGGCCATTCTATGCCTTTTGCCACTTCATGGGAAAACTGAGCGACATCCTGACATTGGCGCAACAGCGCGCGCGGGAGCTGAATCTGCCCTACGAAGGGGCACTGACACCCCGCGAGGCGTTCGAGCTCTGGCAGGCCGCGCCCGGTGCCAAACTTGTCGATTGCCGGACTCGCGCCGAATGGGACTGGGTCGGACGCATACCCGGCGCCATCGAGATCGAATGGCAAAGCTATCCCGGCAACCAGCGCAACGCCAGTTTCCTGACTCAGCTTCGTCACCAGATCGATCCCGAGTCGCTCATCATGTTTATCTGCCGCAGCGGGCATCGCTCCCATCACGCCGCGGCGGCGGCAACCGAAGCCGGTTTCCCGGATTGCTACAACGTCCTCGAGGGGTTTGAAGGCGACAAGGACGTGCACGGCCAGCGCAACCGGGTCGGCGGGTGGCGCGTGGCCGGATTGCCCTGGACGCAGAGTTGAATCAATCCACATCGGCGCCAACTTCGTTGTCAGCGCCCGGCGCGACTTGCCGTTAATGGGCTCGTTTCCCACCGCCGATTGACAGGAGAGCACATGACCCAGGTGGCCACGATCAACTTCGACCGTTTCAACACCCTGCGTGACGAGGAAGCGCAAGAGCGCATCGCCGCCGCACGCGCCCGGCTCGGCCAGCGCGCGGTCATCCTCTGCCACCACTACCAGCGCGCCGACGTATATCGTCATGCCGACCTCACCGGCGACTCCCTCAAGCTGTCGCGGCTCGCCTCCCAGACCGACGCGCGGTACATCGTCTTCTGCGGCGTGCATTTCATGGCCGAGGTCGCGGACATGCTGTCCAAGCCGGGGCAGATCTCCATCCTTCCCGACCTGGCAGCCGGATGTTCGATGGCGGACATGGCGAACCTGGCCAAGGTTGAGCGCTGCTGGCGCGAGTTGGGCGAGGTTGTGGGCAATCCCGACGGCACCCATACGCCGGTGACCTACATCAACTCCTCGGCGGATCTGAAGGCCTTTTGCGGCGAGCACGGCGGCATCGTATGCACTTCGAGCAACGCCACGCGGATTCTCGAATGGTCATTCGGCCAGCGGCAGAAGGTGCTGTTCTTTCCCGACCAGCACCTGGGCCGCTGGAGCGGGTACAAGATGGGCATTCCGCTCGACGAGATGCTGGTCTGGGATCCGGACCTGGAAATGGGCGGACTGACGCCCGAGCAGATCCGCCGGGCAAAGATCCTCCTGTGGAAGGGACACTGCTCCGTGCACCAGATGTTTCAGCCGGCGCACGTCCTGCGCTTCCGCAACCAGTATCCGGACGGCATCGTGATCGCGCACCCCGAGTGCAGTTTCGAGGTGTGCAAGCAGTCCGACTACGTCGGCTCGACGGAGTACATTATCAAGGTTGTCAAGGCGGCGCCGGCCGGCACACGCTGGCTCGTCGGCACCGAGCTCAACCTCGTCAATCGCCTGGCAGACGAAGTCAAGCCCGAAGGCAAAACCGTCCAGTTCATGGCACCGACGGTATGCATGTGCTCGACCATGGCACGCATCGATCCGCAACATCTCGCCTGGTGTCTGGAGAATCTGGCGGAGGACAACGTCGTCAATCGCATCGAGGTCCCCGCCCATGAGGCGGAGTTGGCCCGGCTCGCCCTGCACCGAATGCTGGAGGTCTCCTGATCGCCACCTCTCCGCTCGCCCCGCAGCGGCTGCATATCGCCACCTACAACATCCACAAGGGCTTCTCGCAGTTCAACCGGCGGATGGTGGTCCACGAGCTGCGCGAGCGGCTGCGCAACCTGAATCCCGACATTGCGTTCCTCCAGGAGGTGCAAGGGCTGCACCTAGGCCATTCCGAGCGACTGGGCAATTGGCCGGCGATGCCGCAGCATGAGTTCCTCGCCCAAAACGTCTGGCACGATACGGCCTACTGCGGCAATGCCGTCTATGACCACGGGCACCACGGTAACGCCATTCTCAGCCGCTATCCGATTCTGTCCTCGCACCACCAGGATGTCTCCGACCATCGCCTGGAGCAGCGCGGGCTGCTCCACTGCGTGATCTCCCTGCCCTTCTGGAAAGAGCCGTTGCACTGCGTGTGCGTGCATCTCGGACTGATCGCCCGCAGCCGCCGGCGCCAGATGGACGCCATTGCCGCGCGCATGGAGCGCCTGGCCGCCGACGATTTGCCGCTGATCATCGCCGGCGACTTCAATGACTGGCGCAACCACGCCGACGATCTGCTCGCCGACCGTCTCGGCATGACGGAGGTGTTCGGGGCGGCCGGCGGCGGCCGGCCCGCGCGCAGCTTTCCCAGCACGCTCCCGATGTTCCGCCTCGACCGGATCTACGTGCGGGGCTTCGCCGTGGAGCGGGCCGACGTGCATCACGGACCGCCGTGGTCGAAGATCTCCGATCACGCTGTGCTCTCCGCCCATCTCCTAGCCGAGTAACGACTCCGACGTGAAGGGTGAGTATCTCCCCGGCAACCGCATCGAGTTGCTGGAAACAGGCGGCGAATTTTTTCCGGCGCTGCGCGCAGCGATCGACGATGCCCGCGCGGAGATCTATCTCGAAACCTACATCTTCGAGAACGACGATACCGGACGCATGATCGCCGCGGCGCTGACGCGCGCCTGCCTGCGCGGGGTTACGGTACGCGTCCTTGTGGACGGCTTCGGCGCCCGCGATTTCGCGCAGACGCTCATGCCCGAGCTGTTGCGCAACGGCGTCGAGGTGCAGGTCTACCGCCCGGAGATCGCCCGCTTTCGCTTTCGCCGCCACCGCCTGCGCCGGCTGCACCGCAAGGTAGCCGTGGTGGACGGGCGCACGGCCTTCGTCGGCGGCATCAATATCGTCGACGACGTGGACGCCGCCGATCCGGCGCCGCCGCGCTATGACTATGCCGTCAGCGTGTCCGGGCCGCTGCTGGCGAACATCCATGCATCGACACGGCGCATCTGGGAGCTGGTGTCATGGGCGAACTTCAAACGCCGTTTCCGCACCGCCACCAACGCATCGCTCGTGACCGATTGCTGCGGCGACACGTGGGCGCGGTTCGTCATCCGGGACAATCTGCGCCATCGTCGTGACATCGAAGAAGCCTACCTGGACGCCATCGCCAACGCACGCAGCGAGATCGTCCTCGCCAACGCCTACTTTCTTCCCGGCAGGCGCTTCCGCCGGGCGCTTCTACGCGCTTCACGGCGCGGCGTGCGCGTCATCGTCCTGCTACAGGGCCGGGTGGAATACGTCCTCCTGCACTACGCGACACAGGCGCTATACGGCACATTGCTTGCGGGCGGCATCAGGGTATTCGAGTACCACCGCAGCTTCCTGCATGCCAAGGTCGCCGTCGTGGACAGCCATTGGGCAACCGTTGGCTCCAGCAATATCGATCCCTTCAGCCTGTTGCTGGCGCGCGAAGCCAACGTCGTCGTACATGACGCACGCTTTGCCACCCGGCTGCGCACCAGCCTGCAATCGGCCATGGACTGTGGCGCGGTCGAACTGGATGAAAAACAATGGCAGCGCAAAGCCCTGCTGTCCCGCGCGGCAAGCTGGCTGGCCTACGGCATCGTTCGGCTGATGATCGGACTGGCCGGTCACGGCCGCAAGCACTGACGTGGCCGACACGTACAGGCACCTACACGGTCTCGGGACGGCGTGCAGCGATCAGGCCGCAGTGCGGCGATCGAATCCGCAGGGCGGGCGCTTCGATGAGATGACGCCGGTATTGACGCCAGCCCATCCCAGTCCGCCGAACAGGCGCGCATATTCGATCTTGATGCAGCGGTCCATCACCACTTCCAATCCCGCCGCTTCGGCACGACGAGCTGCCTCGTGGTTGATCACGCCGAGTTGCATCCACAGCACTTTGGCGCCGATGGTAATGGCATCTTCGACGAGTGGCATGACATCGTCTGCGCGGCGAAAGCAGTCGACGATGTCCACCGGCCCGGGCACGACGCGCAGGCCGGCATAGCAGGGCTGCCCGAGCACCTCGCTGTAGGCTGGATTGACCGGCACCACGGTGTAACCGCGGTCGAGCAGATACTTGGCGGCAAAATAGCTCGGTCGATACCAGTTGGCGGACAGCCCGACCATGGCGATGACCCGGCTGGACATGAGAATGCGGCGCAATCCGGCAATGTCGTCCACCATCAACGTATCTCCGACGAACAAAAGGCAACGGGCGCGGGAGCGCAGCGCGTGCGCGGCAGCTTCCCGGCGTCCCAATTAGTCAGCGCCCACGCCCAGACATCGGCCAGACCAAACCGCGCAAGCCCAGCTGGCGGCTCCTGGCCGAGAAAAGCCAGGGCGGCGACGATCGGCACCTGGGGCCGTCGATCGTCGAGTGCCACCGCCAGGGTCTGCTTCGAGAGCTTCTCTCCCGCAGCGTTTGCCGCGACTGGCAGGTGGAGGTATTCGGGCGTGGCCAGCCCCAGCAGTCGCTGGAGATAGATCTGTCGCGGTGTGGAATCGATGAGATCGGCGCCGCGCACGACATGGGTAACGCCCTGTTGTGCGTCGTCGACAACCACCGCCAACTGGTAGGCAAACAGGCCGTCGGCACGACGCAGGACGAAATCGCCCACTTCGCGATCCACGTCCTGGCCGATGCGGCCCTGCAGGCGGTCCTCGAAGCAGATCTCTCCCGGCGCCACGCGCACGCGCAGCGCCCGTGCCGCGCGCCCGTACCGGACGCCGCCGCGGCAGGTACCAGGATAGCGGCGTGGCGCGCCGGCCGCCGCCTTGCCTGCCGGCCACGAATCGGCGATCTCGCGCCGGGTACAGCCGCATGGGTACAGCCAGCCCGAGCGGCGAAGCTGCTCCAGGGCACCCTCGTACAGTTCGCTGTGCCGGCTCTGCAGTACCGGCTCGGCGTCCCATTCGAAGCCGTAGGCCGCCAGGGTGCGCCGGATGGTGTCGGTCGCCCCGCGGACGTTGCGCGGTGCATCAATATCCTCGATGCGCAGCAACCACTGCCCATTGTGCACCCGCGACTCCAGGTAGCTGCCGAGCGCGGCCACGAGCGAGCCGAAATGCAACGGCCCCGTGGGCGACGGTGCAAAGCGTCCGCGATATACTACGTTGGTGCGTATCCGCCCAGTCATGATGTGCGAAGTTTAACGCCCTGCGGCCCCGGGCAGGAGCTACGTGAACGGCATCACTTCGTCAGGAAGCGGCCCGGCGTACTCTGCATTTGAGCATTCCACGAGGAATTCAATGGCAACCATCGAGCTGACGGCAGAGAACTTCGAGGCCACGATCAACGGCAACGACATGGTCGTCGTGGATTTCTGGGCACCATGGTGCGCTCCGTGCCGCGCGTTCGCGCCGACCTTCGAGGCTGCCTCGGAGCAGCATACCGATGTGGTGTTCGCCAAGGTCAATACAGAGGAGCAGCAACAACTGGCAGCCGCCTTCGGCATCCGCTCGATCCCCACGCTGATGGTGTTCCGCGAGCAGATAATTCTCTACTCCGAGGCTGGCGCTTTGCCGGCAGGCGCGCTGGATCATCTCGTGTCCCAGGTTCGTGCAGTGGACATGTCCGACGTGCGGCGCGAGCTGGCCTCGCAACGGGGATCATCGTGACGGCGCAGCATGCCGCCTACGGCCACAGCGGGCGTCTATGCCAGGGCTGCGACCGCGATTCTCGCCCGGGCGGCGCGACAAGACGGGCGCTGTAGTACTCGATGTGATGACGATGAACGACGCGCAGGAAGACCTCACCGTCACCGACATCGCCGCAGGCGTACATGCCGATCGGGTGCGGCTGCTGTTCGAGTTGTCCCGTGGCGCGCTTCTGGCGAGTGCCGCGGCGTCGGTCGTCACTGCTTTCTGGTTGTGGCCTAACACGAGCCGCACGGCCTTTTTTTTCTGGCTGGGCAGCGTCGTTCTGGTGCTTGTCGCGACGGCTTCGTTGAGCTACGGCTATCGCCGTATTCAGCCGCCTGCGTCTGAAGCGGCGCAATGGGAAAAGATCTACGCCCTGAGAACGCTGCTCGGCGGACTGACCTGGGGGTCGCTGGTTCTGATCGCCGGGCCGGTGCGCGAGGGCCCGCAGGAGCTGTTTCTGATCCTGATGCTGAGCGGCGTCAGCCTCGCCGCCACCGGCACCTTGAGTCCCAGCCGCCTGTGCTTCTATGGCTTCGTGTTCCCGACGCTACTGCCCCTGGCGGGCTATTTGTTCGCCAGTCCGCAATCGGCGTTCGCGGCCGCGGGTTGGGCGGTCATCGCATTTGCGCTGCTGCTGCTCAGCCTGCACAGCCTGTTCTATCGTAACCTGCTGGCGACGATCATGGGCCGGTTCGAGAGCGAGGCGTTGGCTCAGGAACAGCAGGTCATCTTCGACACCACTGCCGAGGCGATCGCGTTCATTCGCCCGCACATTCTGATCAAGTGCAATCGCCAGTTCGCCACGCTGCTCGGCTATTCCATGGAGGAGATCGTCGGCAAGCCTGCCTGGATATGGCACAAGAGCTACGAGGACTGGAAGCAACTCGTGGACGACTGCCTCCCCATCATCCGTGCCGGCAAGTCGTACCGGCGCGTCATTCAATTCCGGCGCAAGGACGGGGAGTTGTTCTGGGGCGAGATTACGGGCATGGCGGTGGATCCGGATCATCTCGAACGCGGGTCGGTGTGGATGGGCGGCGAAATCACCGAACGGCTGCGTACCGAGGCTCAGTTGAAAGCCAGCGAGGAGCGTTTTCGTGATCTCGTTTCACTGTCCTCGGACTGGTACTGGGAACAGGACCGTGAGTTCCGCTTCACCCGCATGTCGGGCAATGCGCTGGAGCGCCTGGGCGAGGGCGCCGGCAGCCCGCTCGGCAAGGCGCGCTGGGAACTGGATTTCATCCGCGGCGTCGCTGCCGAGCAATGGCAGGCGCATCGCGACCGGCTGCACAAGCATCTTCCTTTCCGGGAACTCATCTATCAGGTGGAAGGCAGCGATGGCCAGGTCCGTTGGTGCAGCGTCAGTGGCAAACCGGTGTTCGACGAGGGGGGCAACTTCGCCGGCTATCACGGCGTGGGCAGCGACATCACCGAGCGCGTTCGGGGCGCCGAGCGCTACCGGCACCTCGCCCATCACGACACCCTGACGGGGCTGCCCAATCGGCGGCTGCTCACCGACCGCCTGGAACAGGCGGTCGCCCAGGCCCGACGCAAGGGTAACCGGGTCGCCCTGATGCTGCTCGATCTCGACGACTTCAAGATCATCAACGACACGCAGGGACACTCGGCAGGCGACAGTGTGCTGGTCATCATCGCCCAGCGGCTGCGCGCCAGCGTGCGCGAGAGCGACACGGTGGCACGCCAGGGCGGCGACGAGTTCGTCGTGCTGCTGCCGGAGGCGGCGCATATTCGCGACGCGATCACCGTCGCCGAGAAGATCATCTCCGCCGTGCGCGAGCCGGTGACGATCGGCGACCGTCAGTACGTGCTTGGGGTGAGTATCGGGTTGGCGATGTTCCCCGACCACGCCGCCAGCGCCGAGCGGCTCATGCAGCACGCCGACATCGCCATGTACAAGGCGAAGCGCTCCGGCGGGTCAAGTTACCAGATCAGCGCCGGCGCCCAGGACGCGAACGGCAAGCCGTCGGCGCCCCAAGCGGACGAGGCATCGACTAGACATTGAAGCGAAAGTGCATGACGTCACCGTCGTGCACGACGTACTCCTTGCCCTCGAGCCGCATCTTGCCTGCCTCCCGGGCGCCCGCCTCGCCTTTACAGCTCAGATAATCGCCGAAGGCGATGACCTCGGCGCGAATGAATCCGCGTTCGAAATCAGTGTGAATTACCCCCGCCGCCTGAGGCGCGGTGTCGCCAACGTGGATGGTCCAGGCCCGTACTTCCTTCTCCCCGGCGGTGAAGAAGGTCTGCAAGCCCAGCAGGGTGAACGCGGCGCGGATGAGCCGGTTCAACCCTGGTTCAGCCAGGCCGACGTCGACAAGAAACACCTGCTTGTCCTCGTCGCTCATGTCAGCGATCTCTTGTTCCAGTGCGGCGCAGAAGGCGACCACCGGCGCCCGTTCCTTGCCCGCGTAGGCGCGCACGCGTTCGAGCAGCGGATTGTCGCCTTTCAGTCCTCGCTCGTCCACGTTGGCGGCATAGAGCGTCGGCTTCGCCGTGATGAGACAGAACGGTTTCAGGTTGGCGCGTTCTTCCTTCGACAGATCGAGGGCGCGTACCGGCTTGGCTTCGTTGAGTTGGGCGCGCGCCTTCTCTAGGACGGCGACGAGCAGCTTGGCCTCCTTGTCGCCCGCCTGCGCCGGCTTGCCGTAACGCGCCAAGCCTTTCTCCACGGTTGCCAAATCCGCCAGTGCCAATTCGGTTTCGATGGTTTCGATATCGGACACCGGGTCGATCTGCCCAGAAACGTGGACGATGTTGTCATTGGCGAAGCAGCGCACGACGTGAATCACGGCATCCGTCTCGCGAATGTTGGCCAGGAACTGATTGCCCAGCCCTTCGCCTTTCGAGGCACCGGCCACCAATCCCGCGATGTCGACGAACTCCACCGTCGCCGGCACCACCCGTTGCGGTTTTGCGATCGCCGCGAGCTGGGCCAGCCGCGGGTCCGGCAGTTCGACGATACCCACGTTCGGCTCGATCGTGCAAAACGGATAGTTCTCCGCCGCAATGCCCGCCTTGGTTAGCGCATTGAAAAGGGTGGACTTGCCGACGTTAGGCAGACCGACGATGCCGCACTTGAGACTCATGACTGGAGAATTGTGGGACGCAAATCAGTGACGTTGGGAAGTCTCGACCCGCTCGCGCCTGCGCATCGATGCGGCCAGTTGCGCCCTGCCATAAGGCGGCCAATGTCCCGTTGCTGGCGGCCGGATCATTGGCCCACGTCCACCTTGCTCACCGTGGGGCGCGCATTGAGCTTCTGCATGGCAGCCGGGTAATCGCCCCGGGCGAGCGCGGGCCATGCCTCGAGCGCACGGTCGAGGGCATTATCGATCGCCTGCTGTTCCTCTCGGCGCGGCGCATTCAGCACGTAGTCGACGACCTCCTGGCGGTTGCCGGGGTGGCCGATGCCTACACGCAGGCGCCAGAAATCCTGGGTACCAAGATGGGCAACGATGTCCTTCAGGCCGTTGTGCCCACCCAAGCCGCCGCCAAACTTGAGCCGCAGCGCACCAGGCGGAAGGTCCAGTTCGTCGTGGATGACGATCATCGCCTCCGGCGGCAGGCGGTAGAACCGTGCCAGTGCGCCAACGGAATTGCCGGACCGGTTCATGAAAGTATCAGGCATGAGCAGCCAAAGCCCCTTGTCCCGAGCATGTGCGACGCTGCCATGGAAACGCGACTCCCGCTTCAAGTCGAGGTTCAGCACGCGCGCCAGCCGGTCCAGGAACCAGAATCCGCAGTTATGCCGCGTGGCGGCATACTGCGGCCCCGGGTTTCCAAGCCCGACTATCAGGCGAGGCGTGTGCATCGGGTGAGGCGCTCGGTGCGAAGGAGGCGATGCGGGAGGTGGAACAGGGCTACCTCTGCGCCGTCATCGCAGGGCGCAATGGCGAGGAGGCAGCCGCCCGGATTATTTCTTCTCCGCCGGTTTTGCCGTCGCAGCAGGGGCAGCCGCAACAGCCCCGGCCGCTTCTTCACCCACGGCGAGTTCCTCGGTGGTCGCCCCGCGGTGGACCAGAATACTTGCCACGACAGGGTTTTCGCCCCGGTGCAGCACGGCCTCCACCCCTTTCGGCAGCTTCAGTTCGGTGACGTGGATGGAGTGGCCGACGGTAAGGTCCTTGAGATCCACCTCGATGAACTCGGGCAGATCCCCCGGCAGGCAGGTGATATCCAGCTCGTTCATGGTATGGCTGGCAATGCCACCCTGCAGCTTCACCCCCGGCGCGATGTCCGCGTTTACAAAGTGCAGCGGTACTTTCACATGGATCTTTTGCTTGGCATCGACGCGCTGAAAATCCACGTGCATCACCTGTGGCTTGTAGGCATGCATCTGCACGTCACGCAGCAGCACCTGTTGCTTGGCCCCATCCAGCATCATGGTGACGATGGACGAATGGAAGGCCTCGTGTTTGAGGTGATGGAAGAGCTCGTTGTGATCGAGATCGATCGGCTGCGCGAGTTGCTCGCCGCCGTAGAGGATTCCGGGCACCCTGCCGGCGCTGCGCAGGCGGCGGCTCGCTCCGGTTCCCTGCTGCGCGCGTTTGCTGGCTTTGACTTCGATTTGCATCGTCTTGCTCCTTGCGGTTGAACCCCCGCCCGCGACCAGGCGGGGAATGAAAAAATCCAGTGATCGTTTGGCTCTCTTGCTTGTGTTGCCTTTGGCTGCCGCTCCCGGGCTGATGCCTCATTTATTCCATGAACAACGAACTGACCGATTCCTCGTTGCTGATGCGCAGCATCGTCTCGGCCATCAGTTCGGCGATGGAGATCTGCCGGATGCGGGGACACGTCTTGGCTTCCTCGCTCAGTGGAATAGTGTCGGTGACCACCAGTTCATCCAGCGAAGAATCGGCGATTCGGCTCACCGCTGCGCCCGAGAGCACCGGATGCGTACAGTAGGCAAGTACGCGCTTGGCGCCGTTCTCCTTCAAGGCGTGCGCCGCTTTGCACAGCGTGCCGGCCGTATCCACCATATCGTCCATTATGACGCAGGTGCGGTCCTTGACCTCGCCGATGACGTTCATCACTTCGGAGACATTCGCCTTGGGGCGCCGCTTGTCGATAATGGCAAGATCGGACTCCAAGCGCTTGGCCAGGGCGCGAGCGCGTACCACGCCGCCGACGTCGGGCGACACCACGAGCAACTCCTCGTGGTAGTGCTTCCAGATGTCGCCGAGAAGGATCGGCGTGGCATAGATGTTATCCACCGGAATGTCGAAGAAGCCCTGAATCTGATCGGAATGCAGGTCGACGGTGAGCATGCGGTTTACGCCCACAGCCTGCATCATGTTGGCAACCACCTTTGCGCTGATCGGCACCCGTGCCGAGCGCGGCCGGCGGTCCTGGCGGGCGTAACCGAAGTACGGAATCGCCGCCGTAACGCGTCCGGCCGAGGCGCGCTTCAGCGCGTCGACGATGATCAGCAATTCCATCAGGTTGTCGTTGGTCGGCGTACATGTCGATTGCAGAACGAAGACATCCTTGCCTCGCACGTTCTCCAGGATCTCGACGGTCACCTCGCCGTCGGAGAAACGGCCGACCGTCGCCCGGCCGAGGGAGATGTTCAGGCGCCGCACCACATCGGCCGCCAGCTTGGGATTGGCGTTGCCGGTGAACACCATCAGGGTGTCATATGCCATGAACGCCTCGCGTGTATTCTTCCGATCCGCAACACAACAAACAAATCGGGCAGGCGATCGCCTGCCCGTTTCTTGGTTTTCTGGCTGGGGAGGAAGGATTCGAACCCTCGAATGCCGGAATCAAAATCCGGTGCCTTAACCAGCTTGGCGACTCCCCAAGGAAATCCTCATTCAGCGAAGTGCTCGAGCGGATGACGATCAAGTCCCCGCGCCATCCAGCCACGCCACTGCCGCGGCAACTCGGCGAGCACCGCTTGGGCTGCGGCCTGGTCGCGGAAGACCGCGAAGACGCAGGCACCGGAGCCGCTCATGCGCGCCGGCGCGAACCGGTCCAGCCAAGCCAGCGCCCGAGCCACCTCCGGATGGCGCCGACACACTACCGGCTGCAGATCGTTGCGCCCGAAAAGTTCGCTGCAACTCGCTGAAAAGTCCGCTATTTTGATGGGTTCGGTGTCCCGTGTCAAATCTTCGGCGGCGAAGATTCCAGCGGTCGATACCGCGACCGGCGGCTCGACGACCACATACCAGGCGGAAGGCAGATCGATCGGCCGCAGCACCTCGCCCACCCCTTCGCCGAAGGCACTGCGGCCGAACACGAAGAAGGGAACGTCCGCCCCGAGCGCCAGAGCGAGGCGCTGCAGGTCGTCGCGACTCATGTGAACGGCCCACAGCCGGTTCAACGCAAGCAGCGTGGTTGCCGCATCGGAACTGCCGCCGCCCAGCCCGCCGCCGAGCGGCAGACGCTTGTCCAGCGAAATGGTTACGCCCAAGCGCGAATCGGCTTCGCGCTGCAGCGCCCGCGCGGCCCGCAAACAAAGGTCGATCTCCTCCGGCACGCCGGGCAGCGCGGTCGCGCGGCAAACGCGCCCATCCTCGCGCGGCGCGAAGCGTAATAGGTCGCCGTGATCCAAGAGCCGGAACGCCGTCTGGAGACTGTGGTAGCCATCGGGCCGGCGCCCGACGACGTGGAGGAAGAGATTGATCTTGGCCGGCGCCGGGAACACGTGCCCCCAAGTCGGCTCGATTACTTGGCCAGCGTCCACGCGTCGATCTTGAGACGCACCTCGATGTCGCCGCTTTGCAGGTGCAGCAGCGTGGGCAGCGCGTCGCCACGCGCGCTTTCGTAGTCGAGATAGTCGATCTGCCACCCCTGCTCGAACAGGCGCTGGGGACGCTGGACCGAATCGCGCTCGATGCGCGTGGCGGCCGCCGACGGCTGGCCCACAATCCAGGCAGGCAAATCGCGCAGGGGCAAGCGTGTGCCGAAGACGCGCTCGCTCAGCGCCTCGACATCGCTCGCCGTGTAGCGCTGCTTGTCGGCTGTTTCCAGCCGCGCACCGGATGCATCGCCGACCAACGCAGCGATGCCCTGTCCGGTCGGCGCCGTTACGAACAGCTCGTCGCGGGCACCGATGTGCGTCCACTCGATGGCGGCGGCATGGTTTTCATTGCCCCGCCGCACCGCGATCCGCCCTTCCAGCGAAAAAGCGCGAATGCCGTCACGCATCGGCCGCGCCGGCGTCTCGTTCGTCTTGGTGTCGAGACCGGCACATCCGGCAAGCACGAGCAACGCCAGGATCCCCGCGCGCAGCAACGCAAATCGCGAAACGCGCATGCCCTAGTGAGAAAACTTCTTCATGACCTCGACCAAAACCTCGTTGCCGGGGTTGGCCGCCGAGGCGTCGCGCCAGGTTTTATTCGCTTCCGACTTGCGGCCCATCATCCACAATACTTCGCCGAGATGGGCGGCAATTTCCGGATCCTTGCGGATGCTGAATGCACGCTGCAGCTGCTCGAGCGCTGCGTTCAAATCCCCCTTGCGATAGAGCACCCAGCCCATGCTGTCGATGATGAACGGGTCCTCGGGGGCAAGCTGCAAGGCTTTTGTGATGAGTTGCTGCGCCTCCTCCAGACGCTCGTTGCGATCGGCGTAGGAGTATCCCAACGCATTGTAGGCGTGGGCATGATCGGGCTTGAGCTGAATAAGCTTGCGCAAATTCGCTTCGAGCACCTCCATCCGACCGAGCTTTTCCGCCAGCAGCGCCGTCTCGTAGAGCAGCTCGGGCTGTTCCGGCTGTCCGGTCAGTTGCTGATCGAGCAGATCGAATGCCTCGCGGGTGCGGCCCGCATCGCGCAGCACCTGCGCCTCGGCGAGGAGCAACTGCATCCGGTCGCGGCTGTTCTTGCCCGCCAGTTCCTGCAAGTGGCGCCGTGCATCATCCACCTTTCCCTGCCGCCCCAGGACATTGGCGTAGCGGATCTGCGCTGGTAAAAACTGATCGCCACCGTCGACGGCGGCATACCATTCCAGCGCCTTGTCGAGATCCTTGCGATCCTCAGCAATCTGGCCAAGGTAGATGCGCGCCAGATTCGGATCTCCCTGATTGAGCTCCAGCAGCCGCTTGAAATTGCTCTCGGCCAGTGCCGGGTCGTTGAGCTGCATCGACAGGACGGCGACCGCCAGAATGACGTCCGGATTATCCGGAAAATCCTTCAGCAGGCGCTGGAACTCCGCGCGCGCCTCGGTGTACATCTTTTCGCCGGCCAAGCCGCGCGCGTAGTGCAAACGGACATCCCGGGCGCGCGGGTAGTCGTTCAAAAAGCGCCGCAGCGAGTCGAGCGCTTTCGTCGCTGATTCCGCCTGCAGTAACTGCGCCTTGAACAAGGCCGCCTGTTCCCAGCCTGCCCGCAACGACTGGGCGGCCTCGACCTCCTCCAGAGCCCTCGGCGAGTCGCCTGCCGCCTGTGCCGCCTGAGCCCGTGCGAACCGCGCTTCTGCGACAGACAGGTAGGGCTGCGTCAGCCTGTCCACCAAAGCCCAGACGGCGCGCTTGTCTTGATGCCGGGCGAACAGCCGGTTCAGTCGCTGCAGCCCGTCGCCCAGGCGGGAGCCCTCCTGGCTGAGCAACTTGGCGATGTGCGGCTCGATTTCGTCCAGACGGTCGGTGCCGACCAGAATGCCGGCCAGCATCTGACGTGCCTGCGGCGATTCGGGGTCCAGCTCGACCCACAAGCGAGCCGACTCCAGTGCCGCTTCGTTGCGCCGCGCGAACAGCGCCATCTCCGCGGCACGGCGCGCCACCCGCGGATCGCGCGTTTCCTTCGCAAGCTCGCTGTACGCGGTGATGGCGAGATCGGTTTCACCGCGCTGACTGGCTATCTCGGCCAGCAGCATCCGGTACAGGATTTCCGGCGTCAGCTCCTGGTCGGGCAGGGGCTCGGCGCGCGCGCCGTCAGCCAGTTCCGCAATCGCAGCTTCCGCTTCGTCGGGGGGAGCCACCGCTGCCGATCTCCCCGGCAAATGCGCGCAGGCGCCGAGCAACATCGCGAGGAAGGTGGCAGTCAGTGCGACAGGTGACCGTAAAGCCTGGGGGCGCGCGACCCGGGATACAAGACAAGAGATGGCCTCGAACACGATGGTTGTGAGTGCTGCATTACAATTTGGTTCGGTCGATCTTATGGAGTTTTGCCAGCCTCGGCAAGCGCGGAAGACGCACCTGCCCGGGCTCCGCCGCTATGCCCGAGTTGCCGGAGGTCGAGATCACGCGGCGCAGCCTGCTGCCGGCTCTGCTGCACAAGTCGCTCACTGGCGCGACGGTGCGCAACCCCGCCCTGCGCTACCCCGTCCCCGGCAATCTCGCGTCGGCGCTTGCCGGGCAGCCGCTGCAAGCGATCGATCGGCGCGGTAAATACCTGCTCCTCAGGTTCCGCGGCGGTACCGTGCTCATCCATCTGGGCATGTCAGGCAGCCTTCGCCTAGTTCCAACGTGCGCGACGGCGGGCGCCCATGAACATGTCGACCTCCTGTTCGGCGGGACGGCGCTGCGTTTATCCGATCCCAGGCGCTTCGGCGCCGTCCTCTTTCATGGCGGTGACAGCGCCAGCCACCCGCTGATCGCAAACCTTGGCATCGAGCCGTTATCGCCGGCGTTCTCGCCGCAGTGGCTCTATCGGGCGACCCGAGGCCGGCGCGCGCCCATCAAGCATTTCCTGATGGACAGCCGCCGCGTTGTCGGCATCGGCAACATTTACGCGTCCGAAAGCCTGTTTCGCGCCGGCATACAGCCGCTCACGCCCGCATCTGCTGTCGGTCCGCGGCGTTGTGCGCGCCTTGTCGCCGCCGTCCGGGAGACCCTGGAGGCAGCGCTCGCCGCAGGCGGCAGCAGCATTCGGGACTTCGTACACAGCGACGGAGCCGGCGGCTCGTTTCAGCAGACGCATTTCGTGTATGGCCGCGCCGGCAAGCCGTGCCGCGTGTGCGCCAGCCTTATCCGCACGGCGCGTCTGGGAAACCGCTCGACGTTCTACTGCCCGCGCTGTCAGCGCTAGCAAGCACTTCGTTCCCCGACGCACTGAATCCAAGGCGCAGCGCGCCTTGCATGGCAGGCGGCTTGTGCTAAAGTTGTCGGGCAAAATGGTCGTCATGTAAACGATTGCGCACCGTAGCCGCCGCGGGGAGATCATGGAGCCGACCAGCCTTTCCCAACAGTTTTCCGCCTACACGAACTGGCGCAGCGAGCTTTCCAAGAGCCTCATGCTTTTGCGCGAGTGGCTCAACCAGAACGAGCTGGGCGACACCCAGAACGATGCGCGCCTCGACAGCCTGCTGGAGCGGCTGCGCGGCGACAAATTGACCATAGCCTTCGTCGCCGAATTTTCCCGAGGCAAGTCCGAGCTGATCAACGCCGTGTTCTTCGCCGAATACGGCCAGCGCATTCTTCCCTCCAGTGCCGGTCGCACGACCATGTGCCCGACCGAGTTGCACTACGATCCGACCAAACCGCCGTCGATCGAACTGCTCCCCATCGAGACCCGCTCCACGCACGCAACGGTCGCTGAGTACAAGCGCTACAGCGAGGAGTGGCGCACCATCGTGCTCGACACCGATTCGGCGGATGCAATGCAGGAGGCGTTGCGCAGCGTCGGCGAACAAAAGCTGGTCAACCGGGAGGAGGCGAGGAAGCTCGGCTTTATCATCGACGCCAAAGGCGAAAAGGGGCTCAAGCCCGATGCCAAGGGGATGGTGGAAATTCCGCGCTGGCGCCACGCCGAAATCAACTTCCCGCACCCGCTACTGTCCCAGGGATTGGTGATCCTCGACACGCCCGGCCTGAACGCCATCGGCGCAGAGCCGGAACTGACGCTGTCCCTGTTGCCCAACGCTCACGCGGTGCTGTTCATCCTTGCGGCAGACACGGGCGTCACCCAGTCCGACCTTGCCATTTGGCGCAACCACGTCAACGCCACAGGCGGCGAAAACCTGCAAAAGGGCCGGCTGGTAGTGCTGAACAAGATAGACGGTCTGTGGGACGGCCTGCGCAGCGACGCCGAGATCGACGCCGAGATCAACCACCAGGTACATAGCTGCGCCGAGGTTCTGGAGCTCGGCGCCGGTCGCATTTTCCCTGTATCCGCCCAGAAGGCCCTCGTCGCGAAGGTCAACCACGACCAGGAGCTGCTGGTGCGCAGCCGTATCGGCGAGCTCGAGGAAGCGCTGACTCAGGAACTGATTCCGGCAAAGCGCGAGATCGTCGCCGAAAGCATTCACGGCGAGGCGCTGGACGTCGTCGGACGCACGCGGGAACTGCTTGATTCGCGGCTGAGCAGCCTGCGCGAGCAACTCCAGGAACTTACCGACCTGCGCGGCAAGAACCAGACCGTCATCCAATACATGATGCTCAAGGTCAAGACCGAAAAGCAGGAATTCGAGCAGGGCCTGCAACAGTACTACGCTGTGCGCAGCGTCTTTTCGACGCTGACCAACAATCTGTTCGACCACCTGGGCATGGATGCGCTGCGCGAGGAAACGCGCCGTACGCGCGATGCCATGCACGCCGCGCACTTCTCCAAGAGCCTGCGCGAAGCCATGGCAGGGTATTTCCGCGGCGTACGCACGCATCTCGATAAATCCATTGCCGAGATTGACGAAATCACCAACATGCTGACGGCGATGTACAAGCGCTTCAGTGTCCAGCATGGCCTGAATCTCGGTGCGCCCAAGTCGTTCTCGGTGCTGCGCTACCAGAAAGAGATCGATCGTCTGGAACAGGGTTTCAATGCCCAGTCCAACACCTTCCTGCATCTCATCACGACCGAGAAGCGTGTGGTGACGCAGAAGTTCTTCGAGACCGTGGCAGTCCAAGTGCGGCGAACCTTCGAGATCGCCAATCGCGAAGTCGAACACTGGTTGCGAGCGGTGATGGCGCCGTTGGAAAGCCAGGTGCGGGAGTATCAGTTGCAGCTCAAGCGCCGTCTGGAGAGCGTCAAGCGCATCCACCACGCCACCGACACGCTGGAGGATCGCATCGCCGAGTTGAAGCAGGCGGAATCCACGCTGGCGACTCAGGTCAAGGAACTGCAAGCCATCGGCGACGCCTTGCGGCGCGCCCTCGAACCTGCGGCGACGGAACAGGAATTGGCGGCCGAGGCCGCGTGATACAACCGCGCCGTGCTCAGGTGGCCTTCTCCGCGGTGAGCTTGAGGAACTTCGCCATCAGCTGATCCTGCGTTTCCACGTGATCGGGATTGATTGGAATGCAATCCACCGGGCATACCTCGCGACACTGCGGTGTATCGAAGTGACCGACGCATTCAGTGCACTTGTCCGGATCGATTTCGTAGATCTCCGCGCCTTGGGAAATCGCCCCGTTCGGGCACTCCGGTTCGCAGACGTCGCAGTTGATGCACTCGTCCGTGATCATCAAAGCCATATGTTGGGTCCTTTCACGACATAGTTTTGATTTTCTTTGCCAGGCGCTCTTCCACTAGCGGCTGGACGAATTTGTCGACGCTTCCGCCCAGGAGCGCAATCTCGCGCACCATCGTCGCGGAAATGAACATGTACTGGTCCGAGGGCGTCAGGAATACGGTTTCGACATCCGGGTAGAGATTGCGGTTCATGCCGGCCATCTGGAACTCGTACTCGAAGTCGGAAACGGCGCGCAGTCCGCGCAGGATGACCTTTGCCCTGTGTTGGTGAAGGAAATCCATCAGCAGACAAGTGAATCCGTGGACCTCGACGTTGGGATAAACGGAGAGCACCTTCGTCGCCATCTCGACCCGCTCGTCGAGACCAAAGAACGGCCGCTTCGATCGGCTGTCGGCCACCCCCACGACCACATGCTGGAACAAGAGAGAGGCTCGACGCACGAGATCCTCGTGGCCACGGGTCACAGGATCGAACGTGCCTGGATAAACGGCGATTCCGTTCATGAGTTGCATAGCCTCACTCGGCGCGTAACAGGTGGTAGTGAACCTTCCCCGCTTTGCCGCGCTTGCAGGTCAGCCAGTTTCCGATCCGCTCGAGGCCGCGCTCGGCCTCGGCGTAGATCACGGCGCGTTCGTCGAGCGCGCGGGGCAACAATTCCTCGATGCGCGTGAGCCAGCCGCACCCATAGGGCGGATCGAGGAAAACCACATCATACCGCCTCGGCGGGCGCGACAAGAATTCCAATGCGTCGGCGCGTACGAGTTCCAGCCGCACCGCGCCCAATGCGTCGGCATTGTGCCGCAGCGCCGCGAAGGTGCGTTGATCTTGCTCAACCAGAGTGACGAGGTTGGCGCCCCGGGAGGCCGCCTCGAAGCCCAGTACGCCGCTGCCGGCGAACAGGTCCAGGCAATTCAGGCCGGAGAGATTCTGCCCGAGCCAGTTGAACAATGTCTCGCGCACCCGATCCGGCGTCGGCCGCAGGCCGCGAATGGCGGCGACACTCAGCAGCCGGCTGCGCCAGACGCCGCCCGTGATGCGTATGCGGCTCAAGTCAGTTGCCGGCGACGACGACGGTGACCAGGTTCTCGGGGCGCACACGACGCTGGAAGGCGTCCCGGATCTGGGCCACGGTCACCTGGGAGACTTTTTTCTGGTATTGATCGAGATAGTCCAGCGGCAGGTCATAGAAACCGATCACGGCCATGTGGTCGAGAATCTTGCGGTTGCTGTCCAGCCGCAGGGCAAAACCATCGATTAGGTTCTGCTTGGCCGCCTTGAGCTCCGCCTCGGTCGGCCCGTTGCGCAAGAACTCCGACAGGGTCGCCTCCACCACCTGCAGCGCCTGATCCGACTGCTCGCGCTTGGTCTGCAGGCCGATCTGGAAGGGGCCGGGTAGCTTTAGCGGTTGAAAGTAGCTATAGACGCTGTAGGCGAAGCCGCGCTTCTCTCGGACTTCTTTGGTCAGGCGCGACACGAAGCCGCCGCCACCAAGCACGTAGTTGCCAACAATCAGCGGAAAGAAGTCCGGGTCGCCGCGACGGATGCTAGGCATGCCGACATAGATATGGCTTTGGGTGGCGGGATGGTCGACGCGGATCGTATCGCGCTTGGGCGTGCCCACCTCGGGCAGCGAAGCGGCCGGCAATGACTTCGGCAGCCCCTGGGTCAGCCTCTCTACGATCGCCTCAGCCTCATTGCGCGAGATGTCCCCGATGATGGACACCACGGCGCGATTGGCGCCGTAGTTGGCGCGGTAGAAACCAAGCAGATCCTCGCGCGTGATGCCGGCAACGCTCTCCGGTGTGGCGTGCGCGCCGTAGGGATGATCAGGGTAGAGCGCAGCGCTAAAACGCTTCGAGGCAATGCTGTCCGGGCGGGTGTCCGCTTCCTTGATGCCGGCGATTGCCCGCGCCTTCTCTCGCTCCATGGCGTCGGCCGGGAAGGTCGGCGACTGCAGCACCTGCCGCAGCAGCTCGATGGCGCCGTCGCGCTCAGTCTTGCTGGACAGGGTGCGCACGCTGATGCTGGCGCGATCCAGGTCGGTCGACCCGGCAAGCCGCGCACCCAGATCCGCCAGTCGCCCGGCAATGTGCTCTTCGTCGAGCTCGCCGGCCCCGGTGTCGAGCAGGCCGCGGGTGAGCGAGGCGAGGCCGGCCTTGTCCCGCGGCACGTATGCCGCGCCGGCAGCGAAATCCACCTGAACGTCGAGGATCGGCAGCACACGGGTCTCGACGAACAGCACTTTCGCCCCCGAAGGGGCGACCCACTGCTGGATCGCCGGCGCGGCGTGGGCAAGCGCGGACAGGCATAGGCCCGCCCACACGAACAGGGCTCGTTTCATTTCTCGCATTCTGGCAATTACTCGCGGTGGTCAGTGCCGCAAACCCGCCGGCGCCTGGCGCGGTGCGGTCGCTTCCGGCAGCGGTTGGGGGTCGAGAACGGCAATAGTCAGCGTATCATCGTTGAAGTATTTCCTCGCCGCCGCCTGGACCTCGTCGGCGGTAACGCTGCGGATCTTGTCGAGCATGCGGTCGATGTCGCGCCAGTGCAGGCCGGCCGACTCGGTACGGCCGATCTCCATGGCCTGGGCGAACATCGAGTCCCGCTTGAACACCTGGGAGGCGATGGTCTGGGTCTTCACCCGCGCCAGCTCCTCGGCGCTCACGCCCTCTTGCTTAATGCGCTCGACCTCGGCGCGCAGCGCCGCTTCCAGATCGGCGACGGTCTTGCCCTCCGCCGGCGTGCCGTCGAGGAAGAATAGCGCCTCGCCGCGCACCGTGGCATCGTAGCCGGCACCGGCGGACACCGCCACGCGGCTGCCGCGCACCAGGTTCCGGGCGAAACGCGCCGCGTCGTGGCCGTCGAGCACCGTCGCCAGGACTTCCAGGGCGTAGGGTTCGCGATCCTTCTCCACGTCGCGCAGCTCCGGCATCTTGTAGGCCATGGCCAGGTAGGGCAGCTTGGCAGGCGCCTTGACGACGACCCGTTTGACCCCCGTCTGCTCGGGCTCGGTCTGCACCTTGCGGGCGGGCAGCGCACGGCGCTTGATGACACCGTAGTGCTTCTCCGCGAGCCGGAATACTTCATCCTTGTCCACGTCGCCAACGACGATGACATAGGCGTTGTTCGGTGCGTACCAGCGACGATACCAGTCCTTCGCATCCTCCGCCGTCATGTTCTCGAGATCGCTCATCCAGCCAATGACGGGACGACGGTAGGGATGAGTCTGAAATACGCTCGCCATGAGCTGCTCATGCACCTTCGACTGGGGATTGTCCTCTGTGCGCAGGCGCCGCTCCTCCATGACCACCTTGATCTCCTTGCCGAACTCGGCTGGATCGACGATCAGGTTGGCCATGCGGTCGGCTTCCAGGGACATCATTTCAGACAGGCGCGCCTTCGGCACCTGCTGGAAGTAGGCCGTGTAGTCCAAGCTGGTAAAGGCGTTGTCGCGACCGCCCGCTTCGGCCACGAGTTTCGAGAACTGCCCGGGCTTGAGGCGTTTGGTACCCTTGAACATCATGTGTTCCAGCACATGCGCGACGCCCGATGTACCGTCTACCTCGTCCATGCTGCCGATGCGGTACCACACCATGTGCGCCACCGTGGGCGCGCGATGGTCCTCCTTGACGATGACGCGCAAGCCGTTGCTCAGCGTCTTTTCATAGGGATTGGCCAGGGCCGGCGTACCGAGCGCCAGCAGTAGCGAGAGCGCCGCGACGGCGCGACAGACCAAGCGTTTCATCGTTGTCGTGATGGCATTCTGATAAAATTGGCAGCAATTTGCGGCAAGGCGGCATCTTAAGACGTTCGCCGCCCGCTTGCCAGCCGGCAACCAGCCAAGCCGGTTTCCGGACAACCCTCAAGAAGACCGCTTCCCTCCATGTTTGGTTTCCTGAAGAAGTCGGACGCACCGGTAGATGCACCTGCCACGCCTTCGTGGACGGAGCGTCTCAAGCAGGGGCTGTCGCGCACCCGCGCCCAGCTAGGCGGACAGCTTGCCGGCCTGTTTCGCCGCGGCAAGATTGACGACGAGCTGCTGGAGGAGCTGGAGACGACGCTACTCATGGCCGACGTCGGCGTCGACGCGACACAGCACCTGCTCGCCGAGTTGAAGGCACGCGTCAAGCGCGACCGGCTGGAAAGCGCCGAGCAGCTCCAGCAGGCATTGGCCGACGCGCTGCTCGCGTTGCTGCGCCCCTTGGAGGTGCCGCTCGAACTGCGCGAGCACAAGCCCTTCATTATCATGCTGGCGGGCGTCAACGGTTCCGGCAAGACGACCTCAATCGGCAAGCTGGCCAAGTATTTTCAGGCACAAGGCAAGTCGGTGCTACTCGCCGCCGGGGACACCTTCCGCGCCGCCGCGCGTGAGCAGCTGGTCGCCTGGGGTGAGCGCAACGGCGTCGCTGTCATCGCTCAGGACGGCGGCGACCCGGCGGCGGTGATCTTCGATGCGGTCAACGCCGCCCGCGCCCGCAGCATCGATGTCGTGCTCGCCGACACGGCCGGCCGGCTGCCAACGCAACTTCATCTGATGGAAGAGATTTCCAAGGTCAAGCGCGTCATCGCCAAAGCCGACCCGACGGCACCCCACGAAGTGCTGTTGGTGCTGGACGCCAACATCGGCCAGAACGCGCTGGCGCAGGTCAAGGCGTTTGACGCCGCAGTGGGTGTCACGGGCCTGATCTTCACCAAACTCGACGGCACCGCCAAAGGCGGTGTCATCGCCGCGATCGCTCGCAGCCAGCCCGCGGCGCATCCCATCGCATTGCGTTTCATCGGCGTCGGCGAAGGCATCGACGACCTGCAGCCGTTCTCGGCGCAGGACTTCGTCGCCGCTCTGTTCGAGCAGCCTGGCCGTTAGCAGGCCACTACCGCATTCATGATCCGCTTCGAAGAGGTCGGCAAGCGCTATCCCGGTGGTATGGAGGCGCTGAGCGAGCTGACCTTCGCCATCGAGGCGGGCGAGTTCGTCGTCATCCGCGGCCATTCCGGCGCGGGCAAGAGCACCGTGCTGAAGCTGGTGCCGGCGATCGAACGTCCGACGCACGGCCGGGTCACCGTCAATGGCCAGGACGTCACGGCGCTGAAGCGTTCGGCGGTGCCGTATCTTCGGCGCAGCCTCGGTTTGATCTTCCAGGACCAGAAGCTGCTCTACGACCGCAGCGTCTTCGACAATGTCATGCTGCCACTGGCGATCATGGGCTTCCCGCCCAAGGACGCAACGCGGCGGGTCCAGGCGGCGCTGGACAAGGTAGGGCTCCTCTTCCACGAGAAGACCATGCCCATTGCGCTCTCCGGCGGCGAACAGCAGCGCCTGGCGATCGCGCGCGCCATCGTGAACCGGCCCTCGATCCTGCTCGCGGACGAGCCAACCGCCCATCTCGACGCCGACTATGCGCACGACATTGCAGAAATGTTCCACTCCTTCAATCAGGTGGGCGTCTCGGTCGTTATCGCGACCCACGACGAAGCACTGTTCGCACCCTTCGCATCGCGTCGCCTGGTGCTCAATCATGGTCGGCTGGTGACATGAACGCCTGGCTGTTTCAGCACCGCAAGGCCTTTGGACACGCGCTGCGGCGCCTGGGCGAAGCGCCGCTGTCGACTCTGCTCGGCGCGCTGGTGGTCGGCATCGCTCTGGCGCTTCCCGCCGGCGGCGAGATGGTGCTCGCGAATCTGACCACCGTGACTGGACGCCTGGTCGCGAAACCCGAGATGTCGGTGTTCGCCGCGCTCGACGCCGGCAAGAAGGATCTGGCCGAGATCGAGGCGCGACTGCGCCAGAGCGACGGCGTCGAGGCGCTGCAGTTTGTCTCGCGCGACGACGCACTGAAGCGGCTGAAACAAGCGGAGGGGCTGGCCGATGTCCTCGACGGCCTGCCCGGCAATCCCCTGCCCGATGCATTCATCATCACGCTGCAACACGCCGAACCGGCCAAGCTCGAGCAGGTCCGAAGTCTCGTCGAGAAACTGCCCAAGGTCGAGCATGTCCAGTTTGACTCGGCATGGGTGAAACGCGTCGACGCGATGCTGCGCTTCGGGCGCGTCGCCCTGCTCCTATTGGCCGGTCTGCTCGGGGTTGCCTTGGTGGCGGTGACGTTCAACACCATTCGGCTTCAGATTCTCACCGATAGGGAGGAGATTGAAGTAAGCCGGCTGCTTGGGGCGACCGACGCCTTCATTCGCCGGCGCTTTTACTATTTTGGTGTGCTACAGGGTCTGCTCGGTGGCCTGGTGGCGTGGCTGATTGTCTTCGCCGTCGCTCACCTGCTGGCTGGCCCCGTCGCTGAACTCGCCGACGCCTACGGCATTGAGGCGAGTCTGCGGGCGCTAGCGCTGGAAGAGTCGGCGCTGCTGGTCGTTTTTGCCGCCGTGCTCGGCTGGGCGGGAGCCTATCTGTCCGTTGGACAACACCTGCGCGAGAGCGCGACCCGCTGAACAGATCGGTCGTCCGGCTCGGATTCGACCATTGTCAGGGCCGCGCGTGCGAATGGGCCGACCGTCGGTGCCGAATCGTATCGCACCGATCCCTTGGGCGGCCGCCGGGAGAGTTCGCGCCAGACATCGGAACTATCACCCCGGAAGATCATGTCAGCGTCCGGACGAGCCAGTGTCCAGCCGCCGACGGCCATCTCCATTTCCAGCTGATGCGGGGCCCATCCCGAGTAGCCAGCGTAAATCCGCAAGTCGTGCGTGGGCTGGTCCCGGTCGAGTAGGCGCGCAAGCAGCTCGCGATCGCCGCTCAGGTAGACGCCGGGGAGCATTTCGATGGCGTCCTCTGGCGGCGCGTCGGCGCGAAAAACGAATATCAACTTGTTCGGGGCAACCGGGCCGCCGAAATAGAGCTTCTCCGTGGTTGCCTCCAACCGTTTGTTGTTCTTGAAGATTTTCCTCAGCGGCAGCTGGGTCGGGCGATTGATGATGAGGCCAAATGGTCCGCCTTCCGGTCCGTGACGGGTGACCAGAACGACCGACTGACGGAAATTGGGGTCTTCCAGGTCCTCGGACGCCACCAGGAACACGGACCGCGGCTCGCCGGACTGAGCCCGCGCTGCACACGCCGAAGCCAGAAACATCAGTGTAGACAGCACGATACCGAGCCCAAGGCGGAACCGGATGGAGGCAGAAGTTGGCATTGACCCAGTATAGACCAGGCACCGAGCCCTCAAGCGGGAACTTCGCGAACCGTTAGCACTCTGATGTTTAGAGTGCTAAACTAGCGGCCCCAAGGAGGTAGAGTCGTATGTCGCAAGCGGTATCGTTGCCTGTTTCCCTGCCCATCTCGTCGGCCGTTGGCAGCCTGGAGGCCTACATCCACACGGCGAACAGCCTGCCCATGCTGACCGAGACGGAGGAAAGGGCGCTGGCGCAAAAGTTTCGGGACCACGGCGACCTGGACGCGGCGCGCCAACTGGTGTTGTCCCATTTGCGGCTGGTCGTGGCCGTTGCACGCGGCTACCTCGGTTACGGCCTGCCCCATGCCGACCTGATTCAGGAAGGCAACATCGGGCTGATGAAGGCAGTCAAGCGCTTCGACCCGGAGCGCGGCGTGCGTCTGGTGTCTTTCGCCATCCACTGGATCAAGGCGGAGATTCACGAGTACATCCTGCGCAACTGGCGGCTGGTCAAGATCGCCACGACCAAGGCCCAGCGCAAGCTGTTCTTCAATCTGCGCAGCCTGAAGCAGGGCCTGACCACCATGAGCAGCGACGAAGTGGGAGCAGTCGCGAAGCAGCTCGGTGTAAAGCCTGAGGAAGTTGTGGAGATGGAAACCCGGCTTTCGGGACAGGATGTGGCACTGGAAGCCAATGGTGACGACGAGGACGAGCGCACCGCGCCCATCGCCTATCTGGCCGATCCCCACGCGGAACCCTCGGAAGCGCTAGCCCAGCAGCAGCGCCAGCGCCTAGACGAGGAAGGCCTTAAGCGGGCCTTGAACAGTCTGGATGCGAGAAGCCGGCACATTATCGAACGGCGCTGGCTGGCAGAGGGCGACAGCGCCACCTTGCATGAGCTGGCGGCCGAGTACGGCGTTTCGGCTGAGCGCATCCGGCAGATCGAAGTCAAGGCGATGCAGAAGATGCGCGGCGCGTTTTCAAATCTGTCCTGAATAAGTCTGCCTCGACCGACGCCGAGCGGGCCGCCTTCGCGGCCCGCTTCGTTGTTTTTTGGTGTCCCCGTTTCGCCCGTCGCCTGCAACGCCACGAAGCCGCGGCCTCGCGCGGAATTCCGGTAAACTGGCGCTCCCCGGCCCACATTCCGCCACAATGCACTGCGTTGCCCCGTCCCCGCCTGCTCGCCAGCCGCTGAGCACCACCGAGTGGCGCTGGCTTATTCTGGCGCTCGTCTGGGGATGGGCAATCGTCGCCGCGACGATTTGGTGGCACTTCCACGGACGATTCAATCTGAATGCGCAGGCACGCCCGATCACGGCACAGGCCTTCGTCGCCCGCACGCAAGCGATGATCGATGCCCACACCATCGGCAAGGAGGGGGACGTGCCGGTCGTCCGTCCGCCTGCAGACTCGGATGTTTACATTGTCGCGCAGGCCTGGAACTGGTGGCCGATCCTGGAGCTGGAACGAGGCCGCAGCTATCGACTGCATCTGAGCTCGCTAGACTATCCCCATGGCTTTCTGCTGCAAACCGACAACATCAATGCCCAAGTCATACCCGGTTTCGAGCAGGTCATCGAGCTGAAGCCAGCCACTGCAGGTGACGCAATGATCGTTTGCAGCGAGTACTGCGGACTCGGCCACCCGGGAATGACCAGCCGGATCAAGGTCCGCTGATCACCGCTACCCGGCACGAAGGAGCAATCCTGAGCGTCATCTTCGACTCCGCTGCCGCGCCGAACCTGTCGGCGGCGCCGGGCGATTTCCGTCTCGGCGTCACGGCCGACGTACGCCTCGGCCTTGCCCGGGGTTGGTTGTGGCTGGGGTTGCTTTCGCTCATCGGCTCGGGTGTTCTGGCCATCCTGCTGGTGGTGTCCCGCACCCCTGGTGTCGGCGCCATGCTCCCGGTGGCGGACTTCTTCCACGTCGCACTGGTGGTGCACGTGGACCTGTCGGTGCTCGTCTGGTTTGCGTCGATCGCAGGTCTCCTCTGGAGCCTGGCCGGCGGCTCGGGCGCGCTGGCGGCGGCGCGCACGGGGCTGGCGCTGTGCTCGATCGGTACGGCACTTATGGCCGCCGCGCCTTTCCTCGGCCGCGGCGCGCCGATCATGGCCAACTACATCCCGGTGCTGGCCGATCCCGTCTTTCTCGCTGGTTTGGTCGCCTTCGGCGGCGGAAGCGCCGTGCTCGTCGGGCGCGCGCTCCTTGTCGCGCCATTGCTGTCGCGGCCGCTGGACGGTGGCGGCGCCTTGCGGCTTGGATTGACGCTGGCGGCGGTGACGACCGCCGTCGCACTCGCCGCGTTTGCCGCATCATGGTGGCTGACACCGGATACCCTTTCCGGCAAAGCCTACTACGAGGTCCTGTTCTGGGGTGGCGGACACGTCCTGCAATTCGTCTGGACGCTGCTCATGCTCGTGGCTTGGCTGTGGCTGGCGCAAGCGTGCGGCGGACGCGTGGCGATGAGTCCGCGCATCGCCGCCGGTCTGTTCGTCTGTGCCGCGGCGGGCGTGCTTGCGGTGCCGATCGCCTATGCACTTTACGACGTGCATTCCGTCGAGCACCGGCAGTGGCTAACGCTGGCCATGGCCCTCGGCGGTGGGCTGCCCATTCTGCCGGTGGCGCTGGCGGCAATGCGGGCCGTCGCGACCGCCACCGCTGTCACGCCGGCGGCCCGTCCCCTGCGGGCGTCGCTCTACTCCTCGCTGCTGCTCTTCTGCGTCGGCGGCCTGATCGGCTTCGCAATCGCCGGCACGAACGTCAAGATCCCCGCCCATTACCACGGCGTCATCGTTGGCGTGACGCTAGCGCTCATGGGGCTGGTCTACCACCTGCTGCCGCAGCTAGGCTACGCCACGCCGAGCGGAAGACTCGCCACGGCCCAGCCCTATGTCTATGCCGTGGGCCAGCTGCTACACATCGGTGGTTTGGTGTGGTCGGGCGGCTACGGCGTGCAGCGCAAGGTTGCCGGCGCCGGTCAGGTGTTGCGCAGCACGCAGGAGGTCATCGCGATGGGCATCATGGGCTTGGGCGGACTCATCGCCATCATTGGTGGACTGCTGTTTGTCGTTGTGGTCGGCGCGGCGATGTATAAGCGCCGGCCCCGTTAGCCGCAGCGGCGCGCCGACGACGAGCGCGCACGTCGTAGCCTCGCCGGCGCCTGACACGCGCGCCGAACCAAAGTTCAGCGACCCAGGTTCGCGATGTATTCTGCGACGGCGACGATGTCCTGTTCCGTTAGCCGATTGGCAATGTCGCGCATGACATGGCCGACGTCGTTCTTGCGCGTTCCCTGTTGATACGCCTTCAACTGCTTGACGATGTAGGTCTGATGCTGCGAACCCAAGGCGGGCGCAAGCACGGCCGGCGGCGCCGCCAGCCGCTGCCCCCATTCGCGGTTGCCCTGGCCGGTCGCACCGTGGCAACCGGTACAGGCGAGGACCGTCGGACGTTGTTTGCCCTTGGTGTAGATCTTCTCGCCATGGGCGCGCTTTTCGGCGTCGCCGGCGCCAGCCTGAACCTTCTGGCTGCCGTAGTAGGCGGCAAGATCCTGGATGTCCTGCTCGGTCAGGGGCTGGGCCATCGGGCTCATCATCTGGTCGCTGCGCTTGCCCGCCTTGAAGTCGTGAAGCTGTTTGACGAGGTATTCCGGGATCTGGCCCGCGAGCTTGGGCCATTCGGCGTTGACGCTGTTTCCTTCCGGGCCATGGCAGGCGGTGCAGGCGGCTGCCTTGCCGCTTCCCGCCGCCGGATCGCCGGCAGCCCCGGCCACACCTGAGAGAACAGCGCTCACCAGGATCAGGCCAATGCGGGCGCATTCGTTCTTCATGTCTCCCCTCCTTTCTCGCTAACAGATCTTGGCGGACGTCACCCGGTAAGGCATCGGCGCCGACGCCACCCCTTGCACGTTTCTTTATATACCCATTATCATGGTATGGATATTATCGACATTTGACTTCCGCCCGCAACTGGTCAGGACAGGTGCCGACGATCCAACCCGCAAACGCGGGCGGACGCGCACCGCAAGAAACCACCGCGGAAGTCGCCCACCTACGGACCAAGGAGGGAGGAGACCATGTCCGAGCGTTTGTCCGCTCAAGTCGAGTTGGAAGTGCGCTCCCATGATGCCGCGGCGTTCGAAGCAGCGCACGCGCTCCATTGGGAAACCAGCGTCTGGCCCTTGGTCATCAGCGTCGGCATCCTGTTCATACTGCCCTTCGCTTTCGCTTTCAAGTTTGTCTATCACCAGCCGATGACCGCCATCCTGTGCCTCGGCGTGGGCGTACCGCTCACGGTCGCAGGTATTGCCGGTTGGGTCAGCGAGGCCATCGCCGGACACGGCGAAGGTCTGAGCTTTCCGGCCATGGGCTGGTTCATCCTTGCCGAGGCGATGATCTTCGTTTCGCTGTTCGCGAGTTACTGGTTCATGCGGCTCACCGCACCCGGCTGGCCGCCGTCGGGAACGCCGGTCATGCCTACCGTGCTGCCACTCGTCATGACTGCGGTACTCGTTGCGTCGAGTTTCACCATCCACGCTGGTGAGATCTGTCTGCACCGCGGTGATCGTTCACGATTCGTACGCTGGCTGGCGCTGACCATGGTGCTCGGCGCGGCTTTCATCAGCATGTCGTTCTACGAGTGGAACCACCTTTTCCACCAGGGCTTCGACTTCGAAACCAACGCCTACAGCACGATCTTCTACTCCATAACCGGATTCCACGGCGCCCATGTCGCGGTGGGACTGGGCATCTTCGTGGCAGTGCTGATCCCGGCACTCATGGGCAAGACCAACGAGGCGTTCACGAAAACCGCCAGCATTTACTGGCATTTCGTGGACATCATCTGGTTCTTCGTCGTCTCCCAAGTCTATTTCTGGTAGTGCACCAGGAGCGACCGCGAGGCTTGCGCCGGTGAATCGAATCGGGATCACGCTCCAGCGTGCCATCGTGGCTAGCCTGCTGGTTGCCGGGTGCGTGGCGCCAGCCTTGGCGCGTCCGTCCAGCGCGGAATCCACCATCGATCCCAAAGTCATGCAGATCGACGAGCTGCGTTACCTGGGTGCAGCCATGCCACAGGATATGGCGCTCCTCGATGCACGCGGCAACTCGTTCACCCTCGGCGACATGCTGGGCAAGCCGGTCATCCTGCTGCTTTCGTACTACAACTGCGACGGTACCTGTCCGTCGATGAACGTGGCGCTGCGCGAAACGCTGGAGAAAGTCGATCGCTTCCGCCTAGGGCGCGACTTCAGCGTCCTGACCGTCTCCTTCGACCACCAGGACACGCCCGGCGTAGCCGCCGAGTTTCTGCGCAAGGCCGGTCTACCCGACGTCTGGGGCGCGGGTTGGCGCTTCGCAGTGTTGCACGAACCCAAGCGCGACGCCGAACGGCTGGCCGCGAGCGTCGGCTTCCGCTACTTCTGGTCGCGCCAGGACAAGATGTTTCTGCACCCCAACGTGCTCGTTTTCCTGACGCCCGAAGGACGCATCGCGCGTTACCTGTACGGCACGCGCCTGGACGCGGCCGCCGTGGAGCTCGCGTTGGTGGACGCCGACTGGGGACGCATCGCTGCGTCGGCCAATGTCATCGACATGCTGGCGGGCATCTGTTTCAGCTACAACTTCGCCGAGGGGCGCTATCAACCGAACTACTCGCTGCTCGCGGGCGTCGCCTCGCTGCTGTTCGGGATCGCGGCGGTGACGCTGGGCGCAATCGCTTTCAGAAGGAGGATGGGGAGGATGTCGCATGGACACTAGAAGAAGCGGTCGGCCTGGGCTCTGCCGCGCCGGGCTTGCTGCCTGCGCCGCGAGTCTGGCCATTTCGGCAACCACCCATGCCGGCGGGAACGATCCGGCCCGCGGCTGGGACCGGCTGTGGGCCACTGTCATATTCGATATCACGATACTGGGCGTTGTCTTCGCGCTCGTGGCTGCCTACTTCCTGTGGCGCTATCGCAGGCAGAGCCCGGATCAGGAGGGCAGTGCGCCGCGCCTTACTCGCGCCTCGGCGATCGGTTGGGCGCTCATTCCCGCATTCGTCTTCATGGCTGATGATTTCTTTCTCGCCGCCAAGGGCTGGCAGCTGTGGAACGACTATCGTGACATCCCCGCCGACCGGCTAGAGGTACACCTGGAAAGCGGCATGTACAGTTGGGACTACACCTATCCCAATGGCGTGCACACTCAGAACGAACTTCGTGTGCCCGCGGGCAAGCCGGTCTTGCTGCGCATGACCAGCCGCGACACCATTCACAGCCACTTCATACCCGATTTCCGCGTCAAGGAAGATGCCATGCCCGGCCGCGTCACGTATCTCTGGTTCCATCCCAAGGAGCCCGGCGAGCACATCGTCACCTGCGCCGAATACTGCGGCATCATGCATTCGTACATGGTGGGCAAGGTGGTCGTCATGGCGGCGGACAAGTTCGCCGGGTGGTACGAACAGGAAGCCTCTCGGCTGGCGCAGACCAGGGAAAAGGCGACGGGGCAGGAGGGCTGACATGGGTGCTACCCTGAAAGAATGGATCTTCACCACCGACCACAAGCGCGTTGGCGTTCTCTATCTGATCGGTGCCATCGCCGCCTTCGCCGTCGCCGGCGTGCTGGGCATGATGATGCGCATCGAGCTAACCAAGATCGGCCCGACCGTCACCGACAATCCGGGGCTGTACAACGTCTGGCTGTACTTCCACGGCGCGGCGATGATCCTCGGCTTCCAGATTCCGGCGCTGACGGGCTTCTTCGCCAACTATTGCATTCCGCTCATGATCGGCGCCAAGGACGTCGCCTTTCCGCGGCTCAATGCGCTCAGCGTATGGCTGTTCTATGCCGGCATCGTGTTGGCACTGCTCACCTTCGTCATACCCGATCCGCCCGACGTTCTGTGGACCGGCTATCCGCCCTACTCCACCATCACCTCGGGCAACACGGCCTTCTATACATTCACCGTGTTGCTGCTGGGTTTCGCCTCGATCCTTGGCGGGGTGAACTTCCTCACGACCATCGCCTTCATGCGCGCGCCAGGAGTGACGTGGAACAAGCTGAACATCTTCGTGTGGGCGACGGTGGCGGCCTTCATCCTGCAGCTGATCTTCGTGCCGGTGCTGGGCACGGCGGTCACCCTGATCACCTTCGACAAGTATCTGGGGACGACTTTCTTCGACCCGCTCAAGGGCGGCGACGTGCTGACATATCAGAATCTGTTCTGGTTCTACTCCCACCCGGCGGTGTACGTGATCTTCCTGCCCTTCATTGGCGTCGTGTTCGAGATCATATCCACCTTCGCCAAGAATCCGGTGTTCAACTACAAGATGGTGGTGTATGGCGGCTTCGGCGGCATCGTCCTTCTCTCCGGCGAAGTGTGGGTGCACCACCTCTATGTCTCGGGCATGGTGGATTGGATCCGCGTCGGGCAGATGGTGACGACGCTGCTGATCAGCATTCCGGTCGGTCTTGTGGTCATCGGACTGGTCGGGACCCTCTACAAGGGTGCCATCGACTGGAACAAGACGCCGATGCTCTATGCGCTCGGCGTGGTCTTCCTGTTCCTGATCGGCGGGCTGACAGGCATTCCCCTTGCGGTCGCTTCGCTGACGATCCACCTGTCGGACACGTACTATGTGGTGGGGCACTTCCACTACGTCATGGCCGTCGCCGGCACCTTCGCCATCTTCGGCGGCGTCTACTACTACTTCCCCAAGATCACCGGGCGCATGTACAACGAGCGGGTCGGCCGCATCGCGTTCTGGCTCACGTTCGTCGGCACCAACCTGGTGTTCTGGACCATGATGGACATCGGCGTGAAGGGCATGCCGCGGCGCTATTTCGATTACGCCCACTTCCCGCAGTTCGAGCCGGCCATGCAGGTCATGACCGTCGGCGCGATTCTGATCGGGATCGGCTTTGCCATGGCGGTGGCAAACTGGGTCAACGGCGCCATCCGCGGCCGCAAGGCTCCCGACAACCCCTGGGGTTCGAAGTCGCTGGAATGGACCACGGCGACGCCACCCCCGCCGGGCAACTGGAAGGATGTTCCGCAGGTGTCCGAAGAATGGAACCCTTACGCCTACGGCAACCGGTGAATGATACCGAGGGGAAATGGGCGCGCCGCGCGGCGCGCCTTTTCTGTTGCTGTCGTGGGCGGCCTACTTGCCGGCGAGCAGTAACTTGATGTCCGCAGCGAGCGCTTCCGGCTTTTCGCCGTGCTTGGCGTAAAGCCGAAGGCGGCCCATGGGATCGAAGATGTAGGTACCGGCCGAGTGATCGACCGTGTAGGCGCCGGGCGTGCTGCCAGGCTGCTTCTGGTAGAACACACGGAAGTCTTTCGCCACCCTGGGCGTGGTCTGACTGTCACCGTAGAGACCAATGAAATCCGGATTAAACGTGGGCACATACTGCGCCAGCAACTCCCTGGTGTCGCGCTCGGGATCGATGGTGATGAACAAGACCTGCACCCGCTTGGCATCCTCGCCCAAGACTTTCATCGCCGCCGCCATGGTGGAAAGACTGAGCGGGCAGACATCGGGACACTGGGTGTAGCCGAAGAACACCGTCACCACCTTGCCGCGGAAATCCGCCAGCGTGCGTGGTTTGCCATTGTGGTCCGTGAGCGCGAAGTCCTGGCCATAGTCGGCGCCGGTAACATCGGTCGCCGCGAATTTGGTTTGTCCCTGCCCCCCACATGCGGCCAAGGCAAGTGTCAGAATCAGGCAGCCAAGGGCGCGCGCCATAGTTCAGAACCGAATGTAATGATCGACCAGAAGCGCTGCAAAAAGCGTCGACAGATAGAAGATCGAATAACGGAATGTCCTGCGCGCCAGCCGGTCGCTGTAGTCGATGTATAGATACACGGCGTAGAGCAGAAATACAGCCCCGAGCGCGAGCGCCGCGAGGAGATAGATCCAGCCGCTCATGCGTGTCGCGAAAGGCAACAGACTGACTGCGAACAGTATCAGGGTATAGAGTAGAACGTGCAGCCGCGTGTACTCCGGGCCGTGGGTCACCGGCAGCATCGGCAGCCCGGCGCGCGCATAGTCCTGTGTGCGGTACAGGGCCAGGGACCAGAAATGAGGCGGCGTCCAGGCGAAGATAATCAGGAACAGCAACAGCGGCTCGTAGGTGACATCGCCCGTGACAGCGGCCCAGCCGAGCACCGGCGGCATCGCGCCGGAGGCGCCACCGATGACGATGTTCTGGGGCGTGGCCGGCTTGAGTATGACCGTGTAGATGATCGCGTAGCCAACGAAGGTCGCCAGCGTGAGCCACATCGTAAGCGGGTTGACGAGCTGATAGAGCAGCGACAACCCTGCGCCGCCGACCAGGCCGGAAAACAGCAGCGTCTCGCCCGAACCGAGCTCACCCCGCGGCAGCGGACGCCCCCGCGTGCGCGCCATGAGCGCGTCGATCTTCTGCTCGACCAGGCAATTGACTGCGGCGGCAGCGCCTGCCACCAGCGCGATGCCCACGGTGCCGGCCAACACCACATCAAGCGAAGGCAGGCGGTCGGGAACGGCGAGAAACATGCCGATGACCGCGCAGAAGACGATCAGCGACACGACGCGCGGCTTCGTCAGCAGGTAGTACTGGTGCAGGCGGTGGGAGCTCAGATGCCAGTCGGGCTGCAGCACCTTCATGCGCTATCCTCAGCGGGGGTGTCTCGGCGGCAGTCGCGATACGTCATGAGTTTATCACATCGCGTCAACCGATCCGCGAGTACTTCAGGAGTCGTTCGAGGTCTTTTATCACCCGCTTCGGATCGGGATTCGCGGGAAATCGAAGCATCAGGTTGCCCAGCGGATCGACGAGATAGACATGCGCTCGGCGATCGGCTTCGGTGGGAAACACGGACGCCGCCGCCGGTTCGCGCGCCAATGCTATGCGCATGCTGCCGTAGTCGCGCAGCAGTTCGGCATCCGGCACCCGGGCATCCTCGACGATCCACAGACGCTCGACGCGGTCCATGTCCTTGCCCTGCGCCGTGCGCACCTGGCGCATGAGCAGGAGCATATCGCGGCAACGCTGGTCGCATTCGGCCGGGGCGACGTGGATCATGATCCACTTCCCTTTCAGCTCGACGAGTGAAAACGGTCGGCCTGCCGCGTCCTGCAGCGCCAACGGCGGCAGCGGTTGTGGCGACAGCAGCTCACCGTAGTTCATCCGGCTCTGCGGACGGAGGAAGTAATAGGTGACGTAGGACGCCACGACCGGCAGCACGAATACGGCTGCCACAAGCAGCAACGTCTTGCGCCCGTCAAGCTTCATTGCGTTCCTTGCGCATCGACAGGATGACAAAAAACACCGCGACCAGGGCCGACAGGGCATACCACTGGAAGGCATAACCGCGGTGCTTGTCGATTCCAAGGTCTGGCCGATCCCATTCGCGCACGAGCCCGTCATCGGCAGCGCTGGTCTGGAGTATGACGAAGGGCTGTAACTGAAGTTTCGACCACTGCTGATAGCGCTCCGGGGTGAGGTTCTGCCACAGTCTGCCCTCGGCGTACTGACCCGACAACTCGAGAAACCGCGCGCCGGGGATGCGTGCCTCGCCGGAGATCGTCACGCCTGTTGTCGGCGCCGCGATCTCCGGCAAGCGCGACCGGTCGTGCGGGGCTGCGACCCAGCCACGGTTGACCAGTACGTGCATGGCGCTGCCTTCGATGCGCAGCGGCATCAGCACGTGATAACCGGGCGTGCCGCGCCGCGCCTTGTTGTCGAGAAACACGAGGTGCTCGGGTTGCCACCGGCCATGAGCCGTCACATGCCTGTACTCCAGCGTCGCCGCCGGCAACGGCTCGCTGCCAACAGCGATAGCGGCCTCACGATCCAACTGGTCCATGCGCCGCTGCAGATCTTCCTTCTGATGCGCACGCCCCTGCTGCCAGTTGCCGGCAGCGATGCCCACGACAAAGAGGATCAACGCCACCGCCGTCGGCAGGGGTCGAATCACGAGGCGTCGCGTCACCGCACACGACCTTCGTTGCGGCCGTGGCAGGGCGATAGCGCTTTCGCTACACTGTAATTTTGGCTTGTCACTACCATGCGACTGATCGTTATCGCCTTCCTCGCGCTGATCGTCGTCAGCTTGGGGTCGGCATTATTCCATCTCCTGAAACATCACGGCACATCGACGCGGACAGTGAAGGCACTGGCGCTGCGTGTGCTGCTGTCCGTCACGCTGTTCGTCATTCTGATGGCGGGCTATTACTTCGGCCTGATCCGGGACAGACTCTAATCCGGTCATCCCGCTGTTAGGCAGTCTGCGTCGCCGGCGTAGTCCCGGTCAAGGTTTGAACGCGGGAGCTGCGATGTGGAAGAAAAAACGCCGCACTCAGTGCGGCGCCATTTCACATCCGCCTCGTTGAGAGGCATCGTAAGGAGGCGTGGGCCCCTTGCACAAGTAACGGGACCCCTCGCGCCTACAACCAATAAACCGTCACGAACAGGAATAGCCAGACGACATCGACGAAGTGCCAGTACCACGCCACCGCTTCGAACGCGAAGTGATGGTCGGGCCTGAAATGACCGGCGAGCACACGGAACAGAATGACGATCAACATCGTCGCACCGAGCGTGACATGCAGACCGTGGAAGCCGGTGAGCATGAAGAACGTCGAGCCATAGATGCCGGTGCTCAACTTCAGGTTCAATTCGGTGTAGGCGTGAACATACTCGTAGGCCTGGAAGCCGAGGAACGTGACGCCCAGGAGAATCGTCAGCAGCAGACCGAGTTTGAGCTGGCCGCGGTTGCCCTGCAGCAAGCCCCAGTGCGCCCAAGTGATGGTCACGCCTGAGGAGAGCAACAGAAAAGTGTTCAAGGCGGGAATGCCCCACGCCGCCATGGGCGTGAACGGCGCCATCCCCCCCGGCGCCACGGTGTCGGGCCAGCGCGCCGAGAAGTTCGGCCACACGTAAGTCTGACTTTCCAGGCTCGACAGATCGGGCAAGCCGATGGCGCGCACGTAGTACAGCGCACCAAAAAAGCCGGCGAAGAACATGACCTCGGAAAAGATGAACCAGCTCATGCTCCAGCGGAAGGAAGTGTCCACCCGCTTGTTGTACTTACCGCCTTCGGACTCCCTTATGACGGTTCCGAACCACCCGAACAGCATGTAAACCAGGAAGGCGAAGCCGATCGCCAGAACCGCCGGTCCGGCCGCGACCTTGTTCATCCACATCACTGCGCCGCTGGCCATGGCCAGCAACGCAATGGAGCCGAAGATGGGAAATCGCGACGGCTCGGGAATGAAGTATTTTTCGACCTGCTGGATCATCTCGGTTGTCTCCCTTACGAGGCTTTCCTGATCATTGACTGACTACTATGCGCACGACGAGCAGGAGCAAGAACACGAGCAGCACTGCTCCGAGGATGCCGGCGATGACCACATGGTGAGGCTTGAGCCGGGCGGCATCCTCGTGGTAATCCGCCTTGCGACGGATACCGAAGAAAGCCCAGAATACCGCCCGCGCGACATCAAGGAAGCCGGCCGACCGCTCGGTGCGGTCAGTGTGCGATGTCCGCTGACCTGCACTCAACTCCTTCCTCCCCCGGGCGCTGCGCCGCTGCCTGCCGTCGCGCCTTCGATCTCGAAGAAGGTGTACGACAGAGTAATGGTATTGACATCCTTCGGCAACGCCGGGTCGACGACGAAGACAACCGGCATCTGCTTCACCTCGCCAGCCGCCAGCGTCTGGCGGGTAAAACAGAAGCACTCCATCTTTCGGAAATACTGTCCCGCGAGTTTGGGTCCGTAGCTCGGAATGGCCTGACCGCTGACGGCGCGCTCGCGCGTATTGACGACCTCGTATGTGACTTGCGCGAGCTCACCCGGCCGGACGACGATACTCGACTGCAGCGGCTTGAACTGCCACGCCAGCCCATGGATGTTGGCGTCGAATTCCACGGTCACCTGGCGGCTGTAATCCACCTGCGTGCTGCGCGCAGCTTCGTCCGCTGCCAGCAGGTTGTTGATGCCCGTGACTTCGCAGATCTTCTTGTAGAACGGCACGAGGGCGAAGCCGAAGCCGAACATGCCAACGGCAACGAGCGCGAGCTTCGCCAGGAGTCGCCTGTTTTCGAGCCTTGCTGCCGTCATTTCAGGAGCCAATTCTTGACGATGATGCCGAAGAAGAAGACGAGCACGACGGACACGAGCACCAATGCCGTGCGGGTGTTGTGGCTGCGGCGCACCTGCTGGTCAGGAGTCATCACGCGTCACTTCACGACCGGGGCGTCTTCCCAGCTGTGATAGGGAGCCGGCGACGGCAAGTGCCATTCCAGGCCCTCGGCACCCTCCCAGACCCGTCCGTCTGCCCTCTCACCACCGCGGATACAGCGCAGGATTGCAAACAGAAAGAACAGCTGCGACAGACCAAACCCGAAGGCACCGATGGTCGACACGACATTGAAGTCGGTGAATTGCGTGGCGTAGTCGGGGATGCGCCGAGGCATTCCCGCCAGTCCGAGGAAGTGCATCGGGAAGAAGGCGATGTTGAACGAAATGATCGAGCACCAGAAATGCAGCTTGCCGAGTCCTTCCGGATACATGTTGCCCGTCCACTTGGGCAGCCAGTAGTAAGTTCCTGCGAACAGCGCGAACAGCGAGCCCGCGACCAGCACATAGTGGAAGTGTGCAACCACGAAGTAGGTTTCCTGGTACTGGATGTCCACGGGGGTGATCGCACACATGAGGCCGGTGAATCCGCCCATGGTGAAAACGAAGATGAAGCCGACCGCGAACAGCATCGGCGTCTCGAACGTCATCGAGCCCTTCCACATGGTGGCGATCCAGTTAAACACCTTCACGCCCGTGGGCACGGCGATGAGCATCGTCGCGTACATGAAGAACAACTGGGCGGTCGCCGGCATGCCGGTGGTGAACATGTGGTGCGCCCAGACAATGAAGGACAGGATGGCGATCGAGGCCGTGGCGTAGACCATCGAGGCGTAACCGAACAAGGGCTTTCGGGCGAAGGTCGGAATGACCTGGGAGACGATGCCGAAGGCAGGCAGAATCATGATGTAGACCTCGGGATGCCCGAAAAACCAGAACACATGCTGGTACAGAATCGGGTCGCCGCCGCCGGCCGCGGTGAAAAAGCTGGTGCCGAAATGGCGATCGGTGAGCGTCATGGTCACCGCGCCGGCGAGCACCGGCATGACGGCAATCAGCAGATAGGCAGTGATCAGCCACGTCCAGGCGAATAGAGGCATCTTCATCAGCGTCATGCCCGGTGCGCGCATGTTCAGAATGGTGACGATGATGTTGATGGCGCCCATGATCGAGGATGCCCCCAGAATATGCACGGCGAAAATCGCCAGATCCATGCCCATTCCCATCTGCAGGGTCAAGGGTGCGTACAATGTCCAGCCCGCGCCGGTCGCGCCGCCGGGCACGAAGAAGGAACCGATGAGCAGGATGGCGGCCGGAGGCAGCAGCCAGAAACTCCAGTTATTCATGCGCGCGAAGGCCATGTCCGGCGCGCCGATCATCATCGGGATCTGCCAGTTGGCGAAGCCGACGAAGGCCGGCATGATCGCGCCGAACACCATGACCAAGCCGTGCATGGTGGTGAGTTGGTTGAAGAACTCGGGATTGACCCACTGAAGCCCGGGCTGGAACAACTCCGTGCGGATGACGAGCGCCATGACGCCGCCGGTGAAGAACATGATCAGACTGAACCACAGGTACAGGGTGCCGATGTCCTTATGATTAGTCGTGGTGATCCAGCGCATGATCCCCGACGGGTGGTGGGCATGGGCGCCGTGACCGTGGCCATGTTCGTGAGCGAGCGTACTCATGCAAGACTCCTGTTTAGCAATGCCTGTAGTTCCGAATCCAGTTTCACCGCGCGCGCATCATCCAGCCGGGTTTATCTCGACACGGCGAGCTTCGCGGTCCGTACCGTCGCCGGTGACGGTCGCCGGCGGCCTCATGTTGATGCGCTCGACGGGAACGCCGGCGGCCTTGAGCGCTTCGCGCACGGCCTTTGCGCGCTCTTTGGCGAGCTCCAGGTTCTTCTCCAGGCTGCCGCTCTTGTCCGTGTAGCCGGTGATATCGACTTTGGCGGACGCATTGGTATTGACGTAGTCAACGACGGCCTTGATCGACGACTCGGCCTCGGGCGGCAGCACGTGCTTGCCCGTCTCGAAGTAAATCTTCGCCGGCATCCCCGCCGGTACGGCGGCCTCCTTCGGCGGTTCCGCAGCAGCTGGTGCCGCCGCTGGCGCAGCCGCCGCCACCGTGCCGCCAGCACGCAGCGTCTTGACGTCCGCCGGCTGCAGCATGTCACCTGCCTTGTTACCCCAGGCGTTGCGCTCGTAAGCCACGACGGCGGCGATTTCGACGTCATTCAGTTGCTTGAACGATGCCATCGCTGTGCCGGGCTTGCCGTCCAGTATCAGCTTGACGTGTTCGACGATCGCGCCGAGCGCGACCTTCGAGCCGTCGAGTGCCGGGAAGGCGGGCGGTACGCCCTTACCATTGGCCTGGTGGCACGCCACGCAGTTTGCGGCGTAGACCTTTTCGCCGCGCGCCCTGAGTTCATCTAGGGTATAGGATTTGCTCGCGTCGTCTGCGGCGGCGGCCATTTTCTTCTTCTGCTCACTCACCCAAGCCGAATACTTTTCCGCCGAAATCACGTGAACTTCCACCGGCATGAAACCGTGGTCCTTGCCGCATAGTTCGACACAGTTCCCTCGGTAAATACCTTCCTTCTCGGCTTTGAACCAGGTATCGCGGATGAATCCCGGAATGGCGTCCTGCTTGACGCCGAAAGCCGGCACACCCCAGGAATGTATGACGTCGTTGGCGGTGGTCAGGATGCGGACTTTTTTGTCTACCGGCACGACCAAGGGGTTATCGACCTCGAGCAGATAGTTTTCGCCCTTGGGCGTCTGGTTGCGGATCTGCTCCTGCGGTGTCGAGAGGTTACTGATGAACTTGATGCCTTCCCCTTCACCCTTTATGTAGTCGTAGCCCCAACGCCATTGGTATCCGGTCACCTTGACCGTCAAATCGGGATTCGACGTGTCCTTCATTGCCAGCACGGTCTTGGTCGCCGGCCATGCCATGCCGAGAAGAATGAATATGGGAATGATGGTCCAGGCGAGCTCGAGCGTCGTGTTTTCGTGGAACTGTGCGGCCTGGTGCCCCCTGGACTTGCGGTGCGCGAATACGGCGTAGAACATCACGCCGAATACGATGACGAATATAACGGAACAGATGACAAGCATCAGCGTGTGCATGTCATAGATGTCCGCGGCGACCTTGGTCACGGGCGCCTGGAGGTTGAGCCGGGTGTCGGCATTGGCGAGCCCGGAGAAGATCGCAAGCGTGACCGCCATGTAGCGGGATTTGGCAACATGCGCCATCGTTCCTACCCCTCGTAACGAAATCTCGAATTACCGCGAAGCTACGTTTTCTAGTCGTACGCGGCGTGCAGTCGCCGCCGCAATTCTGTGGTGAGCAGACGGCGTCCGTCCTCGCTTAGATGTCGGCCGATTTCGAGCTCACTGCCGTGCGAGCGCACCGACACGCCTGCTCGCCGACCTGACCCGGCACTGACGATCCGCGCCCACAGCGGATTGAATTCGTAATAGCTGACGTGGCTGGATTCGCGGACTTCCACAGTCAGTTTTCCCTCCCTCAGGCAAATGCGCTCGTAGTCACCCACGTGGCGCGCGCTCCACACCAGCGCAACGGCAAGGGCGGCAACCTCGGCCCCGGCAAACGGCAGGATCAACCAGGCGCCAAGCAGCGCCCAGACAATCGCCAGAACGAGGCTGAACAAACCCGCGGCAAGCAAGCACAGACAGAACGGGAGAGGCGCAATGGAACAATTGCGTCTGGCGGTAATGCAGAAACCATCGGTTCCGCTGGCCTGAACTTCTAGCACTGCCGAACCTCCCCTCCGAGTTCCGCCGAGGCGGTCAAACGCGATTAGTTATGATAATTACGTCGCTTATGAGGTAACAGTTTGCCACACGCAATGCCGCCTTTCAAGCGGCTATGATCTGGATCAAGAAACCTGCTGTTTCCTTCTGCTAATGAGCCGAAGCGAGGGCACGCAGAAGCTTGTCGTGGATGCCGCCGAAGGAGCCGTTGCTCATCACCAAGACGTGATCCCCCGGCTGCGCGAGGCCGGCGACACCGGCAACGATGGCCTCGAGATCGCCCAGCACCTGCGCCTTGGCGCCCAGTGCGCGCAGCGCCTCGCCTGCATCCCAACCCAGTTGGGCGGCATAGCAAAAAACGGAGTCGGCCGTCGCAAGGCTGGCGCTCAACCGCTCTTTCATCAGCCCCAGTTTCATGGTATTGGAGCGTGGCTCAAGCACGACAATGATGCGCCCCCTGCGCTCGCGCTGCCGCAGTCCTTCCAGCGTGGCGGCAATGGCAGTCGGATGGTGGGCAAAATCGTCGTAAACCGTTACTCCACGCTCGATGCCGCGCACTTCCAGCCGACGCTTCACGCCCCGAGACGCCGCTAGCGCCTCCAAGGCAACGGACACCGGCACGCCGGCATGACGCGCTGCGGCAATAGCCGCCAGAGCGTTCGACCGGTTGTGCGCCCCGGCAAGCGGGAGCTTTACAGTACCAAGTCGCTGCCCGACGCACGAGACGGCGCAGAAATCGGCGCCGTCCGGTTCGGCGATGCGCCAACCGTCGTCGGCATTGAACCATTCGATGGGTGTCCACACACCGCGCTCCAACACACGCGCGATATTGCCGTCGCCGGCGTTGGCGACAATCAGGCCGGAACGAGGCAGTGTCCGCACGAAATGGTGAAATTGTAGTTCAATCGCCGCAAGATCCGGAAAAATGTCTGCATGATCGAACTCGAGGTTGTTCAGAACGGCAGTCCGCGCCCGGTAGTGAACAAATTTCGACCGCTTGTCGGAGAACGCCGTGTCGTACTCGTCGGCCTCGACCACGAAGAAGTCCGAGTCGCCGGCCCGCGCGGATATTCCGAAATCCAAGGGCACACCACCGATGAGAAATCCCGGCTTCAACCCTGCGTGCTCCAATATCCACGCAAGCAGGGCACTTGTCGTTGTCTTACCGTGGGTGCCAGCCACTGCGAGCACCCATTTCTCCCGCAACACGTGCTCCGCAAGCCATTGCGGCCCCGAGACAAAGGACTGGCCGCGGTCGAGGATCTCTTCCAGCAAGGGATTGCCGCGGGAGATGGCATTGCCGATCACGAACAGGTTCGGCTTCAGGCCGATCTGGGACGCCTCGTAGCCTTCGATCAAACGCACACCTGCGTCGGCGAGCTGGACGCTCATGGGAGGGTAGACATTGGCATCGCAGCCGGTCACCTGATGGCCTGCTGATCGCGCCAGCAGCGCGATGCCGCCCATGAATGTGCCGCAAATGCCCAGGATGTGAATGTGCATCGGCAATCGCCCGCACCGCTCGGTGTAGAATAGCGGCGAATTGTAGCTTATCTTCCCCGAAAATCCCTCCAGCCGACGCGAAATGCCATCGAACAGAAACGGCGCGCGCCAGAACAGCATGCGCCGCAACATCGCCAGTCTCGCAGCCCGGTTGATGGCTGAAGATGGCATTGCCGATTACGGCCATGCCAAGAGGAAGGCGGCAAGGCAGCTCGGCGCGGAGGACGCAGTCGCCCTGCCCAACAACGCCGAGATCGAGGTGGAGCTGCGTGCTTACCAGTCCCTTTACCAAGGTGAGGAGCAGCCGCAGCGCCTGCGCGAACTGCGCCTCGCGGCGCTTCAAGTCATGGAACTGCTGGGTGAATTTCGTCCCTATCTGACAGGTCCGGTTCTAGACGGCACCGCCGGCCGCTACGCCACGATTGAGCTGGAGATCTATGCCGAGAGCGCGAAGGAAGTGGAGATCTTCCTGCTCAATCGAAAGATCGCATACGACCACGCTGAAACGTCCCGCGCCCCCGGCGACGGGTCTGAAGCAGTACTCCGGTTCGATTACGCGAATGCCCCGGTGTGCGTCAGAGTATTCGACGCCATGGCCGAGCGCGTGCAGCGCCGCAACCCGCGCAACGGGCGAGCGATCGAGCGGGCACGTGCAGAGGCCGTCGCGGCCCTGATCGGCCCAAGCGAAAAATGACCAAGACCGGCCACATTGCCCTGATCGCTGCGGTGGCTATGGCCGCTGCCGCGGCCGGGTATGGGCTGCAACGAACGCAATCAGCCACCCCCATCACGGCGCCGGCCACGGCCGCGAAACTCAACAAGCTGAAGCTCCCCGACGCCAATGGCACAGTCCAGGATTTCTCCCAATGGTCGGGGAAGGTGCTGGTGATCAATTTCTGGGCGACCTGGTGCGCGCCCTGCCGGGAGGAAATACCGGCGTTCGTCAGGCTGAGCGACAAGTTCTCCCAGAAAGGTGTCCAATTTGTCGGGATCAGCATCGATTCTGCCGATAAAGTAACGGAATTTGCTCGCGAGTACTCAGTCAGCTATCCGCTTTTGCTGGGCACCCCAGATACCCTACAGCAGACGGTAGCGTTTGGTAACAAGGCCCAGGCGCTGCCGTTTACCGTGGTCCTCGACACGTCGGGCGACGCCAGGCTGGTGAAGCTCGGCAAGGTCGCGGAATCCGTTTTGGATGAAACCCTTACAAAACTGGTGGGACGCTAGGGGTCGGCCGTCGCGATCCGACGCGCTGAATGGCTCCAAACTGGACAATTTGGGCCCATTTGCGGCAAACTTGCCGCCATGAAGCGCGAAAAATCCAAAAACGAAAGCAACTCCCTCGGATCAGCAACCGAGGTTCGAGTCTTGGTACTGCACGGGCCGAATCTCAATCTGCTGGGTGCGCGCGAACCGGACATCTACGGCCGCACCACCCTTGCAGACATCCACGCCGCGATGGATAGTCGGGCCCGCGCCGCAGGCGTCATCCTTGAATCCTTTCAAAGCAACAGCGAGGGCGAACTGATCAACCGCGTCCAGGCTGCGGCTGTCGAGGGAGTGGCGTTCATCATCATCAACCCGGCCGCCTACACCCATACCAGCGTCGCGCTTCGGGATGCCCTGAGCGCGGTTGCCATACCGTTCGTTGAGGTACACCTTTCCAATGTCCACGCCCGGGAGCCATTTCGGCGGCACTCCTATTTTTCCGACATTGCCGCCGGGGTGATCTGCGGGCTGGGCAGCCACGGTTACGAACTCGCCTTGGAGTACGCGCTCAGGCGGCTCACCGACAAGCGCTGAAATTCAACCCCACCGGGCAGTTCGTCCGAACCGCCAGGGAGAAATCATGGATCTGCGGAAGCTCAAGAAACTGATTGATCTCGTTCAGGAATCAGGCATTTCCGAGCTCGAGGTGACCGAGGGCGAGGAGAAGGTGCGCATCGCCAAACACGCCGCAGCACCGTCTCCGGCCTATGTGGCGCAGCCTGCCGTCGTGGCCCACGCAGCACCGACGCTGCCCGCAGCAAGTCCCAATGCACCTGGCACGACCACCGAAGTGTCAGCCGCACCTGAACCCGACGGCCACATCGTCAAGGCCCCCATGGTCGGCACCTTCTATCGCTCGTCGGCCCCGGGCGGCAAGCCATTTGTTGAGCTGGGACAAGCGGTTGCCGTTGGTGAGCCACTGTGCATCATCGAAGCAATGAAGCTGATGAACGAGATAGAAGCCGACGCCGCAGGAACCATCAAAGCCATCCTGGTGGAAAACGGGCAACCCGTCGAGTATGGCCAGCCGCTTTTTGTCATCGGCTGAGTCGGCCGCGGATTGCCCCCGAGCTTGCTGTCAATCACTCCCAATTTCGGCGAACGCGGTGCTAAATCGCCGATAGCTACCCATGTTCGAGAAAATCCTCATCGCCAACCGGGGTGAAATCGCCCTGCGAATTCAGCGTGCCTGTCGCGAACTCGGGATCAAGACTGTCGTCGTGCATTCCGAAGCCGACACCGCAGCGAAGTACGTCAAGCTCGCTGACGAGTCGGTTTGCATTGGCCCGGCGCCGTCGTCGTCCAGCTACTTGAACATACCGGCCATCATCAGTGCCGCAGAGGTAACCGACGCCGAGGCGATTCATCCGGGGTATGGCTTTCTTTCAGAGAATGCCGACTTCGCCGAGAAGGTGGAGCGAAGCGGCTTCGTTTTCATCGGTCCCCGCCCGGAAACCATTCGCCTGATGGGTGACAAGGTGACGGCCAAGGATGCCATGAAGGCGGCCGGCGTGCCGTGCGTACCTGGCTCGGACGGCGTCCTCCCCGAGGACTCCAAGGAGATCGTCAAGGCCGCCCGGGCGATCGGCTACCCAGTGATCATCAAGGCTGCCGGTGGCGGTGGCGGGCGTGGCATGCGCGTGGTGCATACGGAGGCGGCGCTGCTCAACGCCGTTCAGACCACCCGCGCCGAAGCCCAAGCCGCGTTCAGCAACCCGGCGGTATACATGGAGAAATTCCTCGAGAATCCGCGCCACATCGAGATCCAGGTGCTGGCTGACAGCTACCGCAACGCCGTCTATCTCGGCGAGCGGGATTGCTCCATGCAGCGCCGCCATCAGAAAGTGATCGAGGAGGCCCCCGCCCCCGGGCTCAACCCGCGCATCAAAGCCCGCATCGGTGAACGCTGCGCGGAAGCCTGTCGCCGGATCAACTACCGTGGCGCCGGCACATTCGAGTTCCTATACGAGAACGACGAGTTTTATTTCATCGAAATGAACACCCGAGTCCAGGTCGAACACCCGGTGACCGAGCTGATCACGGGCGTAGACATCGTGCAGGAGCAGATTCGCATCGCCGCCGGCGAAAAGCTCCGCCTGCGCCAGCGGGACATCATGCTCAAGGGCCACTCGATCGAGTGCCGCATCAACGCCGAAGACCCGTTCAAGTTCACGCCCTGCCCCGGGCGCATCACGGCCTACCATCCGCCCGGGGGGCCGGGCATCCGCGTCGACTCCCACGCCTACCAAGGTTACACCGTACCGCCGCACTATGACTCGATGATAGGGAAAGTGATCGCTTACGGCGACACCCGAGATCAGGCCATTCGCCGCATGCGTATTGCCCTGTCCGAAATGGTAGTTGAGGGCATCAAGACCAATATTCCGCTCCATCAGGAAATGCTGCACGACGCCTTGTTCGTCAAGGGCGGCACCAGCATCCATTACCTGGAGCGCAAGCTCGCGGCCCGGGAGGAAGTCAGCAAGGGCAAGTAGGCACGCCGGGTCCCCACGACGCCATGTGGCTCGAACTTTGCATCCTCACCGACGCAGTCCATGCCGAAGCACTCAGCGATGCGCTGCTCGAACGCGGCGCGATTTCGGTGAGCATCGAAGATGCCGCAGCGGGCACGGAGCGCGAGAAGCCCCAGTTCGGCGAACCGGGAAGCGCGCCCTTCGCCGGCTGGGAGGCGAGCCGCCTGGTCGCCCTGTTCGGGGCCGAGGTTCCGCTCCAGGACATCGTCGTCGCCAGCGCCGCAGCCGCTGGCCTTGCGAGCACGCCGGCCTATTCCGTGGCAGAAATCGCAGAGCAGGACTGGATACGCATCAGCAGGGACCAATTCCAGCCCATCCGCATCAGCGACGCGCTGTGGATCGTGCCTTCATGGTGCGCGCCACCGGATCCCGACGCAATCAACCTCATCGTTGATCCCGGGCTGGCGTTCGGCACGGGTAGCCACGCCACCACACGACTGTGCCTCCAATGGCTGAGCGAAACCGTTCGCGGCGGCGAGAGCGTGCTCGACTATGGCTGCGGCTCCGGTATATTAGCGATTGCTGCCGCCAGGTTCGGGGCAGAGGACGTCGTAGGGGTCGACATCGACAGCCAGGCGCTGGATGCCGCAGCCGACAACGCAGCGCGCAACGCAGTCGCTGTGCGCTTGCTCCCTGTCAGCGCGAAGATCGAGAAGAGATTTGACGTAGTGGTCGCCAACATCCTCACCAATCCGCTGTGCGCGCTCGCGCCGCTACTGGTGGCGCATCTCAGTGCGACCGGACGCATGGCGCTGTCAGGCATTCTCGAAACACAGGTCGATCAGGTCGTGCGTGCCTACCGGCCGTTCCTGTCGCTGCAGGTGCGCGCAATGCAGGAGGGCTGGGTTCTGCTGGAAGGATCGCGCGCATGAACCTGACCCGCTGCCCGGTCTGTGCAACTGTGTTCCGCGTCCTACCGGACCAACTGAAAGCACACGGCGGCAAGGTACGCTGCGGCAATTGCGGAAAGGTTTTCGATGGTCGCGCCGCCATGCTCGACTCCTCATCGAGCACCACGACCGCACCGACGCCCGCTCGGGCGGGTGCCGCCGCCCGTCGTGAGACTGCACCCACGCCCGCCTCGTCTGTCGCCGAGGGCGCAGCCACGGACTTCGACTTCGAACCGGAGTTCAATGACGGCGATCTCAGCGTGCCCGGATCGCGGGCAGAACCGGAGCCCGTCATCGTCGACGCGCAGTTCGACGCGAACGCCGATGAGTACGCCAGTCCCTACTTCCAGTTCGAACACGAAGAGCTTGCTTCCGGACCACTCGAGGCCACGGCTAGGTCCGAGCGGGGCGAGGAGCTGGTCTCTTCCGACGAGGACGACGCCCTGGCCGAAGCCGAGAAGGAGACCGAGCCTCCGCGCAAGCGCTACGCGGTGTGGCTCTGGGGACTCGCGGCGTTGCTGATGCTCCTCGCCCTGGGCGCACAGGCCGCCTATGTCTTCCGCAGCGATCTGGGCCTGCACTATCCCGAGCTTCGACCGCGCATGGTCGAGTTCTGCGCTGCACTCGGCTGCGAGGTGCCTCTGCCGCACAAGGTCGACCAGGTCGGCATCGAAGCGTCCGATCTCCATCCCGACCCGCAACGCAAGTCCTCTCTGGTGCTGGCGGCGACGCTTAAGAACCGCGCCCCGTTCGCCCAGGCCTATCCGCACCTGGAACTGACATTGACCGATGCCCGCGATCAAGCGATCGCGCGCCGTGTCATAGAACCGAAGGAATATCTAAGCACTGGAACGAACATCACGACCGGCTTCGCCGCCAACCAAGAACTTGCCGTGCATGTGCTCTTCGAGGTCAGCGGCCTCGACCCGACGGGGTACCGGGTCTACATCTTCTATCCCTAGCCGGACGGCGGTGCGCCTTATGGCACCGCCGATCGTCGGGCGCGATTTACGTTATCCTATCCCCTGCCGATTTCGCATCAACACAGGAGAACAGCATGGCTACCGTCACTCTCGCGGGCAATCCGATACACCTTGGCGGCCAGTTTCCCAAAGTTGGGTCCGCCGCCCCGGCGTTTTCGCTGGTGACGACCGAGCTCAAGGACGTCACGCTCAAGGACTTCGCCGGCAAGCGCAAAGTGCTGAACATCGTGCCCAGCCTCGACACTCCGGTCTGCCAGACCTCGACGCGCAAGTTCAACGAGGAGGCGGGCAGTCTACCCAACTGCGTCGTGCTGGTCGTCTCCGCTGACCTTCCCTTCGCCTCGAAGCGGTTCTGCGAGACAGAGGGACTGAAGAACGTGGTGGCCCTTTCGACCATGCGCGGACGCGAATTCATGACCAACTACGGCGTCGACATCGTGGACGGACCGCTTGCCGGCGTAACAGCACGCGCGGTAGTCGTCATCGACGAGAACGACAAGGTCGCTTATACCGAGCTCGTGCCCGAGATCAAGCAGGAGCCCGACTACGCCGCGGCACTGGCCGCACTCAAGTAAGCAGCGGCCCCGTTTCGGGCGCATTCGCGGTGCCGCGCCGGCAACGGCGCGCGCACCGCGGCGGGCCGCCAATCTGCCTTGATCTATCATGACAACGCTCATCTGCGGGTCGATCGCCTACGACACGATCATGGTGTTCCATGACCGGTTCAACAACCACATCCTGCCCGAGCAGATCCACATCCTGAATGTGTCCTTCCTCGTTCCGGACATGCGCCGGGAATTCGGCGGCTGCGCCGGCAACATTGCCTACAACCTCAAACTGCTCGGCGGCGAACCGCTCATCATGGCCACGGTCGGCGAGGATTGCGGACCTTACCGGCAGCGGCTGGAGCAGGTCGGGCTGTCCCAGACGCATGTGCGGGAGGTGCCGTCCACCTACACGGCGCAAGCCTTCATCACCACGGACCTCGACGACAATCAGATCACGGCCTTTCACCCCGGCGCGATGAATCACTCGCACCTGAATCATGTCCACGACGCCAACGGTACGCGCCTTGGCATCGTGTCGCCCGATGGTCGCGAGGGCATGTTGCAGCACGCGCGGGAATTCCACGAAGCCGGGATTCCGTTCGTGTTCGACCCCGGACAGGGCCTGCCGATGTTCAGTGGCGAGGAGCTGCTGCAGTTCATGCAGTTGGCAGATTACTGCACCGTCAATGATTACGAAGCCAAACTACTTTGCGGCAAGACGGGCAAGTCATTGGAGGCGCTCGGCGAACTCGTGCGCGCGCTGGTGGTCACACTTGGCGCCAACGGCTCGCACATTTATGCCGAAGGCAAGCGGTTGGAGTTCTCCAGCGCGACGCCGGAGGAGTTGGTGGACCCGACCGGCTGCGGTGACGCCTACCGCGCAGGTCTGCTCTATGGCATCGCTAACGGCATGGACTGGCGCACCACAGGGCAACTCGCGTCCCTGATGGGCGCCATCAAGATCGCCCACCGCGGCGGCCAGAATCATGTGCCGACGCGCGGCGAGATCGAGGAGCGATATCGAACCGAGTACGGCACCAGCTTCGTCTGAGAACGCGCAAATGAAACCAAACTGCGGTGTAACGCGCTCGGCCATCGAAATGGCGAATGCAAGTCGGCATGGATGAGCCGCCGCGCACCAGGCTGACGCAAGACTGCCGCAAAGCGCGACTGCTGCGTCTTGGATCGCCCGTTTACTGCCAGCCGGCCGGCTCCACGGCCCGTTGGCAGCGCAGCTGAAACACCTTTCTGTCCTCTAGGCGCACCGCGGTCAGGGCGCCGCCCCAGAGGCAGCCCGAATCCAGGGCGAGCAGGTTCTCCTCCACGCGCAGACCAAGCGCCGACCAATGGCCGCAGATGATGGTTCGGTGGCGGCTGGCGCGCCCAGGCACGGCGAACCAGGGTATGAATCGCTCGGGCGCACGCTCGACCGGCCCTTTGACCTTGAACTCCATCACACCATCGACGGTGCAGAAGCGCATGCGCGTCATGGCGTTGACGATCACCCGCAGCCGATCCCAGCCGCGCAATTCGTCGTGCCATGACGCGGGCTCGTTGCCGTAAAGGTGGGCGAGGAAGGCGCGGTAGTTGTCGCTGCGAAGTGCTTCCTCAACCTCGCATGCAAGCTCCTGCGACTGCGTAGCGCTCCAGCGCGGCAGGAGCCCGGCATGCACGAGCAGGTACTCGTCCTCCAGATGAAGCAACTTCTGCCGCCGGAGCCAAGTCAGCAATTCCTCGCGGTCCGTTGCGGCGAGAATCGGGTCCAGGGTGTCCTCGCGATGCTTGCGGCCGAATCCTTCCGCGACCATGAGTAGATGCAGATCGTGGTTGCCGAGCACGGCAATGGCCTGTTCGCCCAGACTCTTGACGAAGCGCAGCGTCTCCAGCGACTGGGGACCACGATTAACGATGTCGCCGACGAACCAGAGACGGTCTCCAGACGGGCTGAAATCGAGCTGCGTCAGCAGCGCACGCAGCGCGTCGTGGCAGCCCTGGACGTCCCCGATTGCGTAAGTCGCCACGCCTCGCCGCTCGTAGCTACCGGCCGCTCAGCTCGCGTGGCCGGGCTTGGCGCTGCCCACGGCGCGCAGGGGCGGCCTCGTGTCCGGTGCGTATTCAGGCACCCAGCGCCGCAAATCCCGGCGGACCTCGCCATCTTCCAGCACACGATCCTGCTTGAGCCAGCGCAGGAGTTCCTCGATCCAGCCCGGTTCGACCTCGCGCGCCTTGGCGATGCGCAGTTTGGGATGCGGCGTGGCACGCGTGTGCTCGTCGTCGGCCAGCAATTCCTCGAAGAGCTTCTCGCCCGGCCGCAAACCAGTGAAAGTGATCTTGATCTCGTCCTCGCTGAAACCCGAGAGCCGGATCATGTCCCGAGCCAGATCGACGATCTTGACGGGCTCGCCCATGTCCATGACGAAGATCTCGCCACCCTGTCCCATGCAGCCTGCCTGCAAGACCAATTGTGCCGCCTCGGGAATGGACATGAAGTAGCGGATGATCTCCGGATGCGTCACGGTGATCGGCCCGCCCCGTTCGATCTGCTCGCGGAACTTCGGGATCACGCTGCCCGTACTGCCCAGGACATTGCCGAAACGCACCATCTCGAAACGCGTGTCCGAGGCCTGCTGCAGACTCTGGCACACCATTTCCGCCAGGCGTTTCGTCGCACCCATTACATTGGTGGGATTAACCGCCTTGTCGGTGGAAACTAAAACAAACTTCTGTGCACCGTGCTTGATCGCTGCGTGTGCTACGACGTATGTGCCCATGACGTTGTTCTGGACTGCTTCCCAGGCATTGATTTCCTCCATCATGGGTACGTGCTTGTAAGCGGCGGCGTGAAACACCACTGCGGGGGAAAACTGACGCATCACCTGCCCGACGCGCCGCAGATTCTTAACGTCTCCGATTGCGCTGACGATTTGTGTGCCCGAGAAGTGCTCCCGGAATTCCTGCTCGATGTTGTACAGCGCGAACTCGTTCGCTTCGAAGAGGACCAGCAGGCTGGGCTGGAATGCGGCGATCTGCCGGCACAGTTCGGAGCCGATCGAACCCCCTGCGCCGGTTACCATCACCACCTGCCGGCTGAGAAACGTGTGGAGCCCCTCCGTATCGAGACTCACCGGCTCGCGACCAAGCAAGTCCTCAAGCTGGACCTTGCGCACCTGAGAAATTGACACTCGCCCATTGAGAAGGTCTACCAGGGCTGGCACGGTCAGAACCGAGACCCCAGCCTTTGCTGCACGCTCGATCGCGTCCCGGCGGACCGCAGTGCTCGCGGAAGGCATGGCGAGTATCACGTGCTCGACCTGGAGTTCCCTGACCCAACGGTCGAGGTCGGCAATGGCACCGAAGATGCGCGCCCCCATCAGGTGCCTGCCGTGCTTGGAAACGTCGTCATCAAGCAGGCCGATAACCCGCCAGTCCCGGCTGCGCTCCAGTTCTCGCATCAACATGACTGCTGCATCGCCCGCACCGAGAATCAACACCGGCTTTCCCGAAGTGCGAAGGGCGCCATAAAGCGTATGCTCCTTCCACGCACGGTAGATGATGCGGCTGCCACCCATAATCAGGACGAGCAGCACCGGGTGTAGAACGACCACGGTGCGCGGTGCTCTTGGAGCGCCAAGCATCAGAATAAGGGCCGGGAACAAGATCGCAGCAATCCCCACTGCAAGTACTATCCGCTGGAGATCCCTGAGACTGGCGTAACGCCAGATACCGCGGTACAGGCCGAAGCGCACGAAAACAACGGCATACAGAGGCACTACCCACCAAAGCGCTGACAGAGCTCCTTGCAAATGCTCAGCGGGTATATCAAGGTTGAACCGCAGCCAATACGCGGCCAGCCAAGCAACTGCCGTTGCTGCGACATCGTGTGTGATCGCGACCAGAGTACGAAGCTGCGGACTCAGCATTGCCTCTCCCGAAATCGATTCCAGCGCATATCGATGGCAACCATCGCCACGCCGAATACAGATAGCCACAAGGTAATCATGATCCACTGCAGGGCCGGCGCCAAACTCAACGCGGCTACTGCCGAGGCGCCCACCAGTATCATCAATGCATACTCTGCGTACGCCGTGTGGCGATGTCCCCAACCCATGCGCACCAAGCGCTGGTAGTAGTGCTCCCGATGGGCCCGCCAAACTCGCTCGCCCCGAATCATTCGACGCAGCAGGGTGATGGTCGCGTCGAATACGAATGGCGAAAAGACCAGAACCGGAAACCACCAAGGCCAATAGCCTCTATGCCAACCCCACACACCCAATGCGCCCGCAAGAAACCCTATCGGGATCGATCCGACGTCGCCCATGAACACACGCGCCGGAGGAAAATTGAACATGAGAAACGCGCTGGCAGCTGCAGCGACGCTCAAATTCAAGATGGCGAAGTCCGTATCACCAGCCAGCCAAGCCGCCAGCGCGAAGAAGACAAACCCGAAGAGCGTCATCCCGCCGGCGAGACCGTCCGAACCATCCATGAAGTTGTAGAGGTTGGTCATCCATGCGGTCCCGAGCACCGCCGCAAAGATGATCGGGTCCGCGTCCGGCATCGCCAACAACGCGAAAACCAATGCGGTGGTGCAGTGGACTGCAAACCTGAGTACCACGGGCAAATCATATCGGTCATCCCAAAAGGATGCAGCGGCCAACAGGGCAGTCAGGCAAGCCACGCCCAGAAACCGGGGATAGAGGTAAAGCCACGCGAACGCCAGTCCAAGTTGTATCGCCAAGCCTCCGATTCGAGGCACCGGATTGCTGTGAAGCGACCGCTCATTGGGGTGATCCAGTGCAAGTTTCGACGCCATCCCGCTCTTGAGCATGGCTGCCAAGGCAACGAGGGTGATCAGAAAAACGGTCGCTGGAACGAGCAGAACGCGGTAAAAGTCGGACGGCATCGCACGGGTTCGAGGCAGTCGATTCGCAAATCCTAAGAGTTCGTAGAATACGTCGACGCAGCGGCTTCAGCCGACATGCTTCTCGTGTTCATCATGCTCGCGGGAACGCGATTCGTACCGGTAGTAATTTCGCAGCCATTCGAGAAACCGTTCCAACCCTTCCACGAGCGGGGTATTCGGTGCGAAACCTACCGCCTCATGTAGTGACGCGATGTCGGCCTGTGTAACCTTTACATCCCCAGGCTGCATAGGGAGCAGATTCATGACCGCTTTGCGTCCAATAATAGACTCCATGGTGCGGGTGTAGTCCAGCAGCCCGACCGGATGGTGGTTTCCAATATTGTGAACGCAATATGGCGCAGCGCTTGTAGCTGGGCTGGGGTCGTTGGCATCAAATTCCGGATCCGGCGTCGCCGGTCTATCCACGACCCTCACTACGCCCTCGACGATGTCGTCGATGTAGGTAAAATCCCGCTCCATATCCCCATAGTTGAATACCTCGATCGGCCGTCCTTCAAAGATCGCCCGCGCGAACAGCGTCGGCGACATATCCGGCCTCCCCCACGGCCCATACACCGTGAAAAACCGCAACCCCGTGGTCGGCAGCCCGAACAGATGGCTATAGGTATGCGCCATCAGTTCGTTCGATTTCTTCGTCGCCGCGTACAGGCTGATCGGGTGATCGACGTTGTCGTGCTCGGAATAGGGCACCTTGGTATTGCCGCCGTAGACGCTCGAACTGCTGGCGTAGACCAGGTGCTCGATGGCGTTGTGCCGACATCCTTCCAGGATGTTCACGAAGCCGACTAGATTGCTCTGCACGTAGGCATGCGGATTGACGAGCGAGTAACGAACGCCGGCCTGTGCCGCAAGGTGCACGACCCGGGCGAACTTCTCCTCGTGGAACAATTTTGCGACGGCTTCGGTATCGGCGATGTCCAGCTTGATAAATCGGAATCTCGGGTAGGGGGCCAGTTGTTTGAGCCGGTCCTCCTTCAGGCGGACGTCGTAGTAGTCGTTCAAGTTGTCGACACCGACCACCTCGTCACCGCGCTCCAGAAGGCGCTGCGCGGTGTGCATGCCGATGAAACCGGCCGCGCCGGTGACGAGTACCTTCATCGCGTTCTGTCCCTGCCCTGCAAATCGAATATTTTCGCATACTTGATGAAGCTGTTCGAACAGCCGATCAGCGTATGCACCAGCCCCGGCACACCATCGAGCAGCCCCAGGCGAAAGAAGAAGAACTTGACGAACCGCACCCAGGGGCTGAACAGGAGATGGCCGAGGTGTGCCGTCCTGCCCTGGGCGACGAAGGCCTGCGCGGCGAGCGACGTGTACCGGTTCTGCTTCGCCAGGTAGCCATCCAGGCTGTCGGCGCTGTCATGCAGCAGGTCGCCGTGCAAGCGCCCTACCGGCGTCTCCGTCATCACTTTCTCGTGCACCGGGTCGTTCGACCAGCGGGCCGCCCTGCGGTCGAACAGGCGCAAGCTCCAGTCCGGGTAACCCTCGCCGTGGCGCAGATAGCGGCCCATGAAGCGGTTGCAGCGCGCGAATTCATAGGCCCGGAAGCGCGGCGCCGCCAGCGCCAGGACGATGCTCGCCCGCAGCTCGCTGCTGAGTCGCTCGTCAGCGTCGATGCACAACACCCAGTCGCAGCCCGCCTGTTCGACCCCATGCTGCTTCTGAGCGCCGAACCCCAGCCACTCCCGTTCGATGACGCGTGCGCCGCGCCGCTGCGCCAGTTCCATCGTGCCGTCGTCGCTGCCCGAGTCCACCACGATCACCTCGTCCACCGGACCGAGGCTGTCGAGGCAGGCCTCCAACTGCCGGATGCAGTTGAGCGTGATGATCACCGCCGACAGCGGCAGACGGGCGACGGACATGGCTGGGCTATAATTTGCGCCTTTCGAGCGCGCCATTCTACTATGCCGGCGAGGAGCCCCCGGCGCTGGCCGCGTCCCGTACTCGTCCCCATGTCCATGATCCTGCTGGTAAAGACCTCGTCGCTCGGGGACGTGATCCACAACCTGCCGGTCGTCAGCGACATCCATGTCAAGCGCCCCGACGCCCGGATCGACTGGGTGGTCGAGGAAAGCTTTGCTGCGATTCCGCGCCTGCATCCGCATGTTCGCAATGTCCTTCCGGTGGCGCTGCGCCGCTGGCGCCGGGCGCTGCTCGACAGCGCAACCCGGCGCGAGGCCGGCCAGTTCCGGCAAGCCCTGCAACGCGAAAGCTACGACGTGATTCTGGACACCCAGGGACTCATCAAGAGCGCCCTGATCAGCCGCCTGGCCCGCGGCCGGCGCTGCGGTTATGCCGCCGAAGCTGCCCGCGAGCCGCTGGCCGCGCGCGCCTACGATGCCAGTTTCGCCATCCCCAAGACGCTGCACGCCGTCGAACGCAACCGCTGGCTGGCGGCGGCAGCACTGGGTTACGAGCCGAACCTGCCGCTCGACTATGGCATCCGCGCCGAACCACTGGTCGCCGACTGGCTGCCGGCCGCTCCGCACCCCTCCCACGCCGTGCTGCTCACCGCCACCAGCCGCGCCGACAAGCTCTGGCCGGAAGAACACTGGGTCGAGCTGGCTGCAAATTTGAACGGCGCGGGCATTGCTTGCGTGCTGCCGGCCGGCAGCGCGATCGAACGCGAGCGCGCACAGCGCCTCGCCGACGCCATGCGGCATGCCGTCGCCGCACCCCCGTTAGCGCTGGAGCCGCTGGCCCGCCTGCTCGCCGGCGCGCGGATCGTCATCGGCGTCGACACCGGCCTCACCCATCTTGCCGCCGCGCTGGGAAGACCGACCATCGCGCTGTTCGCCGGCTCCGACCCACGGCTTACGGGCGTTCATGCCGGGTCAGGAGCTATCAACCTTGGCGGTGCGGGCAACCCGCCGTCGCCCCAGGATGTCGTCGCGGCCGTCGCAAAACTGCTCCCGTGATGGTACGCGTTCTCTACTCACTGGCGCTGTATCTCCTGCTGCCCTACGTCGGACTGCGCCTGTGGCGCCGCGCCCGGCGCCAGCCAGAGTACCGCGAGCACCTGGGCGAGCGCTTCGGCGCCTACGATCAAGAGCCGGGCGCGCCCCTGGTCTGGCTGCACGCAGTTTCCGTGGGCGAAACCCGGGCGGCCCAGCCCCTCGTCGCCGCCCTCATGGCGCAATATCCCCGGCACCGCATCCTGGTTACCCACATGACGCCGACCGGGCGACAAACTTCCGCGGACCTGTTCGGCGACCGCGTCTCGCGCGCCTACCTGCCCTACGACTTCCCGTTCGCCGTCGCGCGCTTCCTCGACCGCTTTCGTCCCGAGATCGGGCTGATTATGGAAACGGAGCTCTGGCCAAACCTGGTTGCCGCCTGCGAGTGCCGTCACGTCCCGCTCCTGCTGGTGAATGCGCGGATGTCGGAGAAATCGGCGCGCCGCTACGCCCGTTTCCCCGGGCTGGCGCGCGACACGCTGCGCCGCCTGTCGGCCATTGCGGCGCAGACGGAAGACGACGCCATGCGGTTGCGGGCACTCGGCGCACCCGAGGTCGCCGTCACCGGGAACGTGAAATTTGATATCGTGCCCGCCGGGGAACAGCTCGAGAAGGGTCGCGCGCTGCGCGCGCTCATCGGTCCGCGGCCGGTGCTGCTGGTGGCGAGCAGCCGCGAGGGCGAAGAAGCGCTCGTCCTGGATGCCCTCGCGCGCCAAACGCTCGGCGATGCCTTGCTGCTGATCGTCCCCCGCCATCCCCAGCGCTTCGATGAGGTCGCCACCCTGGTCGCGGCGCGCGGCTTAGCGCTGCAGCGGCGCACGGCCGGCGGCACGATAGCGGCCCAGACCCGGGTCCTGCTTGGCGACACCATGGGCGAGCTGTATGCCTACTACGCTGCCTGCGATGTCGCCTTCGTCGGCGGCAGCCTGTTGCCCCTGGGCGGACAGAACCTGATCGAGGCCTGCGCCGTCGGTACGCCGGCACTCGTCGGCCCGCACACCTTCAATTTCGCCCAGGCTACCGAGCAGGCGGTCGCCGCAGGCGCGGCCCGGCGCGTGGCCGATGCCGGCGAGTTGTTGCAGATGGCCGACGCGCTACTGAGGGATGCGCCGGCGCGTGAGGCGATGAGCGAAGCAGGCAAGACTTTCGCCGCCCGGCACCGGGGTGCGACCATGCGCACGATGCAGATCGTCGCCCGGGCACTGGCGGGCACGACACGCCGGCATACGCCTACGTAGCCGCGGCTGTCGGTGAGGCTTACGGCTCGAGCAGGCCGTTGATCTGTTTTACGTCTTCCTCGCCCAGTTGGCCTGCGGCGGCGTTCAGGCGCAGCTGGGAGAGCAGCGTGTCGTAGCGTGCCTTGGCCAGATCGCGCCGCGTTTGGAAGACCTGCTGCTGGGCATTGAGCACGTCGATGTTGATGCGCACCCCCACTTCGTAGCCGAGCTTGTTGGAATCGAGGGCGCTCAGGCTGGAGACAAGGCCCGCTTCCAGCGCCTTGACTTGGGCCATGCCGCTCGTCACTCCCAGATACGCCTGGCGCGCGGACAGCGCGGTGGTGCGGCGGGTGGTTTCCAGATCCTGCAGCGCCTTTTCGCGCAGGGCGACTGCTTCGCGCTCGCGGGACATGACGAGGCCGCCTTGGTAAATCGGCACGGCCAGTTGCAGGCCAATGGTGTTCGTGGTCGAGTCGCTGCCGATGCCTTGCGAACTGCTGCCTTGGGTGTTCTTGCCGTGGGTTGCGACCAGGTCCAACGTCGGATAATGGCCGGCGCGATTGCGTTCCACTTCCTTGGTGGCGATATCCAGCGCCGCCTGCTGCACCTGGACGACAAAGCTATTCCCCTCCGCCGACTCCACCCATTTCTGCATTTCGGCCGGTCGAGGCTGCTGGATTTGAACGTCTTGCCTCAGCGGCTTCAGGGCCTCCGGCTCGCGCCCGATGATCTGGCGCAACGCGTGGCGCTTGACCTCCAGATCGTTCTGGGCGGCGATTTCCTGGGCCGTGGTGAGGTCGAAGCGTGCCTGCGCTTCATGTGTATCGACGATGGTCGACGTGCCCACTTCGAAGTTGCGCTTGGCCTGCTCGAGTTGCTCGCCGATGGCTTTCTTCTGGGCCTGCGCGAAGGCCAACGCATCCTGGGCGAGCAGAACGTCGAAATAGGCTTGGGCAACGCGCAGGACGAGATCCTGCCTGGCATTGGATAGGGTCGCCTCGGCCTGGGCTACCTGCAGCTTGGCCTGGTCGTACTGAATCCAGTTCTGCCAGCGGAACAACGGTTGCGACAGCGTCACCGTGTAGCCGTGGCTGTTGTATTGGCGCTTGCCGCCGGCAAAGGTGGTCGAGCCTCGAAAGGACACGTCCTGATCGTTCCACGTCGTATTGGCCGACAGGCTGACGATAGGCAGCAGCCCGGCACGCCCTTGCGGAAGCCTCTCCAGGCTGGCGTCGCGCGCCGCCCGGGCGGAGGCAAACTGCGCGTCGTGGGTGACCGCGTCGCGGTACACCTGCAGCAGATCGGCGGCCTGCGCTGCACTCCCGGCCGAAGTGGTAGCGATCAAAAAAAGCAGTGCATTTCTCATGACAATTACCAGTCGAAGGGGTCAGTATTGGCGCATGTCGGTTTCCACGTCCCGGGCCCACGCCGCCATGCCGCCCTGCAGATTGATCACGCGGCCGAAGCCCTGAGCCTCCAGAAACATCGCAACCTGGAAACTGCGCGCGCCGTGATGGCAAATCACTACCGTGTCGGAATCCCGATCAAGCTCGACGTAACGTGCCGGCACAGTTCGCATCGGCATGTGCCTCGACCCCGGTATGTGGCAGGCGTCGAATTCCCACTGCTCGCGCACGTCCAGAAGCACGGGCTTGGTGCGGCCGCCGTCCCGTAGCCAGTCATCGAGCTGACGCGGCGAGATCTGCTGCATCCGCCGCTCAGAAAACGAAGCGCTCGCGCTGCTGCGCGTTCTTCAGCGGCGCGACACAGGTTTCGAACAGGTTTGCGGTTCGAAAGCTGTTATCGCCGACACAGGTGACGAGCTGCGCCTCCATGACAGGCGGCTCGCCGACAATGGCCGCCAACCGGCCGCCCGGCTTGAGCTGCTGCAGGAATTCCTGGGGCAGCACCGGTGTGGACCCAGAAATGACGATCACGTCATAGGGCGCATGCATGGACCAGCCGCGCGCCCCGTCGCCCAGTTCGACGGTGGCATTGTCCACCGCATTGCGCTTCAGGTTTTCCCGCGCCATGGTCGCCAAGTCGAGATCGATCTCGACGGTGTAGACATGGTCGGTGCGCGCCGCCAGCAGCGCCGCCATATAACCGGAGCCGGCGCCGATTTCCAGTACCTTGTCGGACTTGCGCAGCGCCAAGGCCTGCAGGATCTTCGCCTCGACCTTGGGCGCCAGCATGGTCGCGCCACGCCCGAGCGGAATCTCCAGGTCGGCGAACGCCAGCTGTCGGTAGGCGGGCGGCACGAATTCCTCCCGCTTGACGACGAACAGCAGATCCAGTACGTCCTTATCCAGCACCTCCCAGGTGCGGATCTGCTGCTCGACCATGTTGAAACGGGCCCGTTCCAGATTCATTGCGATACTCCCGATGATTATTGATTTTGATTGATTTACGGCCTTTGCAGCCAAAAATTAACATTTTACCCGACCTGCGGGGCTTCCGGTCCGACCGAATCCGGGGCGTTTGCGCGGTCTGCATGTCCAGCCCGCCCCACGCGATACCAGGCCGCATACAGCGCCGGCAGGAACAACAGTGTCAGCGCCGTGGCCACAATCAGCCCGCCCATGATGGCCACCGCCATCGGGCCGAAGAAGGTGGACCGGGTAAGCGGAATCATCGCCAGCACGGCCGCGGCGGCGGTGAGGACGATCGGCCGGAAGCGGCGCACGGTGGATTCGATGATTGCTTCCCATTCGCTGCGCCCCGCCGCGATGTCCTGCTGGACCTGGTCCACGAGGATCACCGAGTTGCGCATGATCATGCCCAACAGGGCGATGGTCCCCAGCATGGCGACGAAGCCGAACGGCTTGTTGAACAGTAGCAGAAACAGCGTCACGCCGATCAGCCCGAGCGGTGCGGTCAGCAGCACCAGCACCACCCGGGAGAAATTCTGCAGCTGCAGCATGAGCACGGTTAGCACGACCAGGATGAACAAGGGCATGCCGGCCGCCACGGATTTCTGGCCGCGCTCCGAATCCTCGACCGCCCCGCCCGTCTCAAGCAGGTAACCGTCGGGCAGCTTGGCGCGTACTGGATCGAGCGTCGGGCTGATCTGCGCCGTCACCGTCGGCGCCTGCGCCTCGCCGTAGACGTTGGCCCGCACCGTGATCGTCGGCAGACGGTTGCGACGCCACACAACGCCGGGCTCGAAGCTGTAGCGGATCGTTGCAATCTGCGCCAGCGGCACGCTTTTGCCGGCTTTGGTCGGCACAGCCAGATCGGCGAGCAGGGACAAGCGCTCGCGCTCGATCTTGTCCCCGCGCAACACCACTTCGATCGACTTGTCGGCCTCGCGGAAAGCCGTGATGCCGTAGCCCACCAGCGAGGTGTTGAGGAAGCCAGCCAGCTCCTGGCTGCTTACGCCGAGCAGCCGCGCCTTCGTCTGGTCCACGTCGATCGCTACGATCTTCGACTGCTCGTCCCAGTCGTACTGCACGTTCGAGACATGGGGATTGGCACGCATGATCTCGGCCACCTCCGCCGCAAGCTTGCGCAACGTCGGGATGTCCTCACCCGAAACGCGGAACTGCACCGGGAACCCCACGGGCGGGCCGTTTTCCAGCCGCGTAATGTTGGCGCGCAGGCCGTGAAAGTCTTCGTCGAAAAGCGTAATCAGCCGCGCGCGAAGCGCCTCCCGCGCCTCAATGCTCTTGGTGAGAACGACGAACTGGGCAAAGTTGGTTGCCGGCAGTTGCTGATCCAGCGGCAGGTAAAAACGGGGCGAGCCCGATCCGAGATAGGCGACGTAGTTGTCGATGCCTGGTTCCTGCGCGAGCACGGCTTCCAGTTTGCTCACCTCGCGCTCGACCGCCTTGAGCGACGAGCCTTCCGGCAGGCGCAGATCGACCAGCAACTCCAGGCGCGTCGAACTGGGGAAGAATTGTTGCTGCACAAACTGGAAGCCATACACCGACAGCGCGAACAGCGCCACCGTCACCGCGATGACGATCCAGCGGTGGCGGACACACCACTGCACCAAGCGCCGAAAACCGCGGTAGAAGGCGGTGCCATAGACGTCGTGAGGGCCATGAGCCGCATCGGGTCTGCCGCCACCGAATCGCTGTTTGACGCGCGCGAGGGCAGCCACCAGCCGCGGCAGGCGCCGCGCGAAGAGCCCGGGCGCACTCGCCGCATGGGGATCGGGCAGAATGCGGAAACCAAGATAGGGAATCACGACGACGGCGGCGGCCCAGGACACGAGCAGCGCTATGGCATTGACCTGGAAAATGGAACGGGTGTACTCGCCGGTGGCGGATTCGGCCGTGGCGATGGGCAGGAATCCGGCCACGGTCACCAGCGTGCCGGAGAGCATCGGCCCGGCGGTGCTGGTGTAGGCGAAGGCAGCGGCCTTGGTCCGTTCCCAGCCCTGCTCCATCTTCACCCACATCATTTCCACCGCGATGATCGCGTCATCGACGAGCAGGCCGAGCGCCAGGACAAGGGCGCCGAGCGAGATCTTGTGCAGTCCGACGTCGAACAGCCCCATGAGCAGGAAGGTGACCGCCAGGACGAGCGGAATCGACAGCGCCACGACCATGCCCGTGCGAAAGCCAAGACTGAAGAAATTGACGATCAGGACGATGATCACCGCCTCGGCCAGCGAACGCACGAAGTCATTGACGGAACGACGCACCGCATCGGGCTGACTGGCCACTTCGTTCAGGTCCACCCCTACGGGCAGCTTCGCCTGCAGGCGCGCCACGACAGCGCGCAGCGCGCCGCCCAGCTCGATGATGTCGCCGCCTTTGGCCATGGACACGCCAATGCCCAATGCCGGCACGCCCTTGTAGCGCAAGCGGGGCGAGGGCGGGTCGACGTAACCGCGCGAGACTTCCGCGATGTCGCCGATGCGGAACTGACGTCCGCCGGCACGGACGATCGTCTCGCGCACGCCCGCCACGGTGTCGAACTCCCCACTCGGGCGCAGATAGATGCGATCGGCGGCGGTTTCGAAGAAGCCGGCGCCGCTCACCGCGTTCTGCTGCGCGAGCGCCTGGAACACGGTGTTGATGTCCAGCCCCAGGGTGGCGAGCTTGGTATTGGACAGCTCGATGTAGATCCTCTCGTCCTGCTCGCCGATCAGGTCCACCTTGGCCACATTCTTCACCCGCAGCAGCTCGTCGCGGATGTCGTCGGCGTAGTCCTTGAGTTGGGCGTAGCTCAGCCCGTCGCCGGTGAGTGCGTAGATGCTGCCGAAGACGTCGCCGAACTCGTCGTTGAAGAACGGACCCTGGATGCCGGCGGGCAGCGTGTGACGGATGTCGCCCACCTTCTTGCGCACCTGGTAGAACACGTCGGGGATGACCGAGGCCGGCGCCGAATCCTTGGCGAAGAACATGACCACGGACTCGCCCGGCTTGGAGTAGCTGACGATGCGGTCCACGTGGGGCGCTTCCTGCAGCTTTTTCTCGATCTTGTCGGTGAGTTGCTGCTCCACCTCCCGCGCCGAGGCACCCGGCCAGTGCGTGCGCACGACCATGATCTTGAAGGTGAACGGCGGATCCTCCGACTGCCCGAGGCGCTGATAGGCGAGCACGCCCATCACTGCCAGCGCGACAATGAAGAAACGCACCAGCGCCGCGTGCCGCAGCGCCCAATCGGAAAGGTTGAACCCGCTCACGAGCGTTTCTCCGCGGCGGCGTCGTTCGTGCGCTCTTGGGCGCGGGCCGCGTCCTGTTCGACGGCCCGTACGGCTTGGTCAGGTACAAGCTTGTGCGCGCCAGCCACCACCAGCAGTTCGCCCGGCATCAGCCCGCTGTCCAGCACAGCACCGTCCTCACGGTATTGCCTGACCCTGACCGGACGCTTCACGGCCTTGTCGCCCTCGACCACCCACACCGTCGGGCCGGCACCATTTTCCAGCAGCGAGGACAGCGGCACCACGATCGCTGCGGACGCGTGCGCCGATTGCAGTAGAACGTTGGCGGTCATGCCCAGCTGCACGGCGGGATGCGGTTCGACGATGCGGATGCGCGCCGCGTACGTGCGCGTCGTCGCATCGGCGCCTGGTGCCAGCTCACGCAATTTGCCGGTCAGGCGCAGGGAAGGATCGGCCCAAAGGCTAATTCGGATCGCCGGCGCCGATTTAAGTTCGCCGACTCGGCTCTCTGGCACGTTGATCAGCACGTCCTTCTCTTCTGGACGGGCAAGCTTCATCACTACCTGGCCGGCGCTCACCACCTGCCCCACTTCCGCCTGCACGGCGGTAATCACGCCGGCATGGTCGGCATGCAGCGTCGTGTAGGCGGCCTGGTTGCCGCTCCAGTTGCGCTGCGCCCGCGCCTGCTCCAGCTTCGCTTGCGCCGCCTTGAAGGCGTTGAGCCGGGCGTCGTACTGGGCCTGGCCGATAAACTTCTTTTCCAGCAGCGCGCTGTAGCGCTCCAGTTCGGCCTTGGTGAATGCGTACTCGCTCTCCGCGGCCGCCACTTGCGCGGCTGCGGCCTGGGCGTTGAGCTGCATGTCGGTGGGATCGAGCCGCGCCAGCAGCGCGCCGCGCTTGACCTGGGCGCCGACGTCCGCATTGCGGCCGACGATCTTGCCGGCGACCCGGAAGGCGAGGTCCGATTCGTAGCGGGCACGGACTTCTCCGGAATAGACCATGTCGCCGCCGATGGCCCCGGCCGCCACCTTCTGCACCAGCACTGGCCGCACGGTCTCCTTCTGTTCGGGCTTGGGCGCGCAGCCGAACGCGATTGCGGCCGCCGCAACAACTGAAGCCGATCGGAAAAGTGTCTTCGCCCGCATGGTCACCCCTTGAATGCCGTGGCCGCGCGCACGGACCGCAGCCGGCGCCACCATCCGGCGCGTCCCGTCCCCGTCGCACGGCGCATGAAAAGCCAGTAGAGCAATGGAATCACGAACAGGGTCAGCAGCGTCGACAAGGCGAGTCCCCAGACGATGCTCGCCGCCACCGGCCCCCAGATCAGGGATTGGCCGCCGATGCCGAACGCCAGCGAGAACAGGCCGGCGATGGTCGTGGTCGTCGTGATGATGATCGGCACGACCCGGCGGCGCGCGGCATAGACGGCGGCATGCAAAACGCTCATGCCCTGCTTCAACCTTCCGTTGGCGGCGTCGATCAGCACGATGGCGGAATTCACCGCAATGCCGGTCAGCGCAATAACGCCGTACAGCGTGTAGAGCGAAAGCGGATTGCGCGAGACGAGCAGGCCGTAGGCAACGCCGGTGAAGGCGAGCGGCACCGTGACCAGGATCATGAGCGGTTGCCAGTAGCTGCGGAACTGGGCGGCCAGGATGAGATAGATCAGCCCCACGCCCAGCAGAAACAGCACCTGCATGGCATCGAGACTTTCCTGGATATCGTCCAGCTCGCCGGAGAAGTCGATGTCGGTGCGCGGGAATCGGCTGCGCACTTCGTTCCAGCCCGCCACGATTTGGCGGTTCGCTTGGACTGCGTTGATCGCCTCCTTGTCCAGATCGGCCTCGACAGTGATCGCGCGGCGCAGATTGTAGTTCTTGATGACGCCGCTGCCGGTACGCGTATGCGCCGTGGTCAATGCGGCCAGGGTGGTAGTGCCGCCGTTGGGCAGGGCAATGGTGTCGTCGAGAATCCTCACGATGTCGGTGTTCGGCTCACGGCGAGCGCGCACACGAACCTCCACCTTCTCGCCGCGGTCGCGCATGGTCGCGACGACCTCGCCATCCACATGCAGCCGGATGGCGCGCGCCACGAGTGCCGGATTGAGGCCGGCGCTGCGCACTGCTTCGCGGTCGATGGCGAGCACCAGTTCCGGTCGGCCGGCGACGTCATCGTCGCTCACGTCGCGGGTACCCTTCACTCCGGTGACTACGCCCTTCAAGGCATCGGCGGCAGCGCGCAACTCGCCGTAGTCGTCGGCACGCACGCGCACGCGGATCGGTTTCTGCACCGGCGGTCCGCCGGAGAGCACGGTGAAGGTGATCTTGCCCGCGCCCGCCAGATTCTCGACGTCGCCGCGCATGGATTCGACGATTTCCTGCACCTCGCGCATGTCTGCCAGGTGGGGATTCAGGGAAACCACGAGCTGGCCGTAGGCATCGCCGTAAAGCGGCTCGGTTTCGGTGAACTTGACGCCGGCCATGGAGGCGAGCGAGCGCGCCTCCTCCGGACGAAGGTGTTCACGCACCCGTGCTTCCACCTGCTCGACTCGCGCCAGCGTGTCTTCGATGGGCGCCCCCGCGGGCATGTCCACATTGACGTAGAAGATGCGCAGCGGATCGAAGGCGAAGAACTGTACGCGCACCAATCCGACAGCAAGCGCAGCCAGCGCGCCCGCCACCAGGACAAGTGCGAGCACCGAGGAGCGCTTCGGCCGGCGCATGACCCAGATCAGCAGTCGCGCATATTTGACCCGCAGCCAGTGGGTAAAGGCCTCGCGCCGGCGCTGGATCGGTGACGGCACCGAGTAGTCGAAGCGCATGATGCTGATATGTGTCGGCAGCATCCAGAAAGCTTCGACGAGGCTGATGAGCAGCGCCAGCGTCACCACGAAGGGGATGACGAACATGAACTTGCCGACAATGCCGGGCAGCAGCATCAGCGGCAGGAAAGCTGCGAGCGTGGTCGCCACGGACGAGAACACCGGCGCGGCTACCTCGCGCACGGCTTCGACGATGGCGCTAAGCGTCGCTGCGCCGCGCTGCATGCGGTAGTAGATCGCCTCGACGATCACCACCGCGTCGTCGACCAGCATGCCCAGGGCAATGACCACGCCCAGCAGCACGGAAAGATTGAGGGTGGCGCCTGTCGCATTGAGGATCGCAAATGTGCCTGCCAGCGAGAAGGGAATGCCCAGCCCGACGAGTACGGCGATCCGCGTACCGAGAAAGATCCAGCAAACCGCCGTCACCAGGATCAGGCCCAAGAGCGCGTTCGACTCCATGATGCGGATGGCTTCCCGCGTCGGTACGGTTTGGTCGTCGGTCAGGGTGAGTTTCAGCCCGGCGCCCGCGATGAGTGGGTTTTTTTGCTCCGTGTAGGCGTTGATGCGTTGCACCAGTTCGATGGTGTTGGTGTAGTTTTTCTTGGTGACGGACAGGAGCACCGCGGGCTGGCCCGCGGTGCTCACCAGTTGTTGCGGCCGGGCCCGCGCCCGCTCGGCGCTGGCGATCGTCTCCAGCGGCACTTGGGCGCGTGGATTGGCCGCCGGCGCCAAGCCCAGGCGGGCAAGAAAGCCGGGGTCGGCGTCGGTGCCCAGCACCCTCACCAGCCAGTCGGCATCGCCGGCGCGGGTCTTGCCGGCAAACGTGTCACGGAACCAGGCGGCGACACCGTCGGCCACGTCGGTGGCCGTCAGACCGCGCGCCTGCACAGCCTGGGGCAGGAACTCGACACGCAGTTCCGGGTCGTGCAGCCCGAGAGCGAACACGCGATCCACACCCGCGAGTCGTTCGAGATCATCGCGCACCTCGCGGGCAATGGCGCGCAGACTCTCGTCGTCGGCCTGGCCGGTGAGCAATACTTGGGCGGTGGGAAAGCCGTTAGAGGTGGTGATCTCCATGATCTGCGGATCTTTCGCTTCCACCGGCAGTTCGGATTTGGCCTTGTTCTGAATTTCGCGGCGCAGGTCGTTGACACGCTTGTCAAACACGCGCTCGTCGATGTCCCGGAAGCGCACGAGGATTGAGGAGATGTTCTCGCGCGAGCTCGAGGACACGAACTTGATGTCAGCGACGTTCTTGATGGCGTCTTCGAGCGGTTTGGTAACGCGCTTGGCCACGTCCTCCGCCGAGGCGCCCGGCAGCGTGACGATGATGTTCACCCAGTTGAAGTTGATCTCCGGGTCCTGCTCGCGCGGCATCGCAAGATAGGACAGCACACCGAGCAGAAGGACCACCACGAAGGCGATGTTCGCCAGGGGATGGTTGCCGATGAGCCGGGCGTAGAAGCTCACGGGCGTTGCGCTCCGGCCGGCATCATCGGTGCCACCACCTGACCGTCGCGCAGGGCGAAGCGGCCCTCGGTCACAATGCGTGTCTCGGGTGGCAGATCCACTATCGCCGGCCGGCCTTCCTGCGCCTCGGGCAGGACGATGAAACGCACCTGTTCCGAGTTGAGCACGAAGATGCCGAGCCTGCCCTCGCGCCGGACCATCAGTTCCGCGGGCGCGTGTGGGCGGTGGTCGCGCCAGACGATGCGACCATCGGCGCCCGGGGGAGCGGTCTTGCCGGCGAACCCTAGGCGCGCCTCGACGTTGCGCGATTCGCGGTTGATCGCCGGCGAAATCCGCAGCAGCCTGAGCGGGTAGGCGGCGCCATGAGCGTGCAGACTCACATCCCGGGCGGCCTGCAGGGAGGCGAGGTCCTTGACCTGCACCTGGGCCGCGACTTCTATGCGATCGGCGTCGATCAAGGTAAGCAGCGACGTGCCCTGCACCGCCAGCGAGCCGACATGGGCATCGCGCGTGCGTACGATGGCACGGAAGGGCGCGCGAATGGTCGTCTTGGCGAGGTTGCGCCTCGCTGTGTCCAGTTGGTTGCGTTGCAGTTGAACGTCGGCACGCAACACGTCCACTTCGGTCTGACGCTGGTGCAGCCCCTCCGGCGAGATGAAATTTCGGCTTTGCAGTTCCTGCGCGCGTTTGAGCTGGGATTCGGCCAGCCGGAGCCGCGCCTGGGCCGAGTCCAGTCCCGCTTGGGCGCGGCCCACGGCCAGTTCGAAATCGCGTGTATCGAGGCGGACGAGGATCGCCCCCGTCGGCGCTGTTTGCCCCACTTGGGCCGGCACGTCGACGATGGTTGCCGTTACTTCCGCCGACAGGCGCGTTTCGTTCAGGCTCTGGGCGGCCGCCGCAGCATCGCGCTCGGGGTAGACTGCCACTTCGCTCAAGGCGCGGTATGCCACCGATGGTGCGGCGGGCTCGGCAGCATCCGCATTGGCAGTAGGGCCGGTGAGTAGTGCGACAACAAGAAGTACGGCTCGCGTTGCTGTCGGGAATGTTAGGATCATTATTTTTTCCCCGTTCGTCAGTTGCCTTGCGCAGGCGGGTCAGGGCGCAAACCGCGCAACACGAATTCGATCGCCGTTTCGATGTACGCGTCGGGCGGCAGGGCGGGAGGTGTGCAGCATTCGAGCGAATGCATGAGCACCACGCGCATCAGGAAGGGCGCGAAGGTCAGCCGCTCCAGCGCATCGATGTCGTCGGCGCGGAATTCGCCGCGCTCGACGCCGTACTGCAGGACGCCATTGACCAGCCGGCTGCCGCGCTGGATCACTTCCTCGTGGTAGAAGCGGGCGATTTCCGGGAAATTGCGCGCCTCGGCGATGATGAGCTTGGGAATTCCGCCCAGCGGAGTGCGGCCGATCAGTTGCCACCAGCCGCGCAGCAGCTGGCGCAGCAGCTCCGGGGCGCTGCCCTGGTATTGGGCGATCAGCCGCTCGCCTTCGGCCAGGGCGGGCACCAGCCCCTCGCGCACCACCGCCTTGAACAGCGCTTCCTTGCTGTCGAAGTAAAGGTAGAGCGTGCCCTTGGAGACGCCGGCGCGCGCCGCGACATCGTCGAGCCGCGTCGAGGCGAAGCCCCGCTCCACGAACAGCTCCAACGCAGCGGCCGTCAGTTCCGACGGACGCGCCTGCTTGCGGCGTTGACGGACAGCTTTGATGGTTTCGGACACGGCGGGCTAACTTACTGACCAGTCAGTAAGTTAGCCCGCCGTCCGGAGCATGTCAAGTACTCCTTTGTAACCACTCCCCCGCGTGTTGGCGCGTAGCCTGTACCGGCCGGCTCGCCGGTACGGTGCAACGCCGGGAGGCCGCCCATGCTGCAATTGAGCTTGAATTCCGCTGCCGAGATACCACTGGTGGAGCAGATCGTATCGGCGCTGCAGACGCATATCGACGACCGGGTGCTGCGTCCCGGGATGCGCATACCGCCGATTCGCCGATTCGCGGCGAACCACGGCGTGAGCCGCTTTACTGTTGTGGAGGCCTACGACCGCCTGGTGGCGCTGGGCTATCTGCAGCCGCGCCGGGGCTCCGGATTCTACGTAGCGCCGCGGCCTTCCCGGGTACCCGAGGTGGAAGCACCACGGGTGGACCGTGCCATCGACGCCGCCTGGCTCATGCGCGAGATGGTCAACGAGGCGCCGGGCCGCGTGCTCGCGGGCCGCGGCTGCCTGCCGCAGAGCTGGATGGACGAGGACAGTGTCTTGCGGCAACTGCGTGCGCTGACCCGCTCCGCCGACACCCGCATCACGGGTTATGGCACCCCCGAGGGCTATGCGCCGCTGCGCCAGCAGTTGCAGTTCCGTCTGGCCGAATGGGGCATCTCCGCCCACCCGAAGCAGATCGTTCTTACCCACGGTGCAACCCAGGCTCTGGACCTCGTGGCGCGCTACTTCGTGCGCAGCGGCGAGTGTGTGCTGGTGGACGATCCCGGCTACTGGAACCTGTTCGCCAACCTGCGCCTGTACGGCGCGCGATTGATCGGCGTGCCACGCACCGCCCAAGGGCCGGATACGGCGGCGCTGGAGCGCTTGCTCGAGGAGTACCACCCGAAACTGTTTTTCACTCAGTCGGTGCTACACAACCCGACAGCGTCGAACATCGCTGCTTCGGTGGCCCACCGTGTGCTGCAACTGGCGGAAAAGCACGGCTTGCTGATCGTCGACGACGATGCTTTCGGAGATTTTCAGCCCAGTCCGACAACACGGCTTGCCGCGCTCGACCAACTCGAGCGCGTCGTCTATATCGGCAGTTTTTCGAAGACGGTGTCCGGCAATCTTCGGGTCGGCTATCTCGCCTGCCAGGCGGACTTGGCACAGGCGCTGACGGACGTAAAAATCGTTTCCTGCCTTGCAAGTTCCGAGTTCGCCGAGCGCCTTGCCTACAGAATGGTCACCGAAGGGCACTACCGTCGGCTGGTCGAGCGTTTCCAGGGGCGGCTCGCGGAGGGCACAGCGGCAACGCTGCGCATGCTGGAGCGGCTGGGATTGGTCGTGGATGCGGAGCCGGAAGGCGGGATGTTCGTCTGGGCCAGAGCGCCCAGCCTCGACGACGCCGCTGCGCTCGCGCAGCGGCGTCGTCGCTGAAAGTATCGTCCTCGCGCCCGGCAATGTCTTCCGCCCCCAAACGCAACCCTCGCCCTGGCTGCGATTCAACGTCGCGGTGTCGGCCGACCGTCGGCTCGAGCGGTTTCTGGCGCGATCGCTGGATCAGCAGTAACACCCGCCCGGCCGGCAGCGTCCGATGGGCGCAGCACCGCGATGGGGTCGCTACCTGCCATCGCCGCGCTTCGTTGCCGGCGAGCCATCACGCTGCGCCTGCGCGGCGGCAAGGGATGCCGCATCGGCTATCTGAAGGGCGAGCGCGGAGATTTGGCGCTTTCCTTCCTTGGTCGCGGTCTCTGGCGATCGGGCGAGCATCGCGGAGCCTGTCTTCTCCGCACCCCCCGCGACGGCCAAGGTGGTTGACTCGGGGTTCGTACGTCTGTCTCCCGGAGCCGATTCCTGCCGACTGGTAGCCGAGGCATGTGCGGCGCTTGCCCGGGCCGCCCCATCCGAACCCGCTTTGTGTGGCGTGCAGACCCGGTCGAACAGCTTCTCATCGTAAGTGCCTGCGGGCACCACCGCATGCTGCGGATCGGCGATGCGCTCCTCGCGGACCGGCGCCTGGTCCGTGCCGAGGTAGATCCGACGCACGACGGCGAAGGTGCGGGCAGCGCAATCGTAGTGGTTGAGCACCTCGACGATGGCATAGCGTCGTCCCGATGCCGCCTCGGTGGCCGCGTCGGACATGGCCACGCGGCTCCAGGCCACGTGCTTGCCGCCCTCAAGGCGGCCGACGCGAGCGCGATCGATGTCGACGCGCTTGTCCCGATCCTGGGCCACTGTCTGCCAGTTCGCGGCGTGCGCACACGGAACGAGGAAGAGTGCGGTGGCGATGATCGACGATGTCATGCGCATGTGGGCATCCGGCCTGACTGGCACGGGCAGAGTTCGACTGTTGTTGCGGTACATGGGAGCATTTTCGGAACGGTGGGCCACGCACTTTAGCCGCCGGCAAGCGCCTCGTCCCCCGGACAGTGGCGACTTGCGCCCTCTGCCCGGCGCGTCCCCGGGCTCGCCCTTGCATTCGCGACCGCTTTCCAGTAGCGTGTCCCGATGACGTTGGGGGTCCTGGGGGCGCCGGCTTCGTTTCCGTGCGCCGCCGGGTGAGAGATACCCTTTGAACCTGATCCGGGTAATGCCGGCGCAGGGAAGCGTGAGTCAGTTGCCCTGCTCCCTCCTTGCGTACGATCCCCGGCAAGGAGACACCATGAATGCCCACGAGAAGTTCGTTGCCGCTTCCGCCCACGTGGATGAAGCGGCAATTGCCCCGTTGCCCAATTCGCGCAAGGTCTACGTCGAAGGATCGCGCCCGGACATCCGCGTTCCCATGCGCGAGATCACCCAGTCCGACACACCGGCCGCCATGGGCGCGGAGCGCAACCCGCCGATCTTCGTCTACGACACCTCCGGACCATACACCGACCCAGCCGCAAAAATCGACATTCGCGCCGGGCTGCCGGCCCTGCGCGCGGGCTGGATCGCCGCGCGCGGCGACTGCGAGCCGCTTTCGGGCCTCACGTCCGCCTACGGCCGCAGCCGCGAAGCCGATGCCCAACTCGCCGCCATGCGCTTCGATCTGAAACGCAAACCCCTGCGCGCGCGCCCGGGCCAGTGCGTGACCCAGATGCACTATGCCCGCAGAGGTGTTGTTACCCCGGAGATGGAGTATGTCGCCATCCGCGAAAACCAGCGCGTGGACGCCCTCTCCGCCATGCTGCGCACCCAGCATCGCGGCGAATCCTTGGGCGCGTCGATCCCGAACCCCATTACACCCGAATTCGTGCGCGACGAAGTGGCGCGCGGCCGCGCCATTATCCCGGCCAACATCAATCACCCCGAGAGCGAGCCGATGATCATCGGCCGCAATTTCCTGGTGAAGATCAACTGCAACATCGGCAACTCACAGCTCGCCTCCTCGATCCAGGAGGAGGTGGACAAGATGACGTGGGCCATCCGCTGGGGCGGCGATACGGTGATGGATCTATCCACGGGCAAGAATATCCATGAGACCCGCGAGTGGATCATCCGCAACTCCCCCGTGCCCATCGGCACCGTGCCCATTTACCAAGCCCTGGAGAAAGTGGAGGGACGCGCCGAGGCACTGACCTGGGAAATCTTCCGCGACACGCTGATCGAGCAGGCCGAGCAGGGCGTCGACTATTTCACCATCCACGCAGGGGTTCGGCTCCCGTTCATTCCGCTGACGGCCAGGCGCATGACCGGCATCGTCTCCCGCGGCGGCTCAATCATGGCCAAGTGGTGCCTGGCCCATCACCGAGAGAGCTTTCTCTACACCCGCTTCGAGGAGATCTGCGAGATCATGGCCGCTTATGACGTCGCCTTTTCCCTCGGCGACGGCCTGCGTCCGGGCTCCATCTATGACGCCAACGATGAAGCGCAGATCGCGGAACTGAAAACCCTGGGCGAGCTGACCCGGATTGCCTGGAAGCACGACTGCCAAGTGATGATCGAAGGGCCCGGCCATGTGCCCATGCACCTGATCAAGGAGAACATGGATCTGCAGCTGAAATACTGCGACGAAGCGCCCTTCTACACCTTGGGGCCGCTGACCACGGACATCGCACCGGGATACGACCACATTACCTCGGCCATCGGCGCGGCGATGATCGGCTGGTATGGCACCGCCATGCTCTGCTACGTCACCCCGAAGGAGCATCTGGGCCTGCCCGACAAGAACGATGTCAAGGACGGCATCATTGCTTATAAGATCGCCGCCCATGCCGCCGATCTCGCCAAGGGCCATCCCGGGGCGCAGATTCGCGACAACGCCCTATCCAAGGCGCGCTTCGAGTTCCGCTGGGAGGACCAATTCAACCTCGGACTCGACCCGGACAAGGCCAAGCAGTTCCACGACGAAACTCTTCCGCAGGAAGGCGCCAAGCTCGCCCATTTCTGTTCCATGTGCGGGCCGCATTTCTGCTCGATGAAGATCACGCAGGACGTGCGCGAGTTTGCCGCCACGCAGGGACTGTCGGACCAAGAAGCGCTCAGGAAGGGCATGGACCTGAAGGCGGCGGAATTCGTCGGTTCGGGCGCTGAGATCTATCGCAAGGCCTAACCAAGCAGATGTTTCGTTCATAGCACCAAGAGCACCAAGGACAGGGAGGACGCTCGCAACTGCCCTGAGGACGGGTCACCAGTCGGCAGCTGAACGAATTACACATCACGCATCCTCGCATGCCTTGGTGTCCATGGTGGTGAACAGCCGTTTTGCAGATGCCCGAAACCCTACTCACCATCGGCAAGCTGGCCCTTGCGGGCTATCTGACCGTCATCGCCCTCACCTGGTTGATGCAGGACAACCTGATATTTCTTCCCCAGCCGCTAGAAGGGGATGCGTTGCGCGCGATCGCGGCGCGGCACCCACGCGCAGAGGAAGTCCGACTTGCTGCCGATGGCGACGTCAGCCTGCACGGCTGGCTGCTCAAAGGCGATGTGCATGCGCCACTGCTGATTTACTTCGGCGGCAACGCCGAGGAAGTGTCCTGGCTGCTCGGTGAAGCGCGGCACTTCGCCGGCCACGCCCTGCTGCTGATGAACTATCGCGGCTACGGCGGCAGCAGCGGCAAACCGGGAGCCAATGCCCTGCTGGCCGACGCGCTGCGCGTCTACGATTTCGGCGCCGGGCGGCCGGACGTCGATCCGGCACACATCGTCGTCATGGGCCGCAGCCTGGGCAGTGCCATGGCAGCACACGTCGCAGCGCGTCGCCGCGTCGCCGCCGTCGTCCTCGTCTCCCCCCTCGACAGCGCCGCCGAACTCGGACGTCATCACTACCCCTACCTGCCGGTGTCATGGCTGCTGCACCAGCGATTCGACCCGTTGGCCGACGCACCCCACGTCGATGCCCCGCTGCTGACCATCGTCGCCGAGCGTGACAGCGTCATTCCGGTGGGTCACTCCCGGCGGCTTTTCGATGCCTGGCACGGCCCCAAGTCATGGCACGAGGTTGCCGGCGCAAATCACAACGACCTCTCCGACCGGCCTATCTATTGGCAGGCGATCGGCGAATTCATCGCCAGCGTCGCCAGCCGGTCCGCAAGCGCGCCGACGAAGTAGAATGTCCACTTTGGACCCCGGCCAACCACCATGAGCGCGACGGCGCTGCCCGAACTGTCCCTGATCGAAACCCGCGTGCTCGGCGTGCTGGTGGAAAAGCAGCTCACCGTGCCCGACACCTACCCGCTGACGCTGAACGCGCTCGTCGCCGGCTGCAATCAGAAAACGAGCCGCGATCCGGTGCTCAACACCACCGAAGGCGAGGTTCAGGCGGCGCTCGACGCGCTGCGCGCAGCCGCGTTTCAGCACATCAGTTGGCGCGACGGCACCAACGAGGGGAGGGCGGCGGGGATTCCATCACCATGCGAGCCTGAGCATTACGGCCTACGGCTTTCTGATCGCCGAACGGCTGACCCGCCGTGCCACCGAGGACAGCAAAACAATCCATCCGCAGCGTCCTGCAGCGCGAAGCGCCTGCCCTTCCCGCAGATTACAGCCCTCGTGGAAGTCCGGCGCGCGCAAAGACACATACCAAACTCGACCACCACGCTGCGCCACCAGATCCGTGCTCAGCTACTCAAACGCATGCCACGCTGTCCGTGCTGCGGCCATCAAAACGCACAACTTCACTTATGACACAGTAGTGCTAATACCTGGTCAGTGGCAAGAGCGGCTAACGCTACTGCACTGAGTAACCCCAAGATCTGCTCATCACGCTGTAGCGAGAGGGCACACCGCCCCTTCGCTACATCCAAGATTCACGGCGTTGTCTGAACCATTCAACCGTGCGCCGCAACCCGTCATCTACAGAGTAAGGCGGACACCATCCGAGCGTGTCGCGGATCTTGCTGCTGTCGACACATAGCGAGCCAACTAAACGTTCGACTTCCGCGTGCCTCCCAGCCAACCGACCCGCCAGCTCGATCAGGGCCTCGGGCACCGGTATCAAACGACTTTGCCTGTTCATGACGGTCGCAATCCGGCGGATAAGCTCCGGCGTAGACAGGTCCTCGCCGTCACTCAGGAGGAACGTCTCGCCCGCCGCCGCTGGGTGCTCGAGACAGGTGGCGATCGCATCGCACAGATTGCCCACGAAGAGCAGGCTGCGACGATTCTCGATGCGGCCGAACGGCAGGGGCAGGCCGCGGTCCACGCCGCGCAACAGACGCAGGAAATTCGCCTTCACCTCTGGGCCGTAGATGAGCGGCGGGCGCAGGACGACGACCTCGAGCCCGGTTTCGCGCGCGATCCGGTGCAGGGCCTGCTCGGCCTCCCATTTCGAGACGCCGTATGGATCCGCCGGGGCGGGTACATCCTCCTCGCGGTACGGCGCCCCATGCGTCTGCTCGCCATTCACCTTGATCGAGCTGAGATACACCAGCCGCTTCACGCCGGCCTGCGCGGCCTGCAGCACCAAGCGCTCGGTGCCGGCGACGTTCACTTGCCGGAACGCCGCCAGCGGATCCGCGGCGATGTCGCGCATGACATGCACGCGTGCGGCGAGGTGAACCACGGATTCGATGTCGGCGAGTGCCGCCGCCCAGTCGGTGCGCGCGTCGATATCGCCGACGCAGGCCGTTTCCACGCCCGCCGCGGTGTCGCTTTGGCGCACGGCGGCGCGCACCGCATGGCCGCGTGCCGCGAGGATCGGAATTAGGGCGCGGCCGACGAAGCCGTTGGCACCGGTGACGAGCACGTTCAAGGCGCTGCCCTCAGCGCCGCCACACGGTGCGGTTCACGTAGTCCGTGTAGCTCAGGATCAGCCGCACCACCTTCTTCGAGACGTTGTCCGGGGCGTAGTCGGGCACCAAGCGGAAGGTCTGTCCCTCGCCGTGCTGGCGGCGCACCATCTCGACCGCCTCGAGCACGCGCTCGGCCGTGAGGCCGCACATGACGAGCGTCGCCTCGTCCATGCCCTCGGGGCGCTCGTGCGCCTCGCGCAGCGTGACCGCGGGGAAACCCAGGATCGAGGATTCCTCCGTGATCGTGCCGCTGTCCGAGAGCACGCAGGCCGCGCTCATCTGCAGCTTGACGTAATCGAAGAAACCCATCGCCTTCATGAAGCGCACGCGCGCGTCGGCGGCGCCGATGCCGGCGTCCTGGAGGCGCTTCATGGTGCGCGGGTGGGTCGAGACGATCACCGGCAGGGCGTGGCGTGCCGCGAGCGCCTCCAGCGTCGCGACCAGCTCGCGCAGCCGCGCCGGATCATCGACGTTCTCTTCGCGGTGTGCGCTCACGAGGAAGTAGCGTCCGGGCGCAAGCGCAAGCCGCGCGAGCACGTCGGACGCGTCGATGCCCGGCCGGTAGTGCTCGAGGACCTCGCGCATCGGCGAGCCGGTCTTGATCACCGTTTCGGGCCGGATCCCGGAGGCGACGAGGTACCGCCGCGCGTGCTCGGTGTAGGGCAGGTTGATGTCGCTCGTGTGATCGACGATGCGCCGGTTCACCTCCTCCGGCACGCGCTCGTCGAAGCTGCGGTTGCCCGCTTCCATGTGGAAGATCGGAATCTTGAGGCGCTTGGCGCAGATCGAGGCGAGACAGCTGTTGGTGTCGCCGAGCAGTAGCAGCGCCTCCGGCCTCTCGCGCGCGAGCACCTCGTAGGCGCGCGCAAGGATGTTGCCGAGCGTTTCGCCGAGGTTCGCTCCGGGGGTGTCGAGGAAGTGATCGGGGCAGCGGATCTCGAGCTCGCGAAAGAACACCTCGTTGAGCTCGTAGTCGTAGTTCTGGCCGGTGTGCACCAGCACGTGTTCGACGCAGGCATCGAGCTCGTGGATCACGCGCGAGAGCTTGATGAGCTCGGGCCGGGTGCCGACCAGTGTCATGACCTTCATCGCGTTCTCCCGGCCGCTAGCGCAGCAGCTCGCCCGCTTCGGCGAGATCCACGTCCTCGATCATCAGCCGGTGCTGGCGCAGGAGCGCGATCGTGCCCGCGAGATCGAGCACCGTGTCGTCGGAGCTGAACTCCTTCGTGAGCCCGCCCGGTTCGTCCCAGGCGCCGTCGCGCAGCTCCGGCAGCATGGGCCGGATCGCGTAATAGTCGCCGCGGCGCACGGTGTGGTGGATCTCTTCCTCCGAGACCATGATCTCGTGCATCTTCTCGCCCGGGCGGATGCCGATCACCTTGAGGGCGATGTCGCGGCTGCCGATGAGCGCCCGAGCGAGGTTCTCCACCGTCGCGGCGGGCGCGCGCGGCACGTAGGTCTCGCCGGCACGCGCCTCCCTGAGCGCCGTGAACACGGTATCCACCGCCTGCTCGAGCGAGAGCAGGAAGCGCGTCATCTGCGGGTGGGTGAGCGTCACCGGACCGCCGCTGCGGATCTGGTCGTGGAACACCGGAATCACCGAGCCGCGCGAGGCGAGCACGTTGCCGTAGCGCACGCAGACGAAGCGCGTGCGCCGGTTGAGGATGTTGGCGGAGACGAAGATGCGCTCCTGCAGCGACTTGGTCATCCCCATGACATTGACCGGCTTGCACGCCTTGTCGGTGCTGATGCCGATCACGCTGTCCACCGGGTAGCCGTTCTCCTCGATGGCGCGCACGATGTTGAAGGCGCCGACGCAGTTGGTCTGGATCGCCTGCATGGGGAAATACTCGCAGGTCGGGACCTGCTTCAGCGCCGCGGCGTTCACCACGATGTCCGCGCCGCGCACCGCGGAGCACATGTCCTCGTAGGCACGCACGTCGCCGATGCGAAACTCGAGCACGTTCACGAAGTTGTTGTAGATCACGTCGTCGGTGCTCACGCGCCGGTGCAGGTAGTCGAGCCGCATCTCGTGCTGCTTTGCCTCGTCGCGCGAGAGCACGATCACCTTGCGCGGCGTGCCGAGCTCGCCGCCGAGCACGCGGCGCACGAACGTCTTGCCCATGGAGCCGGTACCGCCGGTCACCAGAATCGTCTTGCCTTCGAAGATCATTGCGGGTTTCCTCTTTCTCGTATTTCTTGCGCGAGCTCGTCGAGCATGGCGTCCCAGGACGGCGGGGCGTAGCCGGTGCGCGCGTTGAAGCGGCTGCCGTCGAGGCGGCGATCGCACACGAAGCGCTCATCGCGCTCGATCGCGAGCTCGCGCCGGCCGAGCTTCGCGGTGAGCTCGGTGAGCAGGACGTACTTGGAGATCGGCGCCGACGCGACCTGCCACACGCCGGACAGGTCCACCCATTGCGTCAGCACGCGCTCGATGATGCGCGCCATCTCCGTGGTGGTGAAGCCGGTGTAGAGCGCGCGGTCGAAGCCGCGGATGGTGCCGCGCTGGGCGAGATACCACTCGATCAGGCTCGCCTTGCGCGCGAGCTCCAGCCCGATGATCGAGGTGCGCAGCGTGACGCAGCCCTCGTCGCCCACTTCGCCCAGGTACTTGCTGATGCCGTAGAGATCCGTGGCATCGGCGACGTCGTCCTCGGTATAGCCGCCGCGGGTGCCGGCGAAGACGCAGTCGGTGCTGAGGTGCACCAGGCGCGCGCCGAGCATGCGGCAGGCGAGCGCGAGCCGGTGCGGCAGCAGCGCGTTGATCTCCAGGCTCGGGATCGACTCCTTCGCCGTGGCCCGTTGCTTCACGATGCCGACTGCATTGATCACGGCCTGCGGCCGAAACTCCGACAGCACTTCGATCAGCCGGTCGGTCGCGCGCACGTCGATGCCGGCGTAGCTGTTGCCGGCATGGAACAGCCCATATGCCGCATAGGCGCCGAGATCCTGGCGCAGGGTGACACGGGCGTCGTGGCAGGGCTCGAAATGGCGCAGCAGCCGGTGTCCCAGCATGCCGTCGCCGCCCAAGATCAGGATGCGCATGCGAGCCTCTCCTCCGCGATCTCGCGCAGCCAGCCGTCGAGCCGGTCCACCAGCATCTCGCGCTCGAAGTTGGCCTCGAAATAGGCGCGGCCGCGCGCGCCCATCGCCTCGCGCTCGCGCGGCTGCAGGCAGGCGAGCGCGAGCACCGCATCCGCGAGCGCCTGCGGGTCCTCCGCCGGCGCCGTGAGCCCGGCACCGGCCTCCTCCACCACGCGCGCGCCCTCGCCGTCCAGCGCCGCGACGATCGGCCGTCCGCAGGCGAGATAGGACTGCACCTTGGAGGGAATGGTGAGCGCGAAGATCGGCTCCTTCTTCAGCGTCACCAGCAGCGCATCGGCCATGGCGAAGAACTGGGGCATGGACTCGACGTGGTGACGGCCGAGGAGGTGCACGTTGCGCAGGCCACGGGTTCTCACCTGCTCCTCCACCCACGGCAGCATGCGGCCGTCGCCGACGATCGCCCAGTGGATGTCGGCCTGCGCCTTGAGCTGCTCGGCGGCGGCGAGGATGGTGCCGAAATCCTGCGCGGCACCGATGTTGCCGGCGAACATGACGACGAAACCCGATGGCAGGCCCGCCTGCACGCGTGCATCGGGCGTCGCCCGCAGCGGCCGGTACAGCGCCTCGGCGCTGTTCGGATAGTAGAGGATGCGCTCCCGGCTCACGCCGAGCGCCTCGATCGGCGCGAAGAACGCGCGCGACTGGGCGAGGATGCGGTCGCAGCCGTCGTAGATCAGCCGCACCAGCTTCTCCACCCAGGCGAGCACCGTCGGCGAGCGCACCGCGCCGGTGGCCGACAGGCTTTCCGGCCACAGATCCTGCACCCAGAAGAGGATCGGCGCCCGGCGCAGGCGCTTCAGCCACAGCGCGGGCAGCCCAACGGTGATCGGCGAGGGCTCGTAGACCAGGATCGCGTCGTAGCGCCCGCGGCACAGGAACGGCCCGAGCAGCGTCGCGCTGCACGCGAACGAGAGGTAGTTGAGCGCGAGGGGCAGCGCGCCGCCGCGCCCGCGCGGCACGAGCGGCACGCGCCGCACGCGCGCGCCGTGGTAGTCCTCCGACGCGCGGCCGAGCAGGCCATAGCCGGGGAAGAACGCACCGCCCGGATAGTTCGGCTTGCCGGTGAGCACGGTCACCTCGTGGCCGCGCTCCATCAGCCCCCGCACCAGATCGTTGATGCGGAAGCTCTCGGGCCAGAAGTACTGGGTGATGATCAGGATGTTCAATGCTCTACCACGTCCTCGCAGTGCGCCGCCGCGCCCGCCGTCGCGCCCGGCCGCGCGACGAGGCGCCGATAAATGGCGAGCATTTTCGCGGCATTCGCGGCGATGTCAAAGTTCTCCATGGCGAGCCGGTAGGCCGCCTCGCCCATGCGCTCGACCTCTTCCGGCCGGGTGCAGAAGTGCTCCACGGCGTCGGCGAGCGCCTTGGGGTCGCGCGCCGGAATGCACAGCCCGGTTTCGCCGTGAACGATGGTGTCCGGCTTCGGATCGGAGACGGCGACGATGCTCGGCACGCGCGAGAACGCCGCCTCGAATACCGGCCGGCCGCATGCGTCGAGGTGCGAGGGAAAGCACAGCACGTCGAGCCCGTCATAGACTGCCTTCACGTCGGCCGTGAAGCCGATGAGCTTCACCCGACCTTCGAGCGCGTGCTCGGCGATGTAGCGCTCGAGATCGGCGCGCACGTCCGCCGCGAAATTGAAGCGCTTGAGCAGATAACCCTTCAAGCCGCGCAGCACCCGGGCGTTCTCGCCGGCGATCACGAACTCCACGTCCAGGCCGCGCTCTGCGCAGAGGCGCGCCGCCTCGATGAACTCGTAGATGCCCTTGAGCTTGAGCAGCAGGCCGACGAAGCCGATGCGCAGCCGCCGCCGGCCGGTGCCGGCGCGGGCCGGGCACGCGCGCGCCGCTGCCGGCGCGCCGGGAAAACCGTTATGCACGATCGCGACCGGCAGATCGGCCGGCAGGCTCTCGCGCACCGTGGTGTCGATCGCCACGAGCTGATCCACACAGCGGCCGACGAGCTCGCGCAGCAGCCGGCCGCGCAGCCCGATCGCCATCGGACGCTGCACCGAGCGCACGTGCATCACCACCGGGGCGCCGAAGAGCTTCTTGGCGAGCAGCGCCGCCGGAATCGCCGTCAACTCGTTGACGTGGACGATGTCGGGCCGGGGCCACTCGGCCTGCGCGGCCTGAAGGGCGCGCCGCATCGACCACCAGAAGGAGAGCTCGCGCAGCAGCACGAGCCAGCGCAGCCCCCGGTAGTAGCCGTAGCGCGTGTTGTCGAACTGCGCGATGCCGCGCGTGGCGATGACCGGAACTCCTTCGCGCGCGAGCATCTCCGGCACGCGTCCGCGCTGGCTGATCACGCGCGCCGCGACGCTCCCCGCCTGAAATGCACGCAGCATCTCGAGCAGGCTGCGCGAAGCGCCGCCGAAGGTACCGCTGGGGTGGATGTAGAGAACGGAAAGAGGCACGGCGGCACGTCCCTTTGCTACGCGGTGCCCGGCGCTGCGCCCGACGCAGCCCGCGGGGCCGCTCGGCGCCGAAGGATCCGGGGCCTGCGCACGCCGGCGATGCCGGCGAGCAGCAGCCAGGTCACGAACAGCGCGACCCACACGGACAGGTGAAAGAGCTGGATGATGCCGCCGCCGTTGAGCCAGGGCAGCGTCGCGAACGCGAAGTAGGTCGTCGCCATGGCGCAGATGATGGCGCGGCCCCGCTCCAGCGATGCGCGCATGAGCCGGTAGTTCCAGGCCACGACGAGCCCGGCGACGACGCCGGCGAGCAGGAAACCCGGCGAGCCGAAGGCGATCAGGCCCTCGGAGAACGGGGTGCCCGTGACCGTGTGACCGCCTTCGATGCCCTCCACCGGGTAGCCGACGAGCTGGGTGAGTAGGAGATCGTAATGGTAGGCGATCCATTCGACATAGTTTTCCTTGCTCACCGCGGTGAGCGCGGTGAGCAGCCTGTCGCCGATGGCAGGGAGCAGCGTGATCCAGTAATTGGGGAAAGGCTCGCCGTTGCGCTGCATGTCCCAGACCAGCCACGACACGTCACCCTGGATCACCGTGGCGCGGATCCAGAGCTGCTCGAGCACGTCCAGGAGCGCCTCGCCGTCGCGGTCGAAGAGCATGAACATGCCGACCAGCAGGGCAGGTACGCCGAGGGAAAAGCCTGCGGCACGGCGCACGGGCAGCCGCCAGTAAAGGATGATCAGGCTCGGCAGGACGATCCAGATCGCCGTCGTCTTGAAGCCCCACCCCAGGCCGAGCGCGAAACCGATCACATAGTTGAGCAGGAGCAGGGCGCGGTGACGCCCGGATCTCCCTTCCCGGACGTACAGAACGGTGAGATAGGCGAGCAGCGCCGGCGCGAAGAACTTGGTTACCAGGTAAGCGAGCGCACCGCCCGCACCCAGCGTCGCACGGAACTCGCCCTTGCCCACCGCGGCGGTCAATACCTGGTATCCGCCGAAGCCCCACATGATCGTCAGCAGGAAGGCCATGTTCAGGGCGAGCACGAGGACGGCGGCGGTGCGGAAATCGGCCTGAAAAGCCGCGCTGCGCTGTATCTGCGGGGGCCGCGTGCGGCTGGACCGGGTCGCGAGGGCGAACACCGCAAGAAACGCCGCGGCGTAGGCAAGGTAGGCCGCCGAGGCGCCGTTCTCGTAGCCGAACTGGGCGACGGACACGCCGAAGGCGCCGTTCTCCATCATGATCAGCCCGGCGAGCGGGGAGAGCACGAAGAAGCCGAGGATGTACTTGACCATGCGCTCGAATGGGAGACCGGTGCTGTACGAGGCGTCGCCACCGCCAGCGAGCCGGTCCTGGAGCTCGCTACAGGAACGTGGCGAGCAATTTCCGGATGCTCTTCAGCCTGTCGAACGTCCGGTACTGGTTCGGATAGTCGAAAAAGGTGCGCGTCGGCAGCGCCATGATCTCTTCGAATTCACGCGGCGTGAGGGCCAGCTTCTTGATCACGTACTCCTTGTCCTGCGCCATGCGGTCGGCGGGGAAGGTGTCGGCACGCAGCATCTCCTGGGCTTCGGCGCGGGCGAGCTGGCCGGAGCAGATCAGGTTCGAATAGTGGGCCTTGCGCTTGTCGATGTCGAACTTGCGCGGAAGGATGTAGGCCTGGAAGAAGCGGGTGTAGATGGATTCGTAGTGCTTGCCGCCGTAGTACACCCAGCCCAGCTCGCGCTCGATAGTCGCCATCGCCTCGGTCTTGTCGTAGTGGATGTAGTTGAGGATCGACACCGGGCGGATGCGTTTCACCGCCATGTAGTAGAACAGCTTCGCCAGCCCGAAGCGCGGATAGGTGCGCAGCGGCACCTTGCCGAAGCGCTTGTGCACCGCCTTGATGTACTTGAGGTCGTAGTAGCCGTAGCCCCACTTGAGCGGCATGGTGGCTTCGCTGATCACGTTCGTGCCCAGGAGCACGTGGCGGATGCCGTGCCGCGCGGCGACCTGGTAGAGGATCGCGAGAATGGCGTGATCGGTCGGCACCTCGCCGTCCGGCGTGCTGGCGTGAAGAAACGCGAGCTGCAGGTCGCGGAACTCCTCCCAGTCGATGACGTAGGTGTAGAGGTCGATGTCCAGCGTGCGCAGCGTCTTCTCGATGTTGGCGACCGCGAGCTCGGAGTTCCAGCCGTTGTCGAGATGCACCGCAAGCGGGCGCAGGCCGAGCTGCTTCACCACGTAGGCGACATAGGTGCTGTCCACCCCGCCGCTCACGCCGATCACGCAGTCGTAGGGCTTGCCGGCGCCCTCGGCCTTGATCTTCGCCACCAGGGCCGCGCGCGCCCGCTCCGCCTCGGCGCCCTCGAACAGCCGCGCGGCGACGAGCGCCTCGTAGCGGTGGCAGTGGTTGCATACGCCCTGGTCGTCGAAGACGATGTCCGGGTCGGTGGTGTCCAGGAGGCAGCGGGTGCACACCCGGGTGTGCGTGCCCGCCACGGCCTCGTGCGCGGATACCGGTTGCGCTTCTAGTGTTTCCATAACGGTGGCAGGAGGTCCTGATCGAATTGCGGCGGAATGTTCAGCCCCTCTCGAGCCGCCGGCGGGGAGCGCGCAGGCACTGGCCGAACAAGGCAAACGCCTTGCAGGATGACGAGAATGGTGAAAACCGGGAGTATACCCGGAGTCCCGGCTCCCCGGTCTGCCGGCTGCCCCGAGCGCGTCGCCGGACGCTAGCGTGCCCGCGCGCACGATACGCCGCTACGGCAGCGCCTTCTCCAGCTCGGCCCGGCTCGGATAGCTGATCAGCACGGCGCGGTGCTTGCCGTGGAAGACGAACATGCTGCCGGCGGCCACCGCCGAGGCGCCGCCCTCCTTCACGGCGGCGGCGAAATCCTCGACCTTGCCCGCCCCGCCGCAGGCGATCACCGGAATCGAGACCCGCGCCGCGACGCGGCGGATGAGCTCGATGTCGTAGCCCTTCTGGGTGCCGTCACGGTCGATGGCATTGAGCATGATCTCGCCGGCACCCTTCTTCTCCATGGCGGCGGCAAATTGGGCCGGATCGAGCCCGGTCGCCTTTCTGCCGCCGCGGACATGGACCTCGTATTTCCCGAACAGGCTGCGCTTGACGTCGATCGAGGCGACCACGCTCTGGCTCCCGACCGCATCGGCGGCGCGGCTCACCAGATCGGGATCCTCCACGGCCGCGCTGTTGATCGACACCTTCTCGACGCCGAGAGCGACCACCGCCTTGATGTCGTCGATCGTGCGCAGTCCGCCCCCATAGGCAAGCGGCATGAAGCACTCCTCGGCAATCTCGGCGAGCAAGCGCATGTTGGGCCTGGCGCCCTCGAGCCCGGCGGCGATGTCGAGGAAGACGAGCTCATCGACCTCCTTGTCGTTGAAGATCCGCACCGCGTTGATCGGATCGCCGACATAGGTGGGGTCGCGAAAGCGGACGGTTTTCACCAGTCCCTGGTTGCGCAGCAGGAGGCAAGGGATGACGCGGGTCTTGAGCATTGAGCATTCCTGTAGCGACTTTCACTGTCGCTTAAAGGCGAGTCCCATTTCGGCCGCGATGGCAGACAGGCGCTTATCGCGTGTCCACAGCAGCGCCGGGGCGGCTATCGCCACGGATGCGAGCAAGTGGGCATCGATGTAGGCGATGCCACGGCCCATGAGGCGGTGACGCTCGATCAGGAAAAGCACCTCGTCGTCATCTGCGGCCGGCAGGCGGGGCAATGCTCGCATCAAAGAAAGCACGGTATCCCTGTTCCCGAGGTTGCCGCAGGCAAGCTCGCCGATGACAAAGGAGTGGGTGGCCACGCGATCTGAGTTGAGCGCGGCGGAAAGTTCCGCATCGGCGGAGCGCAGATGATCCACCCACACCGACGTATCCACAAGGATCACGGCTCGCGCCGGCGCACGATGTCCCGCAACTGCGGTTCCGTGCCCCCAAGCTGCGCCAGGCGCCTGGCGCTTTCGCGCTGGATCAAGGCGTTGAGCGCCTCGCGTAGCAGCGCGCTGCGCTCGGTGAGCCCGCTCAGGCGCTGAGCCTGATCCAGCAGTGCATCGTCCAGATTGACAGTGGTACGCATAGCCATCCCCCTTCGTCTGATTCAATCTTATCACCGTTTGATGCGCATATCGGTGCTACGACCGCGCATGGACGTGCCTGGGTGACGTTCTCGGCAGGGGTGGCTCGCAGCTTGCTCCAGGCTCTCGGCGGCCGGGTCGGATCAAGAAAGCGCCGGGTCGCGGGTGGACGGGGTGCGAAGCACGACGTCTCGCCTCACGCCGCCGCCGCCCGCAGCCGACGCGGCGTCATGAAGCGGCGCTCATAGTAGCGATAGACGAGAAGGGAGACCGGCAGCGTGATCGCGATCGTCCACACGACCCTCGCCTGGTCGTCGCTCACCCGGCGCGCCACTTCCTGGAACACGATGGGGTGCAGCAGGTAGAGGGCATAGCTGGCGTTGCCCAAAAGCTCGCAGCCGCGCCGGTACCCTTCGCCGCCCGCCGGCAGCTGCGCCGCGAAGCCGACGAGGCCGACCGTCGCCGGCATCAGCACGAGGAACGGCAGGCCGCGCACGATCTCGGTCTGGTCCGCGGGTAGAGGAACCGCGAGAAGAAAGGCGACGATGCAGGCGAGGCATCCGGCCAAGGCGGCACGGGCGGACAGGGCGTGTGTCCGGGCGAGGCTCGCGAGCCAGACGCCGGCGAAGAAATACACGGCGTAATAGACCGGCGAGACGAAATCGCCCCATTGCTCGCCCAGCCTGCGCTGCGGATCGAGCACGAGCTCGCCCCACAGCAGGCTGCACAAGAAGGCGAGGAGGGCCACGACGCCCAGGCGTCCGCGCCGCCCGCGTCCCCAGATCAGCACCAGCGGGAAGAGCAGGTAGAAGACGAACTCGACGCCGATCGACCACCCGCCGGTCACATAGGACGTCGATCCGGGTCGGAAAAAGCCGAACATGAGCGAGGCGTTGAGGAGCAGCGTGCCGAGCGCGCTCGTGCCTTCCGGAAGCCCGACGTTCGCGACCTTTCGCGCTTCCCACAGCGTGAGCAGGATCGCGACGTAGAAGAGTGGCGCGATGCGCAGCCAGCGGCGCTGCAGGTATTCGGCGATGCCCGATTTCGTGAGGCGCTCGCCATAGGTCCAGTACAGGCTGTAGCCGCTGATCACGAAGAAACCGCACACGGCATAGATGCCGGCCTTCTTCAGCATTCCGGCGACGAGGGGCCACGGCACCCCGCCGCTCCAGTTGCCCAGGTGATAGAGCATCACGGCGAGCGCCATCAGCCCGCGCAGGCCGTCGATCGAGTGGAGGCGGCGGCGCGCGCTCACGGTCCCTCAGGCGGCCCAGCTGCGCCGAGCGCTTGCGCGAAGTTGTGCATCAGCCGCATGCCGAAACGATGGCTCTTCTCCGGGTGGAACTGCACGCCGAAGATGTTGCCGAGCGCGAACGCCGAGGCGAAGTCGTGGCCGTAGTGCGTCGTCGTCAGCACGTCCTCGGCGCGCTCGCACACCACGTGATACGAATGCACGAAGTAGAAGCGCGGCTCGGGGCCGAGCTCCTCCAGCAGCGGACAGGGCTTGCGCGCGGCGATCGTTTTCCACCCCATGTGCGGCACGCGCAGGCCCGCATCCGGCGGGAAGCGCACGGTGCGCGCCTTGACCCAGCCGAGTCCCGGAAGAGCGCCCTCCTCGCTCGCTTGCGTCATGAGCTGCATGCCGAGGCAGATGCCGAGCACCGGCGTGCCCTGCGCCAGCACCTTCTCGCGCAGCAGCGGCACCAGCCCCGTGTCCTCGAGATGGCGCATGCCGGTGTCGAAGGCGCCGACGCCCGGCAGCACGAGCCGGTCGGCCGCGGCGACATCCTCGGGCCGCGACGAGATGAGGGCCTGCGCGCCGACCTTCTTGAACATGTTGCGGATGGAGCCGAGGTTGCCCATCTGGTAGTCGACGATGACGATCACGGGACGGTCCATGTGTGATGCTCAGGCGGCAAGCGCGGAGGCAATGGTGCGCGGCGCACAGCGCGCATCGGCGAGCAGTGCAGAGAGCGCCTCGTCCTCGCGCCGGTTCGGTACCGACGCGCTGGCGCCAGCCGGGGGTCCGGCGGTGAGGAGGCGACGCACCGCGGCGCCGATCGCCGCGGCGTCGAAGGCCGGCGCCAGGTATGCATCGTCCACCTGACTGTGGAAGAACTCGACGCCGTAGGCGCTGGTCACCACCGAGGGCACACCGAACTCGCGCGACTCCAGCACGGTGCTCGAGCTGTGCGTGACATGCGCATGCATGTGGCGCAGCAGGGCGTACAGGGGGATGTCGGTCGCCGCGTCGAGCTCGAACGCCGGTACCCCGAGCGCGGTGAGTGCCCGGCGCACGCGCTCGCGATCGCCGAGCGCGAACGGGTGGACCCTGAACCACCACAGCCAATTCGGATCGCCGTCGCGCGCCGCCTCGAAGATCTTCGTTTCCTCCTCGGGCGCGAGCCCCCACTGCAGCGTCACCAGGACATGCCGGGCGCCGGGCGGCCGGCGCGCGGCGATGGCGGCGATGCGCGCATCGTAGTCGCGCGCAAAGGCGCTCGCCTCTCCCTGCCAGGCGGCGAGCCAGAGATTGCCGCCGGCAAGCGGCCGATGCCACGGGGGCACCGCCTCGCTCCAGCGGCCGATGGCCGCGGCCTCCGCCTGCCCCCAGACCCAGAAGTGCGAGGGCAGGAGCGCGTAGCCCTCGCGCGGCAGGCGCTGCCAGCGGCCGTAAGCGATGTGGTGTTCGCCCTGCACGCCATGCTGGATGTCCGCCACCGGGATGCCGTAGCGGCGGCACGCCAGGTTGAAGGCCATGCCGTCGGTCGCGTAGTAGCTCACGTTGAAGGCGAGGCGGGGCGTGATGCGCACGAAAAGCCGCCCGTAGAACGCGGCCACCGTCTCGACCCGACACGCCTGTCGCACGATCTGCTCGCGCGACGGAAAGGGCAGCGGGAGCGCGAGCTCCCGCAGATACGCCACCGCCTCATCATAGCCCGGCAGCCGCGCTTCACCCCCGCGAGTGCGGCGCAAGGCGCTGCGCAGGATGAGCGCGTCGAGGCGGGGCTGGATGAAGACGGAAGGCGTGCGCCGCGGCACGTAGCACGCTTGCAGCGGCGAGAGCAGCAACGTCGTGAGGCCGCGTGCCTCGAGCCGGTCGATCAGCGGATCGCAGAACTTCTCGTACCAAAGGCCCTGGACGTTCGTGTAGGAGATCCCGTCGCTCAGGAACACGACGTCGGCGTGTCGATGGAGGGAGGCGTTGCGGCGGCGGTCGGCGAGCGTGGCGCGGCAGTAGCGGGCGAGGCCGCGCAGGCGCTTCGAGGCCTGCTGCTCGAGGCGGGCGAAGCACCCGGGTGCCGCCTCCGGCACCAGCCCCTGGGCGAGCAGCGCCGTGTAGAAGCGCACGCGCACCAGCGGCCAGACGCGCAGCTCGCCCACCGACCACTGGTCCACCGGGTAGCGCGCCTCGAGCGCGTTGATAAGATCGATGACGTCGGAGGATTTCACGCCGCCCTCATCGCCGATCCGCGGCCTGGCGCAGCGCGTGCAGCGCGAGCCGCGGCAGACGCCACGGCTCGCCCCAGGCGATCAGGCCGACCGTCGCCACCGCAACGACGAAGGCCGCGAGCTTCACCGCTAGCGCCACGAACCAGCCGTCGAACGCGCTGTGCGCCACAACCAGCGCCACTGCGAAGCACACGCCGACCACCCCGGCCATGCGCGTGTAATCCCAGGGCAGCGGCTCGTGGCGGCGCGCGATCCAGCCGATGAAGACCGCGGTCAGGCTCTGCGACGCCAGCGCCGCCACCGCCGCCCCGCTCATGCCCCAGTGCGGAATCAGCAGCAGGTTGAAGACGACGTTGGAGCCGGCGCCCACCAGGGTGCCGAGGGGGATCAGCCGCGTCGCGTTCGGGGCGAAGAAGAGCACGTTGACCAGCAGCAGATAGATGCCGTTCGCCACGCCGCCGAAGGCGATGTAGGGCACGACCACGTGCCCGTCGTGGAAGGCGCGGGCCGTCACCAGGGCGATGATCTCGGGTGCGAACAAGGAGAGCAGCAGCGCGAGCAGGGCGTAGCCCGCCACCAGCATCAGGCCGGCACGCTGCAGCTCGCGCAGCTCGGCCTCGGCGTTGCCCTTGAGGGCGCGCATGGCGACGGGGACGTAGGCGCGGTTGATGCTCTCCGTCACGATCATCATGATGCTGCCGAACAGATAGCCGACGTTGTAGATTCCGGCGGAGGCGGTGCTGATCAGATTGTTGATCAGGAGCTTGTCGGCAATCGCCTGGATCTGGCCGGCTAAGGCGTGGGGAATTATGGGCAGCGAGTAGGCGAGCGAGCGCGACAGCGCGCCGCGATCCAGATCGACCACGGCATCCCGGCGCAAGCCGTAGATCGTCACTCCGAAGAACACCACGGCGGTGAGCAGCGCCGCCATCAGCGGTCCCTCCGCATGCCAGCCCAGTCCCACCACCAGCAGCAGGATGAGGCCGAGGTTGAGCAGGAACTGCAGGACCGAGAAGAAGGCGTAACGGCCCGGCTGCTCCTTCACCTGCAGCACCGCGAGCAGCGTCTGGAAGAAGGGCTGGAGCATCGCCGCCGCGATGCCCAGCGCGACGTAGGGCAGGAACGGGATGTCGCCCAGCAGCGGGCGCAGGAGCGGCTCGCCGAACAGGAGCAGCAGCGTGCCGGCGCTCGCCGACAGCAGGAACATGAAGGCGAGGATGGAGCCGCAGAAGCGCCGCCACGCCGGCGGATCGTCGCGCAGGTCGAAGTAATGGCGCGTGATCGCGCTGTGGCTGGAGAGCGTGAACAGGATCGCGAGCACACCGGTGAGCGCGGTCACCACGGTGAGCGTGCCGTAGTCCTCCGGACTCAGCAGACGCGTATAGAGCGGCAGCAGGAAGAAGGCGAGCCCGCGCGGCAGCACCGTCGCGACGAGATAGATGACGGAGCCGCGGCCGAGGCGGCGCGCCAGGGTCACGGCGGCGCATCCCGGAACTTCCGGTCGAGGAACGACAGCCCGTTGGGCGTGACCTTCAGCTGCGGATAGGCTCCGACCACCACGCTGTCGTCGGGGATCGTGGCGTTGAGCAGGAAGGCGTTCGCGCCCACCGTCACGTTGCGCCCGAGGCGCGAGCGGCCGATCACCGCGGCGCGCGCGTACAGGATCGCGCCGTCTCCGAACTCGGGGTAGACGCCGTCCTCCTCCGCGCCCACCGTACAGTTCTGATACACGGTGAAGTAGTCGCCGTAGCGCGCGTTGCCGAGGATCGTGCCGATCGGATGCACGAAGAGGAAGACCTCGGGCAGCTGCACGGCGTAGAAGGCGTCGATGCCGTGCAGCGCCTTGTTGAGCAGGAAGGCCTTGGTCGCCACTGCCTCGGCCCCCGCCTTGCCGGCCGTGTTCGCCAGCATGTAGAGGAACATGGCGTACTGGTCGGAGTGCAGGTGGCTGAAGACCGGCGCACCGTCCTCGTGGAAGTACTTCTTGCGGATGGCGCCGAAGCAGCGCTCCACCCAGCCCAGCGTGTGCGGAAGAAGGGCGACGACGTCGTCCGCGGCGAGCGGCGCCGGATCGGGGAAAAACGCGTTCGCCTGGGCGGCGACGTAGGCGCCGAGCTCCTTCGCGCCGAGGGAGGTCTTCATTTCACGTTCTTGACGTCGATGCCGGCGTTCTTGAGAAAGGAGCGCGCGCGGATCGGATTGTTGTCGCCGAAGTGGAACACGCTCGCGCAGGCGACCGCCTGCACGCCGGCGTCCTGGATCGCGGCGACGAGATGAGCGAAATGTCCCGCCCCGCCGCAGATGATCACCGGCAGGCTGGTGCGCTGCCGCACCGTCCTCGCGAGCTCCAGATCGTAGCCATCCATCATGCCGTCGTGATCGATGGAATTGAGGAACAGCTCGCCGGCGCCGAGACGCTCCATCTCGGCCACGTGCTGCAGCAGGTCGACCCCGGTGCGCGTGCGCGCGCTGTGCGTATACACCACGTGGCGTCCGTCCTCCCGGCGCACGTCGATGCCGACGACGATGCACTGCTTGCCGAAGAGGCCCGCGGCCTCCGCGATCAGGCCGGGGTTCTCCACCGCCGCCGTGGTGATCACGACCTTGTCGGCCCCGGCGCGCAGCAGCTCGCGGATGGTGTCGGTGTCGGCGATGCCGCCGCCGACCGTGAGGGGCATGAAGCACTCGCGCGAGACGCGCTGGATCATATCGACCAGCGTGCCGCGGCCCTCGGCGCTCGCCTCGATATCGAGAAACACCAGCTCGTCGGCATACTGGGCGTTATAGATGCGCGCCGCCGACACCGGGTCGCCCGTGTCGCGGAAGTCGCGGAACTGCCGGCCCTTCACCATGCGGCCGTTCCTGAGCAGCAGCACCGGGATGATGCGCGTCTTCAGCATCGGCCGTCCCAGTCGCAGAAGTTGTCGAGGAGCTTGAGCCCGCTCTCCTGGCTCTTCTCCGGATGGAACTGGACGCCCACGACGCTGCCGCGCGCGACGCAGGACGCGAAGTCCTCGCCGTAGGGCGTGGTGCCCAGGACATCGGCCGCATCGGCGGCGCGGAAGTGAAACGAGTGCACGAAGTAGAAATCGATGTGGGTCTTGATGCCGGCGAACACCGGGTGCTTGCGCTTCAGATCGACGTTGTTCCAGCCCACATGGGGAATCTTGAGCTCCGGCCTCGCCTCGAGCGGCACTACCTCGCCCGGGATCACGTCGAGCCCCGCGGTCGGGCCGTGCTCGGCGCCCGTGGTCGACAGGAGCTGCATGCCGAGGCAGATGCCGAGGAAAGGCTTGCCCTCGGCGATGTGGTCGCGGATCGCGGCGACGAGATGGGCGCGGGCGAGATTCGCCATCGCCGCGGCATAGGAGCCGACGCCCGGCAGGATCAGGTGCGAGGCCTCGGGAATCTCCTCGGCACGTGCGAGCAGCCGCGGCGCGTGGCCCAGGTAGTCGAGGGCGTTCGCCACCGACCCCAGGTTGCCCATGCCGTAATCGACGATCCCGATCATCTCGGCGTGCGGTTGCCTTCCCGATACCACTGGACGAAGTCCCAGGTGGGCTCGGCGCGCGTGTTGTGCCCGAAGTCGTGCGCGTACGGCGGAATCGCGGTCGCGACGACGGTCTTGTTGAATTCCTCCTCGGTGAGGCCCATGTATTCGAGGAACACGTCGAGCGAGGGCGGACGCTGGCCGTCGTGGGCGGCGTTGATCGCGCGCGCCTCCTCGGTGCTCATGCGGCCGTTGCGGATGTGGAAGGCGTTGATCTGCGCGACGCGGCTGTAGCCGCGCTTGATGAACTTGATGTAGTCACGCGCCCCCTGCATGAAGCACTCGATCTTCTCGCCATGACCGTTGATCTCGCGCGGCACGCCTTCCAGCACATCGAGCTTCCAGCCGAGCTCGCGCTGGATGATCTCGGAGTTGCGCACGTAGTCCCAGGGAATGAAGCTGCCCAGACAGACCGAGCAGTAGTTGATCTCCTTGAGCTCCTTGAGCGGGGGGTAGGTGTAGGGAATGAGGTCGCGCCGGTCGATCGGATCCTCGGGCCTGTTGATCATCCCCCACATGTCGTCGGCGGAGATGCCGAGGTTGCGCACCATGTTGAACTTCTTCTCGTCCTCGTACTCGATCTCGTCGTTGAGATAGTCGTAGTAGGCCGAGATTTCCGACAGCGGCTCGCCCCAGAAGAGCAGCGGCGTCTTGAACTTGATGGCGATGCGCAGCGGATAGGAGTAGATGCCGGTGTGGCAATGCCAGCAGAAGTCGGTCTTGCGCGTGAAGGACTCGAGCATGAGCTTCTTGACGATGCGCCAGTTGGGCGTGAACTCGAGGACATCGACGCCGAGCTTCTTCAGGATGCGCTGGTTGTTGTCCTGGATCGTCGGCCGCATGAAGCCGTGGTTGAAGCGCACCACCAGCGGCTTCAGCCGGTATTCCTTCATCAGGTAGTAGAGCTGGAACGTGCTGTCCTTGCCGCCGGAGAAGGGCACGATGCAGTCGTAGTCGCCCTTGCCGCGGTATTTCTCGATCAGCCGGTCGAGCAGGCGCTTGCGCTCGTCCCAGTCGACCTCCTTCTGCTTGTGCTCGGTGCTGCGGCAGATGTTGCAAATGCCTTCGGCATCGAACTCGATTGTCTCGTAGGTCTCGGGCAGCAAGCAGCGCTTGCAGCGGCGCAGGGTGTCGGGAAACATTGGAAGTCCTCTCTGAAGCGATGCGGGCGGCGCTGGGCAGCGCGTCCTACCAGGCGCTCAGGCCGCCATCGACGATTATATTCTGGCCGGTCACGTAGCTCGACGCGTCGCTGGCGAGGTAGAGCAGCGCCCCCACCATCTCGTCGCCCTGCGCCATGCGGCCCAAGGGCACCCGGTTGGCGTAGCGTTGCTGGAAGGTGTCGTTCTGCCCGCTTTCCACGCCGCCCGGGGTGAGGGTGTTCACGCGGATGCGCTGCGCCGCCCAGTAGGTGGCGAGATACTGCGTCAAGCCGACCACCGCTGCCTTGGAGGCCGAATATACCGCCGGCGTGTTGATCTGGCGCCCGAGGTAATGCGAGCCTTCGTAGATGCGCTGATCCGGGCCGAGAATGCCGTAGATCGACGAGGTCTGGATGATGCTGCCGCCCTGGCCCTGGCGCACCATCTGCGCCCCCACTTTCTGCGCCACGAGGAACATGCCGTCGATATTGACCGCCATGATGGCGCGCCACTGGTCGAGCGAGTAATCCTCGAACGGCGCGAAGAATGCGTCCAGGTCGGCGGACTTGCCGGCGGCATTGTTGTGCAGCACGTGGATGTCGCCCAGGGTATCGACTACGCGCGCGACCATCGCCTCCACCGAGGCCGGATCGACGACGTCGCAGCCGACGCCGAGCGCCTTCACGCCATGATCGTCTGCGAGACTCGATGCATAGTCGGCCGCCTGTGCCCCGTCGAGATCGACCACGGCGACATTGGCACCGAACTCGGCGAGACCGGCGCAGAAGCGCCGTCCGAGGATGCCGAGTCCGCCGGTGACGATCGCGGTCTTGCCTTCCAGCCGGAAGCGTCTCGCGTAGTGATCCATGTGCGGCCTGCTCAGTTGTACGGGCGGAACACCGGCTTGATCGCCGGACCGACGAGATGATCCTCGAGGCGGCCTTCGAGCGCTCGGGCGTAGACCTCGAGCGCCGCCCGCACCGCGTCCAGCGTGCGCGAAAGCTCGTCGTCGCCGTGAGCGAGGCTCACCGCCACCCAGGGCATGAGCACGCCGTTTCGGATCATCTCCTGCGAGAACAGGGTACGGAAGCCGAGCGAGGGCTTGCCCTCGCGGTCGCGCGTCACGTAGTTGAGCGAAGGCGGCACGCCCTCCATCGCAAAATACGCGCCCAGGCCGAGCAACTCCGCGAGACGATTCACGCCGTCTATGAGGCGCCGGCCGTACGACCACAGGTGCGCGACCACGTCGCGCTCGCGGTAGATGCGCATCGTCTCGACGAAGGCCCCGAGCCCCGGCATCTCGGCGCCGTGGGTGGTGGAGACGAGGAAGGTGCGCTCCATGCCCGGCTCGTCGATGCCGCCGGCGCGCATGAACTCGCGCTTGCCCGCAAGCGCCGCCACCGAGAAGCCGTTGGCCATGCCCTTGCCGAAGGTCGAGAGGTCCGGCTCGACGCCGAAGAAGGTCTGGGCGCCGTTCAGATGCCAGCGAAAGCCGGTGATCATCTCGTCGAGGATGAACAAGGCGTCCTGCCGATGGCACAGCGCGCGCACGCCGTGCAGGAAGTTGCGCCCGTTGTCGGGGCAGGCGGAACAGGGCCGCTCGAGCGTGAGCGGTCCGCACGCTGCCGGACAGGGAACGACCGTGGTTGCGGGCTCCATCAGCACTGCCGCGATCTCGCCCGGGTGGGCGTCGAACAGCGCCTGCAGCGAGGCGAGATCGCCGTAGTCGAAGAGCAGCGTGGTGGCGTAGTGCTCGCCGGGAATGCCGCGCTTGATGGGCGTGGTGCCGATGAACCAGTCGTCGAAGGAGAAGAACGGATGCTGGCGCGGGATGCACACGTACTTGCGGCCGGTGCACGCGCGCGCGATCTTGACCGCCGCCGTCGTGACGTTAGAGCCGTTCTTGGCGAACTTCACCATGTCCGCGCCGGGGATGAGATCGACGAGCAGTTCGGCCGCCTCGAGCTCAATCAGCGACGGCCGCGTCAGATTCACGCCATTTTCGATTTGGCGCATCGCCGCCGCATTCACGCGCTCGTCCGCGTAGCCGAGGGTCACCGCGCGCAGCGCCATGCCGTAGTCGAGCAGGCGATTGCCGTCGGCGTCCCAGACGTAGGCGCCCTTGCCGCGCGCGAGGATGGGCGGCGCGTTGCACGGATACTGGTCGTCGCCGCGGGAATAGGTGTGCGCACCACCTGGAATGACCGCATGCAGGCGCCGGCTGTATTCGTTTGTCACTGCAGAACTCCCTGTGTGCGCGCCGCCATCAGCGCTTCGACGACGATGAAATCGGCGAGCTCGTCGATCTCGAACGACTTGTATTTCGGCACCACGTAGGGCAGCGTCGCCTCGTGGTAGAAGCCGCGCCGGCGGCGCAGCGAATCGGTGTAGGCAGCATACACGCTGCCTTCGAAGAAGAACACCTCGTCCAGCTCCTGGCGCCGCTTCACGCCGAAGGCCTCCGGCGCGTAGGGCCGGATCAGGCCGTTCTCGACCTTGACCAGGAACGCGGGATGCGCGGACTCGACGCGCGCCACGCCGACGATGCTCTCGGCCTCGGGCCGGGCGAGCAGCGCCTCCAGCGCGGCATCGATGTCGCGCGCCTCGCGCAGCGGCGAGGTGGGCTCGAGCAGGACCAGGATGCCGAAGATGCGTCCCTGTGCGGCGAGAAAATCGAGCGCGTGGACGATCGCGTCGATGCTCGGCGCCGTGTCCGAGGCGAGCTCCGCCGGGCGCAGGAAGGGCACCTCCGCGCCGTGCTCGCGCGCGGTCGCGGCGATCGCCGCATCGTCGGTGGAAACGACCACGGCGTCCGCGTAGCGGCTCTCGCGGCCCTGCTCGATGCTCCAGGCGATGAGCGGCTTGCCCAGGAGCGGGCGCACGTTCTTGCCCGGCAGACCTTTGCTCCCGCCGCGTGCCGGGATGAGCGCAAGCACCGATTTCCCGCCGATCACGACTCGAACTCCCCGGCGAAATCGCCCTGTGCCTTGTCGAAGTCGGCGTGGCGGCCGATGTCGAGCCAGTACTCGCGCAGGGGGAAGGCGGCGGTCTGCTCGCCGCAGGCGATCAGCTGACCGAAGAGCGCCGGCATGTCGAAGCAGCGTCCCTCCGGCAGCAGGTCGGGCACCTCGGGCTCGAGCACGTAGATGCCGGCATTGACGAAGAAGCGCTGCACCGGCTTCTCCTCGATCTCGACGATGCGGTGGTGGTCGAGCTTGAGCACGCCGTAAGGCACCTGGAAATCGTATTCGCGCACGCACATCGTCGCCCGGGCACGATGCGAGGCGTGGAAATCCAGCAGGTGGTCCAGGTTCACCTTGGTCAGCAGGTCCCCGTTCATGACGATGAGCGGCGCGTTCGGGCGCTCGGGCAGCAGGCCGAGCGCACCGGCGGTGCCCATGCGCTCGCGCTCGCGCAAATAGTCGATGCGCACGTCCCAGTGGCTGCCGTCGCCGAAGTGGTCGATGATCACATCGGCGCGGTAGTTCACCGAGAAGTAGAAGCGGCGGAAGCCGTACTCGATGAAGCTCAAGAGGATGGTTTCGAGGATGGGACGCTCGCCGACCCGCAACATGGGCTTGGGGCAGTCTTCGGTGAGCGGACGCAGGCGCGTCCCGAGCCCGCCCGCCATGAGGACGACGACATTGTCGCGTGCGGCCGGCTGCAGCAGCTCGCTCAGCGTCTCCAGCCCGAGCAGCGTGCCTTCGTGATCGACGATCGGGATCTGGCGCAGCTGCGTCTGCTTCATGAGACCCAGGATCACCGCGCGGTTCGAGGCCGGGCCAACCGTGGTCGGGCTCCCATTCATGACGCTGCTCACCGGTGCGTCGAGCGCGACACCGCGCAGGATGCCACGGCGCACGTCACCGTCGGTGACCGTGCCGAGCAGCCGCCGGCGCGCGTCGACCACCAGGGCGAGCTGGGCCGCGCCGCTATCGATACGCGCAATCGCCTCGCGAATGCTCGCTTCCGGCCCGACGCAGATCTCCGTCCAGAACTTCAATGCCCCCCCCCTTCTCTCCACACGCCGAGCGCCTTGGCGCCCGGAGGCACGTCTGCCAGGATAAGCGCGCCGGCACCGATCAGCGCCCCGGCGCCGATATGGACGCCCTGAATCACGGTCGCGCCCGTGCCGAGATGGCAGCCGTCCCCGACATGGACCGCCCCCGAAAGCGTGACGCTCGGCGCGATGTGGCTATGCGCGCCGACGACGCAGTCGTGGTCCACCGTCGCGCGCGTATTGATGATGGCGTTGACGCCGATGCGCGCGCCCGCCTGGATGACCGCGCCCGCCATGACTTGCGCGCCCTCCTCGATCAGCACTTCGCGCCCGATCACGGCGGCGGGGTGGAGGACGCTCACGAAGCGATAGCCGCGCGCGCGAAATCGCTCGAACAGGGCGAGGCGCAGCTGCGGCTGTGACACCGAGCCGACCCCGACGGCGAGCTCGACGTTCGTCGGCGCGTACCGGGACACCACAGCGTCGTCGCCGAGCACCGGCCTGCCGAGCACTTCGGCCGTGGCGCCGTCCGGGGCCGTAAGCCCGAGCACCTCGACGCCCTGCGCAAGCAGGGCGTCGACCACGACCTTGGCGTGGCCGCCTGCGCCGAGCACGATCACCCGCTTGCCGCTCATCGCTCGATCGGCTCCCCGGCGGCGTAGGCACGCGCGGCCGTCCGGCCCAGCCAGTCGAAATACTCGATGGGCGAGATGCCCCCGCCCGGGCGGCGCACCGCCAGGTTCTCCGTCGAGTAGGGCTCGCCGGCGGCGATCGTCCGCGCCGCAACCAGGCTCTTGCGCGCCACCGCCGCGTTCGCCGCCTCGGAGGGCGCCGGAATCTTGCGTCCGGCGCCGAGCGCCTGCGCAGTCTCGCGGATGCCACGCACCATCGCGGCCAGCTCGTCCGGTTCGAGCGAGGCCTTGTGATCCGGGCCGGGCAGGCTGCGGTCGAGGGTGAAGTGCTTTTCGATCACTACCGCCCCCAGCGCCGCCGCGGCGATCGGGATGGCGATGCCGGCGGTGTGGTCCGAGAAGCCCACGGGCAGACCGAAGGCTGCACCGAGCGTATGCATGGCGCGCAGGTTCACCTCCTTGTACGGGGCCGGATACTCCGTGGTGCAGTGAAGCAGCGTGACGCACTCGCGCAGGCGGCGCTGCCCTTCCCCGGAGCAATAGGCGGCGTGGAATGCCCCGCGTCCCGGACGGCCTTGCGGCTCGTCGAGCAGGCCCCAGGCGATCACGCCGAGCGCCGCCTCGACCTCGGCGAGCGTCGCCATGCCGGTGGAGACGATCAGCGGCCGGCCGCTGCGCGCGGCGGCGAGCAGCAGCGGCGCATTCGTAAGCTCGCCTGAAGGGAGCTTGAGGCGCGCCACATGCATCTCGCGCACCAGGAAGTCCAGGTTGTCGAGGTCGAAGGGGGTGGACATGAACTCGATCCCTTGCCTGGCGCAGCAGGCCGCGAGCAGCCGGTGGGCGGCCGCGTCGAGCTCGAGGCGCCTGAGCATGTCGAACTGGGACTCGTCCGTTCCAGTGTTGCGCCGCTGGTAGTCCGCCATCGGCGCCTTGCGCGCGACCAGGCTCTCGGCGCGGAAGCTCTGGAACTTGACCGCGTCAGCGCCGGCGCGGGCGGCGGCCTCGACGAGCGCGGGCGCCAAGGCAGCATCGCCGTTATGGTTCACCCCGGCCTCGGCGATGACGAAGACGTGCGTCTCAGAGGTCATGGAAGCGCTTCACGTCTAGTTCGTCGAGCCGCACATCGCGCAGCACGTCCTTGATGCGCGCGGAGGCGCCGCCAGCGCCGTAGGGGGGCACCGTGTCCGCGAGCCGGGCTCGGAAATCTGGGGCCAGGGCGCGCCGGATCGCATCGGCGATCACCGCGGCGTCCTCCGCACAATCGATGACCGAAGCGCTGCGCAGGCGCCCCTGCTGGCGGTCGCCGATGTTCACCGTTGGGCGCCTGAGCGCCGGCGCCTCGATGAGGCCGCTCGAGGAGTTGCCGATCACCACGTCGCTTGCCGCCATGGCGCTCAGGTAGTGCTGCTGGCCGAGCGACACCGCGGCCATCGCCCGCTCCGCGTGGCGCGCGACGTAGCGGTCGACCATCCCGATCAGCACGCGCCCACCGGTGTCCGAGTTCGGCTTGGTAAAGACGATGCGCGCCTCGGGGAAGGCATCGAGCGCCTCGAGGAGCGCGCGCATGCCTTCTTCCGGCGTCCGCTCGGCAAGGGTCGCCGGATGATAGGTGACGAGGAAATTGAGGGTGCCGAACCGGAAGTCGAGCGCTTCTTCGAGCTCGGCACGCGGCAGCAGACGGATGCGCTGGAGCTGGTCCAGGCCCGGGGCGCCGAAATCGAACACGCGCTGCGGATCTTCGCCAAGCTGGATCACGCGCCGCCGATACGGCGCCGCGGCGACGAAGTGCAACTGCGCCAACTTCGTGACGGCATGGCGGATCGACTCGTCGATCGCGCCCTCGGTGAGCTCGCCGCCGTGCAGGTGGGCGATCGGGATGCGTGCCACGAACGCCGCCTCGGCCGCAGCGAGTATCTCGTAGCGGTCGCCAAGCAGCACGACGATGTCGGGGTGCAGGCGCTCAAAAGCGTCGGCGAAGCCGATCACGCCGAGGCCGATCGACTTCGCGATGCCGACCGGGGTATCGCTCGAGAGGAGCATCTCCACCCTGGCGTCGATCGTGAAGCCGTCGGCCTCGATCGTGCGGTAGGTGAGGCCGAACTCGGGCGAGAGGTGCATGCCGGTGACCACGACCTGCAGGGCGAGCGCGGGATCGCCGGCAATCTCCTTCATCAGGCAGGCGAGCAGGCCGTACTCGGCGCGGCTGCCGGTGACCACGCACACCTTACGCACGGCCGCGCTCCTCGAGGACGGCGCTGCTCGGCAGGTTCACCAGGCGCCGCTCCAAGTCCTCCGCCGTCGACAGGTCCATGCGCGGGCAGCCGCGGAACATGGGCAGGCGGTGCATCAGGGTCCACACGGGGCGCGTCATGATGCCAGCGTCGTTGGTGGCGGCGAGCAGGGCGTCGCGCGCGTGCGCCTGTGCCGCGTCGAGCAGCAGGGCGTTCAGCCAGTAATTGCTGCGCGCCTGCGGCGGCTCGGCGAAGAAGCGCACGCTGGGCACGGCGGCGAAGGCTGCGGCGTAGCGCTGCGCGAGCGCGCGCTTGCGTTCGACGAAGCCGGCGAGCTGCTCGAGCTGCGCGCAGCCGAGCGCCGCGTTCACGTTCGGCAGGCGATAGTTGTAGCCGACCTCGTCGTGGATGAAGGACCAGCGGTGGGCGACGCGCGCCGTGGTCGTGAGGTGCTTGGCGCGCTTCGCGAGCGCGTCGTCGTCTATGAGGATCGCGCCGCCGCCGCCGGTGGTGATGACCTTGTTGCCGTTGAAGCTCAGGGCGCCTAAGCGCCCGAAGGTGCCGGTGTGGCGGCCCTTGTAGTACGAGCCCAGCGATTCGGCGGCGTCTTCCACCAGCGTGAGCCGCCAGCGCGCGCACAGCTCGACGAGCGGATCGAGATCGACCGGATGGCCGAAGACGTGCATCGGCACCACGGCGCGGATGCGCGCGCCCGTAGCGCGGTTGTAGCACGCCTCGCCGCGCAGCTCGGCGATCTCGTCGAGGTAGGCGGCGAGTCTGGCCGGATCGAGGCCGAGCGTCGCCTCGCTGCTGTCAGCGAGGTGCGGGGTCGCCCCGAGGTAATGCACCGCGGCGGCGGTCGCGATGAACGTAAGGCCGGGGATCAGCACCTCGTCGCCACGCTCGACGCCCGCGAGCTGCAGGCAAACGTGAAGCGCCGCCGTGCCGTTCACCACCGCGACCGCGTGCCGGGCGCCGGTATATTCGGCAAGATCGCGCTCGAAGCGGTCCACGTAGCCGCCGACCGAGGACACCCAGTTGGTGTCCAGACAGTCCTTGACGTAGCGCCACTCGTTGCCGGCGAAGCACGGCTCGTGCAAGGCGGCCGGCTTGTCGCCGAGCACTGCCCGCAGCGCGGCGAGCACGGAATCCATTGAGAGGTTGGCCATCAGAGATTGTACCGGTCGGCCTTGTAGAAGCCGAGGTGCGCGGGATGCGAGAACCAGGCGACCGTCTCGGCGATGCCGCGGCGGAAGCCCTCGCGCCCGCCGTAGCGGGGCGCCCAGCCGGCGAGCTCGCGCGCCTTGGTGTTATCTGCCCACAGGCGGTCCACCTCGCTCTTCTCCGGGCGCAGCCGCACCGCCTCCTGCGTAATCTCGACGTCTACGCCCATGATTTCGGCGATCAGGTGTGCCGTGTCGCCGATCGAGATCTCGTAGTTGCTGCCGATGTTGATCACCTCGCCCACCGCCTGCGCCGAGCGCGCGACGGCGATGAAGCCCTCTACCGTATCGGCGACGTAGTTGAAGTCGCGCGTCGGGTACAGCGCGCCGAGCCGGATCTCGCGCCGGCCGGCGGCGATCTGGGTAATGATGGTCGGGATCACCGCGCGCGCCGACTGGCGCGGCCCGTAGGTGTTGAACGGGCGGATCACCGCGACCGGCGTGTCGAAGGCCGCGTGGAAGGAGAGCGCGATGTGGTCGGCGCCGATCTTGGTCGCCGAATAGGGCGACTGGCCCTGCAGCGGATGTGCTTCGGTGATCGGCACGAAGCAGGCGGTGCCATAGACCTCGCTGGTCGAGGTGTGCACGACCCGCTCCACGCCCAGTTCGCGCGCCGCCTGCACCACGTTGAGCGTGCCCTTGACGTTGGTGTCGACGTAGGTGTCCGGCGAGTGGTACGAGTAGGGAATAGCGATCAGCGCTGCCAAGTGCATGACGACTTCGCAGCCGCGCATCGCTTGGCGCACCCCATGCGGATCGCGGATGTCGCCGGCGAAGACGTGGAGCGCCTCGCGGATCTCGCGCGGGGAATGGTCGAGCCAGCCCCATGAGTTGAACGAGTTGTAGAGCACGAAGGCGCGCACGTCGCAGCCGCGGCGCACCAGCGCCTCGGTGAGGTGCGAGCCGATGAATCCGTCGGCGCCCGTGACGAGCACCTTGCGCCCGGCCAGACCGAGCTCAGCAGGCATCTCTAACGCTCTCCGCGATGAATTCCAGCGTGGCCCACTCGAGGTAGGGATGCATCGGCAGGCTCACGACCTGCTGCGCCAGGCGCTCGGCCACCGGGCAGGAGACCGTGCCGCTCAGCTCGCGATAGGCGGGCTGCAGGTGCATCGGCACCGGATAGTGGATCGCCGTCGGGATGCCCTTCGCATTGAGGGCGGCGGCGAGCCGGTCACGCTCCGCGGCGACCACCGTGTATTGGGCGTAGACGCTGGTGCGGTCGGGCCGCAGCGCGGGCACCCGCAGCCGCGGTTCGAGGCCGCCGAGCAGCGCCGAGTAGCGGGCGCCGAGTTCGCGCCGGCGCTCCATCTCCTCCCCGAAGCGCTCGAGCTTGGCGAGCAGGATCGCGCACTGCAGCGTGTCCATGCGCCCGCCCACACCGATGCGAGTATGAACGTAGCGGCGCGCCTGCCCATGCACGCGGATCTCGCGCATCGCCTGGGCGAGCGCGGCGTCGCCGGTAAAGATGGCGCCGCCGTCGCCGTAGCAGCCGAGCGGCTTGCTGGGGAAGAAGCTGGTGCAGCCGATGCTGGAGAGATTGCAGCTCTTTCTTCCTTTGTACTCGGCGCCGAAGCTCTGGGCCCCATCCTCAATCACGGGCACGCCGTGGCGCGCGGCGATGGCGTTGATCTCGTCCATGTCCGCCGGCTGGCCGTACAGCGACACCGGCATGATAGCGCGCGTGCGCGGCGTGATCGCCGCCTCGATCAGGCGCGCATCCAGGTTGCAGGTGTCCACCTCGACGTCCACGAACACCGGCTTGGCGCCGACGAGGGCGATCACCTCCGCGGTAGCGATGAAGGAGAACGGGGTGGTGATCACCTCGTCGCCCGGACCGATGCCGAGCGCCATTAGCGAGATCAGCAGCGCCTCGGTGCCCGAGGCGCTGGTCACGCAGTGCGCGGCGCCGGTGTATTCCGCCAGGCGCTTCTCCAGTTCGCGCACTTCCGGCCCGAGGATGTACTGGCCGTGGGCGAGCACGGCCGCCATGTGCGCATCGATGGAGGGTTTGAGCAGCGCGTACTGCGCCTTGAGATCGATGAATTCGATGACGGGCTCAGACTGTCTCACAGATTCCACCCCTCAGTCGGTAGGCGTCGCCGCAGCGGCAACGGGCGGCGTTCGTGTCGGAAAAATCCAGATGCAGGCCGCAGCGGCAAATCCAGCCTGTCTGGCGCGCCGGCGCGCCGATCACCAGCGCGTGGTCCGGTACATCGCGCGTCACCACCGCACCCGCGCCGACGAAGGCGTAGCGGCCAATCACCCGGCCACATACGACGGTAGCATTGGCACCGAGGGTCGCGCCGCGCCTCACGAGCGTCGGCACGTACTCGTGCTTGCGCGAGACGTGAGCGCGCGGATTGACGACGTTCGTGAACACCGCGCTCGGCCCGCAAAAGACGTCGTCCTCGAGCGTCACGTCGTCATAGACCGAGACATTGTTCTGGATCTTGACGTTGTTGCCGATCACCGCCCGGTTGCCGACGAAAACGTTCTGGCCGAGCGAGCAGCCGCTGCCGATAACCGCGCCGGCGCACACATGCGTCCAGTGCCAGATGCGCGTGCCGGCGCCGATGCGCGCACCCTCGTCGACGATCGCCGTGGGATGGACTTCGAATTCCATGGTCATTCAAGCCCTTGGCCGCCGCGGCACGGACTCCGTCCCTGCCTGCACCGCGCGCTCCAGCGTTCGCTCCATGCCGACGGCCTCAATATTCGAGGGGCAGCGCGACGCGCTGCCCATCGCGCGCCGCGAGATAGCAGGCGATGAGCACCTCGAGCGAGCGCAGGCCCTCGCGTCCGTCTGTCTCAGCCTCGGCCTCCCCGCGCAGCACGTTGATCACGTTGTCGTAGTAGAGCGGGTGGCCGTAGCCGTAAACCGAGGTCGTCTGGTAGCTCGCGTCGCGCACCTGCCCGTCGTCCTCGTCGGGCTCCGCGAACTCCCAGTGTTGGATCTCGTTCACCGCGACGCCACCCACGCGCACGGTACCCTTCTCGCCGATGATGGTGATGCTTCCCTCGAGATTGCGGGGATAGGTGAGCATCGTCACGTTGACCGAACCGAGCGCGCCCGAGCGCCAGCGCACGCTCATCACACCGCTGTCCTCGACCTCGATATTGCGCGCGAGGGTCGCAGTGTAGGCCTGCACGCTCTCCACCGGGCCGATGAGCCAGTCGAGCAGGTCGACGTAATGGCTCGCCTGGTTCATGAAGGCGCCGCCGTCGAACTCCCAGGTGCCGCGCCATTTCGCACTGTCGTAGTAGCTTTGCGGGCGCGACCAGAAGACGTTCACGGTGACCATGTAGACGCGCCCGAAACGTCGCTTTTCCATGGCGCGCTTGAGCAGATGCAGGGTCGGGTTGCGGCGGTTCTGCTTTACCACGAAGAGATGTACGCCCGCGGCATCGCAGGCGGCCACCATGCGCTTGCCGTCCTGCCAGCGTGTCGCCATGGGCTTCTCGGTCATGACGTGGCGGCCGCTTTGCGCGATCGCGACTGCCTGCTCGGGATGCAGCCCGCTCGGCGTCGCGAGCACGACGATGTCCGCCGCGCAGTCCTGCAGCAACGCATCGAGGTTGCGATAGGGCTTGACGCCAGTGAGCGATACGGCGGCGTCGAGCGCCGCCGAATCGACATCGCACACGCCCACGAGCTCGGCGCGTGGGCCGTGGTCGGCGATCGCCCGGAAGTGATTGCGCGCGATCCGGCCGCAGCCGGCGAGCGCAAAGCGGATGCGGCGATCGGTGATGGGGGTTGGGAACGTGATCATCTATGTGGTTTCCTCGGTGATTGCGCCTGGGATGGACAGCCTTGCCAAACCCCGCCTAACGCTCACCGCTCCATGCCTGCCTGAGCCGCTGCCAGGCCCCGCTCCCGCCCCGTGCCTCCGCTTTTGCGCCAATCCATTCGACCGCGAAGACGAGTCCACAGGTCAGAACGAAAGCCATCGCGGCGCTCACCGCAACAATTACGCTACGTTGGGGTTTGGACTTCCGGTCGGGCGGCACGGCCGCAGAGACCGGGCGGATCTCGATCGCCTCGTTGGCGCCGACCAGCTCGATCTGGCGGTCGAGCTTGGTGCCGAGCGCCGTCTGGAAGGCGAGCTCCTGATAGCGCTGCTGCTGCTCCAGCGAGACCGCAGTGCCCCGGAGCGATTTCACCTGCTGCAATTGGCTCTCGAGCCGGGCGACGGCCTCCTGCATCCGCGCAGCGTCCATTCGCATGCCGTTTGGATCGCTTGGGGCGAGCGCGATCTCCGCCCGCAAGTCCGCCAGGAGACGAATCAGGAAACGCGCGCCGGCGGGTATCGCTATCTCGGCGTCGTCGTTCGTCAGCGCAGCGGCGCGCTTGTCGGCTCGGGCACGATGCAGCACCAATGCGCGTCGCACCTGTGCACTCTCCGTAAGATGGCGCTCCGCCGCCATTTTCATGAGGTGACCGACAAAGCCTTCTGCCAGGTTTGCAGCAATGTGAGGATCGGTGTCGTCGACCTCCAACAGCACAAGCCCGTCCTTACCGGCCGTAAAGCGGGTGCGCCCCTTCAGCGTTCGTCGTGCATCGGTGCGATCGCCGTCGCCATAATGGGCGGCAAGCTCGAAGCGATCGACAATGGCGTAGCCCATCTCATCGCTCTGTAGGGCGGCGACGAACGGCCCCGGGCCGCCCTTGGGGACGGCCACCTTGAGGCTCGCGGTATAGATGTCGGGCAGCGTCCAGGCATAGGCGCCAGCGGCGAGCGCGGCGAACGCGGTTAGCCCGAGAATCAGCCAGCGGCGGCGCACCAGGACGACCAGCATATCGAGCAGCGTCGCGCCCTCGTCGACGACGTCGTCCGGCTCAGGGGCGAGATGCTGTTCCAACGATGAGTTCCTGCGTAGGGCTCGAGTCATAACAACCATGGCCCGAGCAGCCCCGCCCTGGGGTCGGCTCGGCGCACGCGGTGGAGTGGGTCAATCAGTAAGGTCGAAGCCGGTCCTCACGCGCGATATCTCAAGCGATCAAAACGGGTTCGGCGTGCGCCATGGCAGCGCGCGCTCTGCATTCTTTGGTTTGACACGGGTGCACGCTGTGTCGGCAGCGGATCTCCATGCTGGTTCGACGTTGCAGTGCGGCCGAAGATCGCGGACGTCCTGATTTGGCTGATTCGGACCAGACGGCCGGCAGGCACCGTGGGTTGCTCGCTCACGACCACCCCAGATAAAGGGGCAAGAGCGCAGTATATCACGGCTTGTAGGCGTGCCATGGAGCGACCGGCAAAGCAAGGGCAATCGCATGATTTGCCCCTGTCCGAAGAGATGGGCGCCGTAGTCGTCGGGGGTCGCGGCGACGCGGCGCCGAACCTTGACGCCGCCTGTGCGCGGGACCGGATCGAGGCGGATCAGGTTCATCGTGATGTGCCTGAGCAGCGCAAGGTTGTGAGCGGCATAGCCGGTGCGCGCGCGCATCTGGTCGTCGGCGAAGACGATGTCCATGAACCAGTGAAGCGGTTTCTCGACCGGCCAATACTGACGCATGGCGCCTGAGGCCCGCTCGGCATCCGGGGGCAGGGTGCTGCGGTAGTAGCGCTGCTCAACGGTGGTGTTGCCCTTGACGGTGCGCTTGAACTCGATGACCACAAAGGAGTTCAGATCGGGCCATTGCGCCGGGCGGTGCAGGCAGTCGAGTTGATCGTAGGCGAAGCAGGGTCGATGCTCGATGCGGCCGCGATTCTTTCCGATGGTCTCGAAGAAGCCGTGCGGCGTCTTGTGCGTCGGCGGCAAGCTAAACAGGGCAAAGAAATCTCGCATCGACTCGGCGCGCCGCGGCCGGTTGTCCTTGACCGCGAGCACATGGTCGGCTTTCCTGTCGCGAATCGCCGGGGCGATGTTGGCCTACGTGCCAATTGCGTCGATCGTGACGACACAGGCCGACCGCACCGCCTGGGCGACCAGCGCGATATCGTCGGGGTCAAGATCCGGATGCACCGTCGGGCTCACCACCTCCCGCGCCAGCCGCTCGCCGACGCCGTGCGGGTCGACGTGCCGCTGCTGACCATCGTCGCCGAGCGTGACAGCGTCATTCCGGTGGTTCACTCCCGGCGGCTTTTCGATGCCTGGCACGGCCCCAAGTCATGGCACGAGGTTGCCGGCGCAAATCACAACGACCTCTCCGACCGGCCTATCTATTGGCAGGCGATCGGCGAATTCATCGCCAGCGTCGCCAGCCGGTCCGCAAGCGCGCCGACGAAGTAGAATGTCCACTTTGGACCCCGGCCAACCACCATGAGCGCGACGGCGCTGCCCGAACTGTCCCTGATCGAAACCCGCGTGCTCGGCGTGCTGGTGGAAAAGCAGCTCACCGTGCCCGACACCTACCCGCTGACGCTGAACGCGCTCGTCGCCGGCTGCAATCAGAAAACGAGCCGCGATCCGGTGCTCAACACCACCGAAGGCGAGGTTCAGGCGGCGCTCGACGCGCTGCGCGCGCTGAGTCTGGTCGTCGAGAGCTACGGCGCGTCGGGTCGCGTCATGCGCTATGCCCAGAACATCGATAAGGTGATGCACGTACCGGCACCCGTGGTCGCGCTCCTGGCAACGCTCATGCTTCGCGGGCCCCAGACCCCCGGCGAGTTGCGCGGCAATTGCGACCGCCTCTATCGGTTCCCGGATATCTCGGCGCTGGAGGCCTATCTGGAAGAAATGGCCGCGCGCCCGTCCGGCGCGCTGGCGGTCAGGCTGCCCAAACAGCCGGGCTCCCGCGAGCATCGCTACGCCCATCTGCTCAGCGGCACGCCCGAAGCTGCGGCAGCAATGACCGATCCGTCGCTGCAGGGCAGCGGCGAGCATGCCGACCTGCAGGCCGACGTCGCCCAATTGCGCGGTGAAGTCGCCGAACTGCGCCGGCTGGTCAACCATCTGTTCGCCGAGCTCGGTGTCGAACGCTCCCCGGATGGACAAGGCTGAGCCCGAACCCCCTCGCAGCTGCCGCCCCGGCTGCGCCGCCTGCTGCATCGCACCTTCAATCAGCTCTTCCATTCCCGGCATGCCCAAGGGCAAGGCGGCGGGCGTGCGCTGCGTTCAGCTCGACGACGATGATCGCTGTCGCCTGTTCGGAAGACCGCACCGGCCAGCGGTGTGCGTCGCCTTGCGACCCGCGCCGGAGATGTGCGGAGACTCGCGCTTGCACGCCCTGGCGTGGCTCGCCGCGCTGGAGCAGCGCACCGCGCCGTAGCCAACACGCCCGCCCCCGCCCAATGGGCGTAACCCCTCGTCCCCCGGACCGTCCGCAACGAGGCGGCGGGTATAATTTGATTTTTTTCACCGGCCCGTCATGGACCTCCTGCTCCTCGCCAAAGCCCTCGTTCTCGGCATCGTCGAAGGTCTAACCGAATTCCTGCCGGTGTCCAGCACGGGTCATCTGATCCTGGCCGGCGACCTGCTCGATTTCAACGACGAGCGAGGCAAGCTGTTTCACATCGTCATTCAATCCGGGGCGATTCTCGCCGTCTGCTGGGAGTACCGCGCCAAGATAGGCATCGTTGCCCGAGGCTTGTTCTCCGACGCCAACGCTCAGCGCTTCGTCGTCAACTTGGCGATCGCCTTTTTACCCTTGGCGATCCTGGGCCTGGCGTTCGGCAAGACCATCAAGGCGCATTTGTTCCAGCCAATTCCCGTGGCATTGGCATTCATCATCGGCGCCTTCATCATCATCTGGGCCGAACGGCGCGAGCACACGATCCGCATTCATTCGGTGGACGAGCTTCGCTGGCAGGATGCGCTGAAGCTCGGCCTCGCCCAGGCATTCGCTTTGATTCCCGGCACCTCGCGCTCCGGCGCGACGATCATCGGCGGACTGTTTTTTGGTCTGTCGCGCCGCGCCGCCACCGAGTTCTCCTTCTTCCTTGCCATCCCAACACTAGGCATCGCGACGTTGTACGAGTTGTACAAGGAGCGGGCCCTGCTGCACCACGACGACGTTGGCATGTGGGTAGTGGGCTTCGTCGCCTCCTTCGTGTCGGCGTTTCTGTGCGTGCGCTGGTTGTTGCGCTTCGTCAGCAGCCACGATTTCACGCCCTTTGCCTGGTATCGCATCGCCTTCGGCATCGTCGTGCTAGCAACAGCCTTCACGGGACTAGTAGACTGGACCCAGCCGTGATCGTCTATCTGCATGGTTTCTGCAGTTCGCCGGCCTCGCACAAAGCGCAGCAACTCAAGGCACATATGGCGGCGCGCGGGCTGGGCCGGAAGTTCTGGTGCGAGCAGCTTCCGGTCAGTCCGCGCGAGGCTGTGACGCTGGTCGAAGATGCGTTGCGGCGCAGCTCCTCGCCGGTGACGCTGGTCGGCAGCTCCCTGGGCGGCTTTTATGCCACCTACCTTGCCGAGAAACATGGTCTGTCGGCGGCGCTGATCAATCCCGCGGTCCTCCCTCACACCTCCCTGAAAGCACTCGTTGGCCCGCAGCAGAACTTCCACACCGGCGAGCGCTTTGAATTCACGCCCGCTCACGCGGCCGAATTGGAGGCTCTGGATGTGCCACGCATTTCCTGCCCCGAACGTTATTTGCTACTGGTCGAGACGGGCGACGAAGTGCTGGACTATCGTCAGGCAGTCGCCAAGTATGCGGGCGCGCGACAGATCGTCATCGAAGGCGGCGATCACGGCTTCCAGCACTTCGGCGAGCACATGGACACCATCCTGCGCTTTGCGGAGCTGATCGCCTGAGGCGGACCGACGGCAACAGGGGCTCTTTGGCTTCACGGCAACCGATCCAGATCCCGGCATGAATGTTCTGTTCGAAGAGGAAGGTGCGTTCAAGGCGGGCGCGGTGCTCGCCGACAACGTCACCTCGCTGCAGGTAGAGCTGCCGTCCGGAAAGCGGACGAAGGTCAAGGCGGCACACGTGCTGCTGCGCTTCAAGGAGCCGGCGTCGGACTTGTTGGACAGGGCCGAGGCGGACGCCGAAAATCTGGATGTCGAGTTCCTGTACGAAGTGTGCGGCGACGACGAGTTTGGCTTCGAAACGCTCGCTCAGGAATATTTCGGTCACCTGCCGGCGCCGGCGGAGGCCACGGCGATCCTGCTGCGCTTACACGCTGCGCCCATCTATTTCCATCGCAAGGGCAAGGGCCGGTTTCGCAAGGCGCCGCCGGAGATCCTTAGAGCCGCCCTGGCAGGATTCGAGAAGAAGCGCCAGCAGACACTCGCGATCGAGCGTATGGTGGCGCAGTTGAAAGCGCATCAACTGCCCGAGGAATTCGCGACCGCACTGCCGCAGCTGCTGTATCGGCCCGATCGCAACCGCGTCGAGACCAAGGCCCTGGAGGCAGTGTGTGCCGACACGGGATTGACGGCTGCGCACGTGCTCCACCGCTGCGGCGCTCTGCCCTCGAGTCACGACTATCATTACAACCGCTTCCTGTTCGAGCACTATCCCCACGGCACCGGCTTCGGCGACTATGAGGACGCACGCATACTCGATGAGCTGCCGCGCGCCGAGGTGACCGCGTTCAGCATCGACGATGCGACAACGACCGAGATCGACGATGCGTTCTCAGTCATGGCGCTGCCGGCGGGTGGCTGGCGCATCGGCGTACATATCGCCGCGCCGGGATTGGGTTTCCTGCCCGGCTCGGCGCTCGATGGCATTGCCCGCTCCCGTCTCTCCACCGTCTATATGCCGGGACGCAAGATCACCATGCTTCCTGATGACGTCGTCGAACGCTTCACGCTCAGCGCCGGCCGCGAATGCGCTGCCATTTCACTCTACCTGGACGTTTCGCCCGAGTTCGTCGTCTCAGCCTCGCGCACCTGCATCGAACGTATCCCGGTCGTTGCCAATCTCCGCCACCACGAAATCGAACCGATCTTTAACGAAACGACCCTGGCCGAAGGCGGGCCCGATTTCGAATTCAAGCCCGAGCTGACGCTGTTGTGGCAGTTGGCGGAGGTGTTGGAAGCAGGCCGCGGCAAACCCTCAGCGAATCAGTTCCAGTTCGATTACAACTTTTATGTCGATTGGAACGAGGCCGAAGACGACGGCCGGATCACGATCGTCAAGCGCCACCGCGGTTCGCCGCTAGACAAGCTGGTGGCGGAGTTGATGATCGTCGCCAACAGTACCTGGGGCAAGCTGCTGGCGGACGCCGACCATGCGGCGATCTATCGCGCCCAAGGTGCCGGCAAGGTGCGCATGACCACCGTCGCATCGCCCCACGAGGGGCTGGGCGTCGAGCAATACGCCTGGTCGAGTTCGCCCTTGCGCCGCTACGTCGATCTGCTCAATCAGTGGCAGTTGATCGCCTTGCTGCGCGGGGAGCCGCCGTGCTTTGTGGCGCGCTCGGAGACCCTGCTCGGCGCCATGCGCGATTTCGAGCTTACTTACGCCGCCTACAACGAATTCCAGCGCCAGATGGAGCGGTACTGGTGTCTTCGTTGGCTGCAGCAGGAAGAGCGCACGCAGATCAGCGCGCGTGTCGTGCGCGAAAGCCTGGCGCGTATAGAAGAGGTGCCGTTGTACTTGCGGGTGCCATCGCTCCCGGCCTCTGCCCCCGGCACACGCGTGGCACTCGAGATCGAGGCGGTCGATCCGATCGAGCTCGAAGCGCGTTGCCGGTACGTGGAGATGCTGCCGCAGACAGCGGAAACTTCCTGCGAGCCGCCTGAGGTTCCAGAGTAGAATTTCCTCTCATGCCGAAGGATCACAAAGCCGTCAGGGAACAACGGGTCGCGAAAAGCCCGCCACCGAAGAGCGCGTCCGCAAAGCGCCCCGCCGCCAAGCGCCCAGCATCCAAGCGGCCGACCGGCCGTGGCCGATCGCGCGCCGTGTGGCCGGCTTGGTTCGCGGACATGGACCCTGCGAACCGCGCCCTGTCGCTGGGCATAACCGCATCGCTGATCCTGCACGCCTTCCTGCTTGCAGTGCATTTCAAGATGCCCGACGGCAAGCTGTTTCGCCAGAAGGACTCGCAACTGGAAGTGGTGCTGGTCAATGCCAAGAGCGCCCGCAAGCCTGACGACCCCCAGGCCCAGGCGCAGGCCAACCTCGATGGCGGCGGCAATACCGAGGAAAACCGCATCGCCAAGACACCCCTGCCGCCCACGGCGCACACCCAGACGGGCAACGACCTGGTGCAGGCGCATCGGCGCCAGCGCGAGGTGGAGGTGCCGCGCCAGGCGCTGCTGACCCGGCCCGGCAGCGAACGCACGGTGCAGCCCGAACCGCAGAAAGCCGAGCAGCCCGACGAGCCGGTGCGGGTCTCCGGCCGCGATCTGGCCGAAAGCGCGGTCGCCATGACGCGCATGGAAGCGGCCATCTCGCGCAGCATCGACGAGTACAACCGGCGGCCGCGCAAGAAGTTCGTCGGCGCGCGCACGGTCGGCACCGTCACCGCTCAGTACATCGAGGACTGGCGGCAGAAGGTGGAGCGTGTCGGAAATGTGAATTACCCGGAAGCGGCCAAGGGCAAGATCTACGGCTCGCTGGTACTAACGGTGTCGGTACGTTCGGACGGCGAGGTGGACGACATCGAAGTCTATCGCTCATCGGGTCACAAGATACTCGACGATGCCGCCAGGCGAATTCTCAAGTTGGCCGCGCCGTTCGGGGCTTTCTCGCCAGAGCTCAAGCGCGAAGCCGACATCCTCGTCATCACTCGAACCTGGAGCTTCACCAGCGGCGACCGACTGCAGTCGGAATGATCGGGGTCCAACGTCATGACCGACCGCTACGCCGTCTTCGGCAATCCCATCGCCCACAGCAAGTCGCCGCAGATTCACGCCGAATTCGCCCGGCAGACCGGGCAGAATCTGAGCTACGAGGCGATCCTGGCGCCGCTCGACGGCTTTGCCGCCGCGGTCGCCGAATTCCGCGCTGCGGGGGGCAAAGGCGCCAACGTCACCGTGCCATTCAAGCAAGAGGCCTTCGGGCTGGCGTCGCGCCATTCGGCCCGCGCTGCCGCCGCCCGGGCCGTCAATACCTTCGTGTTTTATCCTCACGGCATTACTGGCGACAACACCGACGGCGTCGGCCTGGTAGCAGACTTGACGGCAAACCTTGCCTGCGCCATCACTGGACAGCGCATCCTGCTGCTCGGCGCCGGCGGCGCCGCCCGCGGCGTGATTCTCCCCCTGCTGCAGGAGCGGCCGGCATCGCTCATCATCGCCAATCGCACAGTCGCCAGAGCCGAGGAACTGGCAGACGAGTTCGAACGCGTGGCGCGCCACGACAATGTCCTGACCGGTGCGGAGCCTGCGATCGGCGGCTGCGGATTGCCGGAACTCGCCGGCACAGATTTCGATCTGGTGATCAACGCCACGGCCGCCAGCCTCGCCGACCAGGCGCCCAAGCTGCCGGAAGGCGTTTTCGCGCCCGGCAGCCTTGCCTACGACATGGTGTATGGCAAGGGACTGACACCCTTCCTAGCAATGGCGCGGCAGCAAGGCGCCGCGCGGCTCGCCGACGGCCTGGGCATGCTGGTGGAACAGGCCGCCGAGTCGTTTCGCATCTGGCGTGGCGTGCGACCGGACACGGCGTCCGTGCTCAAGTTGATGCGCGGAGCATGAACATACTTTGGCGCTGGACCAAACGTGCCTTGCTGGCGTTTGTCCTGCTGGTCCTCGCGTTGCAGTTGTGGTTCCTCGGTCACATCCTGTTCTGGAACCATTTCAACCCCGGTCGCACGAGCTTCATGGACATCCGTCTAGCCGAGTTGCGGCAGAAGGACCCGCGCGCCAAGCTGAAGCAGCATTGGCAGCCCTATGGCCGCATCGCGACCCATCTCAAGCGCGCCATCATTGCCGCCGAGGACGCCAGATTCGTCGACCACGAGGGATTCGACTGGGACGGCATCCAGAAGGCCATCGAAAAGAACCAGAGGAAAGGCCGCCTGATCGCCGGTGGTTCCACCATTTCCCAGCAGCTGGCCAAGAACCTGTTCCTGAGCCCAGGTCGGACACCGTGGCGCAAGGGTCAGGAGGCGATCATCACGCTGATGCTGGAGAGTGTGATGAACAAGCAGCGCATTTTCGAGATCTATCTCAACGTCGTCGAGTGGGGCAACGGCATTTTCGGCGCAGAGGCCGCCGCCCGCCATTACTTTGGCATTGGTGCGTCGCAGCTCGGACCCGAGCAGGCGGCGCGCCTTGCCGCCATGCTGCCCAATCCGCGCTTCTACGACCGCAATCGCGACGCGCCCGGCCTGGCGCGCAAGAGCGAAATCATCCTGGCACGCATGCACGCCGTCGACACGCCCTGAGTCGCCGCGGCGTGCGCGTCTTTGCGAGGCGCGATGCCCGTCGTCGCGCGGCAGTCTCGAGCACCGTGCGCCGCCTCGTGCGGCGGCGTCATCGTTTCATCGCCTTGGGCGGTTAAATCCCCTACAATCGCCCATTCGTTTGGCGCCCGTCGCGCCAGGCACCGCAGCCATGGCCGAAACCGAGGAAGTCCATCACCAGGAGGATCTGCAGCAAGGACTGCGCGACGTGCGCGAGCTCCTGTCGCGCCACAAGCTGGTGGAGGAGCTCGTCCATCGCCAGGCGATGCCGCGTCACGATCTGGTAGAGAACCTGGTGCACCGACAGCATCTCGCCGAGTTGCAAGCCAAGCTCGACGCCATGCACCCGGCGGATATCGCCCACATCCTCGAGGCGCTACCGCTGGTCGATCGCCTGTTCGTCTGGGATCTGGTCAAGGCGGAGCGCGACGGCGAAATCCTGCTCGAGGTCTCCGACGCCGTCCGGGAGAGCCTGATCGAGGCGATGGAGCCGAAAGAGCTCGTCGCCGCCGCCGAACAACTCGATACCGACGAGATCGCCGACCTTGCGCCGGATCTGCCGCGCGAGGTGATGCAGGACGTCTTCAAAGCCCTCGACGTGGAGGAGCGGGAGCAGCTGCGCGCCGCCATGTCCTATGCCGAGGATGCAGTCGGCGCGCTGATGGACTTCGAGATGGTGACGGTGCGCGAGGATGTGACCCTCGAGGTCGTCCTGCGCTACCTGCGACGGTTTGAGGAGCTGCCTGACCACACCGACCAGTTGTTCGTGGTGGACCGGCATGAGCACTTGCGCGGCGTGTTGCCCCTGAACCGGCTGCTGGTATCCGACCCGGAGGCGGAAGTGGCCTCGATCATGTCCATCGATATGCTCGCCCTGCACGCCGAGGACAAGGCAGACACTGCAGCCCAGGCCTTCGACCGCTACGACTTGGTGTCGGCGCCGGTGGTCGACGCTCAGCAGCGATTGATCGGGCGCGTCACCGTGGCCGCGGTGGTGGACTTCATTCGCGAAAAGTCCGAAGCCGAAGCGTTGTCGAAGGCCGGTCTGCGCGAGGAGGAGGACATCTTTGCATCGGTTTGGAATTCGGTGCGCAACCGCTGGGCGTGGCTGGCTATCAACCTGGTCACGGCGTTCGTCGCCTCGCGCGTGATCGGTGCGTTCGAGGGTTCCATCGAAAAGCTGGTGGCGCTGGCAGCGCTGATGCCCATCGTCGCCGGCATCGGCGGCAATTCGGGCAACCAGACGATTACGATGATCGTGCGCGCCATCGCCCTCGGCCAAGTACAGCCGGACGCAACGCGCAAGTTGTACCGCAAGGAGCTCGGGGTCGCTGCCCTCAACGGTCTGCTTTGGGGCGGGCTGCTCGGCCTGATCGCCTGGTATCTCTACAGCAGCATCTCTCTTGGCGTCGTGATGACAACGGCAATGACGCTCAACCTCATGCTCGCCGCCACCGTCGGCGTCGCGATTCCGATGACCATGCAGAAGCTTGGCCGCGATCCGGCAATTGGATCGAGCGTGATGATCACCGCCGTTACCGACAGTGGCGGATTCTTCATTTTCCTCGGACTCGCCACTTTGTTCCTGCTCTGACAGGGGCGTAAGGTTCGAGACGCGATGCGGTCGACTTCAACCTTGTGGCTAAGCACTAGGGATGATTTACATGCCGGTGTGGCGCGGATATCGTACGCCCTGACGCGCGCACCCACTCGCTGTTCGGCTGGCAAAAAGAAAAGCAGCCAGCGCAGGAGGCAGGTCAGCCACGGAGATAACAACTAAGATCCGGGCGGCGACGGGTGTGGCGCGACTCCCCCAAGACATGGTTGTCTCTCCCAAGGCGCGCGCCAGCGCGCCTTTCACTTTCATTTTCCTGATTACCAATGAGGCTCA